>Ga0157369_10004423_pt1 | contig 16592 bp, 13 predicted proteins | sample C25metaG_FD_113461 | JGI IMG/M metagenome (GOLD analysis project Ga0157369, IMG submission 113461) | Corn rhizosphere microbial communities from Kellogg Biological Station, Michigan, USA - C2-5 metaG | ecosystem: Host-associated > Plants > Roots > Rhizosphere > Soil | place: USA: Michigan... | reverse complement strand
AGCGCCGTTGCCGGGCGCGCATTCCTGCATGCCGACTGCGCACACGTCGGGATCGGGTGCGGTCGTGTTGTTTGCTTCGGCCGAATCCGTCTCGCGGCCGCCGGCCGATGCCTGCGACGGCAAGAAGGGAGGGCTGATGATCACGGGAAAGATGCCTCGGAAGTCAGAGCAAGGATGGGCCATGCCGCTCATGCCTCACATGAGGAACGACGGCAATAATCCGCAACGACTCTAATCAACCGAGGGACTGTGCAACCATCAGAATTATCTGAAACCAGCCCACATCGGCAGCATGCGCAACCAACTCGATCGAGCGCCGAGTCAAAGCGCCGGTTTCATCGCGTAGAAGTAGAGAAAAATCGCTGCATGATCGCGCCATCGCCCGAGCCAAGGGTGGGCAGCGACCATCTCCGCCGTCGGCCGCGGCTCCACCACGCGCTCGATACGAAAGCCCGCTTCGACGAGCCCGTTGATATATGTTTCGAGGCGCCGAGGAAAGCGCGGAATCTCGAATTGCTCGAACCGATCAGCGCGCGGGTCTTTGCTAAAGCGCCGGTGTTCGATGAACGGATCCTCGTCGAAATATCGGCTGACGATCAGCTCCGTTTGGTCGCCATGCTCGTCCTGCAGCCATCGAATGCCGGGCGTGACAAAGCAAGGGTGCAACACGCTGAAAATAAACGGCGACGCAGGCTTCAATAACCGGAACGTTTCCCGCGCGGCGGCCGCGAAGTCGGCGCTGTCCATGAGCGCCATCGTCGAGACGGCTGCGTCGAAACGCTCCGCCGGAAACGGGGTGCGCGCCGCGTACGAAGCGACACGGTAGTCGATGGCGAGCGGCTCGCGCGCTTCTTCCTGCTGCGCCAACGCGATCATGCGTGGCGAGAGGTCGATGCCCGTGACCTTCGCCCCGCGGCGCGCCAGCAATCTGGAGGTCGCCCCTTCCCCGCACCCCAAATCGATGACATCCCGTCCTGCGAGGTCGGGCAGCACCGCTAGAAAGCTCGGATTGTTGAATACGTCCCGGTAGAGATCCACACCGGCGCGCACGCGGTCCGCCCACAGCGAGGCGTTGCGGTCCCAGGCGGCGCGTACTTGATTTTCGTCGATCGTCACGGTTCGGGTCGGGCTCCGATGAGGCGGGTCGCGTTGCGGCGCGCCCGGCTGCCACTCAGTTGGCATCGTCCGGCTTAACCCCCAGCAACTCGCGAATGTGCGCGAGCGAGCCGTCGTCCTTCACCACCGTGCTAAGCCATTCATGCAACGGCATCTCCGCCCAGGTCGCCGCTTTGTCGGCGAGATAGGCGGCCGGGCTGTGCGGCTCCGTCGCGCGCAGGAAGCGAGCGACGGCGCGCAGTTGCGCCACGGCGTCGGCGCGGCTTTGGATCGGGCCGGCGTGGCCCACGGCCACCGGATGAGCATCGGCGTTGGTTTGCATCGAGGTCTCGAGAGAGGGGGCCGTTTTAAAACTAGGCTCGGCGCGTTCGGTCGGGCCTGGGTTGGGTTCCGGCTGGCTCACCGTGGGCTCCAGCTTCGCGCCCATCTCGCGTGCGAATCGCTCGGCCAGCGTAGAGACGAACTCGTAGGCGTCCTTCACCTGCCGGAAGCTCGGCGCCGAAGTGCCGGCGCGCGCATCGAGCTCTCGTTCGAGCGCCAGCATGGCGGCCTCGAACGCCTTTAGGTCCGTCAGCAGCGTTCGATAGAACGCCACTGGCGTCGCGCGCTTAGCCGCCTCGATCTGCTCGATCGAGGGCTTGCCGCGCGCGATCTCGTCGGCGCGATCGGGATCGCGACGCATGGCCTGCACGACGTTGGTCGCAATCTCCCAATCGAGCCCGCTGAAGGCGCCGCCCGACGATTGCGTCAGCGGCGCTTCGCGCAACAACTGCGCCGTGCGACCGACGAGCCACGCGACATTGCCGAGCCGGTATTCGGCGTCATCGCCTTCGGGCAACGGATGCACCGCGTCCCAATAGCGCTCGCTCAGCGCAGCGATCAACGCATAGCCCTGCGACAGCCCGGCCAAGCCTTGTTTCATCGCCAGCGCCTCGGTCAGCCAAGCGGCCAAGCGCAGATCCTTCGTTTGCGTCTTGAGCAGCATCGAGCAGCGCTCGATGACGAAGCTCCAATCCGCTTCTTTGATCTCCGTAACCCATTCGCCCTGATCGAGCGACGGATCGTCGAAACGGCGCGCGTGCTGGATCGCGTCGAAATCGGAGGAAAACAGCAAGTCTTCGCCGCACGGCGTCGCACCGTCGAGCGGTGCGATGAGGGGCGCTAAGTCGATCGTCATATCAGTTTCCCGCTTTGCATGAGGCCGAAGGCGCGGCTGGCGCTCGCCAACCCTCAGTGGACCTTGTATTCGAACTCGCCCGATTCGAGCGCACGCACATCGATGCGTGAAATCGCCTCGCCCTGCGCAATGCGGCCGAGCACGTGCTGAGCCAATTCAGGCAGCAACGTGCCGTTCAGAATGTGATCGACATTGCGCGCGCCGGAATCGACCTCGGTGCAGCGCGCATGAATCGCATCGACGAGCGATTCGTCCCACGCGAACACCGCGCGATGATTGTCGGCGATGCGCGCGCGGATACGCTCGAGCTTCAACTCGATGATCTCGGCCAACACATCGTCGGAGATCGGGTAGTACGGCACGACTTTGACCCGGCCCAAAAACGCAGGCTTGAACGCCTTGTAGAGCTGAGGACGCAGCAGCTCCGCTAACGCATCGGAATCGGGCAGCGTCTCTGCCGCTTGATTCAAGCATGCTTGCATGACAGCGGCCGAGCCGACGTTCGACGTCAGGATGATCAACGCATGCCGAAAATCGATCTCGCGCCCTTCCGCGTCATCGAGCGTGCCTTTGTCGAATACCTGAAAGAACATCTCCAGCACATCGGGATGCGCTTTTTCGATTTCATCGAGCAGGACAACCGAATAGGGATTGCGCCGCACGGCTTCGGTCAGCACCCCGCCCTCGCCGTAGCCGACATAGCCCGGCGGCGACCCTTTGAGACCCGACACGCTATGCGCTTCTTGATACTCGCTCATGTTGATCGTGATGAGCTTGCGCTCGCCGCCGTAGAGGATATCGGCGAGCGCAAGCGCTGTTTCGGTCTTGCCCACGCCCGATGGCCCGACGAACAGGAACACGCCGCGCGGCTTATTCGGATCCTCCAGGTTCGCGCTCGCCGTCCGCACACGTTGCGCGATGGCATCGAGCGCGTGGTCTTGGCCGATGACGCGCTGCGCAAGCATATCGCTCAACGTCAGCACCGTATCGATCTCGTCCTTGACCATCCGGCCGAGCGGAATGCCCGTCCACGCGGCGACGATCTCGGCCACGACATGGCCGTCCACTTGAAGCGGCACCATCGGGTTCGTTTGCTGCAATGCCTGGAGTTCGGCGGTCAAGCGAGCCAGTTCTTCGCGCCGCGCCGTATGGACATCGTCGTGGGCGCTATCGCGGGTTATCGCCTTTTCGCCGTTTTCGGCCTGCTCGACGGGCGAGAGCTCACGCCGCAACGCTTCGATTTGTTGCGCGAGCGCGCGCTCCTGTTCGTAGCGCGCCTCGTCAGCCGCAAGCGCCAAGAGGTCGGCTTCACGTGAGCCGCGCAGTTGAGCCAGTCGCTCATCATGGGCGGGCGTCGCCGTTCCCGTCGCGCTTTCTCGCTCTAGCACCGCAATTTCGGTATCGATGCGCTCGATTCGTTTGCGCGTATCGTCGATGACGGCCGGCGCCGCGCCTTGCGCCAGCGCCACTTTCGCGCAGGCCGTGTCGAGCACCCCGATCGCCTTGTCGGGCAGTTGTCGCCCGGTGATGTACCGATGCGACAACCGCACAGCCTCGGTAATCGCCTCATCGAGAATGCGGACGTTGAAATGCGCTTCCATACGCGAAGCCAGGCCTCGCACCATCGCGCAAGCCAGTGTCTCGCTCGGCTCGTCGATCTTCACGACTTGAAAGCGCCGCGCCAACGCAACGTCCTTCTCAAAATACTTGCGATATTCACTCCACGTGGTGGCGGCGATCGTCCGCAGCTCGCCTCGCGCGAGCGCCGGCTTGAGCAGGTTGGCCGCATCGTTTTGCCCCGCCTGCCCGCCGGCCCCGATGATCGTATGCGCTTCGTCGATGAAGAGAATGATCGGCACGGCGCTCTTTTTGACTTCGTCGATCACGCTCTTCAAGCGATTTTCGAATTCGCCTTTCACGCTCGCGCCCGCCTGCAACAGCCCCATGTCGAGCACATGCAGCGCTACGCCGACCAGCGGCGGGGGCACGTCGCCCGCGGCGATGCGCAGCGCCAAGCCTTCGACGACCGCCGTCTTACCGACCCCCGCTTCGCCCGTCAAAATCGGATTGTTTTGGCGGCGGCGCATGAGGATGTCGATCGCCTGCCGAATCTCGGCCTCCCGGCCGATGACGGGATCGATATGGCCTTCGCGCGCGCGTTGAGTGAGGTTGGTCGTGTAGGTGTCGAGCGCGGGTGTTTTGGAAGGCGCGGCGGGCAGCGTCGGATCGAGCGCCGTCTCGGCGCCATAGGCCGTACCGGCGCCGACAACGCCGTTCGCCGGGGCATCGACGCGCGGCGCTTCGATCGAACCGGCCGTCGCTTCATCGAACCGATGCTTAAGCTGCTCAACCGGAACTTGGCTCAAAATCCGCGACATGCGCTCGGCGAACTGCGCGAGTTCAGGGGATGCGAGCAGCGCCAGCAGCAGGTGGCCCGAGCGGATCCGTGCGACATGCGAATCGAGCGACGCAATCAGCCAAGCCTGTTCGAACAGCGCGATCAGATGCTGAGAGAACACCGGCGTACGCGTATTGCCCGTCTTCATTCGCCCCAGCTCCCGCTGTAGATCCGAGCGCAGCGCTTCGGCGCTCAGCGCGTTCGCGCGCAGCACGACCGAGACGTCGCTCGCGCTTTGCTCGACGAGCGCGAGCAGCAGGTGCTCGAGATCGACTTCGTAGTGCCCGCGTGCGAGGCACAGGCTCGCCGCGCGCGTCGCCGCGTTCAAGCACAGCGTATCGAGCTTGGCGATGAGGGTCTTAAGAGGAGTGCTCATGTTCGGTCGCTTTTCGCTTGAGATCGAAATGGAAATGAGAAATCAAAAATGGCGATAAAAATTGAAATCGGGGCTTAGAGTCCGCTTTGCGTCTGATATCGGCCGCTCGCTAGTGGATGACGTTCAGCTCATAACGCGCGTCGTCGCGGTCGCGCTCGGCCTCGCGCGTGCAAAGGAACGCGTCGTAGCCAAGCCGCGCGCCGGCGCCGAGACAACTCGCGCTCACCTCCGCACGCGCCAGCACGAGCGACACTTCGTATTCGATCGTGCTGCCCGCCAGCAGCATTAGCATCCGCTCGAGCGCCACGGCCCGCGCTTCGCCGGGAAGGAACGCTTCGTATTGGCGCTTCGTCAGCGGGCCGACCACGATCCGGGCACGCATGTCGCGCTGCCAAACACGTTCGCCGGCCAGCGCCGTCGCGCCGAGCGTCGCATTCGCTTGGCCGAGCACCGTCATCCGTTCCTGCGGCACCGCGTACCATCGCCCCGCGAATTGCTCGACGTTGACGGGAACGCGAAAGTAGTTCGCCAACCCGCGCGCGAGGTAAGCGGCCGACATCGGGCGGTGCCGCGCCGGCAACGCATAGCCTGCGACCGCCTCATCGATGAGCGCGCCGCGGCCCGCCTGCATATGCGATCGCGTCGCCGCATCGTGGACGCCGGCCAGCGAAAGCAACAGCGGCAGATAGCGTTCGTCGCGATCGAGCTCGTAATGAATCGGCAGACGATACTTCTTCCAAGCTGCGTAAAAGAGCGCCGTCGCACGATTCGAAAACACATCGAAGAACTCGCGCGCGGCATGATCGCGTTGCAAGTAAGCGCGTGCGATCAACTGCTCGGTGTAGTGCAGCGGCAATGTCCCTTGTCCGCCGAGCAGCCCGAAAAACGCCGGGGTAAGCTCGACTCGGCTTACCTTGCGCGCAGCCAGCGCAGCGCGCCGCGCATCCGGCTCCGTCAATGCCGCACCGGCGGCGTCATACGGCACCGCGCGTTCGAGCTCGCTCGGCGGGAACGTCACCGCCAGGCTATTGCTGAACGCAACCGAGCGCGCCGCCCGCACGGGCGCCCAGCCGCTGCTCGCAGCGTCGTCGGCGTCCTCGCTCCGATCATCGCGCTCGGTAGCGCGGCTGACGTCGCCCCGGCGCTCGCGCTCGCGCGAGAACCAGCTGTCGACCACCCGAACCGCTTGAAAAAATTGGAATCGATAGGGCTCGTCGAGCAATCGCTCGACTACGCCAGCGTCGATTCCGCGCTGCGCGGCTTGCATCGCAGGATCTCCTCGCCTGTGCGGCCTGACACCGCGGTAAGTTGCACGAAGCTGTTCAAGCGAACGAACAGGCCAAAGAAGGTATCGAGCACGCGCACGAACGTGGCGAGGCTAGTGCCGACGTAATGCGCCTCGTCGAACGTCAAGCGCACCTCCACGCCGCGCACGAAGGTCGCGAACGGCCGCCCGGGCAGCCAATGCACGGCCGGCCGCTGTTCGATGCCGACGATGCCGGCGATATGCCGCGCCGAGACTGCCGTGCGCCGCAAGTCATACAGCGCGAGCAGCTCCTTGAGCGCGGCGAGCCCGCCGGAGGATAGCGATACGTGATTGAGCGACAAATGCGAGATGAGCCGCCATCGCATCGACGCGCCGCGTTCGACGCGCGCGGTCGGGCTCGGACGCGCGAGCAACTGGATCGTGCCGGCAGGGAGATCGGAGGCCGCGAATAGATCGCCGCCCTCGAGGCCGATCGCGAGCCGCGCCGGTAAATCGCGATTCGTGCAAGTAAGCGCAAGACTGAGCGTGTCGGTGCGCGCTGCGAGCGGATCGAAATCGGCGTCGACGATGGAGATTTCCGTCTCATAGCCGGGGCTGTGCGTAGCGACCCAATCGTTGCGCCGCGCGAACCAGTAGCGGCCTACGCGGGTCGCTTCGTCGTGATGCAGCGAGTAAAACGGCCGAAACTCGGTGACGGTTTGTGCGTCCGCGTCTGTTTGAACGCGGCGTACATCGTCGATCGAATACACATCGTAAGCACGCGCGTGGCGCGCATCGGCGACAACGGGATAGGCCACCGTCTCGTGGCTGACGTGAATCGGCTCGCCGCGCTTGGCGAACAGGTTGACGACCGGCGTGCAAAACAGCCGCACATGATTGGCGCTCAGCGATTCGACGAGCCGCTCGATATGCGGCTCGTCGCGCAGTTCGCCGAGCGCCACATGCAGCGTCAAGCGCCGGCACCGGCCCGCCGCTCGCAACATCTGCGCGAAGTCGAACTCGATGAAATCGAATTTTTGCGGAAACGCGAAATACTCCGTGAGTACACGGTAGGCCGGATGCGATCTGGCGGGGTAGTCGATCAGCGCATCGTCATCGTCGAAACCGGCCGGCTCGATCGGGATAGCGGTAAGCGGATGCCAGCGCCGGCTCACCTCCGTTTCGACATACGCGCCGATCGCTTTCATGAACAGGCAATCGGTCAGCGCCGCGATAAACGATTGCTCGCCATGCAGATAAGCACGCAGCGCGCTGAGGCCCTGCGAGCCAAGCGTGGATTCGGGCGAGCTCGCCTCGAACGTAAACGAGAGCACCGCCGACGCATCGCCGGGGAGCGTCACGCTCGTCGCCGGCACGTCGGCCAGCGGCGTGTGCCGCGCATGCGCCAGGCGCAACGGCGCAAGCGTCACGTCATAGGCGGTACGGAATTGACACTGCACGCCGCGAATTTCACGAGAAACAAGCGCGGCGCCGCGCGGAATCGTCACGGGTTGCATCGGGAAGCGCTCGCGCGGCAGACCGAACTGCGCGATCGAGCAAGCTGGGAACGGCCGCAAATAATGCGGATACAGCACTTCCATCAACGCTTCCGTCAGCTCGGGAAGATCGTCGTCGAGTTTTTTATTGACGCGCGCCGTCAGCAGCGCAAACGATTCGATCATGCGCTCGACGTGGGGATCGTCGCCATGCTCGCCCACCGGCGCCAAGCGCGCGGCGATCTTGGGATACCGCTCGGCGAAATCGCGCGAATAGCGGCGCAAAAACGCCAGCTCGCGCTCGTAATAAGGCAGCAACGCTTCCATTGATGATCCCCGAGCGCGCTCGCGCCGATGGCCCTAATCCAACTACCCCAGACCTGTTTCGCGCACGCGCGAGCGCGTGGCGTCGGCGGCGCGGCGCGATCGTGTGACCGAGTATTGCAACGTGGAGGCCTGTAGCATCGCATCGAAGCTGACCGGCTCTTCGGCCGGATGAACGACAAGCTTCGCGCGAATCACGAAATACAGCACGTTCGTCGATTGCTCGTTGACTTCGAGCGAGACACGTACGTCGCGCAGCCGCGGCTCGTGGCGCGCGACGGCCTGCGCAATGGAATCGCAGATAAACGTTCGATCGAGATGGCTCGCCAAACTCAAGCCCGAGAAATCATTCAAGCCGTAGGTCAGCACTGAGCGCTGGCACTCCGGCAGCTTGAGCAGCTCGTCCTCCGTCAGCACGATCCGCGTATTGAGCAGCGCTTCGACGTCGCGCGCGACGCGCGCCTTCAGCTCGTCGAGCGACCACTGTCGCATCGCGGCGGGCGCGGGCGAACGCGGATCGTCGTCGAAGAGCTTATCGAGCAGGCTCGGTTCAAAGCGCTTCATCGGGCGGCGGATACCGGTAAATCGTGCGAGACGAAAAGACGAGCGCGCCGCCGGCTTCAATCACACAGCGGGCGGCGCATGGCTTACTACGTTAGACCGCGTAGGTCTTGTCGTTCTTCGTCAGGCTCCACGCGCCTTGCGCGTTACCGCCGTTACCGCCGCCGACCTGCTGCTGCGTGTATTTCCACTGCACAGCCGCATACTTGAGCGAGAACTGCTCCGTCGGCAGGCCTTCGCCGACGACGCTCGGATTGACCGACGAGATGATCACGTACTTCATCTTGATCTCGAGGTACTTGACGCGATTGCCTTCGCCGTCCGCACGCATGAAGTCGACCGTCACTTCATCGAACGTCGTGCCGCCCGACGCGTGTTGATAGAGCAGCGGGCTCACGACGTCGATGTCCTTCGAGAAGGTCATATCGCCATGCTCGCAGCGTTCAACCGTGTTGCCGCCGGCCGAACCCGTCAAAGCCGAACGCGGCTGCGTGATCGTGTGATTCCACGAGCTGATCTCGATCCAGTCCTTGTGATCCTTATCGGAGGATTCACCCTTGATGGCGGGACTGCCAAACTTCAGATAGATGTCTTTCATGACTTCGCGACTCCCAGGTAGCGGTTATAAGCGGCTTGGGCCACACGCCCAAGCCGCGCTCGGAATAACTTCTTTTTATGCGCCGGCTGATTTCGGCAGATCGGCGACGAGCCGCAGCGAGATCGACAGCTCGTCAAGCTGAAAGTGGGGACGAAGGAACGCGACCGATCGGTACGAGCCCGGTTTGCCCGGGATCTCCGATACTTGGACCGACGCCTCGCGCAGCGGGAATTGCGCCTTCTGCTCCTGCGTGGCGTTATCGTCCAGCAGGACGTACTGCGCGACCCAGCGGTTCAGGAATTGCTCGACGTTTTGCGCCGAGGCGAAGCTGCCGATCTTGTCGCGCATCATCGCCTTCAAATAGTGAGCCACGCGCGACACCGAAAAGATGTACTGCAGCTGCGCCGACAGCACGGCGTTCGCGTTCGCACTATCGGTGTTGTACTTCTTCGGGCGTTGCACCGACTGCGCCGCAAAGAACGCCGCATAGTCGGAATTCTTGCAATGCACGAGCGGGATGAAGCCCAGATCGCTCAGCTCCTTTTCGCGCCGATCGGTGATGGCGATTTCGGTCGGGCACTTGAGCGCGATCTCGCCGTCGTCGGTCTTGAACGTGTGCGTGGGGAGATCTTCGACGAGCCCGCCGCCTTCCACGCCGCGGATGGCGGCGCACCAACCGAAATCGTCGAATGCCGCCGTTAGGCGTGCGGCGAAGGCCCAGGCCGCGTTGCACCAGAGATACTTGCTGTGATCGGAGCCGTCGACGTTTTCAACGAAATTGAAGGTTTCGGCGACAAGCCCGTCCTTCGGACTGAACGGCAGGCGGCCCAGATAGCGCGGCAGCGTCAAACCCACATAGCGGGAATCTTCCGATTCGCGGAACGACTTCCACTTCGCGTATTCGACCGTATCGAACACCTTGCCCAAATCGCGCGGCTTGCCCAGATCGGAAAACGATTCGAGGCCAAGCAGCTCGGGCGAGGCCGACGCGATGAACGGCGCGTGCGCCGCCGCCGCCACGTGCGACATCTGCTCGACGAAGTACATATCCTCGGGCTGGCGCGTCAATTCGAAATCGCCGATCAGTGCGGCGAACGGCGCACCGCCGAACGTGCCGAACTCCTCTTCGTAGATCTTCTTGAAGAGCGCGCTTTGATCGAATTCCGAAGCGGCCTTGAAATCGCGGACGATCTCGCGCTTGCCGGCATTGAGCACGCGGATCTTGATCGTCGAGCCGGTATTGCTTTCCTTGCACAAGTACTCGAGCCCGCGCCAGGTGCTCTCCATCCGCTGGAATTCAGGCGCATGCATGACTTCGCTCAGTTGCGCCGACAGCAGGCGGTCGAGCTCGGCGATGCGCGCATCGATGGTGGCGGAGAGGTTGTCCGAGACGACGACCGTCCCGTCCATGACCTGATGCACGAGTTCGCCGATCAAATCCTTGGCGCGTGCGTGCTCCGAATCGGATTTGGCGACTTTGCTCTTTTCGACGATATCGTCGAGCAGCGACGTGGCGGCGCCCGCTTGCGCCGCGCCTAAGGAGGCCGTGGCCGTTTGCTGATTCATCCTCACACCCCGCGTTCGTTATTCGCTTTGCTTGCCTGCGCCGCTTTCGCCGCTTTCACTGCTTTCGCCGCTTTCACCATTCGCGCGCGCACCCGTCTCGCCCGCGAGCGCCTCCAGCTGCTGCGTATTGGCCAGCACATCGCTGAGCAGGCTTTCGAGCTTGTCGTTGCCGGCCAGCTTGTTGCGCAAATCGGCGAGCTTGGAGCGCGCCTCGAGCAAGCGCCGCAGCGGCTCGATCTGCTGGACGACGGCGTCGGGGCCGAAATCGTCCATCGAGCGGAAAGCCAGATTGACGCCGAACGAACCGCCGGCTTCCGTCAGTTCGTTTTTGACCTGGAAGGTGGCGCGCGGCTCGAGGCCCTTCATGACATCGTCGAAATTGTCGCGATCGATGCTGACGAACTTGCGATCGCGCAGCTTCGGTTGCTCGATTTCGGACTGCCCCGCCAGATCGGCGACGACGCCCACCACAAACGGCAGCTCCTTGACTTCGATGGCGTCGCCGCGCTCAACCTCGTACGTCAACTGGACGCGCGGCGGCCGCACCTTTTGCAGGCGTTTTTGGATGCTTTCTTTCTTCGCCATCGCTGGCTCCCCAAGGAAACTGGATCAAATGGACCGATCAGCGAAGCGCGCTGAAGGGATCGGCCGCGCCGCCCGATTTCGCCGACTGCGCCGGGGCGCTCTTTTGCGCCGGCGCGCTGGGCGGCGCCGCGGCGGCTTCCGCCGGTTTATCGGCTGGCTTCTCGGCTGACTTCTCGGCCGATTTTTGCTGAGCGGCGGCGTGACGCACCACGCGGCGCTTCTTCATGGCTTGCTTCTTTTCGTCGGCATCTTCGGGAAACAGCGTGCTCTGGCCGAGCGTATCGCGCAGTTGATGCGCCAATACCTGGGCATCGGATTTGGCGTCGCCGGCGAGCGCCGCATCCTGCCGCAGCTGCCCCAGCGATTCGGTGGCGACGCGCAGGCCGCTCACCGCCAGCACGCTCTTGGCCTCGCGATCGGTTTGATCGCGCGACAGCGCCTCTTGCGCGGCGACGATCGCCTGGCCGTAATGCGATTGCGCGAATTGGATCTGCGCGATGCGCGACCAAGGCTCTTCGCGCGTGGGATCCGATTTCGCCAGTTGATCGTAAAGCGCTAGCGCGCGAGCTTGATCCCCGCTCTTGGCGACGGCGTCGGCATCGGCCAACGCTTTATTAAAAGCTTCAGGCGTTGCGGCCGTGTTGGCGTTTTGCGTCGCGCAGCCGACCATAGCGGCGCAAACGAGGACGATGGCGGAAAATGGGAAAATTCGTTGTTTCATCATTCTTTCTTCTTACAGCGAAGCCGTTTTATTAATTCGCCGAGGAAACCGCAACTTTGCTTTGCGGCGAGTGCGGCGTATAGTACCGGCCAATTTTCGATAATTCAACAGTGTCGCACTCGAATCAGATTCGTCCGGCTTTGAAACCTGGTGATATCTCAAGCTCGAAAAGCTGAAATAATTTCCGAGTGCAATGCATCGCGAATTAGATAACGGAAAAAATTTCCTATTCGCGAAAATACTCGACGCCGCTGTATGTCGCTTTCGTGACGTGAGTGGGATGCGCGGGCGTCAAGCGAGCGTCAAGCGGGTATCAAGTGGGTACCAAGCGAAGGGCGATGGAGCCATTTGCTCGAGCAATGAAACATCATGATGAACGGGGTGCGGGTGTGAGTCGTCAAGCTTTCGGTAGTCGCTATTTCGTGCGCCTCGCGTGGTCTCTCGCCCTCTGTGGGCTACTGGGCGGATGCGCCGCAGGCGTGACGATGCTCGGCGCGGCGGCGTCCACCGCCTTGCAGGTCGCGGGCATAGGCAAGCCGCCCGTGCCCGATTCGCAAAAGCCGCCGCGCGATATCGCGCTCACGCTCGCCGCCGCGTCCAATCTGAACGCGGCCAACGATAATCATCCGCTCGCGCTCGTCGTGCGGCTCTACGCACTCAAGGATCCGACGTCGTTCCAACAAGCGCCGTTCGATAGCTTCACCGATCCGAACAAGGAAAAGAGTATCCTCGGCGCCGATCTGCTCAGCGTGCGCGAAGTGACGCTGATACCCGGCCAGCATTACCAAATGACAGAGAAAGTGACGCGTGAGGCGCAAGCGTTCGGCGTGGTGGCCTTGTTTCGCGACCCGGCGCTGCAACGCTGGAAATTCGCCTTCGATCCGGCTAAATCCGAGAAATCCGGCATAATGATCGGCCTCCATAACTGCGCGATGACCGTCACGAGCGGCGCTGTCATTGCGCCCGATCCGCGATTGCCGATGCAGCCGCTCAATATGCTGTCGTCCGTCAGTTGCGGTTAGTCGGTTGCGCTTACCGCATGCGGCAATGATCTTTCGGCCGGCGCACTACCGCGTCGCGCCTGAGATAAATGAAACTTAGATAGTGAAATTGAGATGAGTTATTCGGCGAAATTGCTTTGGGGCGAGGGGCTATTTCTGCGGCCTCAGCATTTCCAGCAACAGGACGCCTATCACGAGGCGCGGCTTTTCGAATCGATACGCGCGATCCAGCCGTTCAACTGGGGGGTGCGCAGCCTGCGCATCGACGCCGATTCGCTCGGGGCCAACCTACTGCGGCTCTCCGAGCTCTCGCTCGTGTTCCCCGACGGCACGCTCTACACGGCGCCGCCCGCCGATGAGTTGCCGCAACCGGTCGCGCTCGATACGCTGCCCGAAGGCGTCGGCGAATTCACGTTCTATCTCGCGCTGCACCCTTTGCGCGAAACAGGCGGCAATTACACCGACGAAGCGGCCGATACGTTCGCCTCGCGCTATGCGTCGAAACAGCAGAGCGTCGCCGATCAGTTCACCGATGCGGCCGTCGCGAATCTGACGTTCCTCAAAACGCGCGTGAAGCTCATCAGTCACACGGAGCCGCGCTCGCAGCTATTGGCCGTGCCGGTCGCGCGCCTGCGGCGCACCGCCACCTCGGGTTTCGAGATCGACGAGACGTTCGTGCCGCCGTGCTTGGCGGTCGAAGCCTCGCCGATCGTTCATCAACGGCTGCGTCAGCTCATCGACGCATTGCAGGCCAAAGTCAGCGCGCTCTACGGCTTCCATCGCGAGCCCACGAAGAACATCATCGAGTTCCGCTCGGGCGATATCGCGTCTTTCTGGCTGTTGCACACGGCGAACGGCGCCGTCGCATCGCTCGTGCATCTGCTGCAGCAGCCCACGCTGCACCCCGAGCGTCTGTTTCAAGAGCTGCTGCGGCTCGCCGGTCAGCTGATGACGTTTTCGAAGCGTTACTCGCTGGCCGAATTGCCGGCCTATCGCCACGACGATCCCGGCCCCGGCTTCGCGCAGCTCGATACGATCGTGCGCGATCTGCTGGAAACCGTCATCTCGACGCGCTACTTCGGAATCGGGCTCGAAGAAGTGCGCCCGTCGTTCCATGTCGGCCGGCTCGATTCAGGGAAGATCGACGAGAAGACCACCTTCTTTCTGGCGGTATCGGCCGATATGCCTGCCGTGGAGCTCGTCGAAGCGGTGCCCGCACGGTTCAAGGTGGGCGCGCCGGACGATGTCGACAAGCTCGTGCTCTCGGCGATGCCCGGCGTGCGGCTCGTCTATACGCCCCAAGTGCCGCCCGCCGTTCCCGTGCGTCCGGGCGCTTGCTACTTCGCATTGGAATCGCGCAGCAACCTCTATGACCGCATGTTGCAGGCGCAGTCGGCCATGATCTACGCGCCCTCCGGCATCAACGACCTCAAACTCGAACTGATCGCGGTGACGTCATGACTCAAATGCCCTCGCTGTTCGGCGCCGCCGCGCCTTCCGCGTCCGCCCCCGCATCGATCGAAGGCGGCTTTCAGGCGCGCTCGCTGCGCGATTTGCTTTACGACGGCTTCTACATGCTGTTCCTGCTCAAGCAGGGCCGCGAGCCGGAGAGCGCGGGCGATTTCGTCGCGCGCGTGCAGGCGTTCCTCGCCGATTTCGAACGCGGCGCGAAAAAGCTCAACGCGCCGGCCGACGATGTCTACGCGTCGAAGTTCGCGTTTTGCGCAGCGATCGACGAGGCCGTGCTCGCTTCGTCGTTCAAGATCCGCGCGGAATGGGAGCGCCGCCCGTTGCAGCTCGTGCTATTCGGCGAGCAATTGGCGGGCGAGAAATTCTTCGAATTGCTCGAGGAGTGCCGCGCACAGGGCGTTGCACGGCTGCAGTCGCTCGAAGTGTTCCACATGTGCCTGCTGCTGGGCTTTCAAGGCAAGTACTTGCTCGAAGGCCCCGAGAAGCTTTCCTATCTGACGGGGCGGCTCGGCGACGAAATCGCGCAAATGAAAGGCAAGCGCGCGCCGTTCGCACCGCATTGGCCGCTGCCCGACCAAATCGCGCATCGGCTCAAGCACGAATTACCGTTGTGGACGATCGGCGCAGTGTTCGCGTTCGTGGCGCTGCTCGCGTATTTCGGCCTGAACACCTATCTGCGCGATTCGACCATGCGCACGCTCGCGCCCTACTCGCAGCTCGTGAAGCCCGAAGCCGAATCGGCCAATTTGACGATTTCGCTGCCCTAACGCTCAGGCGGCTCAGGCGGCGCGTCTGTCTCGCAATGGCGGGGCCGCCGCGAACGGCGGCGATCGGCCGCGTCCGATCAGTACCGCGCGTCCGCCGGCTTGCCGCCCTTAGGCCAGTCGCGCTCCTTACCGGGAAAGTCGGGGCGCGGCTGATGCGTCACGTAGGCCGCCACATCGAGCGCGTCTTGATCGCCGAGCGTCGCATTGCCAAGCGGCATGTTGTGCTTGATGAAAGCGGCGGCGGTTCGAATGCGCGCCATGCTCGCGCCGATATTGAACGATGCGTTGCCCCACAAAGGCGGAAAAACGTAGCGTCCGTCACTTTGCGTGCCCTGCCCGTCCGCGCCATGGCAGGCCGCGCAGCGCTCGGCGTAGATCGTTTTGCCGCGAAGCGGGTCCGGCGTCATGTTTTCGACGTCATCGATCTTGCCCATCCCGCGCCCGGGGCCGAACGAGCCGCTCGGCACGCCCTTCGAGACAAATGTCATATAGGCCAGCAAGCCGTTCATTTCGGCCGAATCGAACGCCAGCGGCACGCCATTCTCCGAACGGCGGAAGCAATTGTTGATGCGTTGCGCGAGTGATTCCACCGTCGCGCTGCGAGCCGTGTAGGCAGGCGTCACGCCGGTCATCCCGTACCACGGCGATGCATGCGGTGTGGTTCCCGCGCCGAGGTGACAGCTCGCGCACGACATCGCGTTGCCGGGCACATGGCCGGGCGCGTAGCGGGGTGTGTCGATGGTTAAGTGATAGCCGAGCTTGATGGCGTCCTTGTCGGGCCCCTCCGGCAAAGCGTCGAGCCGTGCTTCCAGTGTGTCGGGGGTGACGATGCCGCTGGTCGCGGAAGCCGCAACGGGCGCGACGGGTACGATAGGCACGGCGGACGCACCGGTCTGCGCCGCCTGCGTCGATACCGCTAAGGTCGCGAGGACCGAGAAGCACGCGCAAATGGATGGACTGCGGCGCCAAGCGGCGGGCCAACCGACGAAAGCACGCTCGCCCTTCCGATCCCCGAGGCAAGCATCCGATGCAGTGAAAATCGACCGAGGCTTCATGACTTTCGCGTCCCCTCTGTTTTGCGTTTTGCGTTTTGCGTTTTGCGTTTTGCGTTTTGCGTTTTGCGTTTTGCGTTTTGCGTTTTGCGTTTTGCGTTTTGCGTTTTGCGTTTTGCGTTTTGCGTTTTGCGTTTT
>Ga0157369_10004422_pt1 | contig 16592 bp, 20 predicted proteins | sample C25metaG_FD_113461 | JGI IMG/M metagenome (GOLD analysis project Ga0157369, IMG submission 113461) | Corn rhizosphere microbial communities from Kellogg Biological Station, Michigan, USA - C2-5 metaG | ecosystem: Host-associated > Plants > Roots > Rhizosphere > Soil | place: USA: Michigan... | reverse complement strand
CGTGATCGCGCCGCTCGTCGTCTGGCGGCGCGGCGAGGAGGACTTCCTGCTCCTGACCGAGCCCGAGCTCGGCTACGCCGTGCGTGCGCTGCTGACGCGCATGCGATTGCGCGCGCGCTGCGAGATCGAAACGGAGAAGCACGAGTCGGTGCTCGTCTTCGACTCGCCCGACGGGCTGGCTACCGACTTTCCCGGTGCGCGCGAGCGCGTCGATTCGGGCGTCCCGCCGACGCTGTCGGATGACGAGCTCGAGGCGCGGCGCGTTGCAGCGGGCGTCCCGCGCTGGGGCCGCGAGATCGACGACCGCGTGCTCCCCGCGGAGGCGGGCCTCGACGAGACGCACATCTCGTTCGGCAAGGGCTGCTACCCCGGTCAAGAGCCGGTCGCGCGGCTGCACTATCGCGGGCATCCGAACCGCGCCCTGCGCGTGCTGCAGCTCGAAGACGTACCGGACTACGACGCCGAGCTCGTGCACGACGGCAAGGTCGTCGGGCGCGTGACCTCGGCGGTGCGGCGCGACGACGGCTCGGTGGTCGCGCTCGCGTACGTGCGGACGGAGGTGCCGGATGACGCGCCGCTCGCGCTCGCGACTCGAACGGGCTGACTGGTATTCCGTCCGTCGCGCGCAGAGCCTCAAGCCGGCGACGTACCGCTGCCCGCTCTGCGGGTACCGCCTGCACGCGATGAGCCCGCACGTGCTGGTCGCGCCGGAGGGCGATCTCTCACGTCGTCGTCACGCGCATGCGGAATGCGTCGCGGCGGCGAATCTTCCCGGGCCGCCGCGCAGGCCCGGATTGCTCGAACGCATGGCTACACTGTTCCGTCCCGAGCGCCCGTAGCTCAGGGGATAGAGCGCTGCCCTGCGGAGGCAGAGGTCGCATGTTCGAATCATGCCGGGCGCATGGCCCATCCGAGCCTCATCTGCCCGAAACAGAAGCGGCGCCTGCCGGCGCCGCTTCTGGCTCATGACGAGGTGCGCTACCTGTTGCCGCAGACCGACGAGTTGTTCAGCCCCGTCTGGTAGCCGTCCGCGCCGCCAGCGAAGTCGTGGATCCCGAACTCGCTGAAGTTGCCGAAGGCAGCGAACGCACCGGAACCGGCCGCCGTCCCGCACTGGGCGTTCGCGGCCGCGACGCCGTAGAGCATGTCGTAGCTGATGCCGCCGGGATTCTCCGTCGCAGCGGACGCGATGCTGCTGAAAGCGAGCGCCGCGATGACGGCCGCCAGCATGAAGAGCTTCTTCATGTGTCCCCTCTCTCGATTCACTCCATCGTAGGCCGATCCAAGCCGATGTCAACGGCCTTCTCGGCCGCTCACCTCGGGCACGAGGCGAAGAGGCACTGCCGGAAGGCGGTTCTGAACGGCGCCGTGAGCGCCAGCGCGTACTCCGGCGTGATGTGGCCGGCGTCTCGGTAGACGACCGTCTTGCCGACGACCATCGGGCACCGGTCGCGGTAACAGAACCAGCCACGCGTCTTCAGGAAGCCCACGCGCTTCGCTTTGGCGAGGTGTGCGAGGCCGTCGTTGAAGGCGAGCGCAGTGCTCGTCTGGGTCGTCATGCAGGACCGCAACGTCGCGCCTGACGCGAGCAGGCAGTCGACCGGCTGCTCGACGGTTCCTTCTTCGTCTTCGATCAGGACGACGTTCCGCGCGAACCGCTTCAACGCGGCCGCGGTCGCCGAATAGGTGTCCCTCATGGTCTTGGCGATCGCTCCGCTGTCCCCGCTGCAGCAGCCGGCGATGAGGACTGCGTCGGGTCGCAGCCGCTCCGCCCGCTGCAGCGCCCAGCGGTACCACACGTGGCACACCGAGACGGTCGCCGCCGTGTCGATCGGATAGCCCGCGCCGACCCACGTGGGGACTTCGCAGCCCTTCCTGACGAGCGGGACGACGTTCCAGGCGTCGGCGTGCGCCATGGCGAGGATCGCCGGCATCCACATTTCCGCGTGTGAGTCGCCGAAGACGACGATCGTGTTGGTGGACTTCACGTCACCCAGGTGGCAGATGGGCTGCGTCGTCGGGTCCTGCGTCGTCGGGTCGCAGCCGTCGGGGAACTGGTACGCGTCGTCGAGGAGATGCGAGAGCGGCGGCGTCAGGTCGGTCGGAACCGCCGCCCCCGTGAGCGCGGTGTTCACTGCGGCAACGACCGCCGGCAACGTCGTGGCTTTCGGTACCCCCGTCGCGAGCGCCACGTTCGCCGTCGAGCCCGCCGCGACGGCCGCGCTCGCTTGGTCGGTCGGCGCGATCCGCGAGTCCAGCGCCGAGACGGTGAGGAGCGCGACCCCGACCGCGGCCGACACGGCGACGGGCGCCAGCGCCGCACTCAGACGAGCGCTCCACCGGGCGCGACGAATCGGATTCTCGACGAGGCGATAGCTGACGATCGAGAGGAGCAGCGCTGCGAGCAGAAGCACGAGATTCACCGCAACCCCCAATTGGCGGCGCTCGTAAAGGGCCGCGAGCACGAGAACAGGCCAATGCCAAAGATACAACGCGTATGACCGGTCGCCGATGTATCGCGCCGCCCGCAGCGCAAGTAGACGTCCGACGCCGTGGCGCGGCCGGCCGCCGAACTCTCCGGCGATGATCAGCGCCGCCCCGACGGCCGGCAGGAGGGCCGCATAGCCGGGATACGGCGTCTCTCCCGAGAGCGTGACGGCGGCGACCGCGATCAGCGCCGCTCCGGCCCAACCTGCCAGGGCCCGAAGCGGCAACCGGAAACCCCAGGCGTGGGCGACGGCAAGCGCGGCGCCGACGGCGAGCTCCCAGGCTCGGGTGAACGGCGAGTAGTACGCGCTCACCGGCGAGGCGCTCGTCGAGTGGATCGACCAGGCGAACGACGCCGCGCCTGCGACGCACACGACGAGCAGCACGCGGCGTGGGACGGCGCCGGCGGCCACGCGACCTCGCCGTGTGAACACACGCCGGCCGAAGAGCGTCAGCGCGAGAACGGCCGGCCAGACGAGATAGAACTGCTCCTCGACCGCGAGGGACCAGTAGTGCTGAATCGGCGACGGCGGCTGGCCCGCGGCGAAGTAATTCGCTCCGGCGCGCGCGAAATGGATGTTGGCCGCGAACAGCGCGGCCCAGAGGCTGTCCCAGGCGATCGATCGCGCGCGGACGTAGTTGAGGAACTCGTACGCGGCGATCGTCGTCGCGACAAGCGTCAGCACGGCCGCCGGAAGAATCCGCCGTGCGCGTCTCCCGTAGAACTCGAGCAGCGAGATCCGCCCGTGTTCGTGGGCTGCTCCGAGCAGGAGCCCCGTGATCAGAAAGCCGGACAGCACGAAGAAGACGTCGACACCGACGTAGCCGCCGGCGATCCGTGCGACTCCAGCGTGATCAAGCATCACGAGCACGACGGCCACGGCCCGCAAGCCTTGGAGATCCGTCCGGTAGCTCGTGCCCTCACGACCCGCGGCTCGCACAGCCAACGGTTCTCGCAGATGGTGCGCGATCCGTCAACGCGGACGGCTGCGTCGTCGGTCAAGGAGCAGGGCCTTACAGCGCGAACGAATCGGCGTGGCCGACATCCCGGACCAGATCGTCCTGAAGCGGCATCGCGACCTCGATGGGATCAGACACCGGATCTGGGCTCGTCGCGTCCTGCTCGCGCTGCTGGCGATCTTCCTGCTCGTCGGTCTCTCGAATGTCTTCGGCCAGCGTCCACACGGATCGTTCGCCGACAGCGGCGAGGCGAAGCTCGAGCTCTACGCGCCGTCGCACCTGCGCGGCGGGCTGCTCTACGAGGCGCGCTTCACGATCACCGCGCACCGCGACATCAAGAACGCGGTGCTGCAACTCGCGCCGGGCTGGAACGAGGGCATGCAGCAGAACACGCTCGAGCCGTCCCCCCTCGGCGAGGCGAGCCGCAACGGACAGCTCCTGCTGACGCTCGGCCACATCAAGGCGGGAACGCCGTACAGGCTCTTCATGCAGTTCCAGGTCAACCCGACCAACGTCGCGTTCGGCCGTGACGCCGACGTGTCGTTGTACGACGGCGGCACGAAGCTCGCGCACATCAACCGCAAGGTGTGGGTGTTCCCCTAGTGGACATCGTCATCCGCGGCGTCATCGTCTTCGTCTTCCTCTACGTGCTGATGCGCATCGTCGGCAGGCGGGAGCTCTCGTCGCTCGAGCCGTTCGACCTGATCCTGCTCGTGATCCTCGGCGACGCGGTGCAGCAGGGGCTCACGCAGGACGACTACTCGATGACCGGCGCGATCCTCGCGGTCGGGACGATCGCGATCCTCCAGGTCTCCGTGTCGTGGGCGAACTTCCACTTCCCGAAGCTGCGTTCGATCCTCGACGGCGAGCCGGTCGTCATCGTCCAGGACGGGAAGCCGATCGAGAAGAACCTCAAGCGCGAGCGCGTGACGCTCGACGATCTCGCGGAGGAAGCGCGCAAGCAGAACATCGCCAAGTTCGAGGACATCAAGTGGGCTGTGATGGAGACGAGCGGCGAGATCAGCTTCATCAAGAAATCGGATTCGTGACCCTGCACCTCAGCGAGGACGACGTCGGCCGGCTGCTCACTCCGGCGGACGCGGTTGCGACCATCGAGGCGTGCTTCGAGCGCATGGCGCGCGGCGCGGTCGAGAATCGTCCGCGCTACCGGCTCGGGCTCGAGCACGGCGCGATGGCAGTGATGGCGGCGGCGGATCTCGAGCTCGGCTACGCGGGTGCGAAGGTGTACGTCGGCTTCGCAACCGGCGCCCGCTTCGAGGTGCTGCTCTTCCGCGCGGACGCGCCGGAGCTCGTTGCGGTGATCGACGCCGACAAGCTCGGGCAGCTGCGGACCGGAGCCGCGAGCGGCGTTGCCGCGAAGCACCTCGCGCGCAGTGGAGCGACGACGCTCGGCATCATCGGCTGCGGCTGGCAGGCCGAGACCCAGGTCGAGTGCATCCGCGCAGCTCTGCCGGCGATCGAACGGACGGTCGCCTACTGCCGGACCCGGGAGACGCTCGAGCAGTTCTGCGAGCGCTTCGCCTGCGAGCCGGGGGAATCGAACGAGGACGCAGCAGCCTGCGACGTCGTCGTGACCGTCACGGGCTCGCGGGACCCGGTATTGCGCGGCGAGTGGCTCCGGCCGGGCGCCCTCGTCTGCGCGGTCGGCGCGAACGACGGCCGCCGCCGCGAGCTCGACAACGTCGTGCTCGAGCGAGCCGCGTTCGTCTGCTGCGACTCCGTCGAGGACGCCCGAGTCGAATCCGCCGACTTGATCGAGCCGATCGGCGCCGGCGTCCTCGACTGGCTCGAGGTGCACGAGCTGCAGCAGGTCGTCTCGGGCGAGCTTTCCGGCCGCCAGTCGGACGACGACATCGTCGTCTTCAAGTCGAACGGGCTCGCGGCGTGGGACGTCGCGGCCGCCGCGCGCGTCGCAGAGCTGAGCGCTACCGCGCCCTGAAGATCTCGCGCGCCGCGGCGACGTCGTGCTCGCCGAGCACATGGATCAGATCGGGTCGTTCGAGCAGGCGCCCCTGCTGCTCTCGCGTCAGGCGGTTCGCGACGTAGCGGTCCGTGAAGATGTCCGCGACGCTGCGCCCCCGCCGATGCTCGCGCGTCAGGTATGCGACGACCTGCTCCTCTGCGGTCGACCGGGTGAAGAGGAACGAGAACGGGTTACGAAGAGCGCTGGCCAGCTTGAGCACGCCCCGATCCTATCGGGGGCCATTCGAGATTGGCATCCGGAATGGGGTCCCCGTGCGGATCGTGCGTCGGGAAGCCGAGCGCCCGGTCGATGCGCGCTTCCAGCTCTTCCGAGATGACGTGCTCGAGCCGGTCGGCCTCGTCGTGCACGTCCTCCACCGAGAGGCCGAGCGTTTCGGCGAGGTAGAGCTCGAGCAGCCGGTGATGGCGGATCACTTCGAGCGCGACGCGCTCCCCCGCCGCGGTCAAGGTGCAGCCGCGATACGGCGCATGCTCGGCGAGGCCGAGGGCCGCGAGCTTCTTCACCATCCCCGATGCCGACGCGGGTGCGACGCCCTGCGCCTGCGAGAGCGCCGTGATGCTCACCGGCGACTTGACCTGCGCGAGCTTGTAGATCTCGCGGAGGTAGTGCTGGATCGCGTCGGAGAGCGGCTCCTTCGACACGATCCGAGTGTAGGTCACTAACGTCCATCCGATGGTGATCCGCGTCGGCTTCAGCGCAGATCCCGACGACGCCTTCATGTACTGGGGGGTCGCGTCGGGAACGGTCGACGCGCGCGGCTACGAGTTCGAGCCGGTCATCGAGGACATCCAGACGCTCAACGAGTGGGCGCTCGAAGCGCGGCTGGAGGTGACGGCGATGTCGCTCGCGACGTTCCCGCGCGTCGCCGACCGCTACGTCCTGCTGCCGCACGGTGCGAGCATGGGCTCGGGCTACGGACCGGTCGTCGTCGCGCCGGAAGAGCTGTCGCTCGACGACCTGCGGGTGACGACGATCGCCGTGCCCGGCGAGCTGACGACCGCGTACATGGTGCTGCGCATGGTGCTCGGCGGTGACTTCCCGCACGTCGTGCTGCCGTTCGACGAGATCCTGCCGGCCGTTGCGCGCGGCGAGGCGGCCGCGGGGCTGCTGATCCACGAGGGCCAGCTCACCTATCGCGACACCGGTCTCGTCAAGTGCGTCGACCTCGGCGAGTGGTGGCTCCTCGAGACCGGCCTTCCGCTCCCGCTCGGCGTCAACACGATCCGCAGCGACCTCGGCGAACAGGCGATGCGGGACGTCTCGGAGATCCTGCGCGAATCGATCGACGCGGCGCTCGAGCATCGCGACCTCGCGCTGCAGTACGCGCTCGGCTTCGGGCGGGGGATGGACGCCGAGCGCGGCGACAAGTTCATCGGCATGTACGTGAACGAGCTGACCCGCGACTTCGGCGACGAGGGGCGCGAGGCAGTGCGCGAACTGCTCGCGCGCGCAGGCCACGCGGCCGACGTGCAGTTCGTCGGGTGAATCTCGACGCCGTCCTCGCCGGCGACTTCGGCGCGATCACGAGTGTCGGCGTCAACGAGGACGTGTCGTACTTCGAGGGTGACGCGAGCACGCCGCGCAATACGCGCTCCGTGACGAAGACCGTGACGGGGATGCTGATCGGAATCGCGGTCGCGCGCGGCGAGCTCCCCGGTGTCGAGACGCGCATCCTCGACGTCCTCGACGACGTCGACGTGCGCAACCCGGATCCGCGCAAGCGCGAGATCACCATCGAGGACCTCCTGACCATGAGCTCGCTGCTCGAATGCGACGACTGGAACCCGTTCTCGTCCGGCAACGAGGAGCGCATGTATCTCGTCGAGGACTGGATCGGCTTCGCGCTCGGGCTGCCGATTCGCGGCTTCCCGTCCTGGGCGGCGCGTCCGGAGGACTCGCCGCACGGCCGCAGCTTCAGCTACTGCACCGCCGGGGTGACGACGCTCGGCGCGGTGCTCGAGCGCGCGACCGGCGTGCCCGTGCCGGAGTACGCACGCGAGCATCTCTTCGGCCCGCTCGGCATCGAGGGCGAACGGTGGGCGTACTCGCCGCGCGGTCTCGCCCAGACCGGCGGCGGCCTCGAGCTGCGCACCGCCGACCTCGTCCGGCTCGGGCGGCTCTATCTCGACGGCGGTCTCGGCATCGTCCCCGCCGAGTGGATCGAGCGCTCGACGACCCCGAAGGCGCGCGTCGACGACCGGCACGAGTTCGGCTACCTCTGGTGGCTCACCGCGTCGTCGTGGGAGATGCGCGGTATGGGTGGCAACCGCGTTGCCGTGTATCCGGAGCTCGACGCCGTCGCGGTCGTGACGTCGGCGAACTTCGGCCGCCGCGACGCGCACGAGCTCACAGACCGCCTGCTCGAGGAGCACGTCCTGACTACCCTGCGGACGTGAGCAGAGCCGTCGTCCTCGCAGGTCTGCGCACGCCGATCGGCCGCTACGGCGGCGCGCTTGCCGGCGTGCGCCCCGACGATCTCGCCGCGCACGTGATCAGCGCGGTCGTCGAGCGATCCGGCATCCCGGCGGATCAGATCGAGGACGTGTGGCTCGGCTGCGCGAACCAGGCGGGCGAGGACAACCGCAACGTCGCGCGCATGGCGGCGCTGCTCGCCGGACTGCCGGAATCGGTCGCCGGCGTCACCGTCAATCGGCTGTGCGCATCGGGCCTCACCGCGATCGTCGGCGCGTGTCACGCCGTGCAGGCCGGCGACGGCGATCTTTTCATCGCCGGCGGCGTCGAGTCGATGTCGCGTGCGCCGTTCGTCGTCGCGAAGCCGGACAAGGCGTTCCCGCGCGGCAACCAGGTGCTGTACGACACGCATCTCGGCTGGCGGTTCCCGAACCCGAAGCTGGAGGAGATGTTCCCGCTCGAGTCGATGGGCGAGACGGGCGAGAACGTCGCCGAGCGCTACGGCGTCACGCGCGAGGAGCAGGACGAGTTCGCGCTGCAGTCGCATCGGCGCTGGGCTGCCGCCGATTTCAGCGAGCAGATCGTTCCCGTGGGCGACGTGACGCGCGACGAGCATCCGCGCCCCGACACGTCGCTCGAGAAGCTCGGCGCGCTCAAGCCGGCATTCCGGTCGGGCGGAACCGTGACGGCCGGCAACGCGGCCGGGATCAACGACGGCGCCGCAGCACTCGTGATCGCGTCGGAGGAGAAAGCGCGCGAGCTCGGGATCGCGCCGCTCGGTGCGTTCGTCGGGAGCGCGGTCGCAGGCGTCGACCCGCGTGTCATGGGCATCGGCCCCGTGCCCGCGGTGCGCAAGCTCCTCGAGCGCACGGGCGTCGCGATCGGCGACATCGATCTCGTCGAGCTGAACGAGGCGTTCGCCGCGCAGAGCATCCCGGTCATCCGCGAGCTCGGCCTCGACCGCGAGATCGTGAACGTGAACGGGGGCGCGATCGCTCTCGGCCATCCCCTCGGGATGAGCGGCGCGCGCATCGTCGTGCAGCTACTGCACGAGCTGCGCAAGCGCGGCGGCCGCTACGGCCTCGCGACGCTCTGCGTCGGCGTCGGCCAGGGCCAGGCGGCGCTCTTCGAGCGTTGAGCCTGCTAGCCGACGGGCGGGCGCAGGTAGATGACCCCGTCGTGCTTGATGGGGATCATCGTCGCGCCGAGATCCATGACGAGGGTCTCGACGTGGACGAACAGGTCGTCGCACGCCCGGCCGTCGTCTTCGCACGGGACCTGGATGTCGAGCTCGCCGTGCGGCTCGGCCTCGAGGCCGTGGTCGCGGAGAAGCTCGACCAGCTTGTCGCGGTCGGGGATCCGTGCTGCGTGGAGGTCGATCGTCGTGTCGCTCATCTTGGATCCAACATCTCACCTTTCCGGGCCGAAAGCAAACATCCTGCCCCACCTTGGATCCAGAGTTGTCCCGTTAAGATCAGCGTGTGGCTGTGGCGACCGGGAGCGAGCACGGGCTCTTCATCAACGGCGAAGTCGTCGAAGCGGCTTCGGGCGCGCTGCGCGACATCGTCGAGCCGGCAACGGGCGAGATCCTCGGGCGGGCGTCGATGGCCGGCGAGGTCGACGTCGACCGCGCGGTCGAAGCGGCGCGCGCCGCGCTCGACGGACCGTGGGGCCGGACACCCCCGACCGAGCGCTCGCGCCTTCTGCACGCGCTCGGCGATGCGATCGCCGCGAACCGCAAGGAGCTCGCGGAGCTCGAGGCGCGGAACGTCGGCAAGGCGATCTCGTCGGTCAAGGCCGAGGTCGCCGGCGCGACCGAGAACTTCCGCTTCTTCGCTTCAGTCCTCGGCACGATCGGCGGCCGCTCGAACCCGATCGGCGGCTCGCTCCTCAGCTACACGCTGAAGGAGCCGGTCGGCGTCTGCGCCCAGATCGTCCCGTGGAACTACCCGCTGCTCATGTCCGTGTGGAAGCTCTCGCCCGCGCTCGCCGCCGGCTGCACCGTCGTCCTCAAGCCGGATCCGCAGACGCCGCTCAGCGTGCTGCGGCTCGCCGAGCTTGCGAACGAGGTCGGCTTCCCACCGGGGGCGATCAACATCGTCCCGGGGGACGGCCCCGGCACCGGCGCCTATCTCGTCAAGCACCCCGGAGTCGACAAGGTCGCGTTCACCGGCTCGACGCGGACGGGCGGCGAGATCATGCGGCTCTGCTCCGATCCGATCAAGCGGCTGACGCTCGAGCTCGGTGGCAAGAGCCCCAATCTCGTCTTCGCCGACGCGAACCTCGACGACGCCATCCCATCGTCGGTGTGGTCGATCTATTACGCGGCGGGACAGAGTTGCGAAGCGCGCTCACGCGTGCTCGTCGAGACATCGATGTACGACGAGTTCGTCGCGCGCTTCGCGGAGTATGCGAAGCAGCTTCGCGTCGGCGATCCGCTCGACGCCGAGACGCAGGTCGGCTCTCTCATCTCGACCGCGCACCGCGACCGCGTGCACGGCTTCGTCGAGCGCGGCGTCGCCGAGGGCGCGGAGATCGTCGCCGGCGGCGAGCTCCCCGACGGCAAGGGAGCCTTCTACACGCCGACCGTGCTCGCGAACGTGCGGAACGAGATGGAGGTCGCGCAGGAGGAGATCTTCGGCCCCGTCGTCACCGTCATCCCGTTCGAGGACGAGAAGGACGCGATCCGGATCGCGAACGGCGTCAGGTACGGGCTCTTCGCGACCGTCTGGACAGGCGATCCCGGGCGCGGCCATCGCGTCGCCGCGAAGATCGATTCGGGGATGGTCGGGATCAACATGCCGTTCACCGCCTTTCCGGGCGTTCCGTTCGGCGGGTACAAGCAGTCCGGCTTCGGCCGCGAGCTCTCGATCGAGACGCTCGACCTCTATCTCGAGACGAAGGGCGTCCTCGTCTCGACGAGCCCGAAGCCGTTCAACCCGTTCGGGCTGTAAGAACGCACCCCGTCGTCCGCGGCGGCGTCCGTCCGCGCGCGGCCGCGCTCGTGTTCGGGTTGTTCCTCTTCGCACTCGGGGTCGTGCTCCTGCTCGAGTCGCGTCTCGGCCTGTCGCCGTGGGATGTCCTGAACCAGGGGATCGCGAAGCACACGCCGCTGTCGTTCGGGATGGCGAACGTCGTCGTCGCCGTGATCGTCCTCTTCGTCGCGTGGTCGCTCGGCGGCACTCCGGGCATCGGCACGGTGGCGAACGCGCTGCTCGTCGGCTCGTTCATCCAGGGCCTGACCTCGATCCCTGCGTTGACCCGGCTGCAACACGACCCGCTCGGCGCGCGCATCGCGATGCTCGTCGCCGGCGTCGCCCTGATCGGCCCGGCATCGGCGCTCTACATCGGCGCGAACTTCGGGGCCGGCCCGCGCGACACGCTCATGCTCGTCGGAGCGCGTCGTACCCACGTGCGGATCGCGGTCGTCCGCGGGACGCTCGAGCTGAGCGCGCTCGTCGCCGGCATCGTCCTCGGTGGGACGTTCGGCATCGGCACCGTGCTGTTCGCGCTCGGCGTCGGTCCGTGCATCGAGGTCTCGTTCCGGCTGATGGAACTGACTCCGATTGTTACTTCCGCCACGGTCGTCGTAGGATCGGCCGAACCGACCTAGGAGGGCCATGACAGCAACGACCGAAGGGTTGAGCGCCGCCGTCAAGGGCCGCGTCGTCGAGCGGGGCGACGCCGGGTACGACGAGGCGCGAGCGCTCTACAACGCCATGATCGACAAGCGGCCGGCCGCGATCGCCTACTGCGTCGACGAGGCGGACGTGTCGGCGGCGATCGGTTTCGCGCGCGAGCGCGGGCTGCGGATCGCGGTTCGCTGCGGCGGCCACAACGGCGGCGGGCTCGGCAGCGTCGACGAGGGGCTCGTCGTCGACCTTTCGCCGATGAACGACGTCGGCGTCGACGCGGCGGCGCGTCTCGCGCGCGTCGGCGGCGGCACGCTGCTCAGGGATCTCGTCGGCGTGACGCACCAGGCGGGGCTCACCGTCCCGGTCGGGATCGTCGGCACGACCGGCGTCGGCGGCCTGACGCTCGGCGGCGGCGTCGGCCATCTCACGCGTGCTCTCGGGCTGACGATCGACAGCCTCGTGGCCGCCACGGTGGTCCTCGCCGACGGATCGGTCGTCCAGTGCGACAGCGAGCGTGAGCCGGATCTGTTCTGGGCGATTCGCGGCGGGGGCGGGAACTTCGGCATCGTCACGCAGTTCTCGTTCCGCTGCCATCCGGTGACGAATGTGCTCGCCGGACCGGTGATGTACCCGCTCGAGGACACACACGAGGTGATGCAGTGGTACCGCGAGTTCCTGCCGGCGCAGCCGGACGAGCTCGGCGGCTTCGTCTCGATGATGTCCGTCCCGCCGGGCCCGCCCTTCCCGGAAGAGCTGCACCTGCGCAAGGTGTGCGCGATCGTGTGGACGCAGGCCGGCGACGAGGAATCGGCCGCGCTGCACGAGGCGCGTTCGTTCGGCACGCCGCTGCTGGACGGCGTCGCGCCGATGCCGCTCCCGATCTGGAACACCGCGTTCGACGCGATGCTCCCGGCCGGCGAGCAGTGGTACTGGCGGGGCGAGTTCTTCGACGCGCTTCCGGACGCCGCGATCGACCGGCACGCCGCGTTCGGTGAGGAGCTGCCGACGTGGAAGTCGCTCATGCACCTCTATCCGGTCGACGGCGCAGCGGCACGCGTCGGCAACGACGAGACGGCCTGGGGATACCGCGACGCAACATGGTCGCAGGTGATCGCCGGAGTCGCCCCGGACTCGGCCGGCGCCGAGGCGATCACGACCTGGACGAAGGCGTACTCCGACTCGCTCAAGCCGTACGCGATGGGCGGCGGGTACTCGAACTTCGAGATGGACGAGCCGACGCGTGTGCACGGGATGTACGGCTCGAACTACGACCGGCTCGCGAAGATCAAGGCGCACTACGACCCGGAGAACGTGTTCCAGGTCAACCAGAACATCAGGCCGGCGGCCTAGCTACACGTCCACCGGTGTCTCCCGGCGCCGCACCTCGAGTGCGGCGCCGGCGCTCGCCAGCACCACGAGCGCGATCGCGAGCCACGCGCGGAGACGCAGGTGCTCGTGCAACAGGACGAAGCCGGCAAGCGCGGCGACCGCCGGCTCGAGCGACAGCACGACGCCGAACACGTGCGTCGGCAGGCGGCGCAGCGCCTCCAGCTCGAGCGACCACGGCAACGCCGACGAGAGCAGCCCGACGCCGACGGCTGCGCCGACGAGTTGCGGGTCGCGCAGGTGGTGGCCTGCGCTGATGATCCCCCACGGCGCGATCAACACAGCCCCGAGCACCATCGCCGGGGCGAGCCCGCTCGCTCCGGGATACGCCTTCCCGATCGGAACCGAGAGGAAGATGTAGAGCGCCCAGAAGAGGCCGGCGAGCGCGGCGAGCAAGAGGCCGGTGGCATGAACGGAGCGCCCGCCGCCGTTCGCGAGCAGCGCGACACCCAGCCCCGCGAGCGCGATCCAGACGAAGTCGACCCGCCGCCGCGAGCCGAGGACCGCGACGGCGAGCGGGCCGAGGAACTCGACCGTGACGGCGATCCCGAGCGGCAGGCGGTCGATCGACTCGTAGAACGAGACGTTCATGGACACGAGGACGACGCCGAGCGCCGCGACGAGCCGCAGCTCGCGCCTGGGGCGGCCCCGCAGCTCGGGACGCGCGATCGCCCAGAGCGCGATCGATCCGAAGAGCAGGCGCAGGAAGACGACGCCGGGCGGGCCGAGCTCCGGGAACAGGGACTTCGCGACCGACGCGCCGGCCTGCACCGAGGTCGCCGCGCCGAGAACGAGGAGGACCGCCGAGCCGCGTTGTGGGCGAATCACTTGCGCAGCGACAGTGCGGCACCGATCGCGAGCAGCCCGATCCCCAGCAGGCGCGGCCAGTGCAGCGGGATGCGCTCCGAGCGGAAGAGCCCCCAGCGGTCGATCGCCGCGCCCATCGCGAGCTGTCCGGCGATCAGGATCCCGACCGTCGCGGCCACGCCGATGCGCGGCCCCGCGTACGTGACCGTGAAGACGATCAGCAGGCCCATGACGCCGCCGCCGAGCATCCACCAGGGCTGGTGCAGCGCGCGAGCGTAGCCCGCCGTCGTCTGCCGCGCGGCGAGGAGGAGGACGAACGCGAGGACGGCGGTGAGAGCGGCGGAGAAGCCGAGCGCCTCGAGGACGCCGATCCGTTCGCCGAGGCGTGACATCAGCGCGACCTGCACCGAGCCGGCGATGCCTGCGGAGAGAGTGAGCAATGCGGCGGGGGCCACGCGAATAGCCTACGCACGTGCCGATTTTTCAGCCCGAGCAGGAGACGATGCCGCGGCGCGAGCTCGAGCAGCTGCAAGCCGACCGGCTGCGCGCGCGCTTCGGTCTCGAACGAGAGCGACTCGTCGAGCAGCCGTTCACGACGAAGTCGCAACTGCGCGATTCCTACCCGTTCGGGATGCTGAAGGTGCCGCTGACCGAGTGCATCAGGATCCACGCGTCGTCGGGCACGCGCGGGAAGGCGACGATCGTCGCGTACACGCGCAACGACGTCGCGGTCTGGGCCGACTGCTGTGCGCGTGCGCTCGCCGCCGCGGGCGCCGCACCGGGCAGCGTCGTGCACGTTGCGTACGGCTACGGGTTGTTCACCGGCGGGCTCGGCCTGCACTACGGCGCCGAGCGGCTCGCCTGCACGGTCGTCCCCGCGTCCGGCGGCAACACGCCGCGGCAGGCGCAGCTGCTCGAGGACCTGCGGGCCGAGATCCTCTGCTGCACGCCGAGCTACGCGCTCGCGATCGCCGACTATCTCGACGACCCGGGCAGCCTCGCCCTGCGCGCCGGCGTCTTCGGCGCCGAGCCGTGGACCGAGGGGCTACGCGAGGCGATCGAGCGGGCGTTCGGACTCACTGCACTCGACATCTACGGCCTGTCGGAGGTGATGGGCCCGGGCGTGTCGGCGGAGTGCGTCGAGGGGCGGGACGGCGCGCACATCAACGAGGACCACTTCCTCGTCGAGGTCGTCGATCCGGAGAGCGGCGAGGCCGTCGGCGACGGCGAGGTCGGTGAGCTCGTGTTCACGACGATCACGAAGGAGGCGCTGCCGCTGCTTCGCTACCGGACGGGCGACCTCGCCTCGGTGACTCGGAAGCCGTGCAAATGCGGTCGGACGTTCGCGCGCATGTCGCGGATCGTCGGCCGCACCGACGACATGCTCGTCATCCGCGGCGTCAACGTCTTCCCGAGCGAGGTCGAGCGTGTGCTGCTGGAGATCCCCGGCCTCGAGCCGCACTACCAGCTCGTCGTCGAGCGACCGCAGCATCTCGACGAGCTGACCGTGCAGGTGGAGGGGGACGTCCGCGCATCCGTCGTGCGCGCGCAGCTCGACCGTGCGCTGGGGATCAACGCGAAGGTCGAGATCCTGCGTCCCGGCTCGATCCCGCGCAGCGAAGGGAAGGCGCTGCGCGTGCGCGACCTGCGCTAGCTACGCCGCATTCGAGTCGTCTTGCCAGAGGTAGAACGCGTTGCCCTCGGTGTCCTTGCACGCCGAGAACCAGCCGTGCGTCGGGACGGGCATCTTGTCCGCCGCCTCCCCGCCGAGCTCCTTCACCTTGGCGATCGACGACTCGATGTCGTCGGTCGAGTAGTAGTAGTTCGCGTGCCCGGTCTCGTCGGCGGGCATGATCGCGGCGCCCGCGGTGTCGGACAGGCGCGCCATCCGGTAGTCGAAGTCCGGCATCACGGACGAGCCGAACTCCCAGCCGAACAACCCCTTCCAGAAGCCGGCGATGCGATCGACGTTCTTCGCCGGGAACTCGATGTGGACGATCTCTCCGTTGGCCATGCCATAGTCTACGCCGCGTGTATCGCGTCATCGTCCTCTACGAGCAGGAGCCCGACGCCGCGACGTACGCGGAGCACGTCGAGGTCTGCAAGCAGGTGCCGAGCTCGGTGTTCCGCCACGGCAAGATCACCGGCGCGCCGATGGGCGATGCCGAGCACGCGTACTACGCCGAGTGGGAGTTCGCGGACGAGAACGCGTTCAAGACCGCGACCCGCAGCGACGAGTTCATGGCGACGGGCAAGGACGCGTACAAGCGCGGCCTGCCCCAGCCGACCGTCGAGTTCCTCGAGCTCTCCTAGAAGCTCGGACGGCGCTTCTCGCGCACGGCGGCGACACCCTCGGCGACGTCGGGCCCCGTCATGTCGAGGAACTCGAGGGCGAGCGACGCGTCGAATGCGGGGCCTGCGGCGCGCAGCCAATTGTTGAGCGCGAGCTTCGTGTGGCGGATCGCGTGTTGCGAGCCGGCGGCGAGCTTGCGTGCAACGTCGAGCGAGCGCTCCTCGAGCGCGTCTGCCGGCACGCAGCATGAGACGAGCCCGATCCGTTCCGCCTCGACGCCGTCCACCGGCTCGCACAGCAGCAGGTGGTACTTCGCCTTTGCCATGCCGCAGAGCAGCGGCCAGACGATCACCGCATGGTCGCCGGCCGCGACGCCGAGTCGTGTGTGCCCGTCGACGATCGTGGCGCCGGGCGTCGCGATGCTGATGTCGGCGAGGAGCGCAACCGCGAGGCCGGCCCCGACACACGGCCCGTCGATCGCAGCGACGATCGGCTTCGCGCAGTTGACGAGGTTGTAGACGAGGTCGCGCGCCTCGTGGAAGACGCGCAGCCGCGTCTCCCAATCCCCGGCGATGTCCTCGACGAGCCCGAGGTCGCCGCCGGAGCT
>Ga0157369_10004418_pt1 | contig 16594 bp, 14 predicted proteins | sample C25metaG_FD_113461 | JGI IMG/M metagenome (GOLD analysis project Ga0157369, IMG submission 113461) | Corn rhizosphere microbial communities from Kellogg Biological Station, Michigan, USA - C2-5 metaG | ecosystem: Host-associated > Plants > Roots > Rhizosphere > Soil | place: USA: Michigan... | reverse complement strand
GAAGACGACGGCGGGACCGGTGTGGGTGAGCAGCCTCCGATCGGCCGCCAGGTGCTTGATGACGGCGCCGCGGGGGGCGAGGTTCCCCCGCAGGACCGCCAGCCCTGCCTCGGCCGAGACCGGATCCGTGATGTCGCGGATGACGTTCTTGTCGTGGGTGACGGCGTCGGCGTAGTAGGCGCCGAAGCTGGTCCCGGCCACCGTCACGCGGTCGGGGTGCAGAAGTTCCGGGATGGCGCTGACCTGCCGCAGAAGGGCCGGCAGGCCGCCCGCGTAGTAGAAGTCCTCCATCAGGTACCGGCCCGCGGGCCGTATGTCGGCCAGCACCGGGACCCGGCCGCTGATCGCGTCGAAGTCCGCCAGGCTCAGCTCCACCCCGGCCCGGCCCGCCATCGCGATCAGGTGGATCAGCGCGTTCGTCGACCCGGCCAGGGCCAGCACCACCGCCGCCGCGTCCTCGAATGCCTCCCGGGTCATGACCTGGCGCGGGGTCACGCCCTCGCCGACCAGGGATACCGCCCGCGCCCCGGCGGCGGCCGCCATCCGGTGGTGGGCGGAGTCCACGGCCGGGATCGACGCCGCGCCCGGCAGCGTCATCCCGAGCGCCTCGGCGGCCGACGTCATGGTGGAGGCGGTGCCCATGGTCATGCAGTGACCCGGCGAGCGCGCCAGCCCGCCCTCGAGCTCAGCGAGCTCGCACTCGCCGATCCGGCCGGCCCGGTACTCATCCCAGTACGCCCACAAGTCCGTGCCGCTGCCCAGCGTCGTCCCCCGGTAGTGGCCGCGCAGCATCGGGCCAGCCGGCACGTAGATCGCCGGCAGGTTCGCGCTGGCCGCGCCCATCAGCAGCGCCGGGGTGGTCTTGTCGCAGCCGCCCATGAGCACCGCGCCGTCAACCGGGTAGGAGCGCAGCAGCTCCTCGGCCTCCATTGACAGCAGGTTGCGGTAGAGCATGGGGGTCGGCTTCTGGAAGGTCTCCGACAGCGTGGCGACCGGGAACTCCAGCGGGAACCCGCCGGCCTGCCAGACGCCCCGCTTGACCTGCTCGGCCCGCTCCCGCAGGTGCATGTGGCAGGGGTTGATGTCCGACCAGGTGTTGAGGATGGCGATCACCGGCTTGCCAAGGTGCTCCTCGGGCAGGTACCCGAGCTGGCGCGCCCGGGACCGGTGGCTGAAGACGCGCAGCTTGTCGGCGGTGGGGCCGGAGCCGAACCACGCGGCACTGCGAAGCCGCGGGACAGCACTGCGAAGCAGCGGGACAGCACTGCGAACCAGCGGGGGAGTGGCGTCCTCGTTCACAGCCAGCCTTCCTCCTTCCAGCCCGCGATCAGCCCCGCGACAAGGTCGCGGCGGTCCCCCGGCAGCAGCCGGCCCGGCGGGCGGACAGCCCGCCCGGCCAGCCCCAGCTGGGCCAGTGCCTCCTTAACGACGCTGACGTTGTCCGCGGATTCGTCATCCGCGCGCAGCTCCTCGAACAACCGGATCGACTCCCACGCGGTCATCGCCGCCGCGTAGTCGCCGGCCCGCAGCGCGGCCAGCAGCGCCGCCGACAGCCTCGGTACCACGTTGACCAGCCCCGAGGTGAAGCCGGCGGCGCCCATCGCCCAGTACGCGGGGGCGTACGGCTCGGCGAGGCCGCAGATCCAGGCGAACCGGCCCAGCCCCGCGTCGCGCGCCACGGCGGCGAACCGCACCGGGTCGGGCACGGCGTACTTGACGCCCACCACGTTGGGGCACCGCTCACCGAGCTCGCGCAGCGCGGCGCCGGTGATCCGCCGGTCGCGGATGTAGAGCACCACGCCGAGCTCGGGGACCGCCTCGGCGACCTGGCGGTGGTAAGCCACCCAGCCCTCGGCCGACCGGTACGGGTGCACTGGCTGGTGCACCATCACCGACCCGGCCCCCGCCTCCCGGGCGTGCCGGGCCGCCGCCGCCGCGCTGGCCGCGCCCAGCCCGACGCCCGCCATCACGTGCGCGCGCCCGCCGGCGGCCGCCACCGCGGACTCCACCGCGCGGCGGGCCTCCGCCTCGGTGAGGGCGTAGTACTCGCCGGTGTTCCCGTTGGGGGTCAGCACCCCGACGCCGTGCTCCACCGAGCGCGTGATCAGCGCGGCGTGCGCGTCCCAGTCCACCCCGCCGTCGGGTGCGAATGGCGTCACCGGGATGGCGACGAGGGTCGACAGCCGCTCGCGCAGTGCTTCCGGTGCGGCCAGTGCGTCCAGGGAAGTGCGGGGGTCGGTCATCGGCAGGGCTACTCCATTTCGTTCTCGGGGAAGTTACGCGCCAGGAACGAGCTGATGTGACCGCGCATCAAGGACCGCACGAGGGCGGCGTCGCCCGCGTTGGCGGCCGCGAGGATCGCCCGGTGCTCCCGGGCCTCCTGCTCCCAGGAGGAGGGCCGGGAGGACCAGGCGGCACTGGAGACAAGCGCCGTCTGATCGCGCAGCTCATCCAGTTGCCTGACCAGCAGCGGGTTTCCGCACCCGCCGTACAGCACGCGGTGGAAGGCCCGGTTCGCCAGCGAGCGCTCCGCCAGGTCGGCGGCGCCGTCGGCGGCCTCTAGCGCGGCGTTCGCCGCCGTCAGGTCGACCGCGGCCAGGGTGGTGCGGCCCGCCGCCGCCGGCTCCAGCAGCAGCCGCATGTCGTAGACCGCGCGGGCGAGCCCGGCGTCGACCTCGCGGACGGCGGCCCCCTTGTACGGCAGCATCGCCACCAGGCCGGTCCCGGCGAGGGTCTTCAGCGCCTCGCGGACCGGCGTCTTGGAGACCCCGAGGCGCTCGGCGAGCTCGGCCTCCACCAGCGGCTGCCCCGGCGTGAGGTCGCCGGTCAAGATGGCGTGCTTGATGGCCTCCAGGACCGCCTCGGTGCGGGACGGCGTCGCCCCGGGCCGGGCGCCGGGCCGCTCTTCGCCGGGCTGCGCAAGGGTGTCGAACACTACGGGAACTCCAGCCGCAGGCAGACATGGTCATATCTGATATATGACGTGTGCCATGACCGTAAGGCCCCAACCGCAACTAGTCAAGGAAACTCGTCCGAAAGTATCGGATTTATTGTGTCCTTATGTGAGATATTGCCATATGCTCATATATGAGACACCAGGCGGGTTGGCAGTGCTCCCCCTCCGACCGTGCGGACGCCTGAGATGAGCAACCGCCCCGCATTGGCCGCGCTCGCCGTGCCCGCGCTCGTCCTAGCCGCGCTTTCCCTGCCTGGTGGCGGACCCGCAGCCAGGGCCGTCTCCGTCGGCCCGCTGCCGGGCGGTCATATCTCGGTTAGTACCGCCCCGGCCCCCGCCGCGGGCATCCCGGCCGGCGCGGTGGTGCTGAAAGTTTCACCTCTCCACCAGCCCTAACTCGCCGCGTAGGGCAGTGCGGACGGCCCGGGCGACGTGCCAGGCGAGGACGGGCGGGACGGCGTTGCCGACCTGGCGGAACCGTGCGGTCTGCGGCCCGCACCACTGCATGTCCGCCGGGAACGTCTGGATGGCCGCCGCTTCCTCGACCGTCAGCCGGCGCAGCCGGGCCTGCGGCGGAAGCTGGGCCAGCGGCGGCCTGCGCTCGGCGGTCAGCCCGTGATGGTAGCTGACCACCCATGGTGTCGCGTCACGCTCAAGCTGGTCCACGTCGATGATCGGGGTGCGGTTGCCGCCCATTGTCGCCGGGAGGGTCGGCGCCGGGCGGTTCACGTCGACCGGGCGCCCCTGGCCGTTGAACAGCATCCCGGCGTACGGCGACCCGCGCAGGACCGGCGCCTTGGCCATGGTGATCCTCGCCGTGCACAGCTGGGTGTTGCCCGGCTGGCCGAGCGGGGGAAGCGCCCGCAGGACATCACCCACCGTCGGCGGCGCGTCCATCGTCGGCGGGCCGGGCAGGGCGATCTTGCCCTGGCCCTTGGGCAGCCCGACCAGGAACATCCGCTCTCGCGCCTGCGGCACCCCCCAGTGGCAGGCGTTCAAGACGACCAGCCGGGTGTCGTAATTCTCCCCGGCCGTCTTCGCGAGCCGGGCGATGATGGCGGCCCAGCGCCGGTTCCTGGCCAGCGCGGCCACGTTCTCCATGACGAACGCCCGCGGCCGGACCCGCGCCACCACGCCGAGGAAGTCGAACACGTGCTGTGCCCTGGGGTCGGCCGGGTCCATCCGCCCGGCCACGGAGAACGACTGGCAGGGCGGGCCCCCGACTATGACGTCCGCCATCCCCGGCGTCAGGTCGCGAGCCGCGCATCGCACGTCCCCGGCGACGGCGCTGTGCCCCTCGAAGAGCAGCGCGGCGTCCCTCCACTGCGGGTCGGTGACCTTGCAGATCTTGTTGTAGGTCTCCACGGCGTGCCCGTCGATGTCGTTGGCCCACACCGGCCGCATCCCGGCCCGCGCGAACCCGAGGTCGAGCCCGCCGCAACCGGAGTACAGCGAAACGAACCTCAGCTCCGCGCCATCCACACCGCCCATCATGGGCCAGCCCGCCCCGTCCACGCGGGATTTAACGCCTGATTCGTGGCGCGACGGCCAGTACCCGGCAGCGGATAACGCCCGCGCGGCGAACGCGGCGGCTACCCAGTCGGCGGTGTAGGTGCTCACGTAGGGCAGGTGATCCAGGCCGATGTGCTCGGCCCCGCCCTCCTCGGCGGTGAAGACCCGCAGCTCGCGCCGCGGGCTGTTCACCGCCTGGTCGTAGGACCGGTGGGCGTACTCCAGCGGGATCTGCCGGTCGCCCGCCCCGTGCGTGATGAGGAACGGCACGGTGATCCGCTCGACCACGCCATCCAGGGTGACCTGGGCAGCCAGCTCGATGAAGTCCTCGATGGAGTCCTGGCCCCACGCCCACAGCACGTGGTCCCAGTAGTGCGGTACCGGCCGCTCCCCCTCGCGCTGGAGCCGGCGGCGCTGCACCGCCCCCCAGTCGTGGTTGGCGCCCCAGGCGACCACGAGCGCCAGCCGCTTCTCGAACGCCGCCGCCCGCGGCGCGTAGTACCCGCCCAGCGACCACCCCGCCAGGCCGATCGCCGCGGGGTCCACGTCATCTCGGGTGAGCAGGTAATCAACGCAAGGCCCCGCCCACGCCTCGGTGTCCACCCGGGCCGTCAGCCCCTGCAGGCGCAGCGCCTCACCGGAGCCGGGGCAGTCGACCATCAGCGCGGAGATGCCGCGGGCGGCCAGTTCGGCCCAGTGCCCCGAGGAGTACATGTGCTCCTTGGTGGAGTCCAGCCCGTTCCACATGATCATGACCGGAGCCGGCCCCCGCTCCGTTGCTGGTGCCTGGCTGAAGTACGCGGGCAAGGTGGTGCCCTCATAAGGGACCGCGACCCGAGACACCCGCGGGTCCTTGCCCGCAATGGCCTTGGCCTGCAGGTCCAGGACCCGGCGGTAGATGTCGGCCCGCCCCGGCGCCCTGGCGCTTTGCATGCGCTCGGCCTGGCACAGGTAGTTCGTCGCGCGCGCGTACAGCTGCCCGGCGGTCCGCGCCTGGCCCGCCTTGTCGGCCGCCTCCGCCTGGGCGGCGAGGGAGTCGGCCAGGCGGCCCCAGACCCGCAGGAAGTCGGCCGTGCCGGCATCCTCGCCACGGGCCGCGGCATCGCGCAAGGGCCGGCACGCCCGGTCGACCTCGTCGATGAGGCCCCCGCTGTTCAGCGTCGCGACCACGGCCAGGTTCCACACGTAATTGCCGGGAAAGTACTCAAACACGGGCGGGCTTCCCTTCCTCCGATGAGCTAGCGGCCCGGCCGCGGGCGCTCGCGCAGCCGCGGGCGGGGCCTGGCCGCCGCCACCGGCGGCAGGTCAAGCCCGGGCACGACCCGGTTGCGGACGGTGCCGATGCCCTCGACGGTCAGCTCGACCACGTCCCCCGCGCGCAGCGGCGGCGGGTCCACATGGCCGTTACGGCCCCACAGTTCCCCCAGGCAGCCGCCGTTGCCGCAGGTGCCCGAGCCGAGCACGTCCCCGGCCCGCACCCACGTACCGCGCGAGGCGTACGCGATCAGCTCCTCAAACGGCCAGCCCATGTTGGACAGCAGGTCGTGGCCCACCTCGACGCCGTTGACGTACGCGGTCAGCTCCAGGGCGAGGAAGCCGTCGGCATCCCGGTACCGCGCCAGCTCATCGGCGGTCACCAGCCACGGCCCGAGGGTCGTGGCCGAGTCCTTGCCCTTGGCGGGCCCGAGCATCACCCGCATCTCCCGCCGCTGCAGGTCCCGGGCCGACCAGTCGTTGAGGATCGTGTAGCCGAAAACGTGGGCGGCGGCCTGCTCCGGCGACAGCGACGCGCCATCGCGGCCGACGACGACGGCCACCTCGAGCTCGAAGTCGAGCATTCGCGATCCCGGTGGGACGGGGACGTCGTCGTAGGGCCCGACCAGCGCGTAGGGGTTGGTGAAGTAGAACGTCGGCGCCTCGTACCACTCTGGCACGACGCCCGCGACGCCCCCGACGCCGGCGCTCACCCCCTCCACGTGCTCCTCGAAGGCGACGAAGTCGCGGATCGTCGGCGCCTGCAGGGGCGGCAGCAGCCGCGCGCCGCCGAGCGGCACGGCCGGCCCGCTCAGCGCGGCCGCGCCGGCCTCCAGCGCGGCGGGCAGCCCGGCGCGGACGAGGTCCAAGACGGTGACCCCCGGCGGCAGCGGGTGCAGGCCATCGTCGCTGACCACCGCGGCGGCGGGGCCGCCAGTGCCGTCCGCGCTGCTTTGACCGGCACTGCTTCCGTTGGCACTGCGGTACGTGGCGAATCGCATCCGGCGCCTCCTTTCAGACCGGCGGGGCGATGAACAGGCCGGGGTCGGGGTCGTTGAAGGACTTGCGCGCGACGAACTCGCTCATCGCGTTGGCGGTGCCCCACTGGTCGGCGACCTCCGGCTGGCTGAAGTCATACAGGTGGGGGTGCCAGGTGTCCTCGTCGACCTGCTCCAGCTCGGTGGTGTACTCCATCGTGTTGCCGCTCGGGTCCAGGAAGTAGCTGAAGGTGTTGTTGCCGGCCATGTGCCGCCCAGGGCCCCAGATCTTCTCCACGCCGGCCCGCAGCAGCCGCCCGGTGCCGCGCATGTACTCATCGAGGCCCCGCAACTCGAAGGACACGTGGTGCAGGGCGGGATGCGGCCCGCGGGCGATCGCCAGGCTGTGGTGCCAGGAGTTGATCCGCAGGAACCACATCATCTCGCCCATGCGCGGGTGCATCAGCGTGTCGGTGAGGGCGAAGCCGAGGTGGCGCGCGTAGAAGGCCCGGGTCGCGTCGGGGTCGGCGGAGTTGATGACGACGTGCGACAGCCGCACCGGGACGGACTCGCCTTCCTCGATCTTCCGGTGCCGGCGGACGGCGACGTCGGCGCTGACCTCGATGGTGCGGCCCTCGTTGTCGAAGAAGCGGAAGCCGTACCCGCCGCCGGGGGTTGCCAGGGTGCCGGGCTCGCTGATCAGCCGGACCCCCTCGGCCGCCAGGCGACCCGCGAGGGTGTCCACGTCGGCCGCGGTGGCGGCGCCGAAGGCGATGAGGTCGACGCGCTTGTCAGGCGCCTCGCGCAGCCGGACGATGTACTGCTCCGGTGACCCCTCGGCGGCGAGGAAGGCCAGGCCGGCCTCGCTATGGGCGGCCGCCAGCCCCCAGGTGCGGGTGAAGAACTCCAGCTGCCTGGCGTAGTCGGGCACCGTCAGGTCAATGTGCCGCAGGTGGGTGATGAGCCGGTCGGCCATCGCGGGTTCCTTTCCATCGGCGTCGCCGGCCTCAGGCAGGCTGGCTGACCAGGGCGGAGATGCGGCCAATGAGGCCGGGGACGTCGCCTTGCTCGTGGTCGAGCAGCCACTGGCACAGCTGGTTCGACCCGTCGACGACCGCCCTGGCACGCTCGAATCGCCGGGCCGTGAACGCGTCCCACAGGCCCGCGCCGAGCGACGGCTCGCTCAGGAGCAGCTCGGCGAGGACGGCCGCGTCTTCGAGGGCCTGCGCGCCGCCCTGGGCGAGGGTTGGCGGGCACGAGTGCGCGGCGTCCCCGATGAGCACGACCCGTCCGCGGTTCCAGGGCGCGGGAACCAGGTGCGTCTCGAACCAGGTGTAGTTGACCAGGGCGGGGTCGGTCAGTCCCGGCCGGATCTCATCCCACGGGCCGTGGTAGGCGGCGGCCAGGCCGAGCATGGTCGCCAGCTGCTGCGGCGGGGTCAGCGCGCCGCGATCCTGCGCGTCCTCGACGATGTAGGCGTACAGCGAGTCCGGCCCGGTGGGGCAGAACCCGGCGATGTAGCAGGGGCCGCCGTAGATCAAGTCGGTGCGGGTGACGCTTTGCGGCCGGGGGCCGAAGGCTCGCCAGATGCCCATCCCGATCGGGCGCGGCTCGGTGGTGATGCCCAGCAGGCGGCGCGTCGGCGACCGGATGCCGTCCGCCGCCACGACGAGGTCATAGCGGCCGGCCGAGCCGTCGGCGAAGGTCACCGTGACCCCGGCCGCGTCCTGGCTCAGCTCGGTGTAGGACGTGCCCAGCCGGACCCGGGCGCCCGCCTGCGCGGCCCGGTCCACCAGGATGCGAGCCAGCGCGGGCCGCGGCATGCCAGCGGTGGCCGGGAGGTCGAGGCCGCCGCTGCGCGCGTCGGGTACCTCGACGAGCAGCGTGCCGGCCGCGTCGGGCGCGCGGAATCCTACGCTGTTGAAGCCGTAGCCCTGCGCGCGCACCTGCTCCCAGACGCCGAGGCTGCGCAGCTCGCGCAGCGCGTTGCCCTGCAAGGTGATGCCGGATCCGAGCGCGGTGGCGGTCTCCTTGATGTCGATCAGGTCGACCGCGACGCCCGCGGCGGCGAGGTGGGTGGCGATCGCGGCGCCGGCCAGGCCGGCCCCGGCCACGAGGACGTTGCTGACGGCTGGCACGTGCCCCTCCTGCAGGTTCGGTGCGACTACTATGCGGGTCACCGTGATGATCTAGGAAATCGATTCCTCATATGGAGTCGATCCACGGCATGGATGGGGTGCGTCGTGAATCTCGCCGGACTGGACATGAACCTCGTGGTGGCGCTGCGCGCCCTGCTCGAGGAGCGCAACGTTACCCGGGCCGGCCAGCGGGTCGGCCTCAGCCAGCCCGCGATGAGCGCGGCGCTGGCCCGGCTGCGCCGCCATTTCGGCGACGAGCTGCTGTCGCGCGCCGGGGCCAGCTACGATCTGACGGCCCTGGGCGCCGTCCTCCTCGACCGCGCCCGCGCGGCCTGCGACCTGCTGGAGCGCGTCTTCGCCAGCCAGGCGCAGTTCGATCCCGCGCGGGAGGAGCGGGAGTTCACCTTCCTCGCCTCCGACTACGCCGTCGCGGTCTTCGGCGCCAAGCTCGCCAAGGCCATCCACGAGCAGGCCCCGGCCGTCCGGCTCACCTTCCGGCAGGTGCCCGCCGGCATCACCCAGGATCCGGCGGGGATGCTGAGCACCGTTGACGGCCTGCTCATGACCCACGGCGTGATCAGTGACCTGCCGGCCGTCGAGCTGTACCGGGACCGCTGGGTGTGCGTGGTGGCCCGCGATAACCCCGAGGTGGGGGAGGGGCTCACGCTCGCCCAGCTAGCCGAGCTGCCGTGGGCGGCCTACCAGCGGGTCCACGACGCCACCGTAGGGCGGCAGCTGAGCATGCTGGGCGTCGAGCCGCGGGTCCAGGTGTCCGTGGACAGCTTCCAGCTGCTTCCGGCCATGGTCGCCGGCACCCGCCGGATCGCCATGGTGCACGCGCTGCTCGCCGCGCGGCTCGGCCGCGACAGCGGCATCCGCGTCATGGAGTGCCCGTTCGCGGCGGTGCCGGTGCACGAGGCGATGTGGTGGCATCCGGTCCACACCCACGACGCGGGTCACCGCTGGCTGCGGGAGACGGCCGCGCGGGTGGGCGCCACCGTCCACGCCGAGAGCCGGTGACCCCCGCGGCCGGCTTGGGCGAGCCAGTGGGCGTCGAACCTATGTCGGGGGGATCGGGGCCGCCTCATACCTGAAGGGTGATCTGCTCGAACGGCTGGCCAGCTGTAATGGACGCGGAGGCGGCAGGGGGGAGCAGGCATGACGAGAGCGTTCCGGATTTCCCCGGGACCCGCGGTCGTCGTCGTGCTCGCCATCTTGGCGCTCGTCAACGTGGTCGACGTCCGGGTCGCGCACGCGGAACTGGCCGTGGGGCCGGCGTGCGCGGTGGTGCTGCTGGGCATCGCCCGGCTGGCCGGGCTGAGCTGGGCGGAGCTTGGCCTGGGCCCGGGGACCTGGCGACGGGGGCTGACGTGGGCGGCGGTCATCATCGGCATTGGGGCGCTGGTCCTGGCGGTCGGCGCACTGCTCCCGCTGACCCGGGAGGCGTTCCGCGACACGCGCTATCACCTGGCCTGGGGAGAGGCGCTGCTGCACGCCATGGTGCTCATCCCCGTCGGCACGGTGCTGGTCGAGGAGGTAGCCTTCCGCGGCGTGCTGTGGGGCCTGCTGCGGCGCCTGTGGGGGACCGGGGCGGCCACCGCCATCTCATCGGCGCTGTTCGGCTTGTGGCATGTGCTGCCGTCGCTTGGCCTGGCCGCCAGCAACGAGGCGGTCGCCAGCGTGGTCGGCCGGGGCCGGTCCGCGCAGGCCACCGCGGTGCTCACGACCGTCGCCTTCACCGCGCTGTCCGGCGTGGTGCTCTGCGAGCTGCGCCGCCGCAGCGGCTCGCTGCTCGCCCCGGCCAGCTTGCACTGGGCCGTGAACGGGCTGAGCCTGCTGGCCTCCGCCGCCGTGTGGGCTTGGGGTACTGCGTGGGCCGGGGGGACGTCATGACCGCCGGTCCCGGGAGCCCGGCGGAGCCGGCCGGCCGGGGTACCCAGCCCGCCGGGCCGGCCGGACCGTGTGTCGAGCCGCCCGAGAACGCGGGGCCGCAGCCCGCCGCCAAGCCGGGCCGGTGGTCCTTCCCGCGCACCCGGCGCTACCTCGCCCGGTTCAGCATGGCCGGCCTGACCGGGGCGCTCATCTGCTATTGCCTGTCGCTGACGCCGTCGCTCCTGCCGCGCGCGTGGTTCCTGCAGGCGGTGATGTCCGGGATCACCACGGTGATCGGGTACGCCGTCGGGGTCCTGGTCGGGTGGCTGCTGAGGTCGCTGGTGCCCTGGTCGCCGGGGCCCGCCGCGCGCGGCGCCGGCCGCTGGGCGCTGGCCGCCGCCGCGGCCGTGCTGGTCCCGCTGTTCGGCCTGCTCGGGGCGCAGTGGCAGCACGACATCCGCCAGTTGGTGGACGCCAGCCAGCCCAGCGAGGCGCGGTACATCCTCGTCGTCATCGGGTCGATCCTGATCGCGGCGGCGCTGATCGCGCTCGTGCGGGGCATCGGGGCGCTGGTCCGGGTGACCGCCCGGCCGCTGCGGCGGTTCCTGCCGCACCGCGCGGCCACCGCGCTCGCCGTGCTGGTGGTTATCCTGCTGCTCGGCTTCCTGGCGACGGGCGTGCTGCCGCGCGTCGCCATCGCGACGGCTAACTCCGTCTTCAGCGGCGTCGACGACGGGACCGCCGCCGGGATCTTCGAGCCGGTGACCACGTCGCGCTCCGGCAGCCCGGAGTCGCTCGTGCCGTGGCCGACGCTCGGACGGCAGGGCCGCACGTTCGTCGACACCGGCCCGACCGAGGCGGAGATCAGCAAGTTCACCGGGACGCCCGCGAAGGAGCCGATCCGGGTGTACGTCGGGCTTCGGTCGGCGACCTCGCCGCAGGCTGAGTCGGCGCTGGCGGTCAGGGAACTGGAGCGGACCGGCGCCTTCAGCCGGAAGGTCCTCGTCGTCGCCACCACGACCGGCACCGGCTGGCTCAACCCCGCCATGATCGACCCCCTTGAGTACCTGTACGACGGCGACACCGCGGTCGTCGCCATCCAGTACTCCTTCCTGCCCAGCTGGATCTCGTTCGTGGCCGACAAGGCCCCGGCCCAGGACGCCGGCCGGGATCTCTTCGACGCCGTCTACGACAAGTGGCACCAGTTGCCCGCCGCCAGCCGGCCCGCGCTCGTGGTCTTCGGCGAGAGCCTCGGCTCGTTCGGCGGCGAGGCCGCCTTCAGCGGCACCGAGGACATCCGCGACCGCACCTCCGGGGTGCTCTGGGTCGGCCCGACCAACAGCAACACCTTGTGGAGCCGGTTCACCGCCGGACGGGACCCGGGCAGCCCGCAGTGGCGCCCGGTGTACCAGGGCGGCCAGGCGGTGCGCTTCGCCTCCGCGCCCGCCACCGAGGCCGCCGCCCCCGGCTGGGAGCCGCCCCGGGTCCTGTACCTGCAGAACGCCTCCGACCCGATCGTCTGGTGGTCCTGGCAGCTGGCCTTCCACCAGCCGGACTGGCTCCGCGAGGCCCACGCCCCCGACGTGTCGTCCGCCATGCACTGGTACCCGCTCGTGACGTTCTGGCAGGTCGCGGCCGACCTCGCCCTGGCCACGGCGGTGCCCCCCGGCCACGGCCATACCTACGGCATGCTCCAGGGCGCGTCCTCCTGGGCCAGCATCATCTCGCCCCCCGGCTGGTCCGAAGCCCGCACCGCCGAACTAGGCAAGCTAGCACCCAACTGAACTTCCGCCAAGAGGCGACCGCGTGACACCTTTCCGCTAACGAGCCTCCCGCACCGCGCTGTTGCGGCACTTGCCCCGGAGCATGCCGGGGCGCTGGCCGCATCCCCCCAGATAGGTCGCGTCAATGCGTCGAGCAACACCATTATGGTTGTGCGATGCTCGTCGGCAGCCCATTCAGGGCGCTTACCTCCTGCGGGGTGGACGCCCCACTCTATTTACCCCGCAGGGAGCGCTGTCGCGTGCTTCTTGCCGTCCGTGCCGATGCCGTTCGGGGTCACGAACGCGGCGAGTAGGTGCGCGTCCATGGCGGCGGGCCAGTTAGGGGCTGTGAATCCGCAGGAGCACATGCGCTTCCCGGGGCCGGCCATCTCAGTGTGCGCCTGGCCGTCAGTCCCGAGGTCTGATGGCCCTGGGTCAAAGACTTCCAGCAGGTGATCGATGAAATCAGCTCTCTCGCTGGTCTTGAACAGGCACTCGCACTGGTAGATCATTGTTGGTCCCTCGCTAGTGCATCGTGGTTGGCTGTGACGGGGCTGGTGCTAGTCGTCGGGTGGCAGGGTGTCCAGGCTGAGCGCTGACCACACGAACTTGCCGCCGTTCGGGGCGGGGTACCATCCCCATCGGCTGCTGAGGGCATTGACGATGAACAGCCCCCGCCCGCTCTCAGCGTCATCGCCGGGTAGCGCCTCTCCGGGTGGCGGGGTGGGGTCCGGGTCCCACACGCGGATGCGCAGCTCGCCGCTTTCCACGGTGGCCCTGAGCGTCACTGCGACGGGCTCGGCGCCCTCGGGGGCCTTGTCCCGGCTGGCGATGACCGCGTTGGTGACGAGCTCGCTGGTGATGGTATCGACATCCTCTGTGAGCTGGGGCAGCCCCCAGACCTTGAGTGCCAGGCGGAGTGTCGCGCGGGCGTCTCCGGGGGCGGTATCCAGGGGGCCGAGCATCAGCGTCGTGTCGCGAATCGCGGGGCCTGGCCGCTGCCGCTGAGTGCGGACGGGAAGAGGCGCGGGCCCTGGTTCTGCCTCGGGCCGCGTCATGGCGGCAAGGGCTGGATCGTTTACGGCGTGTGGGTGCATGGCTTGGCTTCCCTTGCGACCAGGGGGCATCCGGCTGGACCACGCTGGTTGACTGTGGGACCCGTCCTGTGCGGAAGGGCTACGTGTTCCGTGCACCTAGAGTGCACGTACCAGGTTGGCGTATTCTAGTGACATTAAATGACTGGCACTAATCTGGCACCAGTGGCACATTTTCGGAAGGGTGACGTCACATGGTTTCACGGGAGCGGAACCCTGAGACTGACGCTAGAGGCCTGCTGGGGGAGCTGCTCAAGTTGGCGCGGCTAGAGGCTGGCTTCAGGTCCCAGGCTCAGTTGTCCGAGATCCTCCAGACGGACAGGACGAACATCACCAGGACCGAGACCGGCGACCGGCTTATCAACGGCACCCTGATGGGTGAGTGGCTGACTCAGTGCGGTGTCTCGGGTCTGGCCCGGGCGGCTATCGAGGGGTTGTGGCGGCTGTCCAAGGCATGGGGCGAGCCCGCTAAGGCGCGCACGGCACCGTGGTTCGAGACCGAAGCGGCGGCCCATACCTTGCGCTACTGGGCACCTCAGGTCATCCCTGGCATCGTTCAGACCAAGGCTTACGCGCGTGCGCTATTCGGCACCATGGGGCACGACGAGGCCAAGATCAGGCAGGACGTCGAGGACCGGATAGCTCGTCAGTCGATCCTGGCCCGGCCCGAACCGCCGACCGTCATCATCGTCTTGGATGAGTACGTCCTGCATCGGCCGATCGGGTCTCCTGAGATCATGCGCGAGCAATGCGAACGGCTGCTGCAACTGTCGGAATCCATCGTCATCCAGGTAGTGCCGCGCGACGTGGGCGCGCACCCGGGCCTGGGCGCGACGATCAACCTCGCGGCAACCGGCACCGGGCCTGAACTGCTTGGAAGCGACGGACTCGTTGAGGACACCCTCACGAATAACCCGGTGCTGGTCCGCAAGGCATCAGCTACCTTTGACAGCGTCCGAGCCGAGGCGCTGCCCCGTTCAGCGTCCCGGCGAGTCATCTCGGAGGCGATCGAGATACATGGCACAGGTAGGTAGCGGCTGGCGCAAGTCCAGCTACAGCGGCAACAGCGGGTCCATCAACTGCGTGGAAGTCGGCAACGCCGCGCGCGGCGTCGTGGTCCGAGACACCACCGACCGGGCGGGCTCGGCGCTCGCCGTTTCCGCTGGCGCGTGGCGGGCCCTGCTCGCCGAGGTTCGCGCTTCCCGGCGCTAGCCGCGATAGCAGCCCAGGGTAGCCCCGCATGAGGCTGCCCGCTTTGGCGTGTCCCCGAGCGCTGATCCCTGCCAGGCGCCCAGACGGGGCCGCGTAGATCGGCCCGCCAAGCGGTCGCCCATGCGCCGACAGGGACGCTGGACACGGAACCGCGCTCAGAGCGACCCGAACGCCCCCGGCGGGCAAATGACATGCTATCAGAGCACTGATAGCTCTGCATAGCAGTTAGAGCTAGCTGACGTTATGGCAACTCAGCGAGCATTCTATGGTAGTTATGTGACTGCTCGTCCTGTTGATCCCTTTGGGGCGGAATATGCCTATGTGCAGGTTGCCGATGATGTCCAGCGACGGATCGAAGAGGGCGAGATCTCGGCGCGGCTTCCCAGCGAGCGGAGCTTTGCCGAAGAGTACGGGGCGGCCTACACCACCGTGCGGCACGCGATGGCGATCTTGCGCGAGCGCGGGCTGATCGTCACGGTTCACGGCCGGGGAACCTTCGTGAAGCCGCCAGCATCCAGAAGCCCGCAGCCTTGAGGCATCATGCCTCCTGGGCCTGCCGTGATAGCCATGCCGGCGCCGGATCTCGTAGTTAAGGTGGGTGAACCCGCGCGTTCCCTTACTCGTATCCTCGGCCTGGGCATGCTTAGCGCAGGATGGCAAGCCCATAAGCTCAACGCCCCCGGCAAGTTCCTGTGCTCATCACCCGAGCATGACACCTAGGGCTGGGCTGCCAGCGTGACGGTGGTGCTGGCTGAACGGCCGTCCCTGACGTAGTCGAGCGTCACCTTGTCGCCCGGGCTCTTGGTCAGCGTCAGCTCCTGCAACTGGACGTTGCTGGTCGCCGGCTGGCCATCGACCTTGATGATGATGTCGCCCTGGCGCAGGCCCGCCTGCTCGGCCGGCCCGCCCGCGACGACGCCCGCGACGAACAGGCCCGAGCTGACGCCGGCCTCGGCGGCCGACGCCTCGGGGATGGGCAGCGTCTGCACGCCGAAGAACGCGTGGACCGCCCGGCCATGACTGATGAGCTGGTCGGAGATCGTCTTCGCGACGTCCACCGGGATCGCGAAGCCCAGCCCGATGCTGCCGCCCGAAGACTCGCCGGACGTGCTCGGTACCGTGGCGCCCGCCGACGGGACGCCGATCAGCTGGCCCGCGCAGTTCACCAGGGCGCCGCCGCTGTTGCCGGGGTTGATCGCCGCGTCGGTCTGCAGCGCCGACACCAGCAGCGCCGACTTGTTGTCCTCGGCGGGGACCTCGATCGTGCGGTCCAGCGCGCTCACGATTCCGGACGTCACCGTGCCGGACAGGCCCAAGGGCGCGCCGAGGGCGATGACCGGCTGCCCGACCTGCACCGAAGCCGACGAGCCGAGCGTGATGACCTTCAGGTCGCGCGGCGGCGTCACCTTGAGCACGGCCAGGTCGGTGAGCGTGTCCCGGCCGACGATGGTGGCCGGGGCGGCCACCCCGTCCGAGAACAAGACCTCGACCTTGCCGCCGTTCGCGGCGACGGCGATGACGTGGTTGTTGGTCAGGATGTAGCCATCGGACTTGATGACCTCCCCGGAGCCGGTCCCGCCGCCACCGCCGGCCGCCGCGGTGGCGGAGATGGTCACCACCGAGGGCAGCACCTTACCGGCCACCGGGGAGACCGCGCACGTCTCGGCGGCGCCGGCCGAGCCGGCCGCCGCGTTCACGCTGGAGGCGGCCGACGACGAGCCCGGGGACGCGATCGCGGCCCCGATCAGGCCGCCCGCGACCCCGACGACGGCGAGGGACCCCCCGAGCACCCACCATCTCGTTGCGGCGCGCATGT
>Ga0157369_10004417_pt1 | contig 16596 bp, 17 predicted proteins | sample C25metaG_FD_113461 | JGI IMG/M metagenome (GOLD analysis project Ga0157369, IMG submission 113461) | Corn rhizosphere microbial communities from Kellogg Biological Station, Michigan, USA - C2-5 metaG | ecosystem: Host-associated > Plants > Roots > Rhizosphere > Soil | place: USA: Michigan... | reverse complement strand
CCGTTCGGCGCATCCGCAGCGACCCCCTGCGCGGCGGCGAATTCGTCCCCGCGGCCGTGCTCACCGGCCGGCGCGGGGGTCGATGCATCTGATGACACCTACGGGGGCACCAGGAGGTCCGCATGACGGCAATGGCAGTTGAGACCGGGCACGTCGGCTGTGCTCGCCTCGATGACGGTGTACTGGTCCAGCTGACCGGCGAGCTCGGCGGCGAGCAGCTGGCCGAGCTCCGGATGCTGTTGCTCACCCCGCTCGCTCCGGGTTGTCGCGACGTGGTCGTCGACGCAGGTGGCGTCACCGCCGTCGATGCCGCCACCCTCGCAGTGCTCGTCGCCGCCCGCCAATGGGCCGAGGACCACGATGTGCGCTTCCGGCTGTCACGCACGTCCGCCGCGTTGGAACTCGCGCTCCGCGAGCACGGGCTCTCCGAAGGTCTGCCTCGGCTGGCCGAGCTCCCGCGCGCACCGCGCGCGCCGCGTCTGCCCCGGCAGCGACGTCTGGTCGACTGACCCGCCGCACCGCACTAGGGTCGCGCGCGTGCCTCGCAGCATCGATGACGACTTCCGTGCGCTTCCGCTGCAACTGCTCGCCGACGCCGCCCTGAGTCGGGCGCGCGACCTCGGCGTCAGCCATGCCGACGTGCGAGTGGAGCGGATCAGAACCGCGGCGCTCCGGCTGCACGATGCGCGGCCGGAGACGAGCTACGACGAGGAAGAGCGCGGCCTGTGCGTCCGGGTGATCCACGATGGGACGTGGGGCTTCGCGGGCGGCGCCGTGCTCACGCCGGAGGCGGCCGCGGCACTCGCGGACGAGGCGGTGGCGATCGCCAAGGCGTCGCGACCGGTCAATACCGAACCGGTCGAGCTGGCGCCGGAGCCGACGTACGCCGGGGTCACCTGGGTCTCCGACTACGACATCGATCCGTTCGACGTGCCGGAAGCGGATCGGGTCGGGTTGTTGCAGGACTGGTCGCGACGGCTGCTCGACCACGGATCGGTGCACCACACCGACGCCACCCTCAGGCAGGTCAAGGAGAACAAGTTCTACGCCGACCTGAGCGGCACATCGACCACGCAGCAGCGCGTGCGGGTCTTGTGCGAGCTCGAAGCAGCCTGGGTCGACGCCCGGAGCGGTCGGTTCGAGTCGATGCGGACACTTGCGCCGCCGGTCGGCCGCGGCTGGGAGTTCCTGACCCGTCGTGACATCTACGACTGGGACGAGGAGCTGACCGAAATCCCGATGCTGCTCGCGGAGAAGGCCGCGGCGCCGTCGGTCGACGCAGGCAATTACGACCTCGTCATCCATCCGTCGAATCTGTTTCTCACGATCCACGAGTCGATCGGCCACGCCACTGAGCTCGATCGGGCGCTCGGTTACGAGGCCAACTACGCCGGCACGTCGTTCGCGACCCCGGACCAGCTGGGGTCACTTGTCTACGGGTCGCCGGTCATGCATGTCACCGGGGACCGCCAGGCGCAGTACGGCCTCGCGACGATCGGATGGGACGACGAAGGCGTCGCCGCGCAGACATGGGACATCATCAAGGACGGGACGCTCGTCGGCTATCAGCTCGATCGCCGAATCGCTCGACACACGGGTCAAACCCGGTCCAACGGCTGCGCTTTTGCCGACTCACCGTTGCACGTGCCGATCCAGCGAATGGCCAACGTGTCATTGCAGCCGGCAGCCGACGGACCATCGACAGATGAGCTCATCGCAGGCGTCGACAACGGCATCTACATCGTGGGTGACAAGTCGTGGTCGATCGACATGCAGCGCTACAACTTCCAGTTCACCGGCCAACGGTTCTACCGGATCCGCAACGGACAGCTTGGCGGCATGTTGCGTGACGTCGCTTATCAAGCAACCACAACGGATTTCTGGCGTTCGATGGAGGCCGTGGGAGGACCCGACACCTACGAGCTCGGCGGCGCGTTCAACTGCGGCAAAGGACAGCCTGGACAAACCGCGCCGGTGAGCCATGGCTGTCCGACGGCGCTGTTTCGCGGCGTACGGATTCTCAACACGATGGCGGAGGCCGCGTCATGAGCTCGCCTCAGGAGCTCGCCGAACGCGCCCTCGAACTGTCGAAGGCCGACGACTGCGTCGTGCTCGTCAGCACCGATCACACCGTCAACGTGCGCTGGGCCAACAACACGCTCACCACCAATGGCACGGCACGCTCGCACGAGGTCACGGTCATCTCCATCGTGCGCGGCAGTGACGGGGCGCGGATCGCGTCCATGTCGCGCAGCGGCGTCGAACTGGGCGATCTCGAGGACCTGGTCGGCGAGAGTCGTGCGTTGGCCGAGAACGAGCCGACCGCTGCCGATGACGAAGCGCCGCTGGTGCGAGACCGCACAGCTGCGGACTGGGGCTCGGCGCCGGGCGAGACGACGATCAGCGAGTTCGAACATCTGACGACCGGGCTGGCAGCGTCATTCGACGCTGCCGCATCGGCTGGTGAAGGCCGCTACGGTTATGCAGAGCACGACGTCAGCAGTCTGTATCTCGCGACGTCAACCGGGGTTCGTCTGCGGCACCAACAGCCGGCGACGCGGGTCGAGCTCACCGGTCGTTCCGGCGACGGCAGCCGATCGGCGTGGGCCGGCGTCTCGACAGCCGCACTGCAGGACGTCGACATCGCGGCGTTGGAAGCAGACCTTCGGCAGCGGCTCGCATGGAGCCGACGGAAGGTCGATATGCCGGCCGGGCGGTACGACACCGTGCTGCCGCCGTCTGCGGTAGCGGACCTTTTCATCTATCTGTACTGGTCGATGGGCGCATTGGACGCGCACGAAGGTCATTCGGTGTTCGCGAAGGCGGGCGGTGGGACGCGGGTCGGCGAGCAGCTGACCGACGTGCCGCTGACGTTGCGCAGCGATCCGGCCATGACCGAGCAGGAGTGCGCGCAGTTCGTGGCGGCGTCGGTCTCGAGCCGTCAATCGTCGGTGTTCGACAACGGTCTTCCGCTCGCCCCTACCGCCTGGATCGACCGCGGCCGGTTGTCCGCGCTGTTGCAAACGCGGCACAGCGCCGACATCACCGGCCTGCCACTCACGCCGGCGATCGACAACCTCGAGCTGGTCACCGCGGACGGCGCAGGCGACGTTAGCTCACTCGTCGCGGGCGTCGATCGCGGCCTGCTGCTGACCTGCCTGTGGTACATCCGCGAGGTCGATCCGCAGACACTGCTGCTGACCGGCTTGACCCGAGACGGCGTCTTCCTTGTCGAGGGTGGCGAGGTCGTCGCCGCGGTGAACAACTTCCGCTTCAACGAGTCGCCAGTCGGCATGCTGCGCCGGGTGAGCGCGGCGAGCGAGACCACGAACACCCTCGCCCGCGAGTGGGGCGACTACTTCACCCGCACCCGGATGCCCGCGCTCCGCATCACCGACTTCAACATGAGCACCGTCAGCCAAGCCTCCTAGGTTGAGTGCGACGAACTTCACCTTCTGAGCGGCTGAGAAGGTGAATAACGTCGCACTCAACAGGTTGGTTAGGGGGTTTCGATGCGGAAACCGACTTTCATCTGCACCTGGAAGTGAGCTACTTCACCCTCCTCGATGTGACCGCGGACGGTCCCGACCTCGAACCAGTCGAGGTTGCGCACCGTCTGGCTGGCTCGGCTGATGCCGTTGCGGATCGCGTGAGCGACGCTCTCGGAGCTGGTGCCGACGATCTCTGTGATGCCGTACGTCTGGTCAGCCATCGGATGTCCCTTTCGTCTGTCCGGCTGCGCTGGACGCAGCCGCCTGTTTTTGGCACTCTGGATGCAGCGCCTATTGCCAGTGCAAACGGGGGGCACGGCGCGGACGCTCCTCGGACGCGGTGCCGGGCGGCTGCCCCCGTGGTCGCCCGGCATCGCCCGTGGCGAGCAAGCAAAGAGCCGTTCACTCCCCGTCCGGCGCGGTGTAGCCGCCTGCCAGCGCTGCCGCCTTCTCGATCGCCCTGGAAATGTCGCCCGGTTGAGCGCCGGCCTTGCCCGCAGCAAGACCCACGACAAAGGCGGTGAGCGGCGCCGCCGGCCGGGCGACGTTATGAGCGACGTCCTTGGTCAGGTCGAGCACGAGATCGCGATCGATGCTCGAGGGATCAATTCCGAGCGCACGACAAAGCGTGCGCATCCACTCCTCGAGCACGTTCACTCAGCCAACTCCCTTGCCCGGCGCACGTCGTCGTCAGTGTCACAGTCGAACACGTCGCGCCCGTGAGACGAGACCGGGGTCCACGGCAGTGCCGAGAGCGCGGCATGCAACGAGCCACCCGCGCGAAATTGTGCCGCGTGCAACAGTGCAACCGGCCAGGCGCTGCACAACCACTGCGCGCGACCTTCCGGGTCGACGGCGACCACGCCTGACTCTCCGACTGCCGCAACGAGCTCGCAGACGAAGCGCTCGGTCAGCAACGGCTGGTCAGCAGCGAGCAGGACGACGACGTCGCCGCTCACGAGCGGCAGCGCCGCGGCAACCGCTGAGGCCGGCCCACTGCCCGGTGGCTCTTCGCGACACCACAACACCGGCGCGGAGATGGACCGGTGTGGTCCGACGACGATGACCGTCTGCGCGGATCCGACTGCGGCAACGACGCGCTCGAGCATCGTCCGACCGCCGACGTCCAGCGCAACTTTGTCCGTGCCCCCCATGCGTTGCGCCGACCCACCGGCAAGGACGATCGCGTCCCAGATGACTGCTGTCATCCGCCAATGGCGGACATCGGTCGATCGGGCTGCAGGAACGTCGGGTCGTCGATGCCGTGTCCGGCGCGCTTCCCGGCGATGCTGACCCGGATCCGCCGAGCGATCTCCTCGTCATCAGCACCCGAACGCAAAGCGGCGCGGAGGTCCGACTCCTCACGCGCGAACAAGCAGTTGCGCACCTGCCCGTCGGCGGTCAGCCGGACACGATCGCAGTTGCCGCAGAACGGGCGGCTGACGCTGGCGATGACGCCGACCGTCGCCGGGCCGCCGTCGACCAGGAACTCTTCCGCCGGGGAAGACCCACGCTCCTCGACCGGCGTCAGAGTGTGTGCCGTCGTCAGTCGCTCGAAGATCTCGTCGGCGGTGACCATCACGCCGCGGTCCCACCCGTGTTGTGCGTCGAGCGGCATCTGCTCGATGAACCGGAGCTCCAAGCCGTGGTCCATGCAGTAGCGCAGCAGGCCGAGCGCCTCGTGATCGTTGACGCCGCGCATCAGCACGGTGTTGACCTTCACCGGCGACAGGCCGACGGCACGGGCCGCGTCGATGCCTGCAAGCACGTCGTCGATGCGGTCGCGTCGAGCCAGGGCGACGAAGGTCGACCGCTGGAGCGTGTCGAGGCTGACGTTGACCCGGCGGAGCCCGGCAGCGGCCAGGTCCTCGACGATGCGCGCGAGGCCGATGCCGTTGGTCGTCATCGACAGCTCGGGCGTTGGCTGCAGCGCGCTGATTCGCCGTACGAGATCGACCAAGCCGCGGCGCAGCAGCGGCTCACCCCCGGTCAGACGCACCTGGGTGATGCCGAGCTCGCCGACCGCGATGCCGAGGACCCGGACCAGCTCGTCGTCGGTGAGCACCTCCGGCGCGGGCAGCCAGTCGAGCCCCTCCGGCGGCATGCAGTAGGAGCAGCGCAGGTTGCAGCGATCGGTCAGCGAGACGCGCAGGTCGGTGTGCACACGGCCGAAGCCGTCGACCAGCGCGTCAGACATAGCGTCGAGCCTACGCCGGGGCTACGACGGTTCGGGTGCCATCGCTGTGACGCAAGGTGCATCGTCGAGCGTCGAGATGCTCCAACAGCGGTACGACGATCCGGCGCGTGCTGCCCAGTGCAATGCGCGCGTCGGCGACCGTGAACGGTGCCGGCAATGTGCGCAATGTCGCGATCGCTTCCTCGATGGCCGCCGAGGAGAGAAGCAAACCCGGCGCCAGCCGGGTTGCCAAGCCCGCACGAACGGCTCGGGCAATGTCCGCGGCACCGAAGCCGAGGGCGGCGAGCTCACCGGCCGTGGGTGGGGCATACGGCTGCTCGGCCAGACGCCGCATCAAGGGCGCAATATCGATGTGTCCAACGCCGGGCGTCGCGCGGTGCAAGCGACCATCGAGCTGCTCGATGGCGGGCAGCTCGGCGGCCAGCGCGACGACGATGTCATTGCTCGGGGCGCGCAGGCGACGGGTGGCCGCAGGGACGGCCACTCCCTGTGTTGCTGTTTCGACGATGCCCGAAAGCTGCTCCCGCCAGGCATTCCATACGGAGTCCGCCACCAAGTGGTCGCCGACCTGGCGGGCCTTACGCGGGGATGTAGTGATCCCAGCCGCGATCAGATCTCTGCGCGTGCAGACACCGCGCCGACCGACTTCCTCGTCGGCGTCGCGCGGCACCGCCAACGTCCGCGCGATCTGCGCTGCGGCGCCGCGGCGCCGCAGCGGCGCCGGTGCCAGATCGGCGACGTCCGCTGCGACAAGGCGTCGGCTCGCGGGATCGCGCAGGAGCAGACGATCCCCGAGATGCAGTGGGAGCGGTTGGGCGAGCCGCAACCGTGCCGCGTGCGAGCCGAGGAGACGGAGCCGCGTCGCGACCGCTGCGGAGCCGATGTGAGTAACCAGATCGGCAGACGGGCGTGGCGTCTCCGTACAGACGACGTCGATCTCGGTTGCGATCGTCCAACTACCAGGACCCACGAGGGCCATCCCTCTGTGCAGGTCGTCGCGTTCGACTCCGCGAAGGTTGAGGGCGACCCGCGCCACTGGTTGCGCGACCGTCACGTCCTCGCGAAGGGACTGCATGCCGCGGATGACAGCGCTTGCCCCACTCGGCGTCACCTGTAAAGCATCACCAACACGCAGAGATCCGGCGGCGAGCGTGCCGGTCACGACGGTGCCCGCACCGCGCACCGTGAAGACCCGGTCGATCCAGAACCGCACGGCTGCCTCGGCGTCGGGCACCGGTGTTGCGGCGAGAAGTGCGTGCAAGACCCGCCGTACGTCGTCGAGCCCGGCGCCTGTCCGCACGCTTGTCACAGCTGTCGCTACCGGCGAGATCCCGAGCTTGTCGAGGCGCCGCGTTGCCTCGTCGGCGGCGTTCGCCGGCGACGACAGATCGCATTTCGTGACGACCAGTGCAACCGCTGACCGCTGCAAAGCCGCGATGGCCTGGGCATGTTCCTGGGTCTGCGGCATCCACCCCTCGTCGGCCGCGACGACCATGAGGACGGCCGGTACGGGCCCGACGCCGGCGAGCATGTTCGAGACGAAGCGCTCGTGTCCTGGCACGTCGACAAACGCGACCGAATCTCCGGCGGGCAACCGGGTCCAGGCGAAACCGAGATCGATGGTGAGGCCGCGACGCCGCTCTTCCGCCCAGCGGTCCGGTTCCATTCCGGTCAACGCTCGAACGAGCGTCGATTTGCCGTGGTCGACATGCCCGGCCGTAGCGATGACATGCATCAGACCGCGAGCACCGCCTTGACGATGTCGGGATCACGGTCTTCCGGCACACAACGCACGTCGATCAGGCACCTGTCGCGCTCGACACGAGTGACGATGCATGGGTCTCCGAGGCGCAGCGCCGCACCGAAGGCAGCGGGCAGTGCAATCGCCCAACCGGACAGCACAGCACCTGGTGCACCACCGCCGCCCACAACTCCGTCACTCGGCACAACAGCCGCGCCGAGGCCGGCCCCCCGAAGCTCCTCGGCGATGTGCGCGGCGCGCGTTTGCAACGCGCCGACGTCTGCGTGCAGATACGCATGGGTGGGCGGCGCCGGCCCACGCAGTGTCGCCTCCAAAGCGGCCAGCGTCATCTTGTCGACCCGGAGTGCGCGGGCGAGTGGATGACGGCGCAGCTCCGCGATGAGATCAGCCCGGCCGAGCAGCAGCCCACCTTGCGGCCCCCCGAGCAGCTTGTCGCAACTCGCAGTGACGAGACTCGCTCCGGCGCGCAGAGCGTCCGCAGCGTTGGGTTCATCCGGCAGCAGCGGATCCGGCTGCAAGAGGCCGGACCCGACATCGACGACGACTGGCACCCCGAGCGATGCAACCTCCGCAACCGAGGCGGCCGACGTGAACCCACGGACGACGAAGTTCGACGGGTGCACCTTCAAGACGAACGCCGTCTGCGGCGAGACCGCCCGCCGGTAGTCCTCGAGGTTCGTGCGATTGGTCGTGCCGACCTCGCGCAGCTGCGCACCGGTCGACTCGAGCAGGTCGGGAAGCCGGAAGCCGTCGCCGATCTCGACCAGCTCGCCACGGCTGACGATGATCTCGCGACCGCGAGCCAGCGCGGTCGCCGTCAGCAGGAGTGCCGCGGCACCGTTGTTGACGACGTGCACATCCCGCGCATCCGGGACGGCCGCCGCCAAGGCCTCGAGCGCCCCCCGGCCGCGCCGGGCCCGCTCGCCAGTGGCGACGTCGTACTCGACGTCGACGTAGCCAGCGGCATGCTGCAACGCCGTCACGGCTGCAGAGGAAAGTGGCGCGCGACCGAGGTTGGTGTGCAGCACGACACCGGTGGCGTTGAGCACAGCGCGCAGCGTCGTCGACGACGCGGGGAGTGACGCGACGGCAAGATCAGCGGCCTGGTCCGGTCCGATGACGCCTTGGCGCACCGCGTCTTGCGCCGCCGAGATTGCCTCCTTCACGAGGTCGCGACCGAGCCGCTGAGAGGCGGATGCCAACCGCGGGTCGTTGAGCAGCGCATCGGTTCGCGGAACCGCACGACGCGGATCGATCCCTTCACCCACAACAGCAGCGTAGGTGCCGGCGGTTCAGACGGTCGGATGGCCGTGAGTGACCGTCGGTCTGATCAGCCCCGTTGGCATCTCGAAACCGGCCCGCACCCGCAGGCCGGCGAGGTCGACGACGATGATGCTTCGCCCTTCGACACGGATCAGGCCGCGTTGCGCCAGCGTGGACAACGCGGCGTTGACCGACTGTCGACTTCCGCCGGCGAGCTCTGCCACCTTGCTCTGCGACAGCGTGATGATCGGCGCAGCCTTGGGGTCGACGCTGCGCCGGACCTCGATCAACCGCACCAGGGTCTTGGCGACCCGCGCCGGCAGGTCGAGCAACGTTGCATCGGCCAGCTGTTCGGTGAGCCGACGGATCATTCGACCGAGTTCGCGCAGGACACCTTGAACCATGCGCGGATCATCAGCAAGCAAATGCAGGAAGTCCTCGCGCGGAAGGCCGAGGAGGTCGGTGTCTTCGAGCGCCTCTGCTGCCGCAGAGCGCCGGGCGCCGTCGATCAGGCCGATCTCGCCGAATGATCCCGGCGCCTCGATGACCGTCATTGCTCGGCGATCGCCACGAACGGTCCGATGGATGAGGACGGATCCGCGCGCGATGACATACAGGGTGTCCCCCGGACTGCCCTGACCGAAGACGAGCTCGCCGCGGCGGACTCGCCGCGGCAGCATCGTGCGCGCAAGCACCTCGCGCTCCTGCAACGTCAAGCTGGAGAAGAGCGTGACGGACCCGAGCAGCTCGGCGATGTCCATCGTCGTGCGCGGCAAACGGGAGCGAGCCGGACGCGCCACGGCCGGAACTTTACGCTGACCCGCATGAATGAACGTCCACTTGCGGTGGTCACCGGCGCATCAGCCGGGATCGGCCGCGAGCTCAGCCGGGTGCTCGCCCGCGAAGGCTTCGATCTTGTCCTGGTCGCCCGACGGGAGGGTCAGCTCGAGGAGCTGGCCGAAGAGCTGTCCTCGTCGTACGCCGCTACCAGCACCATCGCCGCGGTCGATCTCGCCGAGCCCGGCGCGGCCGACGCTGTGGTGACGGCAGCACCACGGCCGATCGACGTGCTCGTCAACAACGCCGGATTCGGGGGGCTCGGCCGCTTCGCGTCACGGGCGAGGGCCGACGACATGCGCATGGTCACGGTCAACGTCGCCGCGCTCACCGATCTCACCAAGCTCGTGTTGCCCACGATGGTGCAGCGTGGTCGGGGTCGTGTGCTCAACGTTGCTTCGACTGCTGCCTTTCAGCCCGGTCCGTTCATGGCCGTCTACTACGCGAGCAAGGCATACGTGCTGTCGCTGTCCGAAGCCTTGGCCGAGGAGCTCTCCGGCACCGGAGTGACGGTCACGTGCCTGTGCCCTGGCCCGACGGAGTCCGAGTTTCATCAGATTGCCGGCACGGACTCGCAACCACTGACATCAAGCGCACTGACAATGAGCGCGACGTCTGTCGCGGAAGCGGGCTACCGGGCGATGATGCGCGGAAAGATGGTCGAGGTTCCAGGTCTGCACAACAAGATCGGTGCGCAGTCGACGCGCTTTGCTCCGCGACGAGTTGTGCTGAAGATCGTGCGCCGGTTGCATCCGGCTGACGACTAGTCCACGTGCCGGCTGGCGACCGCGCCCACGACCACGACAGCGGGTGGCGCGACGCCGGCTTGTTCGGCGTCGTCGGCGAGTTGTGCCAGCGTGGTGCGCAGGATCTTCTGCGCCGGCAAGGATGCGTTCTCGATGACGACGGCTCCGGTCTCCGGCGACCGTCCACCGCTGATCAGGACCTCGGCGATACGACGCAGGTTGGCCACCGCCATCAGCAGCACCAACGTGCCGGTGCCTGCAGCCAGGCGCTGCCAGTCGACGGATGACCGCGAATCACCCGGTGGTACATGCCCGCTCGCGACGGTGAACTCCTGCGCGGTGCCGCGTTCGGTGAGCGGCACGCCGGCGAGTGTCGCGGCCGCTGTCGCGCTGGTCACCCCGGGTACGACCTGAACCTCGACGCCGGCGGCGACGCATGCATCGACCTCCTCGGTACCCCGACCGAGCACGAAGGGGTCGCCACCTTTGAGGCGTACGACGACCTGACCGGCGCGCGCCCGAGTGACGAGCAACTCGTTGATGTCGTCCTGCGACGCCGCCTCCCCTCGCGGGTCCTTGCCGACGTCGATCACCTCGACGTCGGATGGCAGAGCGGCCAGCAGGTCAGTCGGTGCGAGCCGATCGGTCACGACGACGTCGGCATCGCACAGCTCGCGATAGCCGCGGGTGGTGACAAGACCTGGATCACCCGGGCCTCCCCCGACGAGGACCACCCGCCCGCTCCGCCCGCGGCGGCGCCGCGCCGGCCAATCGCCTGCAGTGAGTGCGCGCACCGCCCCGTCACGAATATCGCGGGCACGCGCCGGATCGCCCGCGGCGACGGCCAGATCGACGCCGTCGGCCGACCCTTGGGCGGCAAACCAGACCGGCGAGGTCTGTGCATCGTCTGCACGACTGGCCCAGATGCCCTGAGCTGAGGCCGCCGCGACTACGGCAGCGTTGAGTCCTTCGTCGTCGGTGCAGGCCAACACAAGTGATCGACCCGCGATGTCGGCGGCGGCGAACTCTCGTCGTTGCACGACCACGGGTGCCTGATCGATCGCCGCATCCACATCCGGCGCGACCACGGTGACGTCCGCACCTGCCTCGAGGAGACGAGGGACCCGCCGTGCCGCCACCTCACCGCCACCGACGACGAGCACACTCCGGCCGGTCAAGTCGAGGAAGACGCCCAGTCGCCGCTCCGGCACGCACCTATCCTCGCAAGCCCGCTGGTTACTGTCGTAGCCGTGGCAACGCGGGAGGAACGCGCCGGGTCGTTCGGGGCGGTTGCGGACGTCTACGACAGGGTCCGGCCGGGTCCTCCGGACGCCGCGCTCGACTGGCTGCTGCCGGAGAAAAGGGCGAAGGCGGCCGACCTCGGCGCCGGGACCGGCCTGTTCACCCGGGCACTCGCGCGACGCGTCCGAGACGTAGTGGCGATCGAGCCGGACGAGCGCATGCGCCTGGTGCTGCGCGACCACTCACCGCAGGTGCATGTCGTCGGTGCCCGCGCAGAGGCGCTTCCGCTTCGTGACGGGGTCGTGGACGCTGTGTGCGCGTCCTCGTCCTGGCACTGGGTCGACCCGCTTCACGCCGTGCCCGAGGTCGCGCGCGTGCTGCGCGACGGTGGCCGGCTCGCGCTGATCTGGACCAGCCGCGACCGCGAAGTCGAGTGGGTGCGGTCCCTCGACCGGCTTCGCACATCGACCGACCGCGAGACAGAGCAGCAGGTGCAGGCGCAGCGTCGCCCGCGCCAGGTCCTGCTGCCCGACCGGTCGCCGTTCGTCAACGTCGCCACTGCGTCGTTCACCTTCTCTCGCCGGATGACCGTCGACGAGTTGGTCCAGTGGATCGGCACCTACAGCGGCGTGCTGACCGCACCTGTGCGCGAGCGCGAAGAGGGGTTGCAGCGGGTGCGCACCGCCGTCGCTGACCGCTTCGGCGAGGGAGCGGTCGTCGACGTACCTATGCGGTCGTGGTGCTGGCGCGCCGACCGCGCGGCACGGTGATCAGAAGTTGGGCGTCGGGTAAGAGCCGGATCTGGGCCACGCACCGTTGGTGACGTGCACGACCCAGAACCCGCTCGCGCCGTCGGTGTACCAGATGTCGCCGCGCGCCGGGTCGAACGCCGGAGCCGACATCGCGTGTGAGCCACCGGACGGTGGCATGTTGAAGTACGCCACTTCGCGCGGGTGGTAGGGGTCGCGGATGTCGAAGACACGCAGCCCGGAGAGGATCATGCTGCACGCGACGATGCCGGGGTCGGCCTGACGCGGCACGGCGCAGTAGTGCGCGGCATAGCCCTGGGTCCCGCTGTTGGCACCGGGATCGTTCTGCTGGTCGCTCGCTCGTTCCTTCGGATTGTGTACGGCGAGGCGAATGCGGCTGATCACCTTGGGGTGATGGAGGTTGCCGATGTCGATGATGCGCGCGGCACCGACCGCGCTGTCCGGGTTGTATTGCAAGACGTTCGAGCTGAATTCGTCGAACTCGACCAGGTAGGGGTGGTGCTTGACCGTGATCGGGATGACGTTCTGCGGAATCGAAATCTCCGGCCACGTCAGCTTCGCAATGACCGGCAAGTCGGCAGCCGGGTTGGTCAGGGTGCGGTTCTGCACGGCCGAGACGTCGACGATGACGAGCCCGCCGGTCTTGCTGTCGTTGCCATAACCGGATATCGCAGTGAAGTAGTTGCAGCACGGCGCGGCGAGATACGCGACTTTGCCGTCCGGTGACAGGGCCATTCCGTGTGAGCCGTATTTTTCGCTGTGCCACACGATGCGCGGCAGTGCCGGGTTGGTCAGGTCGATCGCGGTGATGCCGTTGGTGGCTGTCGCGGTGGCCCAGAACGTCTTGCCGTCGGGTGAGAACCCGCTCTCGTGGCCCAGCGGGCCGATCGGCAGCGTGCTCTCCCATACCGGGTGACGACAGTCTTTCGCCACGCTGTAGACGTCGACGAAGCCGAGATTGGTCGCCGGCGATCCTGCGTCCGCGACGAGGAGGCCCCGCTTGGTGTTGAGACGCAAGGACTCGTGCGGCGTGTCCATCGCCGGTGTGTCGAGGTTGGCCGTCATCACCGGCTTGCGCGGGTTGCTCATGTCGAGCACGTAGACGCCGGCCTTGAAATTGTTCTGCACGACATCACTGCCGAACAACAACGTGCTGTCGTAGAACGCGCATACGTGCCCGGCCGCATCGACGTACCTCGCGGTGCGGTAGCCGCCCGACTGGCCGAAGTGGGAAACCAACTCGGTGTTGCAGGTGTAGCCCTTGGCGGCACGCCCGTCGGTGTAGTCCTTGGCCGGCACGCGGCCCTGCCAACTGGTCTCCGGCCGCGATCCTGGCCCGCACGGCGCTTGCGGGGTGCTGCCGAGATGAAGATTGCGCGTCGCGTCGAAGTAGCCGAGCGGCGGCGACGTCGAGTGATCGGCCAACCAGTTGAGGTCACTGACGTTCGGGGTGAGCGCGCGGGGCTGATGCGTCGCCGAGGCGGTCACCGCACCGGCGACCATCGTCGTGATCGCAGCCGCGGCCATCCCGATCCGCACCGATGGACGGTTGAGCAGCGAAGACGTTAGGGCCATGCGTCTGGCTTCTACGCCTCGGCCGCATTCCCTGCCCGCGGAGGGCCGTCGCATCAGACGACGTCGGCGAGGAATCCTTCCAACACCTTCTGGTAAGCCTCGGCCGTCTCGTAGTAGACGTTGTGTGGTGCGCCTGGAATGACGGCCAGTCGCGAGCCGGGCACGACACGGTGCAGCTCTCGGGCCGCGTCGGCCAGCCAGTCGAGCTCGCCGACAATGATCTGCATCGGCGACTGGATGGTCGCGACCAAGTCGGCCATCTCGTCGCGGTCCGGCTTCGTCATGGTGGCCTTGCGGGGATGGCGCGAGGCCTCGATCCGCGTCGCGGTCGACCGCAGGCGCACGTACCGATCGCACTTCCGGGTGCCGAGGAAGTCGCTGCTGAAGGCGCCCTCACTGCCTTCGAGGAAGAGCACCTCGTCACCGACGGGGGTGAACATCGCGCGGCGCCGACGCTCAGCCGTCTCACTGTTCGCGTCCTGCCGCACGATGCCCATGCCTGATGGCGCCAGTGCGATCGCTCGATCGGGATGTCGCGTCGCCCAGCGCAGGATCGTCAGCGCGCCCATCGAGTTGCCGGCGAGGATGGGTCGCTCGAGGCCCAAGGCATCGAGGAACCCCTGCAACTCGTCGGCACGATCCGGCTCCGCCCCGTCTCGCGGCGAGTTGCTCGAGTGGCCATGGTTGACGCTGTCGTAGGCGATGACGCGGAACCGGTCAGCCAGTGCCTCGATCTGGTGCTCCCATGCTTCGGCGCATGAGCCGAAACCGTGGAGGAACACGATCGACGTGCGGCTGGGGTCTCCGCGTTCGACGTAGTGAATGTCCGTGCCGCCGACCTGCACCCAACTCATGCCGCCGACGCTAACCGCAGCATCGGGCAGGTCAAGGGACGTCGGCCCAGGGGGCGGTCAGCCCGCGACCAAGCCGGTCAACTGGCCTTCCCGCCCGAACAGGGCTTCGCGCCACTCCGCGATGAGCTGCCTCGTGTCCCGGTCGTTCGGATGGAAGCCGGGTCGGTGGTAGACGGCGAGGATGCGAAGTGCTCGCATGGAGATGAACGGCGACCGCGGCAGTCGAGCCAGACTCCGCAGCAGCTGCCATGGGTGACGGCGGGCGTCGCGGTCCATGACGACTGACACAACGCCCATCGCCGACGTCTCCAAGAGGAACAGCAAGTCGGTGAGGAACATGACGATGATGCGCATCGCCTCGCCGCCCCCGACAGCCTTGTAGACGTCGAACGCAACTGCCTTGTGCTCGGACTCCTCGAGCGCGTGCCAGGTGAGGATGTCGCGCGCTCCGGGCTTGCCGACGGCCTTCCGTGCCTCGTCGTCCGTGAGCAACAACTCAGCAAGCGTCGCGGTGTAGTGCTCCAAGGCCGCCGTGAACGCGAGGTTGACCTTCTTGGACTGGATCCGCTCGCGGACCCAGTAGAGACCGCGAACGTATGCATCGATGCCGCGAGTCGGGTAGCCATATTCGGCTAGGCGCTCGTTCAGCACCTGATGTTCGCGACCGTGCATCTCCTCCTGGCCGATGAAGCCATCCACGTCCGCGAGCAGCTGCGGGTCGGTGATCTGGTCGCGTACGGCGGCGACTGATCGCACGAAGAACTTCTCGCCTTCGGGAAAGGTCGAGGAGAGCACTGTCAGCACATGGCTCATCGCGATGTCGCCACCCGCAGCGAAATACTTCGGCAGGTCGGCGACGTACTTCTCGAAATCCATCGGTCGCACCGGCACGACCGGTGACCCCTCGGTGAACCGGACGTCAGCCGCGCGACCATCGGTCTGTTGCAAGGACGTCATCTCAACCACGTTCCCGGCCCGCGGCGACGTGACACCCACGGACGGTTCGGCCCACCCACGGTGGCGGGCCGGTAAGCGAACCCTCACCTTCCCTCGTGTGACACGCGTGCACTGGTAGGGCAAGCCTGCAGCGAGTCAGCAGTGACTACCCAACGGGGAAGCAGTCGTGCCCGGACAGAGATCTGTGACGTTGCGCCTGCCGGCGTCGCACAGTGCACCGGCGGCGGCTCGTCGGAAACTTCGCACGACTTGCGTCGACCTGGAGCAAGGCGTGATCGATGATGCTGAGCTCCTGCTGAGCGAACTGGTCACGAACGCGGTGAAGGCCACGGCAGCGATCATCACGGTCGCGATCGAGTGCGATGACTCCTCGATTGCCGTCGCCGTCAGCGACGACAGCCCCGACCCGCCGGTTCTGCAGCACTCGGCAGACCAAGGCTCGAACGGACGGGGCCTGCAGATAGTGGACCGGCTGGCGCGCACGTGGGGATGGCGGCCGACCTCCGACATAGGCGGCAAGGTCGTCTGGTTCCGGATGGAGCGCAGGCGCCGACTTGTCAGGCGCTGACGTGGTGCCAGCGATCGGACGCGGTGAAGATGTCGCGTAGCGCCGTGGCAGCTTCTGCAGCGGCTGGTGGCGGAGGCGGATGGGAATCGAACCCACCAGCGACAGTGACTGCCGCTCAACGGTTTTGAAGCTTGAATATCGGACATCGTTGACCTGCACCAAAACGGCGTTTCCGCAGGTCAGTAGCCGAAGTGTCGTTACAGCGGTCAAAACGCGCCGGCGTTTGTCCTCACCGAGCATCGGCAGCTGTCCAATACGCAGGCCCTCGCGAGCGCGGTGCGCGGAATCCGGCTCGCACATGAGAGTGGCGAAGGAGTGGGTAGCTGCCCAGCTG
>Ga0157369_10004416_pt1 | contig 16597 bp, 15 predicted proteins | sample C25metaG_FD_113461 | JGI IMG/M metagenome (GOLD analysis project Ga0157369, IMG submission 113461) | Corn rhizosphere microbial communities from Kellogg Biological Station, Michigan, USA - C2-5 metaG | ecosystem: Host-associated > Plants > Roots > Rhizosphere > Soil | place: USA: Michigan... | reverse complement strand
TTCAACCAGACCGGCGACGCCGGCGGCCGGCTCTATCTGCAGGGGTTCGGCGGCGACACCTCGAACTTCGCCGTCTCGGCGGCGCGCCAGGGCGCACGCGTCGGCTATCTGTCGGCGCTCGGCGACGACGTCTACGGCGCGATGCTGCGCGCGATGTGGCGAAGCGAAGGCATCGACGACTCCGGCGTCATCACCGACCCCGACGCGTTCACCGCGATCTACTTCGTCACCCACGACGTCGCCGGCCACCACTTCCAGTTCTTTCGCACCGGTTCGGCGGCGAGCCGGCTGACCTTCGCGCAGCTGCCGACGGCCGCGCTCGCGCGGTCGCGCGTGCTCCATCTCTCGGGGATCTCGCTGGCGATCTCGCCGACCGCACGCGACACCTGCTTCGCGGCGATGCGCGCCGCGCGCGCTGCCGGCGCGATGGTCTCGTTCGACACCAACCACCGCGCTCGCCTCTGGCCGCTCGCGACCGCGCGCGCGGCGATCGACGAGGCGATCGCGCTCGCCGACATCTGCCTGCCGGGATACGACGACCTCGCCGCGCTCACCGGCCTCGCCGAGCCCGAGGCGATGGTCGCGCACTGCCTCGACCGCGGCGCGCGCATCGTTGCGCTGAAGCACGGCGCGCACGGCGCGTGGATCGCCGACGGCACGCGCCTCGTGCGGATCGCGCCGCACGCGTGCCGCCCGGTCGACGCGACCGGTGCCGGCGATGCGTTCGGCGGCGCCTTCGTCGCCCGCATCGTCGCCGGCGACGACCTCGAGACCGCCGGCCGCTACGCCGCGGCGGCCGCGGCGCTGTCGACCGAAGGCTACGGCGCGGTCGAGCCGATCCCGCGCGCCGACCGCGTCCGCGCAGCGCTGGGACCGAGCTAACGCTGCTCGACCGCCGCCTTCAGGTTGGCGAGGCCGCGCTCGAAGTCGCGGCCGATCATCTTGTCCATGTTCATGAAGAGTCCCATCAGCTTCATCATGAACGTCGCCGGTCCGCGCATCGCCCACTGCACGTCGGTCGAATCGCCTTTCGGAACGAGCGCGAACTCGGTGACGTTGTGGCCTTCGAACGGCTTGATGAAGTCGAGCTGGATGACGACCTTCGACGGCGGCGCGACGTCGCGGATCTCCATCCTGCCGGCGCCGACCTTGCTCGATCCTTCCCACGCGTAGACAGCGCCGGTGCCGCTCGCCGCGCCCGAGAGCGTCCGCCTCATGTTCGGGTCGAGCTTTTCCCACGGCGACCAGCGCGGCCACTCGCGAAAGTCGGCGATCAGCGGATAGATCGCGCCCGGCGCCGCGCGCATCTCGGCGCTGCGCTGGACGGCGAAGCTGCCGGGGCGCATCGCCGCGACGACGAGGACGCCGATGACGACGACGACGATGACGATGAGGACGGTCAGCATGCGAAGTCTCCTGAGATGGTCGGATGCGCTCGCTCTAGGACGCCGACGGTCCCTGGAACGATCCGGCGCGGTAGGTCAGCACGAGCGTGTCGCGGTGGCCGTAGCCCTCGAGCGGCTGGATCGGCGTGCTCTCGTGGACGACGCGCGCGTCGTCGAGAACGAGCGTCGTCCACGGCTCGAGCATCGTGAAGCGCTGGCCCGCTGGACCGTCGGCGGCGAAGACGCGCGTCTCGCCGCCCTTGATGCCGTCGCGGCCGACGAGCACGACGGCGACGAGATCGACGCCGTCGCGGTGCGCCCCTTCCGGAGTCGGCCTGCCGATGCCGTCCGTGGTGTCGATGCGGAACTGGTGCGCCTCGACGAACCACGGCTGTTCGCCGCGCAGCGACGACGCGAGCCGAGCGAACGCGACGACGATCCGCTGCCACGCCGGCGCGGCGAGGAGGTGCGTCGAGATCGGCTCGAACCAGCGCTCGATGCCGCCGTGCAGCGCGTTGTATTCGACCGGTTGCCAGTGCGCGCGCTGAGCGACGAGCCGCACCGCGCCGCGCTCGACGACGAAGCTCGAATGGCGTCGGCGGCGATAGCGGCCGCCGTCGCGCAGATGCGCATCGGGCGGCAGGTCGTCCCACGAAGGACGCAGCGCATCGAGCTCGGCGACCGTCGACCCGACGAAGCGCGCGAAGTCCGCCGATGCGAGCACCGCGTGGCCCGGCCCGGCGAGCGCTGCGGGCAGCGCTGTCAGCGGAGTCGCCGGAATCGCGAGCGTCGCTTCGCTCATCGGCCGCGGCGCTCGCGCGCGAGCGCGGCGCCGCGCCCGAGCGCAGCGAGCTTCGCCTCGGCGATCTCGCGGCGCATCGGCGCGAGGCCGCAGTTGGTGCACGGAAAGAGACGGTCGGCGGGCACGTAGCGCAGCGCACGACCGATCGTGTCGGCGATCTCCTCGGGCGTCTCGACGACGTCGGAGGCGACATCGACGACGCCGACCATGACGTCCTTGCCGTCGAGCAGGCGCATCAGCTCGGCAGGCACGTGCGAGTGAATGCACTCGAGCGAGACCTGATCAATGCGGCTCTTGGCGAGCGCGGGAAAGACCTGCTCGTACTGTCGCCATTCGTCGCCGAGCGTCGCCTTCCAGTCGACGTTCGCCTTGATGCCGTAGCCGTAGCAGATGTGCACCGCGGTCTTGCACTTGAGGCCTTCGGCGGCGCGCTCGAGCGCGGCGACTCCCCAGTCGGCGGCGTCCTGCATGTAGACGTTGAACGCCGGCTCGTCGAACTGGACGATGTCGACGCCGTCGGCTTCGAGCGCGCGCGCTTCCTGGTTGAGCAACTCGGCGAACGCGAACGCCATCTTGACGCGGCCGGCCGCGTCGCCGCCGTAGTGGCGGTCGGCGACGGTGTCGACGATCGTCATCGGCCCCGGCAGCGTGAACTTCACCTTGCGCGCGGTGTGCGAGCGCACCAGCTGCGCCTCGGTCGCGTGGACGCGGCCGGCGAGCCTGAGCGGCCCGGTGACCTGCGGGACCATCGCGTCGTAGCGGTTGTTGCGGATTCCCATCTTCACCTTGTGCGCGAAGTCGATGCCTTCGATCTGCGCGAGGAAGCCGTGGACGAAGTGCTGGCGCGACTGCTCGCCGTCGCCGACGACGTCGATGCCGGCGTCCTCCTGCACCTTCAGCCAGAGCAGCGTCGCGTCGGCCTTGGCGCGCTCGAGCTCGGCGCCCTCGGACTTCCACTCGGGCCAGAGCGTTTCGGTCTGCGCCAGCCACGAAGGCTTCGGCAAGCTGCCGGCGATGGCGGTCTCGAACATCGAAGATCTCCTCTCAAGGCGGTGCCCGAGCACCGCGACGATCCGTTGCAAGTGGATTGCGCTACCGTCGCCGCGTGAGCGCCGTGGCCGACCCGACCCTCTTCGACGGCGAGGCGCCGCTCGCCGAGCGCGACCGGATCGCCGCGCTCGACGTGCTGCGCGGCTTCGCGCTGCTCGGCATCTTCATTATGAACATGCCAGGGTTCAGCCATTCGATCTTCGCGCTGCCGACCCCGCCGGCGACTGCGCTCGACGCCGCTGTCGCAGCGCTGCGCGACCTCCTCTTCGCCGGCAAGTTCAACCTTCTGTTCGGATTCGTCTTCGGCGTCGGCTTCGCGACGCAGATGGCGCGCCTCGACGACGCCGAGCGTGCGCACGCGGCGCGCCACGGCGGCGCGAGGCGTCGCCACCGCGCCGTCCACGTCTACCTGCGCAGGCTCGCGTTCCTCGCCGTCGTCGCGGGCGTCCACGCGACCCTGCTCTGGCCCGGCGACGTCCTCGTCGTCTACACCGTCGTCGGCCTGCTGCTGCTCGCGCTGCGCGGCCTCGGCGACCGCGGCTTCGCCGTCCTGATCGTCGCCTGCCTGCTCTTTCCGGCGCTCGCCGAGACGGCGCGGACGACGATGTTCTCTCCGACGACCGAGACGCTCGCCGCGTTCGAGGTCGAGCAGTTCGAGGCCTCGAACGATCGTGCCTACGGCCACGGCTCGTTCCTGGACGCGGTGCGCGAGACGGCGCGGGTCTTCGCCTGGAGCACGCGCTCGCCGTTCGGCCTCTACACGTACCTCGCGTTCTGCGTCCAGATGGCGACCGGAATCTTCGCCGGCTACGTCGTCGGCCGCCGCGGCTGGCCGATGCGGTCGGCCGGCGCCGGGCCGCCACGGCTCGTCGCCATCGCGTTCGCGATCGCGGTCGTCGGCAACGCGATCGCGCTCGTCGGCGCCGACGCGCTCGCGCCCGCGCTCGGCGCAGCGCCCGCGATCTTCGTCGCGACGCTCGCGCGAACGCTCGGCCGCGCCGCGCTCGCCGCGTGCTACGCGCTCGCGGTCGTTCGCCTCGTCGGCGACGGCGCCGCGCCGCACTGGCTGCGGCCGCTCCAGCTCGCCGGCCGGATGCCGCTCACCAACTACCTGCTGCAGACGCTGCTCGCGAGCTTCTGCTTCTACGGCTGGGGGCTCGGCTGGTGGGGGCGCGCCGACGCCGCCTTCGAAACCGCGCTCGCGATCGCGCTCTTCACGTGCATCCAGCTGCCGCTCAGCGCCCTCTGGCTCGCACGCCATCGCGCCGGGCCGCTCGAAGCGCTCTGGCGCTTCTTCACGTACGGCGCACGCTGAGGCCGTACGCCTGGGCGAGCAACGCATACGACGTTCGACGGACCGCGGGGTCGTGCGCCCATGTGTTGACGACGACCTCGTCGAGCGCGAATTGCGCGACGAGCCGATCGATCCGCTCGCGCACGGTCGCGACCGACCCGACGAACGAGCGTGCGCGCATCGCCGCGAGCGACTGTTCCTCGGCGGCGCTGAAGCCGCGCGCCGCGATGTCGGCGGGCGGCTGCAACGGACCGAGGACGCCGCGGGCGCGGTCGATTCGCCAACGGTCGCGCGACAACGCGTGGTGCCTCGCCTCGTCGTCGCTTTCGGCGACCAGCGCCCAGATGCACAGCGTCGCTTGCGGCTCGGGGTGGCGCTCGCTCGGCTGGTAGCGCTCGCGGTAGAGGGCGAACGCCTGCTCGGCGCCGACGCCGTCGGTGAAGAAGTACGCGAACGCATACGGCAGCCCGAAGTGCGCAGCCAGCTGCGCGCCGTAGTCGGAGCTGCCGAGGATCCAGATCTCGGGCGCGTGCGCCCCGAGCGGATGCGCGGTGATGCCGGCGTGCCGACCATTGCTCGTCCACGCCTGCAGATCGCGGACCTGCATCGGAAACTCCTCCGCCGCGAGCGCCGCGTTCGGATTGAGCGCGAGCGCGGTCCGCATGTCGCCGCCCGGCGCGCGGCCGACGCCGAGGTCGATCCGCCCCGGCGCGAGCGCCTCGAGAACGCGGAACTGCTCGGCGACCTTGAGCGCGCTGTAGTGCGGCAGCATGACGCCGGCGCTGCCGATGCGGATCGTCGACGTCCGCGCAGCGATCGCCGCCATCAGGATCTCGGGCGCGCTGCCGACGATCGTCGGCAGGCCGTGGTGCTCGCTCAGCCAGAAGCGCGCATAGCCGAGGCGCTCGCAATGCTCGGCGAGCGAGAGCGTGTCGCGGATCGCCGCGTCCTCGCTGCTGCCGGCGACCGAGACCGACTGGTCGAGCACCGAGAGACGCAATGCCATCGCGCGGTTCCTCGCGCTAGCCGTGCGGATGCGTCGGATCGATCCAGCGCACCGTCTCGGGCTTTTCGACCGGCTCGATCGGCAGATTGACCGCGACCGCTTCGCCGTCGCTGCGGCAGAGCACGCACTCGAGCGTCTCGGTCGCGCTCGCGTTGATCTCCTGGTGCGGCACCCACGGCGGAACGTAGATGAAGTCGCCCGGGCCGGCTTCGGCGGTGTATTCGAGCTTCTCGCCCCAGCGCATGCGCGCGCGGCCCTTGACGACGTAGATCACGCTCTCGAGATGGCCGTGATGATGTGCGCCGGTCTTGGCGTCGGGATGAATGTGCACGGTGCCCGCCCACAGCTTCTGCGCACCGACGCGCGCGAAGTTGATCGCCGCCTTGCGGTCCATTCCAGGCGTCTGCGCCGTGTTCGGATCGAGGCTCGTCGCGGGAATGACGCGAACGCCGTCGTCCTTCCAGTCGCGCTTTCCGGTTTCAGGTGGTTGCTGCACAAGACCTCCGCATCGACGCGCCTACTGGCAACTCGTGTACAGTAGCCGCACAGTTATACGCAAGACAGTGGTTGTTCGTGATTCTCGTTCTACCCCCGCGGTCCTCGCGGCGGGCCGTCTGAAATCCCCCTTGATCGGTTCTTGAGTGTCGCTGCATGCGCAGCATGTGCTGCGCATTTCCCTTCCAGACAGGACATCTTCCATGACGACTCAAACCGGAACCGTGAAGTGGTTCAACGAAGCCAAGGGCTTCGGCTTCATCGCCCAGGACTCGGGCGGCGCCGACCTCTTCGCCCACTTCCGCGACATCCAGGGCAGCGGATTCAAGACGCTGCAGGAAAACCAGCGCGTCGAATTCGAAGTCAAGCAGGGCCAGAAGGGCCTGCAGGCAGCGAACATCCGCGTCATCTGATCGCCTCCGGCCCGACAGCAGGAAGCCGCGGTTCGCCGCGGCTTTTTTTTCGTCCGCTCGCGGTCGCCGCCGCCGGCCGCGCGCCTTAGCATGCGGGCACGACACCGGGAGATGCCCATGACCACGCTCGCCGCGACGACCAACCACCAGATCCGCCTGGCGCGCCGACCGGTCGGCCTGCCCGCGCGCACGGACTGGACGTTTTCCGCCGAGCCGGTCGCGCCGCCCCAGGCCGGAGGCATCGTCGTCAAGACGCTCATGCTCTCGCTCGATCCTGCCATGCGCGGCTGGATGAACGAAGGCAAGAGCTACATCGCCCCGGTCGGGATCGGCGAGGTCATGCGCGCCGGCGGCATCGGCGTCGTCGTCGCGTCCGAGGACGCGCGCTTCGCCTCCGGAACGCACGTCAGCGGCCTGCTCGGCGTGCAGGAGTACGCATCGTTCGATGCGCGCGCGATCGCGCGCGGCGACATCGCGAAGATCGACCCGCGTCTCGGCACGCTCGCGCAGTGGCTCAACGTGCTCGGCATGCCGGGAATGACGGCGTACTTCGGTCTCCTCGACGTCGGCCTCGCGAAAGAGGGCGAGACGGTCGTCGTCTCGGGAGCCGCAGGCGCGGTCGGTCAGACCGTCGGCCAGCTCGCCAAGGTGAAAGGCTGTCGTGCCGTCGGCATCGCGGGGGGCCCCGAGAAGTGCGACTGGGTCGTTCGCGAGCTCGGCTTCGACGCGTGCATCGACTACAAGTCCGGGCCGGTCAAGGACGGCCTCAAGGCGCATTGCCCGAACGGCGTCGACGTCTACTTCGACAACGTCGGTGGCGAGATCCTCGACGCCGTGCTGGCGCGGCTCAACCGCAAGGCGCGCATCGTCATCTGCGGCGCGATCAGCCAGTACAACAACACCGACGCCGTCAAGGGACCGGCCAACTACCTGTCGCTTCTCGTCCACCGAGCACGGATGGAGGGGATGGTCGTGTTCGACTACGTCGAGCGCTTTCCCGCTGCGATCGCCGAGCTCGCGTCGTACCTGAAGGACGGCCGCTTGAAGAGCCGCGAGGACATCGTCGCCGGCTTCGACACCTTCCCCGAGACGCTGCTCAAGCTCTTTCGCGGCGAGAACTTCGGCAAGCTCATCCTGCAGGTCGCCGAGCGCTGAGCGGCGGTCCGGCAGCGTCGCGAGACGCTAGACTCCGGGCGCCGTGCGGGGGCTCCCCGCAGCCAACGCCGGAGCTGCACTGGCCCGATGAGCGACGCTCCGTACGATCCAGGCCCCGAGGCGCTGTCGACGGACCTGCTCCACGCGTTCCTCGCCGACAGCCGCGAGCTGCTCGCGGTGACCGACCCGAGCGGAAAGCTGCTCTGGGCCAACGCGCGCTTCTCGGCATCGACCGGCTACAACGGTCGGCCGACTGCGACGTTGCTCGACTTCACGCCGCCCGGCGCCGCAGGCTCCGAGGCGAGGCTGTCGCTGGCGCGGATGCTGAGCGTGCGCGTGCGCGAGAGCGGCGTCTTCCAGCTGCGCGGCGCCGACGGCGAGCCGCTCTGGGCGGACGCGCGCTGCGCGCGCGTCGGTGGCAACCGGATCGCCTGGATGCTCATCGACGTGACGCTGCCGCGCGCGCTCGCGGCGCGCACCGCGCGCCAGGACGAGCTGCTCGAGACCGCGCAGGAATTCGGCCGGCTCGGCATCTGGGAACGCGACATTCCCTCGGGCGAAGGTCGCTGGGACCAGCATGTGTTCGAGTTCTGGGGCCTCGACCCCGCCGACGGCACGCCGAACTACAGCCAGGCGATCCAGCGCATCCACGCCGACGACCGCGCCGCGAGCATCTATCCGGAGTCGACGCGACGCCCCGGCCGCTACTCGCAGCGCTACCGCGTCGTCCATCCCGACGGCACGACGCGCTGGATCCACTCGCAGTGGGAAGTGAAGAACGGCCCGCGCGGAGTGCCCGATCGCGCGGTCGGCGTCATGGTCGACGACACCGAGGCGTACGAGGCGGCACGCGCGCTCAACGACGTCAACGCGCAGCTCCGACTCGCGGTCGAGCTCGGCAGGATCGCGAGCTGGCGGCGCGACCTGCGCACCGGCCGCATCAGCTTCAGCGACCACCAGTTCGAGTTGCTCGGCATCCTGCCGCGGCCGCAGAGCCTCTCGGTCGACGAGTTGCGCGCCCTCATCCACCCCGACGACCTGCCGCTCGTCGCCGCGGCGAACAAGCGGGCGCTCGCGACCGACGAGCCGGTCGACTCCGAGGCGCGCTACCGGCGCGGCGACGGCACCTGGCGCTACTTCCTGTCGCGCCGCGTCGTCGAGCGCGACGCCAACGGCCAGCCGATCGCCTTCGTCGGCGTCACGCTCGACACGACCGAGCGCGTCGAACACCTGCGCCACGCCGACGAGCTCGCGCGCCGGCTCGACTCGGCATCCCGCGCCGCCGGCATCGGCATCTGGACGACGACCGTCGATCCGGTGCAGACGGACTGGAACGCGCAGATGTTCGCGCTCTTCGACCGGCACCAGCCGCCGTACGCGCCGCGCTTTCGCGACTGGCTGCAGGAGTCCGTGCATCCCGACGACCGCGCCCGCATCCGCGAGCTGACGCATGCCTACTTCGCGAGCGGCGATCGTCAGTCGGAGATGGAGCTGCGGGCGTTGCGCAAGGACGGCGGCGTGCGCTGGATCGTGCTGCGCGCCGACGTCGACCGCGAACATGCCGGCTCGCGTCGCGTCTACGGCATCGCGCTCGACGTCACGGCGCAGCGCCGTACCCTCGACGCGCTGCAGGAGGCAAGCCAGCGCGCCGCGTTGATCACGAGCCACGCCGGCATCGGCACCTGGGAAGCGGATGCCGACGGCTGCCGGCGCTGGAACGAGCAGATGTTCCTGCTGCGCGGCCTCGCGCCGCGCGAGGAAGCGCCGACGCGCGACGAGTGGATGGCGCTCGTCCATCCCGACGATGCGAAGCAGGTGGTCGACGGCTCGGGCGACTCGCCGCTGCCGATGGCGTACGAATTCCGCATCCGCCTGGCCGATGGCCGCTGGCGCTGGCTGGCGTCGCGCTCGGCAGCGGTGCTCGACGAGTCCGGCCGCGTCCTGCGCCGCGTCGGCGTGAACTGGGACGTCACCGAGAGCAAGAACGCCGAGCTCGCGCGCCAGCAGGCGACGCTCGCCGAGCGCGAGATCCAGGCCAAGTCCCAGTTCCTGTCGCGCATGAGCCACGAGCTGCGAACACCGCTCAACGCGGTGCTCGGCTTCACCCAGCTTCTGCAGATCGAAGCGCGACAGTCGGGGCAGGCAGAGCAGCTCGCCAAGCTCGAGCACATCCGCGACGCCGGCGACCATCTGCTCTCGTTGATCAACGACGTCCTCGATCTCTCCGGTCTCGAGTCGGGCGAGATCCGTCTGACGCTGCGGCCGGTCGACCTCGGCGAGCTCGTCCGCCAGTCCTTGCCGCTGGTGCACTCGCTCGCGGTCCAGCTCGACGTCGATCTCGCGATCGGCCGCGTCGAAGGCTTCGCGAGCGCCGACCCGACGCGGCTGCGCCAGGTGCTCATCAACCTGTTGTCGAACGCGATCAAGTACAACCGGCCGGGCGGCAGCGTCGTCGTCGAGGCGGGTTCGGACGGCAGCGAGGCGACGCTGACGGTGCGCGACACCGGCCGCGGGCTCGCGACCGAGCAGCTCGCGCGGCTGTTCGAGCCGTTCAACCGGTTCGGCGTCGAGCACGAAGGCATCGAAGGCACCGGCATCGGCCTGACGATCGTCAAGACGCTGGTCGACGGCATGGGCGGCCGCATCGACGTCGAGAGCCATCCCGGCAAGGGAACCGTGTTCCGGATCGCGCTCGCAGCGGCGAGCGAGGCTTCGCAAGAGGCGGCATCGACGCGGCGCTCGCCGCGCGGGCTCGAGTTCGGCAGCGAGCACCGCCTGCCGGTCGGCGAGGTCGGAACGATCCTCTACATCGAGGACAACCACGTCAACGTCCTCCTCGTCGAGGAGCTCGTCAAGAGCATCGGCGGCCTCGCGATGGCGTCCGAGGCGAGCGGCGCCGCCGGCGTCGAGCGCGCCGCTGCGCTGTTGCCTGACCTCGTCCTCGTCGACCTGCAGCTGCCGGACTTCGACGGCTACGAAGTGCTGCGGCGCCTGCGTGCCGAGCCGCGCACGCAGGCGATCCCGTGCGTCGCGCTGTCGGCCAACGCGATGCAGGAAGACATCGACCGCGGCCTCGAGAGCGGCTTCATCGACTACTGGACGAAGCCGATCGACTTCGCCGTCTTCGTCGCTGCGCTGCAGCGGATCTTCCCGAGGCTCGCCGAAGGCCACTCGGCGGCGACGACCGCCGCCGAGGCGGAGCACTCGGCCGGCGAATAGCGACCGTTCAGCTCGGGACGGATTCGAGCAGCCCGCGCTCGCGCAGCATCGGCTCGACGGCCGCGTCGCGGCCGCGAAACGCACGATACGCAGCGCCCGGCTCGATCGAGTTGCCGGCCGAATAGATGAAGCGCGCGACGCGGCGCGCGACCGCCGCGTCGAACGGATCGCCGGCCTCGACGAACGCGTCGTAGCCGTCGGCGTCGAGCACCTCGGCCCACAGATAGACGTAGTAGCCCGCGGCGTAGCCGCCCGAGAAGAGGTGCTGGAAGTGGACCAACCGGTGGTTGACGCCGACGCCGTGCGGCAGCCCTATGCGGGCGAGCTCGGCGCGCTCGAACTCGACGACGTCGATCGGCGCGTTCGACGTGCGCGCGTGCACCGCCATGTCGACCATCGCCGACGCCGTGTAGCGCAGCGTCTCGTAGCCCTGGTTGAAGTGCCGCGCGCGACGGAGCTTCTCGATCAGCGCGTCGGGGATCGGCTCGCCGGTCCGGTGGTGGCGGGCGTGTCGCTTCAGCACCGCCGGCTCGTCGAGCCAATGCTCGAACAGCTGCGACGGCAGCTCGACGAAGTCGCGCAGGACGCTCGTGCCGGCGAGCCGCTCGTAGCGCACGTTCGAAAGCAGCCCGTGCAGGCCGTGGCCGAACTCGTGGAACAGCGTGCGCGCATCGTCGAAGCTGAGCAGCGTCGGCTCGCCGGGCGCGGCCTTGGCGAAGTTGTTGTTGTTGACGACGATCGGCAGCACCGCCTGCGTCCCGGTGCCGCCGTTCCTCGACTGCGTCCGGTATTCGCTCATCCAGGCGCCGCTGCGCTTGCTCGGGCGCGCGAAGTTGTCGTGCAGGAAGACGCCGATCGGGCCCGACGCGCCGTGCACTTCGTACACGCGCACGTCCGGGTGGTAGGCGCCGAGGTCGCGACGCTCGACGAACGAGATGCCGAACAGCCGATTCGCGCAGTCGAACGCCGCCGCGACCATCGCCTCGAGCGGAAAGTACGGCTTGACTTCGGCGTCGTCGAGGTCGAAGCGGACGCGGCGCACCTGCTCGGCATAGAAGCGCCAGTCCCACGGCTCGATCGTCGCGCTCTCGCCGCGCGAGAGCGCGAGCGCGGCGAGCGCCTCGCGTTCGTCTTCGGCACGGGCGAGCGCCGGTCGCCAGACCCGCTCGAGGAGCCCGCTCACCGCCCGCTGGCTCTGCGCCATCGTGTCGGCGAGCGCGAAGTCGGCGAAGCTCGCGTGACCGTGCAGCCGCGCCTGCTCGAGCCTCAGTTGCAGGATCTCGGCGGCGACGGCGCGGTTGTCGGTGGCACCGTCGTGCTCGCCGCGCGACGTCCAGGCGCGCCACGCCGCCTCGCGCAGGTCGCGCCGCTCGGAGAAGGTGAGGAACGGAACGATGAGCGAGCGCGACAGCGTGATCACGGCACCGTCGGCGATGCCGCGGTCGAGCGCTGCCTGTCGCGTCGCGGCACGGACCGACTCGGGCAGCCCGGCGAGGTCGGCCTCGCTGCGCAGGACGAGCTTGAACGCGCTCTCGTCGGCGAGCAGGTTCTGGCCGAAGCGAGTCATCAGCTCGGCGAGGCGACGCACGATCTCGGCGTGTCGCGCCTGCGCCTCGGCAGCGAGTCTGGCGCCGGCGCGGACACCGTCGAGATGGAAGCGCTCGAGGACGCGGCGCTGCTCGTCGTCGAGCCCGAGCGCATCGCGCCGCGCGTGCAGCGCGTCGATGCGAGCGAACAGCGCGGGGTGCGTGCGGACGCGGCTTCCATGCGCGGCGAGCTGCGGCACCATCGCACGCTGGACCTCCTGCAGCGCCGGCGACGTCTCGCTCGACGTCAGGTTCCAGAACAGCGACTCGATGCGCTCGAGGTCGCGCCCCGAGCGGTCGAGCGCCGCGATCGTGTTGGCGAACGTCGGCTCCTCGGCGCTGCCGGCGATCGCGTCGATCTCGGCGAGGTGCCTCGCCATCGCTTCGGCGAACGCGGGAGCGAAGTGCTCCGGCCGCACCGCGGCGAACGGCGGCAGGCCGAACGGCGCCGTCCACGGCGCGAGCAGCGGGTTGGTCATTTCTTGCGCTGGATGTCGGCGAGATCGCGATCGTCGTAGCGGCGGTTCGCGCACGACTTCGCGTACTCGTCGACCAGCGCGCGGACGCCCTCGGCGTCCTTGTTGTACGCGGCGACCTTTGCCTCGTACGTCTCGATCTGCTTGTTGCGCTCGTCGACCCTGGCGTTGTAGGCGGCGACGGCGTCCTCGCTCGTCTTGTCGAGCGTCGCCAAGGCGTCGCCCAGCTCGGCGCCGCTCTTGTCGATCGCCGCCTTCTCGGCGGCGATCTCGCCCTTGGTCTTCAGCGCCGCGTCGGTCGCGCGGTCGCGGCGCTGCTGCTTGTCGAGGCAATCCTTCAGCTGCGCGGGCGTCAGGACCGCGTCGGGCCTGGCCGCTGGCTTCGACTTGTCGGCGGCAACGGCGGCTGCCGCGAGCGCGCACAGCGCGACGGCGAGCGCCGTGCGCAGGGTCGGGAGCGTGACGTTGGGCTTCATGGCGGAACGAGCAGAACGGTCCGCGATCATGCCACCGGTTCGCGCATCGTCACGAACTCCTCGGCGGCGGTCGGGTGAATGCCGAGCGTGGCGTCGAACGTCGCCTTCGTCGCACCGGCCTTCATCGCGACCGCGAAACCCTGGATCGTCTCGCCGGCGTCGGCGCCGACCATGTGCAGGCCGACGACCCTGTCGTTGGCGTCGTCGACGACCAGCTTCATCAACGTGCGCTCGGTGCTGCGCGACAGCGTGTGACGCAACGGCCTGAACTCGGAGCGATAGACGCGGATCTTCTCGAACATCCCGCGCGCCGCTTCTTCGGAAAGGCCGATCGTCCCGACGTTCGGATGCGTGAACACCGCGGTCGGGATGTGCAGGTAGTCGACGCGGCGCCCGTTGCCGCCGAAGAGATCGTCGACGAGCGCCATCGCTTCGGCAAGCGCCACCGGAGTCAGCTGGACGCGGTCGATGACGTCGCCGACGGCGTAGATGCTCGGCACGTTGGTGCAGTAGCGATCGTCGACGACGACCGCCCCGTTGACGTCGAGCGCGACGCCCGCCGCCTCGAGTCCGAGACCGGCGGTGTTGGGGGCGCGGCCGGTGGCGTAGAGCACCGCGTCGGCGTCGACCGCGCTGCCGTCGGCGAGGACGACGCGTGTCGAGTCGCGCTCGCCGGGCTCGAGCGTGCGCACCTTGGTGCCGACGCGGATGTCGACGCCCTTCTTCGCCATCTCGGCGGCGACGAAGTTGCGCACGTCGAGATCGAAGCCGCGCAGGATCTGCTCGCCGCGGTAGAGCTGGGTGACGCGGGCGCCGAGGCCGTTGAAGATCGAAGCGAACTCGCACGCGATGTAGCCGCCGCCGACGACGACGAGACGCCGCGGGAAGCTCGCGAGATCGAAGATCTGGTTCGAGCTGATCGCACGCTCGCCGCCGGGAACGTCGGCGGGGACCGGCCAGCCACCGGTGGCGACGACGATGCGCTCGGCGCGATAGCGCATCCCTGCGACTTCGACGCCGTGGCTGTCGGTGACGCGCGCGCGGCCGCGCACGATCGTCGCGCCGGCGCCCTCGAGGAGCTGGCGGTACGCGGTGTTCAGGCGCGCGATCTCGACGCGGCGGTTGGCCTTCAGCGTCTCCCAGTCGAACGACGGTGCGTCGGCGACGCTCCAGCCGAAGCCGGCCGCTTCCGCGAAGCTCTCGTGGTAGTGCGCGGCGAAGCTGTAGAGCTTCTTCGGAATGCAGCCGAGGTTGACGCAGGTGCCGCCGAGCGCGGCGTCCTCGGCGACGACAACGCGCGCGCCGCGCTGCGCCGCCATCCGACCGAGTCGCACGCCGCCGCTGCCGGCGCCGATGACGAAGATGTCGAAGTCGCCGGCAGTGCTCATGCGCTTGCGACGCCGCTCACTTCAACCCCTTCTGCAGCAGCTCGGCGACGAGCCCGTTGATGCCGTCGGGACGGCCGGCGCTCTTCTCGCGCAGCGTCGCCGCGAGCGGCGCGGGCAGCTTGCATGCGAACGGCACCAGGCCCGCGGCGGCGTCGAGCCGGCGCTGCTCGCGCCGATCGGGCACGGCGGCGGCGCCCTGCGCGAACCGCCCCGGCGTGCCCTTCGACTTCTGCTGCCCGTCGATCTTGCTGCCGAGCAGCTTGGCCAGATCCGATTTCTTCATGCTCATCGTCGATTCCCCGCTCGCAGACGCGATTGTGGCGTGCTGTGGCACAGTCGGCCGCGATGGCGCAGCAGCTCCGCAACGACGCAGGCACGGTCGTCGACTTCTGGTTCGGCGCTCCGGGCAGCGCCGAGCATGGCACCGCGCGCCGCGTCTGGTTCGCCAAGGACACCGCGTTCGACGCCGGCATCCGCGAGCGCTTCGGCGCCCTCATCGAGCAGGCGCTGCGCGGCGAGCTCGATGAATGGGGAAACGAGCCGCGCTCAGCGCTTGCGCAAGTGCTGCTGCTCGACCAGTTCACGCGCAACGCGTTTCGCGACAGCCCGCGCGCGTTCGCCGGCGACCCGCGCGCGCTCGCCGCGGCGACGCGGATGGTCGGATTGCGGCAGGACGAGGAGCTGCCGAGCTTCATGCGCGGCTTCGTCTACCTGCCGTACGAGCACGCCGAAGGACTGGCGATGCAGGACGAGGCGATCCGGCTGCTGACGCGGCTCGCGGCCGCCGATCCCACGCAACGGTCGATGCTCGACTACGCGCACAGGCACCGCGCGATCATCGAGCGGTTCGGCCGCTTTCCGCACCGCAACGCGATCCTCGGCCGTCGTTCGACGGCCGAGGAGATTGCGTTTCTGAAGCAACCGGGCTCAGGCTTCTGAGCCGCGGCCGCGGCACGCGTCAGGGACGACGCGCGTTGTCGGGGTGATGATCGGCGGCGTCGGGAATGCCGTCGTGGTCGCGGTCGTGCGTCCAGCCGTTGCGGTGCAGCACCCAGTGGTCACCGTCCTGCACCCACTCCGGCGAGCGGTATGCGTAGCCGTGCCGCGTGTGCTGCCAGTGGCCCTTCATCCAGACGTGCTTGTGGCCCTGCCAGTCCCAGTAGCCCGGGACCCAGACATAGCCGGGCCGGTCGGCCGGTACGACCTCGTGACGAGGCGGCGGTGGCGCGACGCGAACGTCGATCACCGGCGCGGCGCTCGCCGCCGACATCGTCGCTGCCGCCGCGGCGGCAATGGCCATGGTCTTGAACTTGTTCAGCATCCACTTCTCCTTGGTCATTGACACCGAGGATCATCGCGAACGCGGCAGCGACGACGAATCGGAAGCTGTGCGCACTCCGTGTAGGGAGTCTCCGGCGGGCCTGTCAGCCTCCGCCGCGCCGCGTGTACGAGTGCTGCCGAAGCGTGTCGCGGCGCGGCCTGCATCCCCGCGAGTGAGGGGTCACGGCCTCAATGGTTGTCGCGCGGCACGAACGCACCACGCTTGCCGACCAGGAAATCGAGGTCGGCACCGCGGTCGGCCTGCAGGACGTGATCGACGTAGAGCTTCCAGTAGCCGCCCGAGAGCGGCGGCGTGGGCCGTTGCCACGACCGCATGCGCTCGGCGAGCTCGCCATCGGAGACGTCGAGATGCAGACGCCGGTTCGGCACGTCGAGCTCGATGAAGTCACCGCTGCGAACCGCCGCGAGCGGGCCGCCGTCGGCCGCCTCCGGAGCGGTGTGCAGGACGACGGTGCCGTACGCGGTGCCGCTCATCCGCGCGTCGCTGATGCGGACCATGTCGGTGATGCCC
>Ga0157369_10004415_pt1 | contig 16600 bp, 14 predicted proteins | sample C25metaG_FD_113461 | JGI IMG/M metagenome (GOLD analysis project Ga0157369, IMG submission 113461) | Corn rhizosphere microbial communities from Kellogg Biological Station, Michigan, USA - C2-5 metaG | ecosystem: Host-associated > Plants > Roots > Rhizosphere > Soil | place: USA: Michigan... | reverse complement strand
GCAGGCAGTGAAGCGTTTCAGCGGAAGGGCGGCAGGATAATGATCTGTAACAAATTGAGAAAGGGCTTTTGCAGACATGCAGCGTTTCGGATTCGGTAACAGTGCGGCAAACGGGCGCATTGTCGGGCGGCTGTCAGCCTGCGATCTTCCCGGGTTGGCCTACATTTGCAGGAAGGCCTTCCACCCGCTCAGCCCCTCGGCTAAGGTGCGCGGCTTTACGCATTTCCACTTCGCCCAAAGGCCCGGCATGAACGAACAATCCCCCGATCCGCTGCACGGCGTGACCCTCGAACAGATCCTCAATGCATTGGTCGCCCACTACGAGTGGTCGGGGCTCGCCGAGCGTATCGACATCCGTTGCTTCAAGAGCGATCCGAGCATCAAGTCGAGCCTGACCTTTCTGCGTAAGACCCCGTGGGCGCGGGAGAAGGTCGAGCGCCTGTACATCAAGCTGATGCGCACCAAGCGACCACTCTGAGATGGACAGCGCGAGGCGGCGACGCCTGATCACTTGCCTGGCCGTTCTGGGCTGGGCCGGTCTGACGATTCAGCTGTACCTGATTCTCTTCGCACGATTGAGCATCGGCGCCAGCCTGCTGGGCGGGCTGGTGGGTTTCTTCAGTTACTTCACGATATTGACCAACACGCTGGTGGCGACGGTGCTGACCTGCGCCGTGAGTGAGCGCGAATCCGCCGCGCGGCGCTGGTTTCTGCAACCGTGGGTCAGCAGTGGCGTTGCCGTGAGCATCGCCGTGGTCGGTCTGGCCTACAGCATTCTGCTGCGGCATTTGTGGCATCCCGAAGGCTGGCAGTTTGTTGCCGATGAGTTGCTCCACGACGTCATGCCGCTGCTGTTTCTCGGCTATTGGTGGTGCTGCGTACCGAAAGGCACGTTGCGCCTGCGGCACTTGCCGCTATGGCTGATCTATCCGCTGGTGTATTTCATTTACGCGATGCTGCGCGGGCACCTGCTGGGTGCGTATGCATATCCGTTCATAGATGTGGCGGTGTTGGGTTATCCACAGGTGCTGGCGAAGGCCGGGGGGATATTGGTGGGGTTTGTGCTGGTGGGCCTGCTGATTATCGGCCTCGACCGCAGATTGTCCGCACGAAGGTGAGATCCAATGTGGGAGCGAGCCTGCTCGCGAATGCGAAGCGTCAGTCAGCAAATCTTTCGGCTGTGCTGGCGCCTTCGCGAGCAGGCTCGCTCCCACAAGGGTGATAGGGGGCAGGAAGAGATCACTCGTCTTGGTCAGAGCCTTCCGCGCGCCAGTAGCCGACCGCTTTGATGAACTGCTCATCCAGTCCATGCTCATCGATCAGCCCCCGGCGAATCTGCCGTGAGACCTTGGTTTCCGTCGCCACCCACGCATACAGATTGCCCTTCGGCACCTGCAGTTGTTTGACCGTGGTCAGCAGGTTGTCCTTGCCACCTTCGCGCAGCACCCAGATCACATTGAACGGCGCGGCGCTTTCCAGCACTTGCTGCTCGGCGCCGTTTTCCACTCGATCACCACCAGCGCCTTGCGATTCGCCGCCAGCCCTTCGAGGCGGCGGGCGATGGCGGGGAGGGCGGTTTCGTCGCCGATCAGCAGGTAGCTATCAAAGATGTCCGGCACGATCATCGACCCGCGCGGCCCGCCAATGTGCAGGAATTGCCCCGGCTGGGCCTGCTCCGCCCAAGTCGAGGCAGGGCCATCGCCATGCAGGACGAAATCGATGTCCAGCTCCATTTTCTCCAGGTCGTAGCGACGCGGTGTGTAGTCGCGCATTTGCGGCATCGGACCGTTGTCCTTGCCGGCGCCGAGCTGCATTGTCTCCAGCGCTGCGGCCTGTTCGGCGGTCTGCGGGAACAGCAGTTTGACGTGATCGTCCGTGCCCAAGCTGATGAACCCCGCCAGTTCCGGCCCGCCAAGAGTGATGCGGCGCATGCGCGGGGTCAGGTCGGTGACGCGCAGCACTTCAAGCTTGCGCCGTTTGATTTCGTGCATCACACGGTGAATGGTTTGAGTATCGACTGCTGTCATTCGGCTTTCTCCGGGGCAGGTTGTACGGCAGGGCCGTCAACGATGGCTTTGGCGGTGTCGTTGAGCAGGTCGCGCACGCGCAGGATTTCTTCGGCGCTCCAGCGGCCGTGGTGCAACTGCAGGGCATGGCGCAGGTTGTGCACCGCTTCATGGATTTCCGCCGGACGATCATGACCGCGCAGCGAGCGCTTGCTGACATCGATGCGCATGCGCACGCCGTCGAGCGCCACGGCCTGTTCACTTAAAGACAGACGACCGGCGTCGGTCACGCTGTAACGTTTTTTGCCGGCCTTGGCATCGCCGACGATCAGGTCGCTCTCTTCCAGGAAGGTCAGCGTCGGGTAGATCACCCCGGGACTGGGGCTGTAGGCGCCGTCGAACATGCCTTCGATCTGGCGGATCAGGTCGTAGCCGTGGCATGGCTGTTCGGCGATCAATGCCAGCAACAGCAATTTCAGATCACCGGGGGCGAACACCCGAGGGCCGCGGCCGCCGCGTTCGCGACCGGGGCGCTGCTCGAAGCCGTCGCGGCCGTCGCCATGCTCGCGGTGGGGGGAATGATGGTCTCTCATTTCACTTCTCTCTCGTCGTATTTAGATACAACTTAAGATATATCTTAAGGCTCGCGCAAGATTTTTTTCCCTGCGTGCTGGCTCGGCGGACGAGTGGTCGATCGCTGGAAAAAAACAGTGGATCGGTTTTTTTGCTGCTCGGCGGCGCGGTAACCTGGGAGTTAAAGTTATCGCTCTAGTTGCTCTTGAGTATATATTCTAATGTCACCAAAGTTGCTGATCTAAAGCGGCAAAGTTGCTGTGTGGTGTTTTCAGGATAACTGTGTGTAGGCGCAACTTACAGCGAATAACGCAAGTATCTGTTTTTTGTTCTTTTTTCTGGCGGGGTGCGTGGTTGTTTAACTACGCGCTTGTCGGAAGTTGCCTGCTTACATTCCAGAGACAACAGCCGATGATGCCCCCCGTTGAAAGTTCAAGTTGCTCCGGTGCTCGATAAGCAAAGGGTTCATGAACTTTTAATGACAACCCCCTTATATAAAGCAAACAGGTACTGAACGATGTTCAAGAAATTCGCAATCGCTGCACCACTGGCTTTTCTGGCAATGACCTCCACCGGTGCCTTCGCTGCCGGCGAAGCGTCGCACTCCATCAGCCTCGTCGCTCACGTGCCAACCAACGGCTTCTACGTGGTGCCAACCGATCCGGATCTGGTCAACAAGGACCAGGACATGAGCTACCAGCCGACCACCGGCAAGATGGCCGAAGTCAATGGTTTCTTCGACGTGCGCAACAACAACGGTTCGGTACACGCCAGCCTCGAAAGCCAGCCGAAACTGGTTGCCGGCAACACTTCGATCGACCTGCAAGTGATGCTCGACAACAAGGAACTGACCCTGACCCCGCAAATGGTCGTTGGTGAATCAGAGTCCGACGTCAACTATCGCGCACCGCTGAAAATCTCCGCCAAGGGCAGCAACTTCCAGCCGGGTGATTACACCGGTTCCGTGGCCATGATCTTTGACGCCGTGCCACCGGTGGGCGGCAACTGATCAACTGATCAGCTCAAATACGCTCGCTTTTCACGAGTGGCGTCAACCGCCGGGGCAGACAGTCATGTATGCCCCGACGGACTTTCATTGTCAGTCAATCAGAGTACAAGTTCATGTTACCGATGACACCCATCGCGGCTGCGCTTGCGCTGTTGTTGTGTGCCAGCACAGCCATGGCCGCCAGCGCCGCCGGTACGACGCCACGCAGTCTGCTGGCCCAGGCCAAAGGCTTGCCCGCGGATTTCGAGGAGCATTTCTTTGATGTGCCGCTGGCGGTGCGGGTCGAGGTCGACCAACAGCCGCTTGGCGAAGCCATGGTGGTGCTGTCGCGCGATGATCGCATCACCCTTCTCGAATTCACCGACACCAGCGAAAACCGCTTCGGTCCTCAGGAGCGGGAGAAATGGGCGAGCTTTCTCAAGCCCGGCGTGCCCCTGGGCGCATGCACGGGATCTTGCCCGGATGGTTTTCTGGCGGTGCATTACAACCTGGAAACCTCATTGGTTTCGATCGCCACGCAAGATGCCGAACGCGATGTCGAGGCCAAACGTTATTACGAGCTACCGAGCGGTGGCAGTAGCGGCCTGATGGTGCGCAATCAGCTCAACCTCAACGGTGGTCAGGACCAGGACCTCGGCGGACGCTTCGGTCTGGAGGCCAGCGCCAGCCTCGGCAACTGGAGCCAGACGCTCAATCTGCAAATGGCCCGTCTCGGCGGCCCCGACGACAAGCTTTATCACGCGGTACATGAGCTGCACACCCAGCGCGAACTGCAAGGCAGTTTCTTTCGCCTGGGCTATTTCTCCCCCAATTCCGAAGGACTGACGCGCCAGCCGCGTACGTTCGGCACCAGTCCCGATACGGCGGTCGGTGTCATGTACGGCAGCTCCGACAGCATGGCAATCAACAGTCCGATGCCCAGCGTTTACCCGATCTACGTCACCGCCAACCGGCAGGGTTCGGTGGAGATCTGGCGCGACGGTTTGCTGATCAATACGCAATCGATACCGGCCGGCCTGCAGACCCTCGATACCCGCCCGCTACCCGGCGGTATCTATGAGGTGGAAGTGCGCCTGATCGAAGACGGCCAGATCACTTCGACGACTCAGGAGTTGGTGTACAAGCCCAACAACTGGCGCAACCTCGACGAACGCTGGCGCTACAACGTGTTTGCCGGCGAAGAGAGCAAATTGCTCAGCAACTGGGACACACAGTCGAGCGGCAGTCCTACCGCTGGCGCGTCGGTCAATTACCTGCTGCACCCACGGGTGATTGTCGGCGCTTCGGCACGGCAGACCCGCGAAAAACTGCAATACGGCACGTCCATCGACTGGACGCTGGCCAATCACATCACGATGTACGCCAACGTCTACAAGACTGAGGATTACGGCACCGGTCTGGATCTGCAGAGCCTCTATAACTACGGCGCCGGCAGTATCGTTGTCAGCCACAACCGCAGCTGGCTCGACACGACGTATACCTACGACACGCTCCCCGATGGCACCCGTGTGCGGCCGCGCAATGTGTTCGTCGGCCAGACCAGCAACTCCTCGCTGGCACTCAACCATCGCCTGAGCAGCAAGAGTGCGGTGAATGCGCGCCTGTCGCACAGCGGGCAATGTCGAAGGCATGGGCGTGGATCTGGGCTGGACCCAGCGCACCGTGCTGCTGGGCAGCGATGCCAGCTGGCGCCTGTCGCTGTTCGATCGGCCGGGCACTTTCAGCAGCGGCGATGCGCGCAATCGCGGTGTTGACCTGAGCATCAATCTGGCCCTTGGCGCACCTGGCCAGCAGCTCACCGGCAGCATTGGCTCGCGCACCGCCCGTGATGGCAAACGCGACAACAATGCCTCGCTCGGCTGGCGCAGAGACTTCAAGGACCACGTGTTGCAAAGCGTCTCGGTGACGGCACTCACCGACACTGGCGGGCTCAACCTCGACAGCACGCTGGTGGTGGGCGGCGAGAAGATGCTCCTGACCAGCCAGAGCGAAGTGCGCGGTGCCGGGATGATTGTCGACGTCGAGTCCGACATCGAGGACATCGTCCTGCGCGCCGACGACTTCAGCGGCGGCGGTGCTGCGTTGAAGCCGGGGCGCAATTTCATTCCGATCACGGCGTATCAGAACAGCTCTGTGAGTTTCGATTTCGAAGGCAACGCCGTGCCGGCCGCCACCATTGAGCCGGCGCGCACCCGTTATCACTTGAACAAGGGCGGCGTCGAGTACCGTCAGATCCGCGTGATGAAAACCCTGACCGTGCTCGGCCGTCTGGTTGACGGTCGCGGCCAGCCGCTCAAGGGCCATCGCGTGATCAACCACGCCAGCCGTGGCGTGACCGAAGTCGACGGGTTCTTCTCGATGGAAATGAACGCCGGCTCACCGACCCTGGAAGTACGTCAGGGCAATCAGTTGCTGTGTCAGTTCCGTCTCAACGAGGCCGACCATCGCAGCGAAAACAACGTCTTGATGATCGGTGATCTGCGTTGCACGCCGGACACCTTGGCCGATGTGTCCTTGACCGAACAGAAGGCGGGTTGAACGCATGAAGAAGATCACGATGGGCCTTGGTTTCACGCTGGCATTGGCCATGCCTGCCGCGCAGGCGATCAATCAGGAAATCCGTGCGTTGTTTCAACCCGATCCTGCACAGCCGGGCAAGAATCTGTTCGTCAATCAGACACCCAACAGTGGTTATTGCCTGAATTTTCCGGACAAATGTGATTCCGACAAAATGTTCAGCATCGAGTTGCCGGTTCGTTACGACTCCAATCGCCCGATCCTGGCCGGTGACAATGTTTCCTTGAAGGCCCCGGCGGACTGGCGACGGTTGACGGTGATCAACCAGGAAACCCAGGAGTCGGAAATCGTCGAAGTACGCATTACCGGCATCGGCTCCCGATTCGTCCTGAGTAATAAGGTCCAGGACCTCACGGGCGTCGAGGCGCCGACGGGCCACGACATTCTCTGGACCTCCGGCAGTGGCTGGCTATACGCCCCCGCACCTTGCGAAGGGAGCGGCGTGGCCAGTTACGGGCCCGAGTCCTATCGCTTTTTCTGGAAGACACCGTTGGAAGCGTTCTGCACCAAGACCGCAGCGTTTCGCATTCCTTCGATGTACTACGAGACGCTCGATTTTTCATATGAGCTGAAGACTCCCAATCCCCTGGGTATGTCGAGCGGTCTGTATACCGGTTCAATCTCCTACACCATGGGCCCCGGCGGTGATTTCGATCTGGGCGCGATGATGCAGCCCGATGACAGCGCGCTCACGCTCGACTTCGTCCTCGACGTCCAGCACACCCTCAAAGTCGACCTGCCACCGGGCGGCAACAACGTGACCCTCGAACCCGAAGGCGGCTGGGCGCGGTGGGTGGAAAGCGGGCGCAAGCCGACGCGGATCTTTCGCGATCAGTTGTTCTACATCTCGGCGTCGTCGCGCTTCAAGGTCATGTTGCTGTGCAGTTCCTATGGCGGAAACGTCTGCAAACTGGGCAATCCGGAGGGCAACAGCACTGAAGTTCTGGTCTTCATGAGTTTGCCGCCCGGTATTACCGCCTCGGGCGCGCCAGTCAACCGCCTTTCATTGAGCTTCAACCAATGGGCCGGGCCTTTCCAGCCAGGCCTGTACATCGATCGCAAGCCCGGCACCTTGCATTTCGACATGACGCCTTTTGCGATCGACTTCCTGCTCAGACCCGGTGCCAGCGGCAGGTTGCGCGGCAACGTGACCATCATCTGGGATTCGGACGTATGAGCGCTGCAGTCAGGATATTTGCCAAATTCGTGGAGTTGAAAACGATGAACCGAGGATTGCTGCTGAGCCTGCTCAGCGTGTTCTGCCTGACGGCGCAGGCCGGGCCGCAGATCAATGTGGGCACGGTATACGACTACCTGGATGCCGATAAAAGTACCTACCTCAAACGGGTATTCAACAGCGGTGACGCCACGGCGTTCGTCAAGGTCAACGTGCTGGAGATCGTTTACGAGGCGGATGGAACGTCCAAGGAAATTGCCGTGGTCAATGCCGCCGACGGCGCCTCGCGCAATGGCCTGATGGCCAGCCCGGCGCGGCTGATCGTACCGGCGCAAGGCATGCAGGGCACGCGCCTGCTGTACATGGGCGAACGGGATCGCTAGCGCTATTTCCGCGTGCGGTTCGTGCCGGTCGTGCCGGAACAGGAAGACGATTTCGTCGTCACCAATGAAGAACGCGACGACTACAAAAAATCGCTCTCGGCGGGAGTCAACGTGATGACCGGGTTCGGCACGATCTTCTTCGTGCGCCCAAAAAATGCACGTTTCGACACGGCGATCAATGAAACCGACACGCGCTATGAACTGCGCAACAACGGCAACACGGTGGTCATCATCGACGAATTCAAGAGCTGTTCGCTGAGCAAGGAAAGCGACTGCGGTGCGACCACCAAACACCATCTGCTGGCCGGCAAGACGTTCGCCTTCGACAAGGAGAAAGGCCGCGAATACCGCTTTTTCCTGATAGAGGGCGCCGACAAAAAGGCCCTGAAAATCGCCAGCCACTGACACGTTTTACCACTGACGCATCGGGTACTCGACATGATCAAGCAATGCATCGCCCTCGTGCTGCTGGCGGTTGCCGGCACCGAGGCCTGGGGCGCGCGGGAGGAGCACACGTTCGAAGTGTCGCTGACCATCCCCAGCCGACCTTTTTACGTCATCCCGGCGGAGCCGGACTGGATTCACCGGCCCCAGCGCCTGAATTGGGATTACCCCACTGCAACGTTGGGCAAGGTGGAGAAAAACTTCGATGTGCACCATGACAGCAGTGCGATCGAGGCCCGTTTGCTGCTCGACCCTTATCTGGAAAACGGCCGGCCGGGAGAGATCATCGAATTGCGCGTGACCTTCAACGACGTCGAACTGAGTTCACATGCCATTGCGCGACAAGTGGTTTCCAGGGAAGAAGCCGCCACTGGCAAACGTGTTGCGCTGAAAATCGAACCGATCGAACCGGCCGGAGGTTATCGATCCGGTGACTACAGCGGCAATGTGCTGCTGATGTTCAGCGCCGCTACGCCTGGTGCAAACGCCGAATCGTGAGCCTAGGACGAGTATGAGCATGAACAAGACTATCCTGGCGATCGGGCTGCTACTGTGCTCGGGCGTTTCCGAGGTGCAGGCGCTCAATAAGGAAATTCGCGCATTATTCCAGCCTGACCCCTCCAGGCCGAACAAGAATGCGTTCATCAACCAGACGCCGAACAGTGGTTATTGCCAGTTATACCCCGCCGAATGTGCTGCAAACGGTATGTTCAGTATCCAGCTGCCTATCCGTTTTACTTCCAGCACTTTCATCGGCGCCAATGACACGGTTGGAGTCAGGGCGCCGGCCAACGGGCGACGGCTGACAGTCACCAATCCGGATACTCAGCACACGGAAACCGTGGAAGTCCGTATAAGCGGCGTTGGTTCGCGCTATGTGCTGGACAGTCCGGCGACCCAGATAGCAGGCGGCAGCACCGCCCTTGAAGGCCATAGCAGATTGTGGCGCACAGGTAACTGGGTGCAGGGAATCCCCGTTCCTTGTATGTACAGCGGCGTCGGAGAATACGGCGCCGACTACTTCCGCTTTTTCTGGAAAACGGTCAAGGAAGGCTTCTGTGGCAAGAGAGTGGCGTTCCCTGCGCATATCAGGTGGATGCATTTCGATACCCTGGATATCGCTTACGAGCTGATCACACCCAATCCTTTGACAATGTCGACCGGCCGTTACGTCGGCTCACTGTCTTACAATCTGGGACCTGGCGCTGATTTCGACATGGGCATGTACATGATCCCTGACGTTACAGAGCTGACGCTGGATTTCGTCCTCGACGTGCAACACGCCTTGAAAGTCGATATTCCGCCCGGCGGTAACCATGTTTCGCTGGAACCTCAGGGCGGCTGGCGCGGCTGGCTGGAGAGCGGGCGACGGCCGACGCGGCTGTACCGTGACCAGACCTTCAATATCTCCGCCTCGTCGAAATTCAGCATGAAAATCGAATGCGAACATGATCTCGGATTTGGCGATGGCTGCGGCATCATGAACCCCCAGACGGGCTTCGCCGGCGGGGTCAACGTCAGCGTCAGCCTGCCCAGCGGACTGACCGACAGCAGCGGGGGAGCAGTTCGAAAAATGCCTCTGCGCCGCACGCCGACCGCGCCGTTTCAGCCCGCAGCCTACGTGGAAGGCAAGTCCGGAACCTTGCACTTTGAAGTCGCCGAGCGATACACCAACTGGCTCATCGATAACGCTGGCGACAAACCCTACAAGGGCAACATCACGGTGATCTGGGATTCCGAAGCGGGCTGACCTGTGTAAATCGGCCAACCCGATCGCGGTGTTGGCCGAGTGTGGTCAGGGAATTCTCAGAGGCCGGCTCTGGTCATCGCCTCGCGGGTCAGGCGCCGGGACAGTTCCTGGCGCTTGTAGGCGATGTTGTCATACAGCGCTTTATAGCGTTCCTCGCTCAGGGGGGCGTCGTCGAACAGGTCGCTGTCGGCCGGAATATCCAGTTCCTGCGCGAGGGCCTCGATCCGCCGGGTCAGTTTATGCATGTCGGTTTGCGCGGTCGGCCTGGCCCATTCAGCTTTGGCCGCCTTCAGTTCATCGAGTTGCTCGCCCTTGCGATCGTAGGTCTGATTATTCGCTGTGTACTCCTCCGGGTACGTCTTGAGTAAATGATCCTCCCAGAAGTTATCCGAGCCCAGCGCGAGCATGCCGTTGACCAGACCATCGCCTGCTTCCCCTACGCTAATCGTCTTGTAGGCGGCGTCGAGTTTCGCTTGCGTCACGCCCGAGCGGGGACGGTACAGCATGCCTTCGGCCTGCCAGGGTAATTCGAGGGGTTCAGCCAGGCCGGTCTCGAAGGCCATGTGCACTTCGACTTCATCTGGCGCTGGGATGCTCGGGTCGCTTTTGTTGAGTGTCTCCTGGGTCTTGCACTCGAATGCGGCTTCCTCGGCGACGCGGTTCAGACGCGTCGCCCCGCGCGCCAGGCGCACCAGACTGCGCTCAAGGATCGCGGGTGAAGGCGACTCGGCATAGGCTTTGGACACCAGCACCTTGATGCCCAGCGAATTGAACAATTGTGCGCCGAGCTCGCCGCAATCTTCGGGCGAGACAATCTGCCTGAACAGCGTTTCGCGCAATTTCGAATCGACCGCAACGGCATCGACCATTTCCCAGACTCGCCGGGTCAACCGTCGGCGGCCCTGCTCGTTGCGGTAATCGGCACTCTCGCGCTGCTTGCGGATCACGCTGAAAAAACCGGCGGAGTCGGGTTCATTCATCAGGTCATGCCACGACTCTTCGCGGTACTTGGAGAGCGAAGTGGATGGGCTCAAATCGCTGGACTCGGTGGGCAGCTGCGTCCAGTGGTAGAGCTCGTTTGCGGCGGCTGCCGAATAATCCTGCACCGGCCTGAACCCCGTGGACTGGCGATAACTGTCGTATCGCTGGCGATCAGCGATCGACAATCGCGACGTGTTGAGCCGGGCACGACTCAGGATATAGGCCTGGTCTGAACCGGCGGTGACCTCGGGCAAGCTATTGATCGGCGCGCCGCGCATATCCAGCATGAAACCGCGCGGCCTTGGTCTGGCTCCGGCGTCGACCGCGAACAGCCCTTCGGGCCAGGTCTCAATCTGCGTGTTGGCCAGGTGCAGTTCGGTCAAATCAGCCATTGCGCTGACATCGGGGGGTACGACCAGAGGATTGCCATTGAAGTTGAGGGTGCGCAGCTGTTTGAGACCGCTTAGTTGGCGATTGGATTCAGGCGTCAGGCTGATCCTGTTGTCGGCCAGATCCAGCTCCTCCAGTTGGCCCAGCAGCCCGGTGACCGAGGGCACTTGCGTCAATTCGCACTGGCGGGCGCTCAGTCGCCGCAGATTGGGCATATGGCTGAGCAGCGCGTTGGGGCCGACGACAGTCGCGCGCGGTCAAGTCTCAGGGCAGTGATGCGATCGAAATATTTTTTCATCCCCGCACGTCTGCCCAGGTCGAGCCACCAGCGCTCGAGATCCAGACGCGAAATATCGGAAGACAGATCAAGCGTATAGCCTTGATCGGGATGCACGCTGCGCTCGCCGAAAAATTCCCCCTGACGATCGAAACATTCGATCAGCCGCCCCTCGATATGCCATCCGCCGTTACGCATGAAATCCGCCGACGCGCCGTAAACCGGTTCGCCATTGTCATCCACCCCGGCGGGATAGCTTTCACGCCAGCGCTGCAGTTCGCTGTGCAATTGCGTACGGTCGTTTTCAAGCCGCGCGATGGCATCGACCGGTTCACCCTTGCTTGCCAGCACCTCGATGAATGCGGTGACTTCCCGTGGGGTCATTTTCGGATACAGATCCTTGACTCTTTCCTCGGGTGTCGAGCGCCGGAACATACGCGGCCAACCACGCACCAGTGATTCGGTTTCGATCGTCACCGCCGGACTGATCGGTGGCTCGGCCAACGCCGTGCGGCGCACGGCGGGCGGCGCCGCGAGCTCCATCAGCCACAGTCTGAGCGGACGACCCTGGCCGCGCCTGTAGCCTATTTTGGTCAGAGTTTCATCCGGCATCGCGTGCAGAATCGATTCGTAGAAATCATCGGCGCCATGCAGCGTGTGGTTGTTGGCGTCGAGCACTTCGTAGCGCCCGCGTTCATCGCGGACCAGGCGTCTGATCGTGCTGGCGTCCTGTGGGCCGGCGCTGCAGCGCAGTGGCCCGTCATAGCTGCCATCACGCACTTCGATCAACAGGTCGGCGAAGGTATCGGAGTAGAGCCGCAGCGCCCCGAGCGACAGCTGCTCGGTTGCCTCGGTCAATGAGTGGTCGCGGTAGAAACCGTCATAAGCACGGCTGGCCGAGGCTTCGAAATCCAGTTCCCGCGCTTGATGTTTCAGGCGCAGCGGCAAGCGGTTCTCATCGTTGATGCGCTGCAGCTCGCCAGGGCTGGCATCGGCCAGCAGCTTTTCCGCCAAGGGCAGCGGCAACTCGGGGAAGCGCTGCCTGACGATACGGACCTTGCGTTTGCGCGGTCGCTCGGCGGCTTGATAGAAACGCTTGGCAATATCGCTGCGGCTTTTGTCTACGGCCTCGGCGAGCAAGTCGCGCAGCGCCTGTGGCCGAGCGATGGCGGGCACGTCGCGTTTGAGCAGCGTGCGCATTTCGGCGTCGGTGAGAAAGTCGTTGAGGCGTTCGGGCAAGCGGCCGGCATTGAGCTCGGCCTGACTGATGGTGAGGGTGTCGGCATCGGCAGCAGAGGGGTCGCCGTATTGGCGCGAATGACCTTCGACGTGCTCGTAGATGACTTTGATTGCGCGCCGACCCGGCCAGCCCGGCAAGCCGGTGGTAATCGGTTCGAACCAGTCGGCCGGCGCCTTGAGTGGGCGTCCGGCGCGAATGTCGGCGCTGGCGGTGCGCGCGTCCGCTTGAGCGGTGAAGCGCTTGAACGTATCGGCCAGCAAGGGCGGCGGCGCGCTGCTGCTGTTGTGCATGGCGCGCAGTTCATCGTGGCCGGTGCCGCTGCTGGCGCGGATCTGTTCCAGCTCGATGGCGGAAAACCGCTCGACGCTGTGGCCCAGACGCGGCATCAGCGCGCTGTGGTGCCAGTCGCGAGGGTTCTCGGCCTCGTGCCGCCAGGCGCCCTGCGCGTTGTGGTCGAGGATCGGTTTATACGCGTTGGCGCGCTGCGGATGCCTGATGCGATGCACGTTCGCGCGCTGATGACTGAAGGCTTTTTCGACGCTGTAGAGTTTGCCCTCCAGCGGCAGGACGGTGTGATCGCCCACCTGATGCAGGCCATGCGCGTCGGGTTTCGATGAAGCGGCCAGTTGCAGGTCTTTTTGCTCGTAAGGGCCAAGATCTGGATGCCATAACGAGGCTTTGCCATCGGGCAGCTTCACCGGCTTCATACCCTCCACCAGCGGCGACAGCTTGAGTTTGAAGGCACTGCCGATCTGCGCACCGGCACCGAATGCCGCCAGCTGGATGACGCTGGTGACTACGCCGATGATGTGCTCGGCCGCTTCGATTTGCTGGCCGTGGACCAGATCGACGACGCCTTCGACCACCTCGCGGGTCAATTGATACGCGGTGTAGGCCAGCATCAGCTCGCCGAGGCCGGGCACGAACGGTGTGGCAACCAGCAGCGCGACGTTGAAAATATCCGAGACGATCTTCTTGAAGTTGGCCCACCAGGCCCAGCGTGCCTGGCTGTCGGTGTCGGCGGTGGAAACGGCAATCTCCCGGGCGTCGTTGACGATCTTGTCGAGCTTGCGCTGATAGGCATATCCCCAGTAATCACCGTGCAGGCGGGTGTCCGCGAGCCGCAGATCGGGGCTGTCCACCGGGTCCTTGCGCCATTTCGGGCGTTGATCGGTCGGGTCATCGGACGCGTGATATCGAGTGATAAACAGACGCTCCTCCAGCTCGGCGAAGAAATGGCCGCGCTGTTGATGGTCGATGAATCGACTGAAGAACTGGCGGTACGTCTGGCGGGTCGCGGCGCATAAGCGGTCTTCACGCAGTTGCCGGGTCAGTTCGGTGCCAAACGCCTCAACCGAGTCGTATTGCTTGAGCGGGTGATCGGGATCGTGCGGCACGTAGGCGATTACCGATCGTGCCCCGGAAGCGTCACTGGCACCGTGTGGCAACAGCATGATGCCGGTCAGTCGCTGGTGGAGCAGCGACAGCTCGTACCAGCGAACTGGCCGCTCGGTGTTTTTCAGCGGGGATTTACCGGTGCTCAGGCGCAGCACCTTTCTGTGTGCATCGTCGTGGATATCGCCCTTGATCAACGCCAGATGCGCCGCGACGGCGAGGGCGTCTTTCTGGCTTTGCGTCACTTGGTAGCGCAGCAACCCTTCGACCAGCGGTTCGCCTGAAAGCAAAAAACTGTCGAGGTGCTTTTTGTACAGCGCGCCCAGGTCCAGCTCGCGACACAACGTCTGGAATTGTTGAATGGACATTTTGTTGCGGATCGGCACGACATCGAACAGACCGCGCGCATCAGGCTGGCTGATGTACTCGGAGTCCGGTCCGGCAATTTCAGTGCTGGCGAAGTTATGCAGCGCGGCGTCGAGCAGCGACACCGTACGCGTGACCACGCCAGCCGAGATATCAAGCGCATACCAGGGCGTGGCTGCCGGAATGTACAAGCGTAACCAGGTGGCTTTGACGTCGGGCTCGATCCCGTACAGGGCATTTATTTTTGCTTTGAGCAGCGGTTCGGCGAAGGTATACAGATCGAGTTTCGCCAACAGATGATCCACCGTGTTCTGCGACCCCCAGGCTTTGAGGTTGGCGGCGGCAAGCCGTTGCTGATCCCTGGCTGGCGCCATCTGGTACCACGACTCGATGTTGAAGGGGGTGGCAGCCAGCGCCTCGGCGCGGCTGACGGTGGCGGTTTTGAACGGAGTGCTGACGGCGGACTTGATGAATTCGTAGTGCCGACCTTGGTCCGTATTGTCATTAGGCAGGGAGGAGACGGGCATGGCAATCATCCTTGATTGTTTGAGGAATGATCAGCCTACCCACGACGGGGCAAAACAAAAGTTCAAAGAACGGGAGGCAAACGCCATTCCGCTGCCGTAACCGGACGAAAATTCGAATCGGAAAAATGCAGGAATACCACCAGTGAAGGTGAAAACACTTCACCCTGAAGGCGACAAGCTCGACACGCCTTGTTACCTCAAGCTGCGCTGATCGTGGTCGACCAGCGCCACATCATTGTTTTGCGCGGAGTGACATTGTGAGTCGCTGCCCGGCTGCAGATACGGCGTGAGAATCGGCGCCATGCCCTTGAGCACCTGTGTGGGCAGGGCCGAAGTGAACTTGAAGTTCTCCGCCGAGCGCCCCGGGACGAACGCGGTAAGGGTGCCGAAATGGTGATCGCCGATGTAGAACACGAACGTCGCGGTGCGGTTGATCGACTTCGAACTGATGATCCGCCCGCCCGAACCGATCGCGGCAATGCGGTTGTCGCCGGTACCGGTTTTGCCACCCATGGCCAGTGGCGTGCCATCGGGCAGTTTGAAACTGCCGGAAACACGTTTCGCCGTACCGGCGTCGACCACCTGCGACAGCGCTTCGCGCATGGCTCTGGCTACTTCCACCGGCATCACCCGCTTGCCGACGTGCGGGTCGTTGAGCAGTTTCGTTTCATGGGGTGTACCGGCGGCGAAATGCAGGCTGTCGATGCGCAGGGTCGGCATGCGCACGCCGTCATTGAGGATGGTGCCGATCAATTCGGCGAGTGCGGCGGGGCGGTCGCCGGAGCTGCCGATAGCCGTGGCCAGTGACGGCACCAGGTGATCGAACGGGTAGCCGACTTTCTGCCAGCGCTGATGAATCTCGAGAAACGCTTCGATCTCCAGCATGGTCCGAATGCGACTGTCGCGCGCGCCTTTGTGCCGGCTCTTGAACAGCCAGCTGTAGACTTCCTGACGCTCGAAATGGCTGGCCTTGACGATCTCGCTGAAGGTCGCTTCCGGGTGATGCAGCAGATAACCCATCATCCACAGATCCAGCGGATGGACCTTGGCGATGAAGCCTTGGTCAGGCAAATCGTAACTGCCAGGGCCATAGGAATCGTAGAGGCGGATCAGACGGTCGTCGGTGAGTTTTTCGTTGAGCTTGGTGCCCTTGAGGTGCGAGCGTACGAAGCGGTTGAAGTCTTCCTGACTGGCCTCCGGCAGCAGATAGCGATGCACCGCCGCCATGCGGATCGGCGTCGGGCGCATGCTGTCGAGGAAGGTGTCGAGACGCGCCTGGGTATCCTTGTTCTTGTACTTCTTCCAGAACTTGAGCAGGAACGAGGTGCCTTCGCGGTCGGCAAAACTGGCCAGATATTCCTGACGGCGCGGGTCGCGATCACCCTTGAGCAATTCGGCGTTGGGGCCTGAGTAGGTGGTGTAGCGGACGATGTCGCGCATCAGCCGAATGAACGGCAGGTTGATCGACTCGCGCAGCGAATCGCGCAGGGTCGGCAGGCGACCGT
>Ga0157369_10004414_pt1 | contig 16602 bp, 17 predicted proteins | sample C25metaG_FD_113461 | JGI IMG/M metagenome (GOLD analysis project Ga0157369, IMG submission 113461) | Corn rhizosphere microbial communities from Kellogg Biological Station, Michigan, USA - C2-5 metaG | ecosystem: Host-associated > Plants > Roots > Rhizosphere > Soil | place: USA: Michigan... | reverse complement strand
GGTTCGTGCCACTGCCGAGCCGAGATCTCGCAGGTCACCAAGTCGGAGCGTGCAGGGGATCCAGCCCTGCGCATTCCACTGCTGTGTGGGGTCGTCAGCGGCGTCGACGGCACCGATCTCCACGACACCAGCGCCGTGCGCAAGCGCGAGCGTTCGGCGGTAACCGAAGGTGCTGCCGAGCTCGACGCCCGAAACTGCCCGTGGCGCAAGGAATTCGAACAACGATCGGGCCGCGAACGGACGACGGAACGGCAGCCGCAGCGATATCGCGCCCGCCGATTCGGTAGGCGCAGAGCGCGTCGGCGCCCGCCCCGCAGCGCGCAGCTGTGTCGGCGTCATCGCGTAGACGTCGCGAACCGTCTCGTTGAACTGCCGCACACTCGCGAATCCTGCTGCGAACGCGACGTCTGCGATGGGCAGCTGCGTCGTCTCGAGCAGCAGCCGCGCGGCCTGCGACCGCTGTGATCGCGCGAGCGCGAGTGGCCCAGCACCGACTTCGGCGACGAGCTGGCGATGCAGGTGCCGTTCGCTATAGCCGAGGCGGTTCGCCAGCCCGGTGACGCCCTCGCGGTCAACGATGCCGTCGGCGATCAGCCGCATCGCTCGCCCGACGAGATCGGCCCGCACGTTCCATTCCGGCGAACCCGGCGCCGCGTCGGGCCGACAGCGCTTGCAAGCCCGAAAGCCCAGTTCCTGCGCAGCAGCCGCCGTCGGGACGAATCGAACGTTGGCCCGCTTCGGCGTCATCGCCGGACAGCTCGGGCGGCAGTAGATCCCCGTCGTGAGAACGCAGGCGAAGAACCACCCGTCGAACCGCGGATCACGGCTGCTCAAGGCTCGATAGCTTGTTTCATCGGTCAGCACAGGTTCGAGCATGCATGACCCGGACGACGCGTGGCTAGCGGAATTCGGACACGACCAGAAGCGGTCCGATTACCGCTATCGGGTTCGGCCGAAGCACAGCCGATAATCGGTTCTCATGTCGGACGTCGTCGGCCAGCTGCCGGTCACCGGGCGGGTGGTCATCCCACCCACGGAGCTGAGCTGGCGGTTCTCACGCAGCAGCGGGCCTGGCGGGCAAGGCGTCAACACGACCGACAGCCGAGTGGAGCTCTCCTTCGATGTCGCGAACTCAACCGCACTGCCACTGCACCTTCGCGATCGAGCGCTGGCCCGGCTCGGCGACCGTCTGGTTGACGGCGTACTGACCGTTGCGGCGTCCGAACATCGCTCGCAGCTCCGCAACCGGCAAGCGGCGGCGAACCGGCTGGCCGCCGTGCTTCGTGCCGCGATCGCGTCGCCCCCGAAAGCACGGAGGCCGACGGCGCCGTCACGTGCGAGCGTCGAGCGGCGGCTCAGCGACAAGAAGGCCAATGCGCAACGCAAAGCGCAGCGTCGCCGGCCACCCGGCGAGTGGTGAGATTCGCGCGGCCGCCTGGGTAGTGATCGCCGGCTCGTAGTGTGCAACGGGCTGCACGACGGTGCCATGAGCGACGGTGTCACGAGCGACGATGTGCAATGCCAGCACGGTAGGGGCAGCGACGATGAGAGCTCCGGCTGCGGAGGCGGCGGCTGCAAGCGGCCACCGCCGGGTCACCCTCGTCACGCCTTATAGACGCAACGAAGGGCCAAACGGTTGCTTCGAAAAGGTGAGCCCTAACGGCGCTACCCGTGGGGCCGCGGCCGCGGCGGCTTGCGACCGGCCTGCTTGCGGGCGGCCTCGGTCTCCTCGGCCTTCATGCGCGCGGCCTTGCGCAGGTGCTTGTTCATCGAGCGGAACAAGAAGACGACGACGATCGCGAGGATCAGGAAGACGAGAAGCCCCCAGGCGCCATTGGGGTTCTTGTTCGGTTCAGCCGCCGCACTGATCGTAAGAAGCAGGTTGTTCATGCCACGACTCCCTCACGCAAGCCGGCGAACAAGTCGTCCTCGGGCACCTTCGAGTCAACCAGAGATCGGGCGAGCTCGTAGTCCTCGGTCGGCCACGCCTCTTGCTGCACCTCGAGCGGCACGGCGAACCACGGGCCGTTCGGATCGACCTGTGTGGCATGCGCGCGCAGTGCGTCTTCACGCACGCCGAAGTACTCGCCGCAAGGAACTCGGGTGGTGACCCGGTGCGCGTCGTCGGCGTTGGCCACCCACTCAGCAAGTCGCTCGGTGTAGGGCGATTCGAGGCCGCGAGCGAGCATCGCATCATGCAGCGCCTGGATGCGAGCGAGATGGAAAGTCCAGTGGTAGTACAGCTTCAGCGGCTGCCAGGGCTCGCCCAAACCCGGATAACGATCGGGGTCACCCGCGGCGTCGAACGCCTCGACCGACACCCGGTGGCACATCACGTGGTCTGGGTGCGGATAGCCGCCGTTCTCGTCGTAAGTGACCATGACGTGCGGCCGCTCGCGGCGCACGATCTCGACGAGCGGAGCGGCCGCGACCTCGAGCGGCTGCAATGCGAAACACCCTTCGGGCAGCGGCGGCAGCGGATCACCCTCGGGCAGCCCCGAATCGACGAAGCCCAACCAGGTGTGTCGCACACCGAGAATGCGCTCGGCGTTCTCCATCTCCGCGCGCCTGATGTTGGCGAGATCAGCCAGCACTTCTGGCCTATCCATCGCAGGGTTGAGGATCGACCCACGCTCGCCGCCGGTCAGGGTGACGACGAGCACGTCGGCCCCTTCTGCGACATATCGGGCCATGGTTGCCGCGCCCTTGCTCGACTCGTCGTCGGGGTGCGCGTGCACCGCCATCATGCGCAGTTGTTCGCGTTCTTCGGTCACGGGTTCCAGCCTGCCGCAAGCTCCGGTCATCAAGACGGACGCCGCAACCCCGCGTCGTCCGCCCTCTCATTGTCACCGGATTGCAAACTGGAGCCGACGCGGGGGCCCAAGCCGGTTGTAACCTTGACGTTTACGCGCTGCGCGGCAAACGCCGCAGCGAACAATCAACGTGTACTAACGCGAGGAGCACCGTGACCGAAACCACCGCAGGCGTCACCTGGTTGACCCAGGAGGCCTATGACCGGTTGACGGCCGAGTACGAGCACCTTTCGGGCCCCGCGCGCGTCGAGATCGCTCAGAAGATCGAGTCCGCGCGCGAGGAAGGTGACTTGAGAGAGAACGGCGGCTACCACGCGGCTAAAGAAGAGCAGGGCAAGATGGAGGCCCGCATTCGGCAGCTCCGCCAACTGCTCGACTCCGCCAAAGTGGGCCAGGCGCCGCCCGACGACGGCATCGTCGAGCCCGGCATGGTCGTCACCGTGCGTTACGAAGGCGACGACGACACGTTGACCTTCCTCCTCGGCTCGCGCGAAGACGCAGGCAAGGCGATCGACGTCTACTCGCCCGGTTCTCCCTTGGGGGCAGCACTTTTGGGCAAGAAGGTCGGCGACACCGCGGCGTACTCATTGCCGAACGGCACCAAGATGTCGGTCGAGGTCGTCGACGCAAAGCCCTACAGCGCCTGACCAACGGCGGGCGGCTCAGCCGCTGCTGCCGCTGACCGCACAAGCGGCAGCGTGCGGTACGGCACGGGCGTCGACAACGCGATCACGGTCGACGTCCGCACGATGCCGTCGAAGTCGACCACCCGGTCGACGATGGCTTGTAGATCTGCGTTCGATCTGGCGACGACCCTGCACAGGAGATCGCCCGGCCCGGTGATGGTGTGCACCTCGAGCACCTCGGGGATCGCCGCGAGGTGCCGCTGCACATCGTGGCCGCGGCCCTGCTTGATCTCGATGGTCGCGAACGCCGTGACGGCGTAGCCGGCCGCCGCGGGGTCGATGTCGGGCCCGAACCCGCGCACCACGCCGCGCGACTGCAATCGATCGAGCCGGGCCTGCGCGGTGCCTCGCGCGACCCCCAGCCGACGGGCGATCTCGAGCACGCCGACCCGGGGTTGCTCGGCGAGGAGCGTAAGCAGTCGGACGTCGAGGGCATCGATGGCGGACATGCGCAAATGGTACAGCCGGAAGGGGTTTTCGGCGTCCAGACTGTACAGCCTGACCAGCCCCATCGCGCACTATTGCCCATCGGCGAGCTGCCGAAGGATGCTGGCAGGAGCGACCCAGGCGGAGGTGTGCCATGACAGCTGTGACTGCGCTCGATCAATCGGCCGGCGTAGCCGACCGGTTCCCGGTTTCCGGCATGGACGCGGTCGTGTTCGCCGTCGGCAATGCCCGCCAGGCAGCGCACTACTACTCGACGGCGTTCGGGATGCGTGCAGTCGCCTACCGCGGTCCGGAGAACGGCGATCCCGATCACGCCTCGTACGTGTTGACGTCGGGCGCCGCCCGCTTCGTCTTCACGACCGCGGTCCGCTCGACCGACCCGCTGGCCGCGCACGTGGCCACGCACGGAGACGGAGTGGTCGACCTGGCACTCGACGTCCCTGACGTGCCGGCGGCGTACGCGCACGCCGTCGCGGCGGGCGCCCGTGGTGTCGAGGAGCCGCACACGATCGAGGACGAGCACGGCGTCGTCGTCCGGGCTTCTATCGCGACCTACGGCGAGACGCTGCACTCGCTGATCGACCGGTCGCGCTACGACGGCCCGTACCTGCCAGGCTTCATGGCGATCGCGCCGATCGTCGAGCCGCCGGCCAAACGGTTCTTCCAGGCGGTCGACCATTGTGTGGGCAACGTCGAACTCGGCCACATGGACGAGTGGGTCGACTACTACCACCGGGTCATGGGCTTCACGAACATGAAGGAGTTCGTCGGCGACGACATCGCCACTGAATACTCCGCGCTGATGTCGAAGGTCGTGGCCGACGGTTCGCGCAAGGTGAAGTTCCCGTTGAACGAGCCGGCGGTCGGCAAGAAGAAGTCGCAGATCGACGAATATCTGGAGTTCTACGGTGGCCCCGGCGTCCAGCACATTGCGCTTGCGACGAACGACATCGTGAGCTCGGTGCGTTCGATGCGCGCCGCTGGCGTCGAGTTCTTGGAGACACCCGACTCGTATTACGACACGCTCGGCGAGTGGGTCGGCGAAACCCGCGTGCCGATTGACGAGCTGCGAGCACTGCGCATCCTCGCCGACCGCGACGAAGACGGCTACCTGCTGCAGATCTTCACCAAGCCGGTGCAGGACCGCCCGACCGTCTTCTTCGAGTTGATCGAGCGGCACGGCTCGATGGGCTTCGGCAAGGGGAACTTCAAGGCCCTGTTCGAAGCGATCGAGCGTGAGCAGGCCCGGCGCGGCAATCTGTGAGGTTGCCGGTCAACGCTTCCGAGCGGTGAACAGCAGGTACTCCCAACCCATTGGCCCGCTCCCGGCACCGTGCCGGCGCGCGAGATCTGCGAGTTCGCGATCGAGGTCGGCTGCGCGCTGCGGATCGTCGGCGAGACCTCGGTACGCAGCGGTCGTCGGGCCGTAGTTGCGCTTGAAGTAGTCGGGAAAATCCTCGGGCTCGGCGAACATGCCGACCTGCACGTCTTGAGCGCGACTGACAACGTCGGTGACGCGATCGCCGAACAAGCCGCGCACGTGGGCATCGTCGCCCCAAAGCAGTGGCGGTTGCGCACCGGCCGGCGGTGGCGCGACATAGGGCTTCATGACCGCGAACATCTGGCCAACGAACCCGCCCGGGGTCCAGCTGATCAGGCCGATCGTGCCACCGGGCCGGCAGACGCGAAGCAGCTCCTCGGCGACGTCCTGGTGATGCGGCGCGAACATCACGCCCACACACGACAGCACGACGTCGAATTCCCCGTCAGAGAACGGCAGCTTCTCAGCGTCCGCCTCGCGCCATTCCAGCTCGGCGCCGCGCGCCGCGGCAGCGCGTCGTCCGGCATCGAACATCTCGGGCGTGAGGTCGGCGGCGACCACGTCGGCACCGGCGAGGGCGGCCGGGATCGCCGCGTTGCCGGAGCCGGCCGCGACGTCGAGCACGCGCTGGCCCGCCCGCACCCCACACGCCTCGACGAGAACGGCGCCGAGATCGGGAATGACCTCGGCCGCGACGGCGGGATAGTCACCGAGCGCCCACATCGCGCGGTGCTTGGCTTTGAGTGCCCGGTCGGCGTCGAGGTCGGTCGCGGTGCTCATCGGGATCTCCTTTCGCGGTTCCTGTCACGCGACGGTAGAAGCGGGACGGCGTCCGCCACTAGTACGAGATCTGTACTAGGCGGGGCGGCCGGACGTAACCTGCGCGAATGGGTACCACCTACCGCCAGTTCTGTCCGGTCGCGAAGGCGATGGAGTTGCTCGACGAGCGCTGGACGATGCTCGTCGTGCGCGAGTTGGTCGCGGGTAGTTCCCGCTTCAACGAGCTGCGTCGCGGCGTGCCGCGGATGTCGCCGTCCTTGCTCTCACGTCGGCTGGGCCAGCTGGTGCGAGCGGGCGTCGTCGAGCGGATCACCGAAGGCAGCGAGGTGCGGTACGTGTTGACGCCTGCAGGCCAGGAGCTCGCGCCCGTCGTCCAGGCGCTCGGGGCGTGGGGGATCCGCTGGATCGGCGAAATCGGCGACGAAGACCTCGATCCGAAGCTGCTCCTGTGGGACATGCACCGCAACATCGACCGTGCAGCCACCCCGGCAGGTCGCACCGTGGTGCAGTTCCGGTTCCCCGACGTGCCCGCGAAGCTTCGCGACTGGTGGCTCGTCATCACATCGGACGACGTCGACGTCTGCGATGCCGACCCTGGCTATGACGTCGCGGTGACCGTCACGACCGGCCTTCGGGTGATGACGCGCATCTGGCGAGGCGACCTGCGCTGGTCAGACGCGCTGCGGTCGGGCGAACTGCACGTCAGCGGGGTGCCCAGCCTGCGCAAGGCGCTGCCGCAGTGGTTCACCCTCTCGGCGTTCGCCAAGGTGCCCCGCCAGCGATCAGGCCAGCGATCAGGCCAGCGGTCAGGCGAACGCCACTCGGTAACCGTGTGAGCGCAGCAGGTCGAGCACCTCGGCCGAGTGATCAGGTCCGCGGGTCTCGACCTGCAAGGCAACTTCGACCTCGTCGACGTGCAGTGTCGGGCCGGTGCGTTCGTGGACGACGTCGAGCACGTTGCCGCCGGCGTCGGCCAAGGTGTGCAGTAGCTTCGCGAGCGCGCCCGGGTGGTCGTCGATGCGCACGTGAAACGACAGATACCGGCCAGCCGCAGCCAGGCCATGCCGCAGCACGCGCACCAGTAACACCGGGTCGACGTTGCCGCCCGACAAGATGACGACAACCGGCGGCTCGAACCTCGAAGGCTCGTCGAGAATCGCGGCCACGCCCGCAGCGCCCGCCGGCTCGACGACGAGCTTCGCGCGTTCGAGGCAGAACAGCAGTGCGCGCGACAACGACTCTTCTGACACCGTGACGACGTCGTCGACGTACGACTTGACCAGGTCGAGCGTGAGCTGGCCTGGGCGGCCGACCGCGATCCCGTCGGCGATCGTTGCCATCTCGTCGAGCGCAATCGGCCGGCCGGCCCGCAGTGAAGCAGGAAACGCCGCAGCCTGAGCAGCCTGAACGGCAACGATTTTCACCTGTGGCGCAAGCGTTTTCGCTGCCAATGCCACGCCCGAGCACAGACCGCCACCACCTGCGCTCACTACGATCGTGCGCACGTCGGGGCATTGCTCGAGGATCTCCAACCCCACGGTTGCTTGGCCCGCGACGATGTCCGGATGATCGAACGGATGGATCAGCACGGCACCTGTGCGGTCTGCGTACTTCGCCGCTTCGGTGAGCGCCTCGTCGACGGAATGGCCGAAGAATTCGACGTCCGCGCCGTAGTTCTTCGTGGCGGCAACCTTGGGCAACGGCGCTCCGTGCGGCATGAAGACGGTGGCCTTGGCGCCGAGCAGCGAGGCGGCCAGTGCCACGCCCTGCGCGTGGTTGCCGGCACTTGCGGCGACGACGCCTCTGGCGCGTTCGGCGTCGGTCAACCGGGCGATCCGAACGTACGCCCCGCGGATCTTGAACGACCCGGCGCGCTGCAGGTTCTCGCACTTGAACTGCACGGGCCCGCCGACCAGCGCCGCGAGCGCGCGCGAGGTCTCGACCGGCGTCCGTCTCGCGACGCCCTCGAGGAGCACGGCTGCAGCGCGCGCGGCGTCCAGCCAGGCGGTTCGATCCGCGACGTCGGGCATGCTTGCAGTCTTGCACCGAAGTGGCGGGTTTCCCTGCAGGTGAAAGGTGCAGGATTAGTGCATGCGGACGCGGCTATCGGCTCAGCAGGCAGACCACGTTGTCGACGGCATCCGGCTTCGGGTCGCGACGTACGGCGGCCCCGGCGACGGGCTCGCACCGCCGCCTGCGGTCCTGTTGCTGCACGGGTTCCCGACGTCGTCGCAGCTGTGGCGCGAAGTCGCCCCGGAGATGTGCGCCAGCACCGATGACGACCTCTACGTGCTCGCGCCCGACCTCGTGCAGCTCGGCGACTCCGAGCGCACCGGGCGACGGATTGACCTTGCCACGCAAGCGAAGTTGTTGGTCGGCTTGCTCGACGAGCTCGGTGTCGATCGCGTCGTTGCCGTGGGCCACGGACTAGGTGGCGCGGTTGCGGTTCACCTCGCTGCGCTCGACGGCCGGCGGGTCGCCGGGCTAGGCCTGCTCGACTCGCCCCTGCATTCCGATGCGTGGCCGGTGACCGGCGCGCTGCCGATGCTGGTGCCGGGTGTCCGCGAACTGTGCGGCTGGGCGCTGCCGGTCGTGCCCCGCCTCGCCGAGTGGGTGCTCGCGCAAGCTGTCGGGCGCGGCAGCGACGCGCACGGCGTCCGGCCGCTCGATCGGTACGTCGAGGCGTTGCGCGCGCCGGGTGCGGCCCGAGGACTGGTGCACTTCGCAACCGCCATCGACCCGGTTGCGGTAGAGGCGGCGTGGAACATCGTGCGCGCCGCCCCGCCGCCCACCCTTGTCATGTGGGGCGCAGAAGACCGGGTGCACAACCTTTCGTACGGACGCCGAGTGGCCGGCGAAATCCCGTCAGCCGCATGGGTTCCCGTGGCCGGCGCAGGGCACCTGTTGCCTGAGGAGCGCCCCGAACGAGTTGCCGAAGAGCTTGTGGCATTCCACGCAGAAGTCAGCGGAGACTGAGCAGCTTCGCCCACAACTGCAGGCCAGTGGGCAAGCGGTCGCAGCGATCAGTCGTAATGGCGGATCATGCGCAGGTTGAGAAACACCATGATGACGCCGAGCGCGGCCACCACCCCGAACCCGCCGAGGATGCGACCCCAAACGAAGTCATCAAGAATGAGCGACCGCAGCGCCTCCATGACATACGTGACCGGGTTGAAGGTAGCCGCGATCTCCATCGGGTGGGTCAGCAGGTGGCGTGGCACGAAGTTCGGCGTGAGGAACAGCAACGGGAAGAAGATGAGCCCGCCGGAGTTCGTCGCGGCCGCGCTGCGCGTCTTCAATGCGATGAGCTGCATGAAGCCGACGTAGACCACGGCCCACATCGCGGTCAGGAGGATGAGCAAGACGAAACCGCCGAACCCGCTGGCAAGGTGAATGCCGAACGGCAACGCGAGCAGCACCAGCACCGTCGCGATACCCAAGCCCTTGACGACTTCGGCCACCAGCCGGCCGAGCACCAGGGCCGTGCGCGGTACCGGCGAGCTGCGCAGCTTGTCGAAGTAGCCGCCCTCGATGTCTTCGACGAGGAACAGCGCCGCCGTGCCGAACGACGCCGCGAGCAACATCGAGCTCGGCAGCTGGAACGCAGCGTAGTTCTGCCCGTGCAGGAAATCCGTCTTGCTCGACGGGAAGATTTTGCCGGCCTGGCCGAGGTTCACGACCAGAAAGAAGATCGGGATGAACAGCGTCGGCAGCAGCGCCTCCGGCGTGCGGAGTGCTTCGCGTAGCGCGCGCTGGCCGAGCACCCACGTGTATCTCATGCCCCCACCTCTCGGACCACACCGGCGACGCGCTCGCGAGTGCGGCCCGTCGCGTCGAGAAAGACGTCATCGAGCGTCGGCTCGGTATCGAGCGCGAGCCGCCGTTGCAGCTCTGTTTTTAGTTCGGACGGCGTGCCCTCGCGCACGATGCGACCGTCGTCGATGATGGCGATGCGGTCGCACAGCTGATCGGCCTCTTCGAGGTACTGCGTCGTGAGGAACACCGTCGTGCCGCGCCCGTTGATGCGGCGCACTTCGTCCCACACGACCAACCGGCTGGCCGGGTCGAGCCCGGTGGTCGGTTCGTCGAGGAACAACACTTCTGGCTCGTGCACCAGCGCAGATGCGAGGTCGAGCCGGCGCTTCATGCCGCCGGAGTATCCCTTGATACGGCGGTCGGCCGCGTCGGTCAGGTCGACGAGTTCGAGCAGCTGCTGCGCCCGCGCAGCGGCGTCGTCCGGCTTCATGCCGAACAGCCGCGCTTGCAACTCGAGCAGTTCTCGGCCGGTTTGGCGAGGGTCGAGCCCCGCTTCCTGCAATGCGACGCCCATGCGCAGGCGCGCGGCGTCAGGGTGCGCGGCGACATCGATGCCGGCCACGGTCGCGCTGCCCGTGGTGATCGAGAGCAGCGTCGTGAGCATGCGCACGGTGGTCGACTTGCCGGCGCCGTTCGGGCCGAGGAACCCGAAAACCTCGCCCGCCTCAACGCGCAGGTCGACGCCCCGCACCGCCTCGACGACACCCTCGCGGCTGCGGTAGTGCTTGACCAACCCGCGGGCCTCGACAGCCGCCTGGCCAGCCTCCGTGCCCGGCGGGGAACTCAAGACGCGCTCGGTTTGGCGGCCGAGGGCGTCGAGATCGTTCGAGTTGGGCATCAGCTCTCCTCTTGATCAGTTCGGGACACCCTGTAGACGCGCCACCGACCGAGAACTCATCGCGGCCGGGCGCGCGTGGAGTTGCGTCGCCCTCGTCGGGCTCTAGAACCGATCTCACCGACACAAGCCGGCAGTAGGCAAACTCAATTTGAGTTCCGGGCCGCTCCTGCCGATACTTGTATGGTGCAAGCAAGTGAACCAGCCTCCGTGCCCTCCCTCGTCGAGGCGCTCTACACCGTCGTCCGGCGCGCCCATCGGCTGCGCAGCGTCCGGGTGCACAGCAGCTGCGACAAGGCGGGGCTTGTGCTGCTCGGCCAGCTCTACGAGCAAGGCCCGATGCGGCTCTCCGATCTCGCGGCGTCCGTGCAGCTCGACCCATCAACGGTGAGCCGGCAGGTTCGCGCCCTCTGCGACGGGGGGTTCACAAATGCGCTCGAAGATCCAGTCGACAAGAGAGCACGATTGCTGCAGATCAGCGAAGCCGGCCGCAGCGAAGTCGAGTCGGTGGCGAGCGAGCTGGGCAACATTCTCGGCGCGGCGATGAGCCGCTGGCCCAAGAAGGACGTCGAGACGCTGACCGCCTTGCTCGTTCGACTGGCCGACGATCTGGTGGCTGACACCGCCGATGCGCGTACGACGAAGCAACTTGAGGAGATCGCCCGATGAGTCAGAGTTCTCCGGACGCCGCGCGCGCGGCCGCTTCGGCCGCCGAGCGGTCGGCCGAGCGGTCGGCCGAGCAGTCAGCCGAGCGGTCGGCCGAGCAGTCAGCCGATCAATCAGCACCGCCCGATGGCGTGCACATGACGCACAAGCAGATCGTGGTCGTGCTGTCCGGCCTGATGCTCGGCATGTTGCTCGCCGCGCTCGACCAGACGATCGTGTCGACCGCACTGCCGCGCATCACCTCCGACCTCGGCGGCCAGGAGCACCTGGCCTGGGTCGTCACGGCGTACCTGCTGACCTCGACCGCATCGACGCCGCTCTACGGCAAGATCTCCGACCTGCTCGGGCGCAAGATCGTGTTCCAGTTCGCGATCGTGGTCTTCCTGATCGGCTCTGCACTCGCCGGCGCGAGCCAGAACATGGGCGAACTGATCGCCACCCGCGCATTGCAAGGTCTGGGGGCAGGCGGCCTCATGACGTTGGCTCTCGCCATCATCGGCGACGTCATTCCGCCGCGCGAACGTGGCCGCTACCAGGGCTATTTCGGTGCCGTCTTCGGGCTCTCCAGCGTGGTCGGCCCGCTGCTCGGAGGTGTGTTCACCGAACAGCTCAGCTGGCGCTGGGTGTTCTACATCAACCTGCCGATCGGTGCGGTGGCGTTGGTGGTCACCAGCATCGTGCTCGACATCCCGTTCCACCGCCGCGACCACAAGGTTGACTATCCGGGCGCGGCAATCATCGTCGCCGGAGCTTCGGCACTGTTGCTGGCCCTGTCGCTCGGCGGCAAGGCGCACAACAGCGGGTACGCCTGGGGCTCGCCACAGATCGTCGGCCTGTTCGCCATTGCGGCCGTGCTCACCGTTGCGTTCGTGTTGTGGGAAGGCAAGGCGCCCGAACCGATCCTGCCGCTGCGGCTGTTCCGCAACAAGGTGTTCACCCTCGCCAACACGGTCGGTTTCATCCTCGGCTTCGCGATGTTCGGCGCCATCGTCTACCTGCCGCTGTACATGCAAGAGGTTCGTGGGGCGTCCCCGACCGTCTCAGGTCTTCAGTTACTGCCGTTGATGGTCGGCGTGCTGACCGCCTCCATCGGCAGTGGCCGCATCATCACCAAGATCGGGCGCTACAAGATGTTCCCGATCATCGGCCTGGCGCTGACGAGCCTCGGCTTTCTGTGGATGACGCAGGTCAAGGCGCACACCGGCTACATCGTGCTCGCCGGCGCAATGGTCGTCATCGGCCTGGGTATGGGCTGCGTGATGCAGGTGCTCGTACTCGCGATCCAGAACGCCTTGCCGTACGCCGATCTCGGCGTCGGCACGTCGTCGAACACGTTCTTCCGCAGCATGGGCTCGTCGATCGGTGTGGCGGTCTTCGGCGCATTGGTGACGAACATGCTGACCAGCTACGTCGTCGGGCACAGCTCGGGCGCCGACCGCGGAACCCTTGCGAGTGCGCTCGCCAAGGGCCAAGGCGGCGGCGAGATCAACCTGCCCGGGCCGTTGCGCACCGTCTTCGACAACGCCTACGTGCACGCCATCAACAACACGTTCCTGTGGTCGATCCCGCTGCTGCTGATCGGCCTGGTCTTGGCGTTCATGATTCCGGAGAAGCGGCTCTCGACCCGCTCGGGGCTTGGCCGCGGCGCAGCTGCGGCGGAAGCAGCAGGCGCCGAGCAACTCACGCCGGTCCTGGAATAACACCGACGTTCATTCGTTGTGCAAGCCCTGGAAAGACAGGGCTTGCACAACGACGTTTGCGGGTCCACATTAGATGCCTACTCACGAGGGGTCGGAGGCATCATGGCCGGGTTCGTGCAGATCGTCGAATACGACACATCACACATTGACGAGGTGAGAACGCTCGGCGACAAATTCCGAGACGAGCGGCAGGCAGAAGGGCTGGCCATCGAGATCAGGGTGACGATGGCCGCCGACCGCGACCGACCGAACCATTACGTCACCATCGCCGAGTTCCCGTCGTACGAGATTGCGATGCAGAACTCGAATCGCCCGGAGACAAGCGAATTCGCCGCACGGCTAGCCGAGTTGTGCGACGGGCCGCCGACTTTCAAGAACCTCGACGTGCTGACCACGATGCAGTCGTAACTCGTCGCTAGGAAGCACGTCGGGCCCAGGAGAGCAGCCCGTCGACGTCCATCGTGTTGACGACCGATTCGGGTTTCACGCCGCATTCCTCGGCTCGGGCGCAGCCGAATGCTTGCCACTCGAGCTGACCAGGCGCGTGAGCGTCAGTGTCGATGGCGAACAGGCAGTCGAGTTCAACAGCCGCCGCGAGCAGACGCCGTGGGGGGTCAAGCCTCTCGGGGCGGCTGTTGATCTCGACTGCCACGCCGTTTTCCCTGCACGCAAGGAAAACCGCCTCGTGGTCGAACGTCGACTCCGGTCGCCCTCGCCCGCCGTCGCGACCCTTCAGCAGCCGGCCGGTGCAATGGCCGAGAACGTCGACGTTGGGGTTGCGCACCGCGTTCACCATGCGCTTCGTCATGGCCGGCGCAGGTATCGACAACTTCGAGTGAACGCTGGCAACGACGACATCGAGTTCGGCGAGTAGTTGTGGGTCTTGGTCGAGCGATCCGTCGTCGAGGATGTCGCACTCGATGCCGGTGAGGATGCGAAACGGCGCCAATTGCTCGTTCAGCTCGGCAACGATTCGCAGCTGTTCACGCAGCCTTTCGGCGCTCAGGCCTCGCGCGACGGTCAGCCGCGGCGAGTGATCGGTCAGCGCGATGTAGTCGTGCGTACGGCTGATCAGATCCTTTGCTGCCACGGCCATTTCATCGATTGGGCTGCCGCCGTCGCTCCAGTCGGAATGCGTGTGCAGGTCGCCTCGCAGTAACACGCGCAGCGCCTCGCCGCCGGTCGCGACCGGCTCCTGAGCTTCGTGGCCGAGTTTCTCCAGATAGCTCGGCGGCTGGCCAGCGAGTACTTCTGTGACGACGGACGCCGTCACCTTGCCGATACCCGGAAGGTCGGTCAGCGTTCCGCGGTCGGCCCGGCTCTGGATCTCGGCGTCGCTCAGCTTTTCGAGGGTTGCCGCAGCGGTGCGAAAAGCACGAACCCGATACGTGGGCTCGTGCGCGCGCTCGAGCAGGAACGCGATGTTGCGCAGTGCGTCGATCGCCTCGCGGCCCGCCATAGCGGCGACCCTACCCGGCAGGCGACCTCACACGCCCTGCTCGGCAAGCTGCACACGCGCCGAGCCGAACACGAGCACCGCCGCGGAGAACCCGTGCAAGTGGTTGCGACCGCCGACCGGCCCGATCTCACCGCCCGCGAAGAAGCCTGCGACGCCGGACGTCGACAGGCCCTGGCGCATCGCCAGCACATCATGGTCGGCCGAGGTGAAGAGGTTCGAACCCCTGCCGTTACAGGAGAACAACAAGGCGCCTTCGACGGCCGCGTATTCGCGCCGCAAGGCAACGAGCATCGCCCGCAGGTCGTCGTCCGCTGAAGCTGCGTCTCGTACCTGAAAGCGGACGGTGCGACCGACGGGGACGACATCACCGACCGCGATCGCGCCGCGAGCCTGATCGAGACCGAGGATGCTGCGCACCAGGAAGTCGCCGCGTTCGTGCTCTTCGAGGTACTCGTCGATGGCGATGCCAACCTGCAGACCGGCGCTCGCGAGGGCCTGGTCTTCGGCCGAGAGCGACGACATCACCTGCTGCAGTTTCTGGATCGCCGGCATGCCCGCCAGCTCAAGCACCAGATTGCCTTCCGACGCCGTGACGGTCATCGACGGGCCGACCGGCCGGCAGCCCTGGCTGACCATCGCCTGCGCGCCGACAGGGCCGCCGAGCACCACACCGACCGCGCCACGATCGACGACCCGATGGTCGAGCAAGAGGCGGGTCGAGCCCGGGCCGCGGGTGCCGTTCGCCATGCCGCCGACGAGTGGCAGGCCTAGCGCGTCGTTGGCCTGCTCGACGAACCCTTCGGCCGGGAAGGAAAACGGGTCGGCAAGGACAACGGCAACTTCGTCGGCGTCCTCACCCTCTGGCAGCCCGAGGATCGCCATGCCCTGCGGCGTTCGGATCACCTCGAGATGAAAAGCCCTGATGCGGACGCCGGGAAGCACCGCCGCCCAGACACTGACCGAGCTGGCTGCCTCGACTCCCTGCGAACCGCCGATCACGCCGCTCGCGCTGCACCCGATGACCGTGCGGGCGCGCAACACCTCGGAGGCACGGGACAGCGCCGCGCCGACCTGCTCCGGATCGCCGCCGCACACGAAGACACAGGCGAGGTCGGGGCTCAGGCCGCCGAGCGGAGTGCGGGCCGCGACGGCGGCGGCCTCCGCAGCCCGGACGAGATCAGCGTCGACGGCGAGGCCGTCCCCGAAGCGTGGCACGCGGCCAGTTTCGCAGGCGCCCGCGTCCGGTGTCATGCCGCCGTAGGGGTGCCGCGATCGGGCCCCGACCCCGAAGTTCGATCACGTAAAGAGGGTTCAGCCCCCCGATGAACGGTCTGCAGGCCGGTCATTGGGGGGTTGGGCCGGGTAAGGGCCAGCGGCCCGCCGAGCATCGAATGAGGCTAGGGCTGGCTGCAGGGTTCGATCACGAAGGTCGTTTCGGATGGCGAGGGGCTCGGCGCAGCGCGCCGTGCTGAAGCTGAGGCTCTCGACGGCGTGGCGAGCGGTGTGCTGCTGGCACTCGCCAGTGGACTTCGGCGCACGCACAACTGGTATTGCGCAGGCCCCGGGACGACGCACACGGCCGCCGGCTCCCGCGTTGCGTCCGGTGCGCTCGACGGAGACGGACTTGTGCTGACACACAGCTGGTGACGTGCCGCCGGCCCGCTCGCCGGGGAAGAAAGCCCGCCTACTCCAGGCGCCACGGCTTCGAGCCGGTAGCCAAGCACAAGGCGGGGGCCGCCGACCACCAGAGGGTGGGCGCTCCAAAGCGCGAACCCGAGCAGCGCGACGATGCCGACGAGTCGAGGCACCTCCCGTCGTCCCTTTGGCACAGCCGCAGCGCGTAACAAGCCCCGCACCTGTGGATCCAGCAGGGACAGCAGCAGCATCCCGAGAGCGTCCGCCCCAATCGCGGCAACACCCAGTCCCCGCAAGAGGTGCGGCAGAGAGGGGTAGCCGAACAGGTCCGGCCACATCCTCCGAGCGACGAATCGCCCAAACGGCAACTCTCCAACGAGCCAGCCGCCGGCGACGGCGAGGATTTGCGGCACCCGAGCGGTCCGTAACCTGCTGATCACGAAG
>Ga0157369_10004413_pt1 | contig 16604 bp, 11 predicted proteins | sample C25metaG_FD_113461 | JGI IMG/M metagenome (GOLD analysis project Ga0157369, IMG submission 113461) | Corn rhizosphere microbial communities from Kellogg Biological Station, Michigan, USA - C2-5 metaG | ecosystem: Host-associated > Plants > Roots > Rhizosphere > Soil | place: USA: Michigan... | reverse complement strand
CCGCCAATCCCGTCGCCACGAATGCGAGCGGCGACGCCGTATTTGCCGGTGTCTCGCTCAACAAGATCGGTACGAATTACTCGCTCAAGGCAACCGACAGCAGCGCCTCGCCACTGAGCGTGACCGGCAACGGGTTCAACATCATCGCCGGCGCCGCCGCCTCGGTCACGTTCACGACGCAACCGGCCTCGAGCAGCAATATCGTCGCCGGCGCGAATATTCCATTGACGGCCCACGTGCAGGACACGAACGCCAATCCGGTGTCCGGCGACAATGTCACGCTGGCGTTCAACAACAATGCCGGCAGCTCGACGCTGTCGGTGACAACGAATCCGATCGTGACCAACGCCAGCGGCGACGCCACCTTCGCCGGTGTCTCGCTGAACAAGATTGGCTCGGGCTACACGCTGAAGGCCACCGATACAACGACACCGTCGGCAACCGTGGCGACAAGCCACGCATTCAACATCGTTGCCGGCGCCGCCGCGTCGGTCACGTTCACGACGCAACCGGCTTCGAGCAGCAACATCGTCGCCGGCGCGAATATTCCATTGACGGCGCACGCCCAGGACACGAACGCCAATCCGGTGCCCGGCGACAATGTCACGCTGGCGTTCAGCAACAATGCCGGCAGCTCGACGCTGAGCGTCACCGCCAATCCCGTCGCCACGAATGCGAGCGGCGACGCCGTATTTGCCGGCGTCTCGCTCAACAAGATCGGCGCGAATTACTCGCTCAAGGCGACCGACAACAGCGCCTCGCCACTGAGCGTGACCGGCAACGGGTTCAACATCATCGCCGGCGCCGCCGCGTCGATCAGCTTCACGACGCCACCGACCGACGCGGTCGCGGGCGTCGCGATCGCTCCGGCAATCGTCGCCAACGTGCAGGATGCGCTCGGCAATGTCGTCGCGGCCCAGAGCGTAAGCCTGGCGATCGTCAACAACGCCGGGGCCACGGGTATTCTTTCAGGCGGCACCGCGCAGCCGAGCGATGCGCTCGGCGACTCGACCTTCAACGGCGCATCGATCGACAAGGCCGGCGTCGGCTATACGTTGAGCGCGAATGTCGGGGCGCTGACGACGACGAGCGACCCGTTTACGATAAGTCCCAACGTGGCTGCCCAGCTCGAGTTCGTCACCGAGCCGGCCAACCTGGCGGCTGGAACGACCACGAGCGCAGCCGTCAGCGTGGAAGATGCGTTTGGCAACGTGAAGGATTCCGACGATACGACCCAGATCAGCATCAGTGTCGACGCCTGCGGAACCCGCGTGCTCGGCACCCGGACCGTCAGCGCCGGCACGGCGCAATTCCCGGACCTGCGTTTCCGCACAATCACCGATCCCGCTACGTTGCAGCTGCACGCACTGAGCGACACGGCGCTGAGCGGCGACAGCGCCACCTTCAAGGTATTGGCCAATCCCGATGCGCTGTTCTGGGGCGGGTTCGAGGGATGCGATCCGTAACGAAGGGAGCCTGGCAGTCTCGCGCTGGGATACCGTTGAGCCTGCCCAAGGCCGCCTGACGATGCGCGCGAAGCGGCCGTTCGCGGTCATCGAGGGCCGTGGCCGGGTTGCCCGAAGCAGGACTGGCCGCGCCGGGCTTTCCCTGCTTCACTGGGACGATGCGGCGCTCATGGCGGGATGACGCGGCCGGAAACAGCCATCGCCAAAGGTGCGGCGATTGCGTGGTACTCTTCCTCGGCTGCCAATATTCGAGCGCCCCCGCCTCGCCAATGCCCGTAGTACGCCGTTTTCTCATTGTCTGCATCGCATTGGCTGTCAGCGCAGCACGAGCTTCCGCCCCCGACCCCGACACGCTGGCCGCCGCCGAGCGGCAATTCGCCGACGAAGTCGCGCGGCAAGGCGGCCTCGATCGCGACGAGGTCTTCGGCACGGTGTCGAAGGCGCGCTACCAGCAGAGCGTCATCGACGCGATCTCGCGCCCGGCCGAGGCCAAGCCGTGGAAGGACTACCGGCCGATCTTCGTCACGCAGCGGCGCATCGACGACGGCGTGGCTTTCCTGCGTGCAAATGCCGCGCTGCTCAAGCGCATCGAGGGCGAGTTCGGCGTGCCGGCGCCGCTGATCGTCACGATCCTCGGCGTCGAGACCAACTACGGCCGCATCACCGGGCGCTATCGCGTGCTCGACTCGCTGGCGACGCTGGCGTTTGCCTATCCGCCGCGCCAGGAGTTTTTCCGCGGCGAGCTCAAGCAACTGTTCCTGCTGCACGGAGCCGCCTTTCCGTACCCGATCGACAGTCTGATGGGCTCGTATGCCGGCGCGATGGGCTGGGGCCAGTTCATGCCGAGCAGCATCGCCAATTTCGCGCGCGACTACGATCACGACGGAAAAGTGGATTTGTGGAACTCCCTGCCGGACATCGGCGCCAGCGTGGCCAACTACTTCGCCGCGCATGGCTGGCAGAAAGGCGGCCCGGTGGCGCTGCCCGCCGACGTGGCTGCCGACGCGCATGCGCTCACGCCGGCCGGCCTGGAACCGGCCTATCCGCTGCAACAGCTGGCCGAATGGGGCTATCGCACGAACGAAAAGCTCGATCCGATGACGCCGGCGACGCTGATCTTCCTCGACGGCGAGCAGGGCCGCGAAGTCTGGATCACGTTCGAGAACTTCTACGTGATCTCGCGCTACAACCGCAGCCCGCTGTACAGCCTGGCGGTGTACCAGCTCAGCCAGGCCATCGCCGCGGACCATTCGCCGTGACGCGGCACGTCCGCTACCGCAGCGCGCTGCCGGCCGCGGCACTCGCGCTGGCGGCACTCGGCGGCTGCGCGCACCAGCCGCCGGCGCGTCCGCCGGGTGCCGGGCCAGCCGGTGCAACACCGCCATCGTCGACGCCGAAGTCCGGCGCCGGACGTTACGCCCAGGACCGCGACTCGACGCCGGACGGGCCGCCACCGGATCTGAGCCGGATCCCCGAGCCGGTGCCGAAAGCTGAACCGCCCTCGCAATACGGCAACAAGTCGCCGTACACTGTACTCGGCGAAACCTACCGCGTGCTGCCGAGCGCAAAAGGCTATGTCGAGCGTGGCATAGCGTCCTGGTACGGCAACAAATTCCACGGCTACACCACCTCCACGTTCGAAAAGTACGACATGTACGCCTACAGCGCCGCGCACAAGACCCTGCCGCTGCCAAGCTACGCGCGCGTGACGAACATCGAGAACGGGCGCAGCGTGATCGTGCGCGTCAACGATCGCGGACCGTTCGTCGCCAACCGCGTGATCGACCTGTCCTACGTGGCGGCGGTCAAGCTCGGGGTCTGGCCCAAGGGCACGGCGATGGTGGAAGTAAGGGCGATCGATCCGGACCACCCGGACCAGGAACCCGCGCCACCGGCGGCGGTCTCAGCGCGCGCCACGGCCGGCGCGGTGCCGGCGAAAACGCCCAAACCCGCGCTATACCTGCAGGTGGGCGCCTACGCCGACCGCGCGAATGCCGAACGTGCCGCGGCGACGATGCGGGCGGCGCACCTGGGCGACGTGCGTGTCGTCTCGGTGCAGATTGACGGCAAGGCCGTGCAGCGTGTCCGCCTCGGCCCGCTCGCCGATGTGGACGAGGCGGACCGGCTTACACCCAAGGTGCGCTCGCTCGGTCTCGGCGAGCCGCGCGTGGCGATCGACAACTGACAGAACCTGGAAAGACGACTCGACAAACAAGCACGTGTCATCCTGTGGCACCACCCTCACCCGCTCACCTATATCTGCCGGGATGCAGCAGCACCATCGCTCGCACCCGGCGCATGCAGGTGCGGCAACCTCTCCCGCCCGGAGAGGTGCTTACTCAAGACGGAATCAAAGATGAAGCATTTGCAACAAAGATACTTTGCCGCACTGGCGGTCCTCTCCCTTGCGCTCGCGGCATCGCCCGCGCTGGCGCGCACGCCGCACACGACCCGCGCCAAGGCGACGCCGCCGGCGCAGGCCCAGGCAAAGGATTCGACGCCGGCGCCGGCGCCCAACGATGCGGCCGCAGCGGTTCCCGCCGACAGTGCGCAGCCGCCGGCGCCGAAACCGGGTGCGCTCAACGTGCCGACACCGCCGCCGCCGTCGCTGGATGCCAAGAGCTGGGTGCTGATGGACTATGCGACCGGGCAGACGCTGGCCGACGCCAACGCCGACGCGCGCGTCGAACCGGCGTCGATCACCAAGGTCATGACCTCGTATGTCGTTTCGGCCGAGCTGGCCGCCGGCAAGATCAAGATGGACGACCAGGTGTTCATCAGCGAGAACGCCTGGCGCAGCGGCGGCGCCGGCACCGAAGGCTCGACCAGCTTCCTCGCGCTGAACAGCAAGGTGGCGCTGAAGGACCTGTTCTACGGCATGGTGATCCAGTCCGGCAACGACGCCGCCATTGCCCTGGCCGAGCACATCGCCGGCTCCGAGCAGACGTTCGCCGAACTGATGAACCAGTACGCCGCCAAGCTCGGCATGAGCGGCACGCACTTCGTCAACGCCTCGGGCCTGCCCGACCCGAACCACTACACCACCGCGCACGACATCGCCGTGCTGTCGCGCGCGCTGATCCACGACTATCCGGAGGAATACAAGATCTACGCGATCAAGGAATTCGAGTGGAACGGCATCAAGCAGCACAACCGCAACTCGCTGCTGTGGCGCGACAGCACGGTCGACGGTATCAAGACCGGCCACACCAAGGAAGCCGGCTATTGCCTGACCACGTCGGCCAGGCGCGGCGACCAGCGCCTGATCGCCGTCGTCATGGGCACGAGCAGCGAGAAGCAGCGCGCCGACGACAACCAGTCGCTGCTCAACTACGGCTTTCGTTTCTATGAAACGCACAAGCTGTATGACGCGGACAAGCCGCTGACCACGCCGGAACTGTGGAAAGGCGCCAGCAACACGATTTCGCTCGGCGTCGCCGACGACGTGCTCGTGTCGATGCCACGCGGCCGCTACAAGGACCTCAAGCCCAGCATGGACCTGCCGACTCGGCTGATTGCGCCGTTCACAAAGGGCCAGAAGGTCGGCACGCTGCGCGTTACGCTCGACGGCAAGCCGCTGGCCGAAAGGCCGCTGGTGGCCCTGGCCGATGCGCCGGCAGCGGGTTTCTGGGGACGCATGTCGGACGGCATCCTGTTGTGGTTCAAGGGCGACAAGAAGAGCGATGTTTCGGCGCTGCCGGATACCAAGTGAGGGCAGAGGTCCGGGAAGCGGGGGCGATGATCGGCCCTCGGACCCGCTTGAAGACGCGGTTCGCGCAGCCATCTGGTACAAATGCAAGATCGACCCTCGATGAAATCGCACGACGACCTCCAGCCGCAGAATCCGCAGCAGGGATTCCAGTTTCCCGGCGCGTTCGAGATCACGGCGATGGGCAAGGCCGGCACGGGACTCGAGCGGCGCGTGCCGCAGACCATCGCCGCGCTCGGCCTGGCCGTGCTCGACGGCAGCCTGCGCATGCGTGAGTCGCGGGAAGGCCACTATGTTTCGGTCAGCGTGACGTTCACCTGTCCTTCTCGCGAGCAATACGATGCGGCACATGCAGCGTTGCGCGCGGACCCGGATGTGAAGTGGACGCTGTGACCGAGGCGGGACGCAGGACCCGGCGCGCGCGATCCGCGGAAGGCTGCGGCATTCGCTGCGCGCGTCCGCCCGCTTCGACCGGCTCGGTTCATTCCAGCCGCCAGCCATGACCGCCGTTCCCGCGCCCGCGCTCCCCAACCCCGCGACCGGAGCCTTCGCTGCCCAGTCCCGAACGCTGATCGTCCGTCGTTTTCCGGGCCTGCAGCCGTACGAGCCGATGTGGCACGCGATGCGGGCGTTCACCGATGCGCGCGGGACCGAAACGCCCGACGAACTGTGGGTGGTCGAGCACGAACCGGTGTTCACGCTCGGCCAGGCCGGCAAGTGGGAGCACGTGCTGATGCCCGGCGACATCCCGGTCGTTCCGGTCGACCGCGGCGGCCAGGTGACCTATCACGGGCCCGGCCAGATCGTCGCCTATCCGCTGGTCGACCTGCGCCGCGCCGGCATCGGCGTGCGCGAGTTCGTCCGGCGCATCGAGCAGGCGATCATCGATACGCTGGCCGAGTGGAACATAGTGGCCGTGCGCAAGGACGGCGCACCCGGCGTCTACGTCGCCGGCAGCAAGGTTGCGGCGCTCGGACTGCGCGTGCGCCGTGGCTGCACATTCCACGGCCTGGCGTTCAACATCGACATGGATCTGGAGCCTTTCCAGCGCATCAATCCGTGCGGATTCCAGGGTTTGAAGGTCACCCAGATGCTAGACTTGGGTGGCCCTTCGCGGCTGGCCGACGTCGAAACCGTGCTGGTGGGCGAACTGGCGCGGCAATTCGGCGCTTCGGCGCAAATCGCGCCGCCCCATACTTTCGACGCTGGCCTGACTGCCGCGGAGCCTGTTAGCGTCTCCAGCTGAAGCCGCGGCGTCGACGTTATTGCGAGCAACCCTTGAACAAGACCATCCCCATCTCGATCGTCGCCGACCCGCCGCAACAGGGCATCAAGCAGCTTGGCGAGGACAAGATCGCGCGCAATCGCGCCGGTTTCGACAGCGGCGTTCCGGTGCTGCGCAAGCCGAGCTGGATCCGCGTGCGGATTCCGCCGGGCAACGCGGTGGCGAAGCTGAAATCGAAACTGCGCGCCAATCGCCTGGTGACCGTGTGCGAGGAAGCGTCCTGCCCGAACATCCACGAATGTTTCGGCAAGGGCACGGCCACGTTCATGATCCTCGGAGAAGTCTGCACGCGGCGCTGCTCGTTCTGCGACGTCGCCCACGGCCGGCCGAAACCGCCGGATGCCGACGAACCGCGGCACCTGGCCGAAACGATCCGCGACATGGGCCTGCGCTACGTCGTGATCACCTCGGTCGACCGCGACGACCTGCGCGACGGCGGCGCCAGTCATTTCGCCGACTGCATCCGCGAAGTGCGCGCGGCCAGCCCGGCCATCCGCATCGAAATCCTGACGCCCGATTTCCGCGGCAAGGGCCGCATGGAGCGCGCGCTCGAGGTGCTCGGCGCGAACCCGCCCGACGTGTTCAACCACAACCTGGAGACCGTGCGCAGCCTGTATCCGAATGTGCGCCCCGGCGCCGACTATGACTGGTCGCTGACCCTGCTGCAGCGCTTCAAGGCGCAGCACCCGCAAATCCCGACCAAGTCGGGGATCATGCTTGGCCTGGGCGAGACCGCGGAACAGGTTCATGCTGCGTTGAACGATCTGCGTGTACATGATGTCGATATGGTCACGATCGGCCAGTACCTGCAGCCCACGCCGCATCATCATCCGGTGCTGCGCTACTGGACGCCGGACGAATTCGATGCGCTGGCCGATTACGGTCATGCGCTGGGCTTCGACCATGTCGCTTCGGGACCGCTGGTGCGCTCGTCGTACCATGCCGACCAGATGGCCCACGCCGCAGGTTATGTCGGCGAAGTGGCTTGAGCTGCGAGAATGGATGGAAGCAATCGCCTGAACCGTGTCCGCGCAAGCGGGCACTATTGAGACAACCGGAAGATGGATTCCCGCCTGGTGCGGGGAATCACGGCAAATCAAACCTGAAGGTACTCCTTGTGGAAATGTCGTTGCGCAAATACCCGTTGCTGATCGCGCTCGCGCTGACCGTGTGCGGCGCCGCCTGGGCCAAGCCCGCGCCGGACAGCGCCCAGATCGCGCTCAAGGCAACGCCGACGCAGGCGCAGACCGCCGTGCTGGCGGCGCGCTTCCTGACGCGTTTCCACTACAAGCCCGAACCGCTCGACGCGAAGATGTCGGAACAGATTTTCGACCGCTACCTCGACGCGCTCGACGGCGACCGCCTGTTCCTGCTGCAGTCCGACGTCGACAAGTTCGCCACGATGCGCGACAAGCTCGGCGATGCGATCTACAACGAAGACCTGTCCGCGCCGTTCGCGATCTACAACGTCTACATCCAGCGCGTGACCGAGCGCACGACGTTCGCGCGCGAAGAGCTCAAGCACGATTTCGACTTCGCCAAGGACGAAAGCTACAAGTACCAGCGCGAAAAGATGCCGTGGGCCAAGACCACCGACGAGCTCAACGACATCTGGCGCAAGCGCGTCAAGAACGACTGGCTGCGCCTGAAGCTGGCCGGCAAGAAAGAAGCCGACATACGCACGACGCTCGACAAGCGCTACGCGAACTACATGGACCGCCTGCGCCAGCTCAACAGCGAAGACGTGTTCCAGACGTTCATGAACGCGTACGCGATGGCGATCGAGCCGCACACCAACTACCTGAGCCCGCGCTCGGCCGAAAATTTCGACATCGCGATGAAGCTGTCGCTCGAGGGCATCGGCGCGGTGCTGCAGCGCGACGAGGACTACACCGCGATCCGCGAGATCGTGCCGGGCGGCCCGGCGGCCCTGTCCGGCAAGCTCAAGGTCGGCGATCGCATCCTGGGTGTCGGCCAGGGCGAGTCCGGGGCCTTGACCGACGTCATCGGCTGGCGCCTCGACGACGTCGTCGACAAGATCCGCGGCGCCAAGGACACCACGGTACGCCTGGAAATCCTGCCGGCCGACTCCGGCCCCGACGGCAAGCACGTCACGGTCGCGATGGTGCGCAAGAAAGTCTCGATCGAGGAACAGGCCGCGAAGAGTTCGGTCATCGACGTCAAGGACGGCGACGTGTCGCGCAAGATCGGCGTGATCTCGCTGCCGACCTTCTACCAGGACTTCGATGCGCGCCGGCGCGGCGACAGGGACTACAAGAGCGCCACGCGCGACGTGGCAAAGATCCTGGGCGAGCTCAAGAAGCAGAACGTCGACGGCGTGCTGGTCGACCTGCGCAACAACGGCGGCGGCTCGCTGTCGGAGGCGACCGACCTGACCGGCCTGTTCATCGGCAAGGGCCCGGTCGTGCAGGTGCGCAGCGCGAACGGGCGCATCGAGGAAGAACAGAACACCGACACCGCCATGGCCTGGAGCGGTCCGCTCGCCGTGCTGATCAACCGCAACTCGGCGTCGGCCTCCGAGATCTTCGCCGCGGCGATCCAGGATTACGGCCGCGGCCTGATCGTCGGCGAGAACTCCTACGGCAAGGGCACCGTGCAGAACCTCGTCGACCTGGACCAGGTCAAGGGCAACGAGAAGCCGTCGTTCGGCGAATTGAAGATGACGATCGCGCAGTTCTTCCGCGTCAACGGCGGTTCGACGCAGCTCAAGGGCGTGACGCCGGACATCGCGTTTCCGCTGACCGGCGACTTCGACCAGAACGGCGAGCAGGCGTTCGACAACGCGCTGGCGTGGACATCGATCGCCGCCGCCGGCTATACGCCGTCGGCGAACCTGTCGCCGGTCGTGCCGATGCTCGAGGCGCGCCACGAGTCGCGCACGGCCGGCGACAAGGAATGGCTGGCGCTGCAGGCCGACATCGCCGACTCGCGCAAGCTGCGCAAGGAGACCTCGATCTCGCTCAACGAGCAGGTGCGGCGCGAGGAGCGCGACGAGCAGGAGAAGAAGCGGCTCGAGCGGCATCCGCAGCTGGCGGCGTCCAAGACGCCCACGGCAAAGGAAAATATTGCATCCGCGGACCCGGGTGCAGCCGCTGCCCAGGTGCGTCCGCGGGCCGAAGGCACCATCAGTCGTTCCCCTGTCCCGGACGACAGCGGTACGCCGGTCGATACGAAAGGCAAGGCAACCGCCTCGCCAGGCAAGGCCAGCAACGATCAGGCAACGCTGGCCGCGACGAAGTCCGCCGAGGCAAAGGACAAGATCGCCAGCAACAGTTCGGATTCCGCCGCCCCCAAGGACGACATCACGACCGATGACGGCCTGCAGGCCGACGAGCGCAGCCTGAAGGCGGACCTGGCCGAGGAGCGCAAGCGCAAGGTCGAGAAGGACGTCGCCCTCAACGAGGCCGCGCACATCCTCGCCGACGAGGTCAACCTGATCCACGCGGACACCAAGCTGGCATCGCGCGTGCTGCCGCACAGCGCAATCGCCAAGGACGCTGTCGACTGACTGATCGGGAAGGCCGTTGCGCGGCCTTCGAAAGAAGCGAGGTGCGCGCTGCGCTGCCTCGCCAGGAAATCAGGCCGGGTGCTGCACCGGCCGCGTCATCGGACTGGGCGGTAACTGCCTCCTCCTCACGAACGCGCGCCCTGCCGCGCGACCGAGCGCTCATGGGCGCGTCAGCGCGACCTGCATTTCGTAAAAAGATTCGGTCGTGCGGCGTTGCGAGGGGCAAATCCCGCAACGCCGCACGAACCGCGCGCTACCGATCCTGGGAGCGCGTGTAACGGGATTTCAGCGTGGCGAAGATGGCGCGCAGACCCTGCGCTTCGCCCCCTTGTGGCCGTCCTGGCCTGTCGCTGTCGTTCCAAGCGTAGACATCGATATGTATCCACGGCGTGAAATTCGGCACAAAGCGCTGCAGGAACAACGCTGCCGTCAGTGCGCCGGCATGGCGCGACGGGCCGCTGTTGGCCAGATCGGCGACGCGCGACTCGAGCATGCTCGTGTACGGCTGCCACAACGGCATGTGCCAGAGCGGATCCTGTTCGGCACGCCCTGCCGCGAGCGCGGCGGCGACCAGCTCGTCGCGATTGCCGAAAATGGCCGGCAGATCCGGACCCAGCGCGACGCGTGCCGCGCCGGTCAGCGTGGCGAAGTCGACGATGGCATCGGGTTTCTGCTCGACCGCATAGGCGAGCGCATCGCACAGCACGAGGCGGCCTTCGGCATCGGTGTTGTCGATTTCGACCGTGACGCCGGCGCGCGTGCGGATGACCTCCCCGGGCCGATATGCGTCACCGCCGATCGCATTCTCCACCGCCGGCACCAGCAGGGTCAGGCGCACCGGCAAACGCGCCTGCATGATCATGTCGGCAAGCGCGATGACATGTGCGGCGCCACCCATGTCCTTTTTCATCCAGCGCATGCCGTCGCCGGTCTTGAGGTTGAGGCCGCCGGTATCGAAGCACACGCCCTTGCCGACCAGCACCAGATGCGGGTGCGCCGCGTCGCCCCAGCGCAGCTCGGCCAGCCGCGGTTCGTTCGGACTGGCGCGCCCGACGGCATGGATCGTCGGGAAATTTGCGCCGAGCAGTTGCGCTCCGACCCATTCACGGAATTCGGCACCGTGCGCCTGCGCCAGCGCCATGACCTGCGTGGAAATCGCCGCCGGCCCCATGTCCTGCGTCGGCGTGTTGACCATGTCGCGCAGGCGCCAGATGGCAGCGAGCGGAGCTTCGAGCGCCTTCAGCGTCACGCTGTCGACCGCGAGCCGTGCCGGCGCACGTGCGAGCTTGCGATAGCGCGCGAAGCGATACGCACCCAGGCCCCAGCCCAGCGCGGCACGCGCGCGGTCCAGCGGCAGGCCGGCCGCATCGAGCCGGTACGCGCCTGCCGGCAGCACGAACGGCAGCGCGGCGAGCGCATAGACGTCATCGGTACGGCCGACGCCGACGAGCACGGCACGCAGCCGGCCGCGTGTGTCGGGCACGAGGCAGTGGCGCCCGGGTTCGGCGTGGTAGTCGCTGTCGTCGACCCAGGCCGTGGCGGCAGCGCCGAGGCGGGCGACGGTTTCACGCAAGGTGGCGCGCGTGACGGCAATCAGCGGGGTGGCGCGCGCGGCGCGGCGCAGGTCGACCAGAGCGTGCATCGCATTCCTCTTCTCGGGGTGCAGCAAATGCGCAGGGACGTCTTCGCGTCCTGCACATTTGACGACAATGCAATCTATGTGCCTGCGCCGGCCCGGCTGTCTCAGGCGACCGCTTGCACCCGCTCGAGCAATCCTGCCAGTTCATCCAGATCGCGCGCGACGACATCGGGCTTTACCGCGTGTTGCCAGACTGCGCCGGTTCGATTCAGCCAGGCGCTGCGCATGCCGGCCGCGCTCGCGCCGAGCACGTCGAGCGCGGGATCATCACCAATGTGAAGGACTTCCTGCGGCGGCAGATCCAGGCCGGCACAGGCGGCGTGGAAGATCTCCACGGCCGGCTTGGCCTTGCCGAAGCTGCGTGAAGAAATGGAAAAGTGGAAAAAGCGTGCAAGGCCGATGCGCTCGAGGTCGGCGTTGCCGTTCGACAGGCTGACCAGCGGGAAGCGTGCCGCGAGGCGCTCCAGCGCCGGCAGCGCGTCGCCGTAGCATTCGACTTCGTTGCGCGCCGCATAGAATTCGGCGAAGGCCGCGTCGACATGCTGCTCGCCATAACCGTGCGGCTGCATCGCCGCGCGCAGGCACAACAGGCGCTGGCTGGTGAAATCGTGCGCGAGCTCGGGATTTTCCGCCGCGATGCGATCGCGCAGCGCGCGCATCGCCGCAATCGGAAATGCATCGGCCACCGGCGGGCAATGTGCCTGCAGCCATTGGTCGAGCCGCTGCTCGGCGCGCAGCATGACCGGCTCGATCGGCCAGAGCGTATCGTCCAGGTCGATCGTGATCGCGCGGATCTGCATCTACCGATCGATCAGTGGTCGGCCGGCGTGTCGGCCTGCTTTTCCGCCCTCAGCCGCGCCGCCCGCTCCTTCGCCTCCTGCGCTTCGGCCGAGTTCGGTGACATGCGCAGCAGGAAATCGGCCGTCGCATTCGGCGCCGAGACCGGGGGCGAGCTGCTCGCCGGCGCAGCCGCCACGACGACGCCGGGCCGCACGTGCGCGTCGATAAAGGCTACCCGTTCCGGCTCCCGCGCAACGAGGTTCTGCCCTTCCGAATACGGCAACAGCCCGTGCCGACGCAGCACTGCCTGCTCCGGCTCGGTTTGCGTGTACTGCGCGAACTTGACGATCGCGTCGTGATTCTTGCTGTCTTCGCGCGCCGCAAGGAACAGCGTCGAGTACAGCGGATAGCTGCCGTTGGCAATCGCAGCGGCCGATGGAGCGACGCCCTCGATGGTCAGCATCTTCAGCGCGGGGTTCGCATGCGCCGACGAGTACGTCGACAGGCCCAGACCGTGCGGATCGATCGCGATGCCCTCTTCGAGCTTGTCGACATTCAGATAGACGCGCGGCACGGAGACGACCATGTCGCCCTTGTGGAAGAGCAGCACGCGCAAGCTGTATTCGCTGCCGTCGAGCGGACCGGCCACTCCGTACAGGTTGATTTCCCCCGGCGCGCCGCCGAGGTCGCTCCAGTCGGTCACATCGCCGAGGTAGATGTCATGCAGCTGCTTGAGCGTGAGATTGCTCACCGGGTTCTTCGGCGAGGTGATCATGACCAGGCCGTCCCACGCGATCGGCAGGAAGTTCGTGCCCTGTTCTTCGGCGCGGCCCGGCATCGGCGGGCGCGAGCTGCCGGCGATGTCGGCAGCGCCCGAATTGACCGCGTCGAGGCCGGAAATCGTGCTGAACGGCTGCAGCGTGAAACGTCCCTGCCCGCTCTTTTCGTAATCGGCTGCCCAGTCCTTCATGAAGGCGCGCGCGACGTTGTGGTCGCCGCGCCAGACCAGCACCGGCCCGGCCGGCACCGGCGCCTTGCCCTTCGATGCCTTCCTGGCCGGGGCGGCGGCCTTCGCCGGGCTGGCAGCCTTCGCCGGACTGGCCGCCGGCTTCTTTGCCGCATCCTGCGCGAAGGCCACGGCGCACAGGCCGATCGACAACGAAATAACGCACGCGCGCAACACGGTCTTGATGTTCACTGATGGATCCCCGGACGAACGGCTGGAAGCCGCATTATCCTCCAGCCGAGCCGCTACTGCATCGTCAGGAACGTGATATTGCGCGCCCGCACGACGGCCAGCTGCAGCTGGCGCGGCTGGCGCGCCAGCAGGCGCTTGAGATCGTCGACGCCGCCGATCTCGACCTGGTTGACCGCGACGATCAGGTCGCCCGGCTTGAGGCTGTTCTTCGCCGCGCGGCTGTCGCTCGCAACGCGCACGACGCTGACGCCGTTGAGTCCTTCGCGACGCGTGCGTTCGCCGGCATTGGCCAGCTCCGCACCGCCCAGGCGCACGTCGATCTTGCCGCCGTCGCTGCTGGAGAACTGCTCGGCGGCCAGGCGCGCGTGCAGCGTCAAGGTCTTGCCGTCGCGCAGCACCTTCAGGTCGAGCGCCGTGCCGATCTTCGAGATGCCCTCGATGTTGTACAGGTCGTTGTCGCTGTTTACCGCCTTGCCATCGATCGCCGTGATCACGTCGCCGGGCTTGATGCCCGCCTCCTCGGCCGGCGACTGCGGCGCAACTTCCGTCACCACCGCGCCCTGCTGCAGGTTGGTCTGCAGCAGGCGCGCGATCTCGGGTGTCAGCGTCTGCGCCTGCACGCCGAGCGAGCCGTGCTGCACATGGCCGCTGGCGATCAGCTGGCGCATCGCATCGCTGGCGCGGTCGACCGGAATCGCAAAGCCGATGCCGACATTGCCGCCGGACGGCGTGTAGATCGCCGAATTGATGCCGACCAGCTCGCCGCGCAGGTTGACCAGCGCGCCGCCGGAGTTGCCCGGGTTGATCGGCGCATCGGTCTGGATGTAGTTCTGGAAACCGACGCCGCGCAGACCCGAGCGCTGCAGCGCGGAGATGATGCCGTGCGTGACGGTCTGGCCGAGGCCGAACGGATTGCCGACCGCGGCGACGAAGTCGCCGACGCGCAACTGGGTCGAGTCGGCCAGCGGCAGCGCCGTGAGGTGGTCGGCGGGGATCTGCACCACCGCGATGTCGCTTTCCGGATCGCTGCCGACCAGGTGGCCGGGCAGCGTGCGGTTGTCGTGCAGCGTCACCGAAATGTCGTCGGCGCCCTCGATGACGTGGTTGTTGGTCAGCACGTAGCCCTTGGCGGCGTCGATGATGACGCCGGAGCCGAGCGACTGCTCGATGCGTTCGCGCGGCGCGTTCTGCATGCCGAAGAACTGGCGGAAGAACGGGTCGTCCATGAACGGATTGCGCACGCGCACGCGCGTCTTGGAATTGATGTTGACCACGGCCGGCACCACCTTTTCCAGCATCGGCGCGAGCGACGTGAGCGGCTGGCCGTCTGCGCCGATCGGCAGGGTCGCCTGGGTGGCGTGTGGCGCCAGCACGACAGACAGGCCCAGGGCCAGGAGGAACATGGCCGCGACGAGCAGGACGCGGCGCCGGAATGACCGATCGGACATGGTGGTTTCCAGAGAATGACGGTGAATTGGAACGTAGCCGCCTTCCAGACCGCAAGCGGCGGCGGCGGTTTCAATCCAATGACAAGGCCTCGTGGTGCAATTCTTGCGCTGTTCAGAAATCAACGGAAATAGCTGCCGCAAACGGTTGAATTCCATCGTCAAAAAAAACGTTTGACAACGCCTTTCCAGCGGCGTAGTTTTCCCGACCGAATTCACAATATCTTGTGCCTGGCCCTTGCAGACGCCCCAAAATATACGGGTTGCATGAGACAATGACGGTGCGGTCGGCGCGCTGCGGGGATGACGAATAGCGAACGATAACAGCAGGTCGGCGAGAGGCAACCGGAGGCGTCCGGAACCCGAGCCGAGGGCGGAGCTTTCTTTGCGGATTTGCAGGTTTGCGGAACGGTGAACGCGCGGAGGGCGGCGCGGTCAGGGAAATAATGGAAAGCAGCGGACGGCACGGATGCGCTGGGGCTGCTTCAAAAGAAGAACGGTTTGGACAAAACCGGGAGGACGAATACGAAATGAGTACGGTGCGCCTCGAATCATTGGGTCGCGGCCTGGCAGAGATTCCCCTGCAGTCCGCCTCTTACGACATCTGGGACAAGAAATATCGCCTCAAGACGAAACAGGGCGAACCGGTCGACGCAAGCATCGACCATACCTACCAGCGTGTCGCGCGGGCGCTGGCCGGCGCGGAAACCACGGCCGAGAAACAGAACTACTGGTACGAGCGATTCCTGTGGGCGTTGCGCCGCGGTGCGATCCCGGCCGGGCGCGTGACGTCCAATGCCGGCGCGCTGGAGCACAAGCCGGCGACGTCGACGATCAACTGCACCGTTTCCGGCACGATCGAAGACTCGATGGACGGCATCCTCGACAAGGTGCACGAGGCGGGCCTCACGCTGAAGGCCGGCTGCGGCATCGGCTATGAATTCTCGACGCTGCGCCCGCGCGGCGCGTATGTTTCCGGCGCCGGCGCGTACACGTCCGGGCCGATGTCGTTCATGGATATCTACGACAAGATGTGCTTCACCGTGTCGTCCGCCGGCGGCCGCCGCGGCGCGCAGATGGGCACGTTCGACGTCAGCCATCCGGACGTCAAGGATTTCATCCGCGCCAAGCGCGAAGACGCGCGCCTGCGCCAGTTCAACCTCAGCCTGCTGATCACCGACGGCTTCATGGAAGCGGTCGAGACCGACGCCGACTGGCCGCTGGTGTTCCCGATCAACGCCAAGGAAAAGGACGAGATCGACCTCACCGACGCCGAAAAGATCATCTGGCGCGAATGGCCGACGCACAAGAACTACGTCAGCCGCGACGACGGCCTGGTCGCCTGCAAGGTGTACGGCCATATCCGCGCCAAGCACCTGTGGGACATGATCATGACCTCGACGTACGACTACGCCGAGCCGGGCTTCATCCTGATCGACCGCGTCAACGAGATGAACAACAACTGGTGGTGCGAGAACATCCGCGCCACGAATCCCTGCGGCGAACAGCCGCTGCCGCCGTACGGCTCGTGCCTGCTCGGCTCGGTGAATCTG
>Ga0157369_10004412_pt1 | contig 16610 bp, 16 predicted proteins | sample C25metaG_FD_113461 | JGI IMG/M metagenome (GOLD analysis project Ga0157369, IMG submission 113461) | Corn rhizosphere microbial communities from Kellogg Biological Station, Michigan, USA - C2-5 metaG | ecosystem: Host-associated > Plants > Roots > Rhizosphere > Soil | place: USA: Michigan... | reverse complement strand
GTGCCGCTCTACCAGGATGCCGGCGCCCGCGAGTTCGTCTTTCCCCTCGTGAATGCCGAGGTCGCGTTCGCAATCGTCGAAGACCAGGAGCAGGTCGACAAGCTGCTCGAGATCCGCAGCGAATGCGCGAAGCTCGCGCGCATCTGGTTCGACGACGGCCGCGGCCTGCGCCACTACAGCGAGCCCGGGCTCGCGTCGCTCGATGCGCTGATCGCGGCGGGCCGCGCCTGGGCCGGGGCGCACCCCGGCTTCTTCGCCGCCGAGCTCGCGCAGGCGAGCCCGCACGACGTCGCGGCGATGTTCTTCACCTCCGGAACCACCGGGACGGCGAAGGGCGTCGTGCACAGCCACGACACGCTGATCGACCGCGCCCGCGCTGGCGCGCGCTTCGACAAGCTGACCGCGCGCGACGAGGTGCTCGCGTACCTGCCGCCGGCGTGGATCGGCCAGAACATCTTCTCGTACGCGCAGTGGCTCGCGTGCGGCTACGTCGTCAATTGCCCCGAGTCGGCCGACACCGTGATGCTCGACCTGCGCGAGATCGGGCCGACCTACTACTTCGCACCGCCGCGCATCTTCGAAGGGCTGCTGACGACGGTCACGATCCGGATGGAGGACGCGGCGCCGCCGAAGCGGTGGCTCTTCGATCGCTGCATGGTGCTCGCCCGTCGCGTCGGCCCGGCGCGCATGGACGGCAAGCCGCTCGCACTGCTCGATCGGATCGGCTACGCGATCGGCAACGCGCTCGTCTACGCGCCGCTGCGCAACACGCTCGGCTTCTCGCGCGTTCGCGTCGCATACACCGCGGGCGAGGCGATCGGCCCGGACCTGTTCGTCTTCTATCGCTCGATCGGCATCAACCTGAAGCAGCTCTACGGCTCGACAGAGACCGCCGTGTTCGTCTGCTTGCAACCCGACCATGAGGTCCGCAACGACACCGTCGGCGTGCCGATCGAAGGCGTCGAGATCCAGGTCAGCGACGCGGGCGAGGTGCTCGTGCGCTCGCCAGGGCTCCTCAAGGCCTACTACAAGGATCCTGCGGCAACCGCCGAGGTGCTCGGCGCCGACGGCTGGTACCGCACCGGCGATGCCGGCTTCCTCGACGCTTCGGGGCACCTCAGGATCATCGACCGCGCCAAGGACGTCGGCAAGATCGTCGGCGGCGCCAACGACGGCGCGCTCTTCGCACCGAAGTACATCGAGAACAAGCTCAAGTTCTTTCCGTACGTCAAGGAAGCGGTCGCGTTCGGCGACGGCCGCGACAAGGTCTGCGCGTTCGTCAACATCGACTTCGAGGCGGTCGGCAACTGGGCCGAGAAGCGCAACCTTCCGTACGGAAGCTACACCGACCTCGCGCAGAAGCCCGCCGTGCTCGAGCTCGTCCGGGAGTGCGTCGAGAAGGTCAACGCCGACCTCGCCGGCGACGAGCGCCTGGCCGGCTGCCAGATCAGCCGCTTCCTCGTCCTCCACAAGGAGCTCGACGCCGACGACGGCGAGCTGACGCGGACCCGCAAGGTCCGCCGCCGCTTCATCGCCGAGCGCTACGGGGTGCTCGTCGAGGCGCTCTACAGCGGCAAGAGCGAGCAGCACGTCGAGACCGAGGTGCGGTTCGAGGACGGCCGCACCGGCAAGGTCGCGGCGACGCTCAGGATCGTCGACGTCAAGACGTACCCGCCGGTGGGCCGGGCGGCGTGATGGCAGCGCGCGCGGCCGGCGACGTCATCCTCGAGGTGCGCGACATCAGCCTCGCATTCGGCGGCGTCAAGGCGCTCAGCGGGATCAGCTTCGACGTCCGCGAGCACGAGATCCGCTCGATCATCGGCCCCAACGGCGCCGGCAAGAGCTCGATGCTCAACTGCATCAACGGCGTCTACCAGCCGCAGCAGGGCGCGATCAGCCTGCGCGGCCGCACCTTCCAGCACATGAAGCCGCGCCAGGTCGCCGAGATGGGCGTCGCACGCACGTTCCAGAACCTCGCGCTGTTCAAGGGCATGAGCGTACTCGACAACATCATGACCGGGCGCAACCTCAAGATGCGCACCAACCTGTTCCAGCAAGCGATCCGCTGGGGCGCGGCCGAGCGCGAGGAGACGTCGAACCGCATCGTCGTCGAGAAGCTCATCGACTTCCTCGAGATCCAGGCGTACCGCAAGGTGCCGGTCGGGCGGCTTCCCTACGGCCTGCAGAAGCGGGTCGACCTCGGGCGCGCGCTCGCGATGGAGCCGCAGGTGCTGCTGCTCGACGAACCGATGGCCGGCATGAACCTCGAGGAGAAGCAGGACATGAGCCGCTTCATCCTCGACGTCAACGACGAGTTCGGCACCACCATCGTCCTGATCGAGCACGACATGGCGGTCGTGATGGACATCTGCGATCGCGTCGTCGTCCTCGACTACGGTCGCAAGATCGGCGACGGCACGCCTGACGAGGTGCGCGCCAACCCCGACGTGATCAGCGCCTATCTCGGCACGGCACACTGACCTCGGCGCGGGCGATGGGCTTCTTCCTCGAGACCTTGATCGGCGGCCTGATGACCGGCATGCTGTATTCGCTGGTCGCGCTCGGCTTCGTGCTGATCTTCAAGGCGAGCGGCGTCTTCAATTTCGCGCAGGGCTCGATGGTGCTGTTCGCGGCGCTGGCGATGGCGCGTTTCGCCGACTGGCTGCCGCGCTGGCTCGGCTTCGACAACCGCCTGCTCGCGAACCTGCTCGCCTTCGTCGCCGCGATGGCGGTCATGGTCGTCGCGGCATGGCTGATCGAGCGGCTCGTCCTTGCCAAGCTCGTCAACCAGGAGGGCATCACGCTCCTGATGGCGACGCTCGGCATCAGCTACTTCTTCGACGGCTTCGGCCAGACGGTCTTCGGCAACGACATCTACAAGCTCGACATCGGCCTGCCGAAGGACCCGGTGTTCCTGTTCGAGCAGGCGTTCCAAGGCGGCATCCTCGTCAACAAGGAAGACCTCTACGCGGCGCTGATCGCGGCGTTGCTCGTCGCGGCGCTCTCGCTCTTCTTCCAGAAGACCGGCACCGGCCGGGCGCTGCGCGCGGTCGCCGACGACCACCAGGCAGCGCAGTCGATCGGCATCCCGCTCGGCCGCATCTGGGTCATCGTCTGGACCGTCGCCGGCTGCGTCGCGCTGGTCGCCGGAATCATCTGGGGCAGCAAGCTCGGCGTGCAGTTCTCGCTCTCGCTCGTCGCGCTGAAGGCGCTGCCGGTGGTCATCCTCGGCGGCCTCACGTCGGTGCCGGGCGCGATCCTCGGCGGCCTCGTCATCGGTGTCGGCGAGAAGCTGTCGGAGGTCTACATCGGGCCGCACCTCGGCGGCGGCATCGAGATCTGGTTCGCCTACGTCGTCGCCCTCGCCTTTCTTCTCGTCCGGCCGCAAGGTCTGTTCGGCGAGAAGATCATCGATCGGGTCTGACTGAAGCGGAAGGCCTGACCATGCTCTACCGCGAGAACGGCCAGTTCAAGACGAGCTACCGCGCCGATCAGCAGATCTTCCCGATCCTGCAGGACCGGCTCGCGATCCTCGCGCTCGCGGCGATCACGCTCGTCGGCGTGCCGCTGTTCGCGAGCGACTACCTGTTTCGCGCCATCCTGATCCCGTTCGCGATCCTGGCGCTGGCCGCCCTCGGTCTCAACATCCTCGTCGGCTACTGCGGGCAGATCTCGCTCGGCACCGGCGCGTTCATGGCCGTCGGCGCGTATGCCGCGTACAACTTCGTCGTCCGCGTCCCCGGCATGCCGCTGCTCGCCGCGCTGCTGCTCGGCGGCCTGTGCGCGACGGCGATCGGCGTCGCCTTCGGCATTCCGAGCCTGCGGATCCGCGGCTTGTATCTGGCGGTCGCGACGCTCGCCGCGCAGTTCTTCGTCGAGTGGGCGTTCCTGCGCATCAAGTGGCTGACCAACGATTCGACCTCCGGATCGGTGACGGTCGGCGCGCTCTCGGTCTTCGGCATCCCGCTCGACACGCCGGCGTCAAGATACCTGCTGTGCATGGCGCTGCTCGTGCTGTTCGCGCTGCTCGCCAAGAACCTCGTGCGCGGCCACATCGGCCGCGAGTGGATGGCGATCCGCGACATGGACGTCGCCGCGGCCGTGATCGGCATCCGTCCCGTCTACGCCAAGCTCACCGCGTTCGCGATCAGCTCGTTCATCGTCGGCGTCGCCGGCGCGCTCTGGGCGTTCGTCCACCTCGGCTCGTGGGAGCCGGCGGCGTTCGGCATCGAGCGCTCGTTCCAGCTCCTCTTCATGATCATCATCGGCGGCCTCGGCTCGATCATGGGCAGCTTTCTCGGCGCCGCCTTCATCACCATCGTGCCGATCGTGCTGAACCGGACGCTGCCGCTGTTCGGCAACGCGTTCGGCGTGCACGTCGACACCGCGCTCGTCTCGCACTTCGAATCGATGCTGTTCGGCGCGCTCATCGTGTTCTTTCTCATCGTCGAGCCGCACGGCCTCGCCCGCCTGTGGTCGACGGCGAAGGAAAAGCTCAGGCTGTGGCCCTTCCCGCACTAGGGCCTGTCTGTTCGCCGCCCCGCGGCACCACCATCCCATCGGAGATGCCATGAAACTGAAATCCGTCCTCTTCGCCGCCGCGGCCGGCGCCACCCTGCTCGCCACGCTTGCTGCGCCGCCCGCCGCGGCGCAGGCCAAGGAGCAGTTCTTCCCGGTGCTGCCGTACCGCACGGGCGCGTATGCACCGAACGGCGTGCCATGGGCGAACGGCTACGTCGATTACCTGAAGCTCATCAACGCTCGCGACGGCGGCATCAACGGCGTCAAGATCACCTTCGAGGAGTGCGACACCGGCTACGCCACCGACCGTGGCGTCGAGTGCTACGAACGCCTGAAGGGCAAGGCCAGCGGCGAGATCTTCCAGCCGCTGTCGACCGGCATCACGTTCGCCTTGACGTCGAAGGCGCCGAGCGACAAGAACGTGCTCATCACCTCGGGCTACGGCCTGTCGGAATCGAGCGACGGCCTCGTCTTCAAGTGGAACTTCCCGATGCTCGGCACCTACTGGAGCGGCGCCGACATCATCATGCAGCACATCACCAAGAAGGAAGGCGGCAGCCTCAAGGGCAAGAAGATCGCGCTCGTCTACCACGACAGCCCGTACGGCAAGGAGCCGATCCCGCTGCTGCAGCAGCGCGCCAAGCTGCAGGGCTACGACCTCACGCTGCTGCCGGTGGCGGCGCCGGGCGTCGAGCAGAAAGCGACCTGGCTGCAGATCCGCCAGCTCCGCCCCGACTACGTGCTGCTCTGGGGCTGGGGCGTGATGAACTCGGCGGCGATCAAGGAGGCGGTCGCGACCGGCTACCCGCGCGAGCGCATGTACGGCGTGTGGTGGTCGGCGGGCGAGCCCGACGTCAAGGACGTCGGCGACGCCGCCAAGGGCTACAACGGGCTGGTCGCGTTCGGCAACCAGGGCCGCGTCATCGACGACATCAAGAAGTACGTGCACGGCAAGGGCCAGGGCACGGGTCCGATCGAGGAAGTCGGCCAGACGCTCTACATGCGCGGCATGACCTCGGCAGTGCTCGCGGTCGAGTCGGTGCGGCGCGCGCAGGAGCGCTACGGCAAGGGCAAGGTGATGGACGGCGAGCAGATCCGCTGGGGCGCCGAGAACCTCGCGCTCGACGACAAGAAGCTCGCCGCGCTCGGCCTGACGGGCATCATGAAGCCGCTGTCGACGAGCTGCACCGACCACGAAGGTTCGCGCTCGGCGCGGATCCACACCTGGGACGGCAAGGCCTGGCAGGTCACGTCGGACTGGTACGCCGCCGACGAGGCGATCATCAAGCCGATGGTCAAGACGGCAGCGGCGAAGTACGCGTCGGAGAAGAACGTGACGCCGCGCACTCCGGCGGACTGCCAGAGCTGAGCGTGGCGCAGGTCGCGCACGCGGCGGCGACGACGCCTCCTCCCGATACGGAGCAGGCGCCGGCCGCCGCGCGCGCGCGACGCACCGGCACCATCCTCCTCGACGTCAACGGCATCGAGGTCATCTACAGCCACGTGATCCTCGTCCTCAAGGGCGTTTCGCTGCAGGTCCACGAAGGCTCGATCGTCGCCCTGCTCGGCGCCAACGGCGCCGGCAAGACGACGACGCTGCGCGCGGTCAGCAACCTGCTCGCCGGCGAACGCGGGCTCGTCACCAAGGGAACGATCGAGCTGCGCGGCGAGCGCATCGACCGGCTCAGCACATCGCAGATGGTCGAGCGCGGCGTCGTCCAGGTGATGGAGGGCCGTCGCTGCTTCGCGCACCTGACGATCGAGGAGAACCTGCTCACCGGCGCGTACACGCGGCGCGACGGCAGCAGCAGCGTCGCCGCGACGCTCGACAAGGTGTATCGCTACTTCCCGCGCCTGCGCGAGCGGCGTGCGTCGCAGGCTGCGTACACGTCGGGCGGAGAGCAGCAGATGTGCGCGATCGGCCGCGCGCTGATGGCCAATCCGAAGATGGTGCTGCTCGACGAGCCGTCGATGGGCCTCGCGCCGCAGGTCGTCGAGGAGGTCTTCGAGATCGTCCGCGACCTCAACCAGAAGGAAGGCGTGACCTTCCTGCTCGCCGAGCAGAACACCAGCATCGCGCTGCGCTACGCCGACTACGGCTACATCCTCGAGACCGGCCGCATCGTCCTCGACGGCCCCGCGGCGACGCTGCGGGAGAACGAGGACGTGCGGGAGTTCTACCTCGGCACCGGCGGCAGCGGTGGCGACGGCGAGCGCAAGAGCTATCGTGCGGTCAAGAGCTACAAGCGCCGCAAGCGCTGGCTCGCCTGAGACGAAGGAAGAACATGGCCCATGCTTCGCCCGAGGCTCTGCGACCGTTGCTGCCCGTCTTGCGCCAGCTGCGCGAGATCAAGGGCTTGCAGGAAAAGCAGCCCGGCATCTTCTACGCGCGCCGCGACGCGTTCATCCATTTCCACGAAGAAGGCGGCGTCGTCCATGCCGACCTGAAGAAGCCCGGCGGCTCGGGGTGGGACCGCTTCGCGCTGGCGACTTCGGCCGACCAGCGCAAGCTCGTCGACGAAGCGAAGCTGCGCGCGCGCCGGTTCGACGACGAGTAGCGACCCGATGGCTTCGCCGAACGCTGCGGCGCGCGCGCACTACGACGCGCTGGAGACGCGATCGCCCGAAGAGCGCGACGCGCAGATCGCGCGCGACCTCCCGCGCCTGATCGCGCACGCGATCGCGCACGCACCGGCGCTGGCGGCACGACTCCGCGGCGTCGACGCTCGCGCAGTGACGTCGCGCGCTGCGCTCGCCGCGCTTCCGGTGCTGCGCAAGAGCGAGCTCCTCGCCGGCCAGAACGCGGCAGACGCAGGCGATGCGTTCGGCGGCTTCGCCACCGTCGGCTGGGGCGCCACACGCCCCGAGGCCGAGCGCGCGCTGCGCGTCTTCGTCTCGCCCGGGCCGATCCGCGAGCCCGAGACGGCTCGCCGCGACTACTGGCGGATGGCGCGCGCGCTCTACGCCGCAGGAGTGCGCGCCGGCGATCTCGTCCACAACAGCTTCAGCTACCACCTCACGCCTGCCGGCTCGATGATGGAAAGCGGCGCCCACGCGATCGGCTGCACCGTCTTTCCGGGCGGCACTGGCCAGACCGAGCTGCAGTTGCAGGCGATGGCGGCGCTGCAGCCGAGCGCGTACACCGGAACGCCGAGCTTCCTGCGTCTCCTCCTCGAGAAGGCCGACGAATCCGGGGTCGCGCTGCCTTCGCTCGCGCGCGCGTGCCTGAGCGGCGAGGCGGTTCCCGTCGCGCTCTGCAACTGGCTCGAGCAGCGCGGCATCGCCCCGTTCCAGACCTACGGCACCGCCGACCTCGGCCTCGTTGCGTACCAGACAGAGGCGCGCGAAGGCCTCGTCATCGACGAAGGCGTCGTCGTCGAGATCGTCGCCCCCGGCAGCAACGACCCGGTCGCCGACGGCGAGATCGGCGAGATCGTCGTGACGACGCTCAATCCCGACTACCCGCTCGTCCGCTACGCGACCGGCGACCTCTCGGCGATCCTGCCAGGGACGTGCCCGACCGGGCGGACCAACCGCCGCATCCGCGGCTGGCTCGGCCGTGCCGACCAGTCGACCAAGGTGCGCGGCATGTTCGTTCATCCGTCGCAGGTCGGCGAGATCGCTCGCCGGCATCCGGAGATCGCGCGGGCGCGGCTCGTCGTCTCGGGGGCGATGGCCGACGACCGCATGACGCTCGTCGCCGAGACCGCGGGCGCCGGAAAAGGACTCGCCGAGCGCATCGTGCAGACGATCCGCGACGTCACCAAGCTGCGCGGCGAGGTCGAGCTCGTCGCCCCTGGCAGCCTGCCGAGCGACGGCAAGCTGATCGAGGACCGGCGGGCGGCGCGTTGACGGTCGCGCCCGCGGAGCGCGTACGATCGTTCCATCGCCCCCGCAAACGGCTCGCCATGCCCTACTCGCTTCGTTCGATCGCCGCCCTCCTCGTCTGCGTCGGCCTCGCGGGCTGCGTCGCGTATCCGTATCCGTACGAGCCGCAGACCGTCATGGTGCCGGCGAGCTTCGACCGCTCGTGGGACGCTGCGCTCGGCGCCGCGTCCGACTCGGGCATCCAGGTGACGTCGGCGGATCGCGCGAACGGCCGCATCACGGGCACCAAGGCCGGCGCAGTGGTGACGATCACGGTCGAGCAGCAAAGCGGGGGCAACGTGCGCGTCGGCTTCAGCGCACCCGATGCGCGCGAGAGCAATCCGACGCTCAACGATCGCTGGCTCGGCAACTACAACCGCCGCATGGGCCGCTAGCGGCCGGTCGCGACCCCGCGCGATGCGGGGCCGTCGTTGTCGATGTCAGTGCTTCCACCGCTGACGCGGGCGCGGCGGTTTCGAACAATGGGCGATGCTGATTCCGCCCACCGCCATGCAGCCACTTCGCGCCTTCCTCCTCGTCGCCGCAGCGGCGATCGCCGCGCCCGCGTTCGCCGAGTTCCCGGACAAGCCGGTCACGATCGTCGTTCCGTTCGCGGCCGGCGGACCGACCGACAAGGTCGCGCGCGACCTCGCCGAGGCGATGCGCAAGCCCCTCGGCGGCCAGAGCATCATCATCGAGAACACCGCCGGCGCCGGCGGCACGATCGCGACCAACAAGGTCGCCAAGTCGCCCAACGACGGCTACACGCTGCTGCTGCACCACATCGGCATCAGCACCGCGCCGAGCCTGTACCGGACACTGCCCTACAAGACGCTCGACGACTTCGAGTACCTCGGCATGATCAACGAGGTGCCGATGACGCTCGTCGGCAGGCCGTCGCTGCCCGCGAACAACTATGCCGAGCTCGCAAAGTGGATCGATGCCAACAAGGGCAAGATCAACCTCGCCAACGCCGGCCTCGGCGCGGCATCGCACCTGTGCGGGCTGCTGTTCCAGAGCGCGCTCAAGGTCGAGATGACGACGGTCCCTTACAAGGGCACGGGCCCGGCGATGACCGACCTCATCGGCGGCCAGGTCGACATCATGTGCGACCAGACGACCAATACGACCGGGCAGATCGAGAGCGGCAAGGTCAAGGCCTACGCGGTGACGACGACCAAGCGGCTGACGACGTCGGCGCTGAAGAACCTGCCGACGCTCGAGGAGGCCGGCGTGAAAGGATTCAACGTTTCGGTCTGGCACGGCCTGTACGCGCCGAAGGGAACGCCGAAGGCGGTGGTCGACAAGATCAACGCAGCGCTGCGCGCCGCCCTCAAGGATCCGGACTTCATCAAGCGCGAGGAGCAACTCGGCGCAGTGGTCATCTCCGACGCCCGCAACGGCGGCGCCGAGCACAAGAAGTTCGTCGAGGCCGAGATCGCGAAGTGGAGCCCGATCATCAAGGCTGCCGGCGTGTACGCCGATTGAGCAAGCGCGGCGGTCAGCCGCGCAGCGTGATCGGAATCGTCACCGGCCCGTCATTGACAAGCGCGACCTGCATGTCGGCGCCGAACTCCCCGCACGCGACCTGGCCGACGTGCAGTCGGCGCGCCGAGGCGACGACGCGGTCGTAGAGCGCGCGGCCGCGCTCGGCGCCTGCCGCACCGACGAAGCTCGGCCGGTTGCCGCGCGACGTGTCGGCAGCGAGCGTGAATTGGCTGACGACGAGGAGCGCGCCGCCGACCGCAGCGAGATCGAGGTTCATCTTGCCCGCCGGGTCGGCGAAGACGCGCAGCGCCAGCACCTTGGCGGCCAACCGCTCGGCGACGGCATCGCTGTCGTCGGGCTCGGCGCAGACGAAGACGAGGAGACCGCGGCGGATCGATCCGACGACGCGTTCCGCGACGGTGACACGGGCCTCGGCGACCCGCTGCACGAGCGCGATCACGGCGACGCTTCCGCCGCGGCGTTGAAGACCGGTTCGACGTTCGACGGCAGCAGCTGGATCGACGCGCGCAGCCCCGCCACCTCGTTCATCAGCGCCTGCTCGACCTCGCCGCGCAGCGCCGCGGCGCGGCCGAGCGTCCAGCTCGCCGGCACGTGCATGTGGACGTCGAGGAAGCGACGGCTGCCCGCACGCCGGGTCACCATGTCGTCGAAGCGCACCGAGCTCTCGGCGAAGCGCGCCAGCGTGCGGTCGATCCGCTCCTGGACTTCTGGCTCGAGCGCCTTGTCCATGAGGCCGTCGACCGACACCCAGACGACGCGCGCGCCTTCGCGGATGATGTTGATGGCGACGCCGATCGCGACCGCAGGATCGAGCCAGAGCCAGCCGGTGAGCTGCACCGCGACGACGCCGACGACGACGCCGGCCGAGGTCCAGACGTCGGTGTAGAGGTGGCGTGCGTCGGCCTCGAGCGCGATCGAACGGTGTCGGCGCGACTCGGCCAGCATCCTGGCAGCAAGGAGGCCGTTCAGCACCGAGCTCACGATGCTGAGCGCGAGGCCCACGCCGACGGCCTCGAGAGGCTGGGGATGGAAGAAACGGCCGATCGCCGCCCAGGAGATCGCGATCGCGGCCGCAGCGATCATCAGGCCCTCGAAAGCGCTCGAGAAGTACTCGGCCTTGGTGTGGCCGAACGGATGGTCCTCGTCCGCGGGGCGCGCCGCGATCGTCACCATCGCAAGCGCGAACAGCGCCGACGCGAGGTTGACGAGCGACTCGAGGGCATCCGAGAGCAGCCCGACCGAGCCGGTGACCCACCACGCGCAGGTCTTCAGCACGATCGTCACGACCGCGGTCGCGACCGAGAGGCGGAGCAGCGTCGCGACTCGCACGCCCGCGCGACCTCAGCGCAGCGTCACCCGGGCGAACTTGCGCTTGCCGACCTGGACGACGAAGGTGCCGGGCGACAGCTTCAAGGCCCGATCGGAGACGACGCCACCGTCGATCCGCACGCCGCCGCCGTCGACCAGCCGGAGTGCCTCGCTCGTCGAAGGCGCCAGCCGCGCCTGCTTGAGGACGGCGCCGATGCCGAGCGGCGCGCCCTCGAGCGTCACTGCTTCGATCTCGTCGGGGATTCCGCCGCGGGCGCGCAGGTCGAAGTCCGCCTCCGCTGCTTCGGCCGCGGCCCGCCCATGGAAGCGGCTCGTGATCTCAGTTGCGAGCGCCACCTTGGCGTCCCGTGGGTTGCGACCGGCGTCCGTCTCCGCACGCAGTCTCGCGATCTCGGCTTCGGAGCGTGTACTCAGAAGATCGAAGTATTTCCACATCAGATCGTCGCTGATCGACATCAATTTGCCGAACATATCGTTGGCGGGGTCTGCGATCGCGATGTAGTTGCCCTTCGACTTCGACATCTTCTCGACGCCGTCGAGGCCTTCGAGCAGGGGCATCGTCATGATGCATTGCGGCTCCTGCCCGTACTCCGACTGCAAGGCGCGCCCGACCAGCAGGTTGAACTTCTGATCGGTGCCGCCGAGCTCGAGGTCGGACTTCAGCGCGACCGAGTCGTAACCCTGCATGAGCGGATAGAGGAACTCGTGGACGCTGATGGGCGTTCCCGCCTTGAAGCGGCGGCTGAAGTCGTCGCGCTCCATCATCCGCGCCACCGTGTAGCGCGCCGCGAGCTCGATCATCCCGCGAGCTCCGAGCGGGTCGCTCCACTCGGAGTTGTAGCGAATCTCGGTCCGCTCCGGATCCAGGACGAGCTTGGCCTGATCGTAGTAGGTGCTCGCATTCGCCTCGATCTGCGCCCGCGTCAGCGGCGGCCTCGTCGTGTTGCGCCCTGAAGGGTCGCCGATCATCGACGTGAAGTCACCGATCAGGAAGATGACGGTGTGGCCCAGGTCCTGCAGCTCGCGGAGCTTGTTGAGGACGACGGTGTGGCCGAGGTGGATGTCGGGCGCGGTCGGGTCGAGGCCGAGCTTGATCCTGAGCGGCACCCCGGTCGCCTCGGACCGCGCGAGCTTGCGCAACCACTCGGCCTCGGGAATCAGCTCGCTGCAGCGGCGCAACGAGGTCGCTAGCGCATGTCGGACCGATTCGGTGACGGGATGCGGCGAATCCAGCGGAATTGACGGGGACATCACTGGCTGTTACGGGGGAAAGGCCAGCGACGGCCGGTATACTGCGCCGGCGTCCTACAAGCCAGTGGGATGGTGCCCTACGAGAGCGGGCGTTCGCCAACGATTCTATGGCGCCCCGCTCGCGACGATCAACCGAGGTGCGCCGCGCGCTGCACCGCCGAACCGAGCACCGAGCTCCTCGACAAATTGAATTCGCTGGCATCCCTGGATGTCGCTTGGCGTGACGCTTCGACGCGCATCGCAAGCTTTGCCACCCGACACCCCCGCACGCTCGCGGCCTCCGTCTCGATCGCACTCGCCGGCTTCGCGGCGACCGCGTTCGGCGTCGCGCCCGAAGTCCCCGACCCCGCTGCGCTGCCGCAGCGCACGATCGTCGAGAACGTTCCGACTGTCGACCTGCACTCGCAACTCGACGCGCTCGCCGACCAAGACCTCGAGCTGTTCCGCAGCGAGATCACGCGGGCCGGCGACACCACCGACTCGCTGCTCGCACGCCTGAACGTCATCGACGCGCGCGCCGCTGCGTTCCTGCGCAGCGACCCGATCGCCAGGCGCCTCTTCGAGGGCCGCTCGGGCAAGCGCGTCCAGGTGCGCGTCGACTCGCACGGCCGCCTCGTCGAGCTGATCGCTCGCTATGCCGCGCCGGTCATCGACAAGCTGCCGACCCAGTTCACGCGCCTGCGCGTGCAACGGATCGCCGACCAGCTCGTCGCCGACGTCACGACCGCGCCGCTGGCGTCGCAGGTGCTGATGGCCAGCGGGACGGTGCGTTCTTCGCTGTTCAGCGCGACCGACGACGCCGGCATCCCGGATGCGGTCGCGACGCAGCTCGCCGAGATCTTCGCCAACGACATCGACTTCCGCCGCGAGCTCCAGCGCGGCGCGACGTTCTCGGTCGTCTACGAGTCGCTCACCGCCGACGGCGAGCCGATCAGCTGGGGGCCCGCCAGCGGCCGCGTCCTCGCTGCCGAGTTCGTCAACCGCGGCCAGACGTTCTCGGCGATGTGGTTCAAGGACGGCGAGGGCAAGGGCGCGTACTTCGGCCTCGATGGCCAGAGCAAGCAGCGCTCGTTCCTCGCCAGCCCGCTCGAGTTCTCGCGCGTGACGTCGGGCTTCGCGATGCGGATGCACCCGATCCTCAACGCCTGGAAGCAGCACAACGGGGTCGACTACGGAGCGCCGACGGGAACGCCGGTGCGCACGGTCGGGGAAGGCGTCGTCGAATTCGCCGGTTGGCAGAACGGCTACGGCAACGTCATCCACATTCAGCACGGCAGCGAGCGCTCGACGGTGTACGCGCACCTCAGCCGGATCGACGTCGTCGCAGGCCAGCACGTCGAGCAGGGCGCGGTCATCGGCGCGGTCGGTCAGACCGGCTGGGCGACCGGGCCCCACCTGCACTTCGAAGTCAAGATCAACGGCACCCAGCAGGATCCGCTGCTCGTCGCCCAGGCGTCGGAGGCGGCGACGGTCTCGCCGGAGGCGCGCGCGCGCTTCAGCCAGCTCGCGCAAAGCGTCCGCGCCCAGCTCGGCATCGCCGAGACGCTGCCGCGGACGCCACTCCTGGGCGAGTAGGCCGCGCGTTGCGAGCCGCTCCGGTTCGCAACCCGCCGCGCGCGACGGTCTCGACGCGAGGATGATCGAAGCGTTCATCGGCCTCATGTCGGGCACGTCGCTCGACGGCATCGACGGCGTCCTCGTCGAATTCGGCATTCCCGGTGCACCGCCGGCGGCGCGCGTCGTCGCCCACGCGCATCGGGCGTTTCCGGCGCCGCTGCGCGCCGAGCTCGCGGCGCTCAACGGCGCCGGCGCGAACGAGCTGCATCGCGCTGCCCTCGCCGCCAACGCGCTGGCGGTCGAGTCGACCGCGGTCGTCGAGGCGCTCCTCGTGAAGGCACGCTGCGAGCGCAATCGCGTCGTCGCAATGGGCTCGCACGGTCAGACCGTGCGCCACCGGCCGCACGACTTCGACGGCACCGGCTACACGATCCAGCTGAACGCACCTGCGCTGCTCGCCGAGCGGAGCGGAATCGACGTCGTCGCCGACTTCCGCAGCCGCGACGTCGCCGCGGGAGGCCATGGCGCGCCGCTCGTCCCGGCCTTTCACCACGCGATGTTCGGCCGCGGCGATGCGTCGGTCGCGGTGCTGAACCTCGGCGGAATCGCCAACCTGACCGCGCTCGACCAGGGCGGCGCGATCGCCGGCTTCGACTCGGGCCCCGCGAACGTTCTCCTCGATCTCTGGTGCGAGCGTTCGACCGGGCAGCCGTTCGATCCCGACGGATCGTGGGGCGGCCGCGGACATGTCGACGCCATGCTCCTCGAGGCGTGTCTCGCCGAATCCTACTTCGCGCTGCCGCCGCCGAAGAGCACCGGACGCGACCTCTTCAACGCCGGCTGGCTCGAAGCTCGGCTCGACGCGACGCGGGCGCGGGCGCGGCTGCCGCCAGAGGACATCCAGGCGACGCTCGCCGAGCTCACCGCGCGCACCGTCGCCGACGCATTCCGCGCGTATCTTGCAAGGGCTGCCGAGGTCATCGTGTGCGGCGGTGGGGCGCGCAACGCGGACCTGATGGCGAGGTTAGCCAGCGCGCTCGTCCCTGCGCGCGTCGTCGCGAGCGACGAGCGCGGGCTTCCGGCCGACCAGGTCGAGGCCGCGGCGTTCGCCTGGCTCGCGCGAGCGTTCGTTCATCGGCTCGCGGGCAACGTTCCGGCGGCGACAGGCGCGGCAGGTCCGCGCATCCTCGGCGCGCTCTACCCGGCGCGCTGACTGCCATCGGGACGCCAACGAAAAAGCCGCCTCGCGGCGGCTTTCGTGGGCGGGACCGTTCGAACCGAAGTTCAGGCCGAGAAGCTCGAGCCGCAACCGCACGTCGTCGTCGCGTTCGGATTCTTGATGACGAACTGCGCGCCCTGGAGATCGTCCTTGTAGTCGATCTCGGCGCCAGCGAGATACTGAAGGCTCATCGCGTCGATCAGCAGCATCACGCCGTTCTTTTCCATCGTCGTGTCGTCGTCGTTGACGATCTCGTCGAAGGTGAAGCCGTACTGGAACCCGGAGCAGCCGCCGCCCTGCACGAAGACGCGCAGCTTGAGGTCGGGGTTGCCTTCCTCGTCGACGAGTTCCTTGACCTTGTTCGCGGCGCTGTCGGTGAAGACGAGCGGCGGCGGCGGCGCATCGCCCTCGGGCGACCTGACGACGGGATCGACGACTGCGCTCATGCGACGCTCCTGGAAAGGGACCTGCCGATTATCGGCGAACGGTCGTTCCCGCGCTGTCGCGGGGGAAAGCGGTACGTGCGGTCCTTCCGCGGAAAGGCAAGGCCCGATGCAAGGAGACGAGGCGCGCCGGCGCCTCGCCGATCAGCGCTTGCTGAACTGCTTGCGGCGGCGCGCGCCGTGCAGGCCGACCTTCTTGCGCTCGACCTCGCGCGCGTCGCGGGTCACGAACCCGGCGCGGCTGAGGTCGCCCTTCAGCGCGACGTCGTAGTCGATCAGCGCCCGCGTGATGCCGTGGCGGACGGCGCCGGCTTGGCCGGTCTCACCCCCGCCGTGGACGTTGACGCGGATGTCGAAGGCCTGGTCGTTGGCGGTCAGCACGAGGGGCTGGCGGACGACCATGATCGACGTCTGCCGGCCGAAGTACTGCTCGACCGGACGCCCGTTGACGAGGATCTGGCCGTTGCCCTTCTTCATGAAGACGCGCGCGACCGACGACTTGCGACGGCCGGTGCCGTAGTTCCAGTTTCCGATCATCGCGCGTCCTGAAGAATGTCGAGTTTCTTGGGCTGCTGCGCGGTGTGCGGGTGCGTGTCGCCCGCGTACACCTTCAGCTTCTTGATCATCGCGTAGCCGAGCGGGCCCTTGGGGAGCATCCCCTTGACCGCCTTCTCGAGCGCGCGCCCCGGATGGCGCGCCTGCAGGTCCTTGAAGCGGACGCCGCGAATGCCGCCCGGAAAGCCCGAGTGGCGGTAGTAAATCTTGTCCTCGGCCTTGTTGCCGGTGACGCGGAGCTTCTCCGCGTTGACGACGACGATGAAGTCGCCGGTATCGACGTGAGGCGTGTAGATGGCTTTGTGCTTGCCGCGCAGGCGAAGGGCGACTTCACTGGCCACCCTGCCCAGGACCTTGTC
>Ga0157369_10004411_pt1 | contig 16612 bp, 15 predicted proteins | sample C25metaG_FD_113461 | JGI IMG/M metagenome (GOLD analysis project Ga0157369, IMG submission 113461) | Corn rhizosphere microbial communities from Kellogg Biological Station, Michigan, USA - C2-5 metaG | ecosystem: Host-associated > Plants > Roots > Rhizosphere > Soil | place: USA: Michigan... | reverse complement strand
TTCGCCGAACATTCGTTTTTCGTTGGTAGGCTCGATTGGACTCGAACCAACGACCCCCACCATGTCAAGGTGGTGCTCTAACCAGCTGAGCTACGAGCCTGAAGAAGACGAGATTATATGGAGCCTATCTGACCTTGGCAAGCCCTTTTATGCTTCCACATGCAAAAAGTTACGACTTGCGCGCAGCGCGCACCACGCCCCCTACTTCGCCAAGCAAAGTGCAGGCGCGCTGAACCTGCGACGCGCTCGATACTTCCACCGTGAACTGCATGAATGCGGATGTGCGGCGGCTCATCGTCTTGACGCCGACCACGTTCATCTTCTCGCGCGCGAACACTTCGGAAATATCGCGCAGCAGGCCTTGCCGATCCTGCGCCTCGATCGTGATGTCGACAGGATAGACGGACGAGCCGCGGCCACCGAGCACATCGGCCGACCAGGCAGTCTGCAGCACGCGCTCCGGCGCGCGCGCCGCCATTCGCTGGAACGTCGCGCAATCGCTGCGGTGGATCGACATGCCCTTGCCGCGCGTGACGAAGCCGCTGATCTCATCGGGCGGCGCCGGACGGCAGCAGCGCGCGAGTTGCGTGAGCAGCGCATCGACGCCGACGACGAGCACGCCCGTTTGCGCGCCGCGCGCCACGCTCGCCCCACTGCCGCGCTTCTCGAACTGCTCGGGCATATCGAGCTGCGGCTCGGGCGGCGCCGAATCGGAGAGCGCCTGCTCGATACTGCGCAGGCTGAACTCTTCTTTGCCGACGACGTTGAACAGATCGTCGGGCGATTTGAATCCGAGCTTGGCCGCGAGCTGATCGAGGCTGACCGAGGTCTTGCCTTCGCGCTGCAGCGTCTTTTCCACCATCGCGCGGCCGTTGGCGATCGTCTCCTGCAAATCGACCGCATTGAACCAAGCGCGCACCTTTTGCTTCGCGCGATGGCTGCGCAAATAGCCGAGCTGCGGGTTGAGCCAATCGCGCGAGGGGCCACCCTCCTTCACCGCGACGATCTCCACCGTCTGCCCGTTTTGCAGCGTCGTATTGAGCGGCGCCATCGCGCCGTCGACGCGCGCGCCGCGGCAGCGATGGCCGAGCTCGCTGTGCAAGTGATAGGCGAAATCGAGCGGCGTCGCCCCTTGCGGCAACGCGATCACCCGCGCTTGCGGCGTGAGCACGTAGATATGATCGTCGTCGAGCGTGGCCTGACGCAGCTGCTCCCACGGATTGGGCGCCGCCGCGTCGCCTTCCGCGACATCGTCCTTCCACGCGAGCAGTTGCCGCAGCCACGCAATCTTCTCGTCGTATTTCTCGCTCGCGCTGAACTGGCCGCCGTAGCCGCGCGCGCCGGCTTCTTTGTAGCGCCAGTGCGCGGCCACGCCGTACTCGGCGAAGCGGTGCATTTCGTCCGTGCGGATCTGCACTTCGAAGGCCCGCCCGTCGTCGCCGATCACGACGGTATGCAGCGATTTGTACCCGTTCGGCTTAGGCCGCGAAATGTAATCGTCGAACTCCTTCGGCACCGGCTGCCAAAGGTTATGCACGATGCCGAGCACCGTGTAGCAATCTTTGATGTCAGGGACGATGACGCGAAACGCGCGCACGTCGTAAAGCTCGGCGAAATCGAGCGCCTTGCCGCGCATCTTGCGCCATATGCTGTAGATGTGTTTCGGGCGCCCGCTGACCTCGGCCCGAATATGCGCGGCCGCGAGCTCGTGCTGGAGCCGCTCGATGGCCTGCGCCACGTAGCTTTCGCGCTCGACGCGCTTTTCGTCGAGCAGTTTGGCGATGCGCTTGTAGGTCTCGGGATCTTCGAAGCGAAACGCCAGATCTTCCAACTCCCACTTCAGCTGCCAAATCCCAAGCCGGTTCGCGAGCGGCGCATAGATTTCGAGCGTCTCGCGGGCGACGTCGAGCCCCGGCGATTGCTTGGTCGCCGCGTAGTAGCGCAGCGTCTGCAAGCGCGAGGCGAGGCGAATCAGCACAACCCGAATGTCCTGCGCGAACGCGAGCAACATCTTGCGGAGCGCTTCGATTTGCGCGCGGCGCGCGGCCTGCGCTTCGCGGCCGGTCTCGAGCGCCGTGCTTTGCGCCGCCCGCAGGCTTACGGTGCCGAGCCGCAACAGCTTTCGGACATCGCCGACGAGCTGCGCCACCTCCTCGCCGAAACGCTCGGCAATGAGCCGCTCGGGATCGGACAAATGCGGCGTCAGCGCGAACAACGCCGCCGCCAGCACGGCCGGCGGATCGACGTTGAGTTTGGCGACGATCGAAGCCGTGCCGGCCGCATGATCGGCCAGCAGTTCGCCCGAGGATAGGCGCGCGTCGCCCGCGTGCTCGCGCACGAAGGCAAGCGCGTCTTCAAATGACGGCACCGATTGCGCTCCGGTGGCCACCGTTTCGGCGTTCATCGCTCTACTCTTTTGCTGGACCGCAACTGCCGACGGCTCATACTCGATTCGCCGGCTCGATACCCGCTCAGCCGCGCTGAGCCGCGACGACGACGATCTCGATCAGGCATTCGGGGTTGGCGAGCTTCGCTTCGACAGTGGCGCGCGGCGGCGCCGCGTCTTGCGCGACCCAGTCGTCCCACACAGCGTTCATGCCGCCGAAATACGTCATGTCCGACAGGTAGATCTGCGCCGACAGCAGGAGCGACTTATCGCTGTTGGCCTCTTTGAGCAGCCGATCGATGTGGTCGAGCACTTCACGCGTTTGGCCCGTGATGTCCTGATTCGTGTCTTCGGCGATTTGGCCGGCCAGATAAACGGTGCCGTTGTGAACCGCGATTTCGGAGAGGCGCTTGCCCACGTGGTGACGAATGACTGCCATTTCGATATTCCTGTTCCGTAGAAGGATAGACGAGCCGCTGCGGCCCGCCGGCGCGAGACCGGGACCGGGACCCTAAACCGCTATTATGACTCGGACGCGTCGCCGACGAAGAATCGCCTAGCGACGCCGATCTGTTCAGGGCTCAGGAATGCGGGCGCATGGCCAATGCCTGCGAATTCGACGGCTTGTACCGAGCGGCCGCGCGCGATCATCTCGGCCACGGTCTCGCGTGAAAGCAAATCCGATTCGGCCCCGCGGGCCACCAGCACCGGGCCCTCGATCGCCTCGAACAAACGCCACAGCGCCGCCTCGCCCGCTGCCGCGATGTCCGGCGTCGTCGCGGCGAACGGCACGGCGATCGCCGGATCGTAGCGAAACTCCCACGCATCGTCGTTGCGCTGACGGAAAAGCGGGGCGTTGATCTCATTCCATTCGTCGGCGGTCAGCGGGCCGAAGCTGGCCGCTAGCGCCGCGGCGTGGGCGACGCCCTCCTCCCGCGTCGCGAAGCGAGCCGGCTGGCCGACGTAAGCGCCGATCCGTACGAGCGCCTCCGGTTCGAGGTGCGGGCCGACATCGTTGATGAGCAGTTTGCGCACAGGCGAGCCCGGCGAGCCGGCCAGCGCCATGCCGATGAGGCCGCCCATCGACGTGCCGAACCAATCCACCGTCTCGACGTTCAGCCGAGCGATCAACGTGACCATATCGGCCACGTACTGCGGCAGGACATAGCGGTTGGGATCGACGAGCCAATCCGACAGGCCGCGTCCGGCCACATCGGGGCACACCACGCGATACGTATCGCAAAGCGCTGCCGCCACCCGATCGAAGTCGCGCCCCGATCGCGTGAGGCCATGCACGCAAACCAGCACGCGTGGATTGTGCGGATCGCCCCATTCCGTATACGCCATTCGATGAAGCCCGGCCGGGCTCGCACATTGAACGTAGCGCTGCGCCGGTACGGCTTTGGCGGGGGCGCGGGATGGAGCGGAGGAAAGCGGCGGCGTACCCATTTGTTGGCGTCCTCAAAGAAAAAAGCGGGCGGCATCTCGGCCGCCCGCTCGGGTCGTGCGTCTCGTGCAATACGAGCTTACTGCACTGCGCTCGTATCGAGTGGCGCGCCCGTCTTCGCTTTGATCTCGTCGACACTGACGCCCGGCGCGAGTTCGACCAGCTTCAAACCTGCATCGGTGACGTCGATGACGCCGAGATCCGTGATGATGCGATCGACCACGCCCACGCCCGTCAGCGGCAGCGCGCAGCTTTCGAGGATCTTATGTTGATCGCCCTTGGCCACGTGTTCCATCAGCACGACCACACGCTTGACGCCCGCGACGAGATCCATCGCGCCGCCCATGCCCTTGATCATCTTGCCCGGGATCATCCAGTTCGCCAAATCGCCGTTCTGGCTGACCTGCATCGCGCCCAGGATCGCCAAGTTGATGTGCCCGCCGCGAATCATCGCGAACGAATCGGCCGACGAAAAGATCGACGAACCGGGCAAGGTCGTAATCGTCTGCTTGCCGGCGTTGATCAGATCGGCGTCGAGTTCGTCTTCGGTCGGCGAGGGGCCAATGCCCAGCAGCCCGTTTTCCGACTGGAGCCATACGTCGATGCCGGGCGGCACATAGTTCGCCACGAGCGTCGGCAGCCCGATACCCAAATTCACGTAGAAGCCGTCCTGCAGTTCTTTCGCCGCGCGGGCGGCCATTTCTTCACGCGTCCAAGCCATGTCACTCTCCTTTCGCGCGCACGACGCGTTGTTCGATGCGTTTTTCGGGATGCGCATTCAGCACGATGCGCTGGACGAAAATGCCCGGCGTATGGATCGCGTCCGGATCGAGCTCGCCCACTTCGACGATCTCCTCGACTTCGGCGACGGTAATACGCCCGGCCATGGCGCACATCGGGTTGAAGTTGCGCGCGGTGCGGCGGTAGATGAGGTTGCCGGCCTTATCGGCCTTCCAAGCTTTGACGAGGGCGATGTCGGCCGTCAGCGAACGCTCGAGCACGTAGTGGTTATCGCCGAACTGGCGCGTCTCCTTGCCTTCTGAGATTACCGTGCCGAAACCCGTCGCCGTGAAGAACGCCGGAATGCCGGCGCCGCCCGCCCGCAGCTTTTCGGCGAGCGTGCCTTGCGGCGTGAATTCAAGCTCGAGCTCGCCGGCCAGATACTGCCGTTCGAACTCCTTGTTCTCGCCGACGTACGACGAGATCATTTTCTTGATCTGGCGCGTGGCCAGCAGCAGGCCGAGGCCGAAGCCATCGACGCCCGCGTTGTTGCTGATGCAAGTGATGTCCTTGACGGCCGTGTCGCGCAACGCCGCGATCAACGCCTCGGGAATGCCGCACAAGCCGAAGCCGCCGACGGCGAACGTCTGCCCGTCCTTGACGATGCCTTCGAGCGCGGCGGACGCGCTTGGATAGACTTTGTTCATCTGTGTGTCCCTTCCTTGATGGAAATCCGAAATCGGATCGGCGAGGCTGGTCCGGACGCTAATCGATGCTCATTTTAGTCGTCGGATGCGCGTCTGTATCGGCAAAAAAACGCGGCGCCACGCTCGGTGTAATGCGGCAAAGGGTACGATGGGCGGCGCTTGCGGCACAATACGCAAAAATACATAAGCGAAAGCCCCGGTGGGCTCCCCCACCGAGCTGCCGCGAATCATGCCCAAAATCGATTACCAAACCGCCTTCCATCTCGCGCCGATCGGCCTCGTGCTTTCGCGCGATCGCGCCATCGAAGATTGCAACGACGCGCTCGCTGCGATTTTCCGTTGCGATCGCTCCGCGCTCATCGGCCGCTCGTTCGAAGTGTTGTACCCGTCCTCGGACGAGTTCGAGCGCATCGGCGAGCGAATCGGGCCCATTATGACGGCCCAAGGCAGCTATGCCGACGATCGCATCATGAAGCGGGCCGACGGCGAACTCTTCTGGTGTCATGTGACCGGGCGCGCGCTCGAACGCCATGCGCCGCTCGCCGCAGGCGTGTGGACCTTCGAGGATTTGAGCGCGACGCGGCGCGTGGCGGTGGAGCTGACTCCGCGAGAGCGCGAAGTGGCCGCGCAATTGGCGACGGGCAAAACGAGTAAGCAGATCGGGCGGGCGCTCGATATCAGCTCGCGCACGGTGGATATCTATCGCGCGCGGCTGATGCGCAAATACGGCAGCGGCAACGCCACGGAGCTTATGCAGCGGCTGCTCGGGCAATAACCGCGCAGCATGGCTGGGCGGTCAACGCGCCCGTTCGAACCGGGGATGCTCAAGCAACGCGCGCAACGCTTCGGGAAGCGGAACCGAGCGGCCCGCCGCGTAATCGATCCACACGCAACGCGCCGTCCCACGTGCATACAGCGTTCCGGGATCGTCGGCGCGACGCAGTTCGAAGCCGGTATCGAAGCTGCTGCGGCCCGGCTGGCCCACCGACATGACACCGACCACATCCCCCGGATAATGCAGTTGCCGCAGGAACTCCATCGAAGCATTGACGATCACGGGCCCCTGCCCTTGTTCCGCGCCGCCGATGATCCCGATCGATTCGAACCAACTGATCCGCACCTGCTCCATGTAGCGGAAATACACCGTGTTGTTGACGTGACCAAACGCGTCCATGTCGCCCCATCGGATGGGCATCGACATCTCGAACACGGGCTGGTGCGCGTTGCTCGTTTCTTTTACCGCCATCACTTCCGCCACTTTTGCTTCACCATCCTAAAACGTTTCTAAACAACATCTGCGCCCTGAAGCATCGAGATCCAAGCTTCATTCCGTCAGGCTTTACGCCAGCCCGAAGCCGTCGTCGGCTGCGATCACGGCGCCGTTGATGAACTGCGATTCATCCGCCGCGAGCAGCAGCAGCAAACCATCGAGATCCTCAGGGTGCCCCACGCGGTGACGCGGCAGCATGGAGACCAGCTTCTGGCCCTGCTCGGTCGACCAATGATGATGATTGAGTTCGGTATCGATGTAGCCCGGAGCGATCGCATTGACATTGATGCCGTGCCGCCCCCACTCCATCGCCATAGCGCGCGTCATATGAACGACGGCCGCCTTGCTCATGGAGTACAGGCCGATCTGCGGCAACACGCGCAACCCGGCCACCGATGCGATGTTGATGATCCGGTAGGCGGGCTTTTGCGTCGACCCGCCCGAACGCATGATCATGCGCTTGGCCACTTCCTGCGCCACGAAAAACGCGCCGCGCGTATTCGTATCGAACACGTACTCGTAGTCGGCCGGCGTGACTTCGGTGAGCTTTTGCGTGGTCGACACGCCGGAATTGTTCACGAGAATATCGATCGTGCCCGCCTCCGTCTCGGCATGGGCGACGGCCGACTTGATGCTTTGGTAGTCGGTGACGTCGAGCGAGACGACATGCGCCGCGCCGCCCGAGGCCTCGATTTCGGCGCGTAATTCCTTCAAACGCTCCACGCGCCGGCTGGCCAGCACCACCTTCGCGCCGGCCTGCGAGAGCACGAGCGCAAAGCGCTTGCCGAGCCCGCTGGATGCGCCCGTGATCAGCGCGACCTTGCCTTCCAGGTTGATCGAACGGCCCATTCTCATTCCTTTAATCGATGAAGTTGCGCGATGCGAATGCGGCCCTGCGCCGACATGCCGCAAAAAAACGGCCGAGCCGCCATTCTATCGCTTAAATAGTACGATCGTGCTAATCTTGGCCCGTGCGGTTGCAGCGGCCCTACCGTTCGCTGACAATACGAACCCGAAAAAAGCATTCTAATGGCTAAGGAGCCTCAATGACCCCCGAAAGTCTGATCGAGCAGTACGGCCCTCGCGAGTCGATGGAATACGACGTCGTGATCGTGGGCGGCGGGCCGGCCGGTCTGTCGGCCGCGATCCGGCTCAAGCAGCTGGCCCAGGAAAAAGGCGTGGATCTGGGCGTGTGCGTGCTCGAGAAAGGCTCGGAGATCGGCGCTCACATTCTCTCGGGCGCCGTCATGGATCCGCGCGCCATTAGCGAGCTGATTCCCGACTGGAAGGAGAAAGGCGCGCCTTTGACCGTGGAGGTGACCGAAGACCGCTTCGTGTTTCTGACGGAAAAAGGCTCGGTCAAGACGCCGAACTGGGCGCTGCCCGACATTTTCAAGAATCATGGCAACTATGTGATCAGCCTGGCGAATGTCACGCGCTGGCTGGGTCAACAAGCCGAAGCGCTCGGCGTGGAGATCTTCCCGGGCTTCGCCGCGGCCGAAGTGCTCTACCACGAGGATGGATCGGTCAAAGGCGTGGCCACGGGCAACATGGGGATAGGCAAGGACGGCGAGCCCACGGAAAACTTTCAGCTCGGCATGGAGCTGCATGCGAAGTACACGCTGTTCAGCGAAGGCGCGCGCGGGCACCTGGGCCGCCGCCTCATCGAGAAATTCAAGCTCGACGAAGGCGCCGATCCGCAGGTGTACGGCATCGGCATCAAGGAGCTGTGGGAAATCGATCCGGCCAAGCATCAGCCCGGGCTCGTGATGCATACGGCCGGCTGGCCGTTGGACACGCAAACCTACGGCGGCTCGTTCCTCTATCACATGGACAATAACCAGGTAATGGTGGGCTTCGTGGTCGGCTTGGGTTATACCAATCCGTACCTGTCGCCGTTCGAGGAATTCCAACGCTACAAGACGCACCCCGCGATCCGAACCTTCCTCGAAGGCGGCAAGCGGATCTCCTACGGCGCTCGCGCGATGACGGCCGGCGGCTTGATGTCGCTGCCCAAGCTCGTATTCCCGGGCGGCGCGCTCGTGGGCGACGACGCAGGCTTCCTGAACGTCTCTCGCATCAAAGGCAGCCATGCGGCGATCAAGAGCGGCATGCTCGCGGCGCAGGCCGCGTTCGAGGCCGTGCAAGCGGGCCGTCAAGGCGACGAACTGGCGGCTTACCCCGAATCGTTCAAGCAATCGTGGCTGCACACCGAGCTCTACAAAGCACGCAACTTCAAGCAGTGGATGAGCAAGGGCCTCTATCTGGGCACGTTGATGGTCGGCGTCGAGCATAAGGTGTTGAGCGGCAACGTGCCTTGGACGCTGCACCACCAGCATCGCGATCACGAGATGCTGAAGCCGGCCGCGCAATGCACGCCGATCGTTTATCCCAAGCCTGACGGCAAACTCACGTTCGATCGGCTTTCGTCGGTGTTCCTCTCGAATACGAATCATGAGGAAAATCAGCCGGCTCACTTGACGCTGAAGGACCCCTCGGTGCCGGTCAACGTCAATCTGCGCACCTACGCGGGCCCCGAAGGGCGTTATTGCCCGGCAGCCGTGTACGAGTTCGTCAAGAGCGACGACGGCAGCGATCGCCTGGTCATCAATGCGCAGAACTGCGTGCATTGCAAGACCTGCGACATCAAGGACCCGACGCAGAACATCGTTTGGGTCACGCCCGAAGGCGGCGGCGGGCCGAACTACGCGAATATGTGAGGCCAAAGCCCGCGCCGGGGCGGCGGGTGTCGCGCCAAGCGCGCCCCGCCACCGCCGATCAAGGCGCGCTGGCGGCGATCTTCGGCGTCGCGACCTGGACGTCGCCGCATTGCGCGCGGTGACGCAACGCGTGGTCGATCAGCACCAGCGCGAGCATCGATTCGGCGATCGGTGTCGCGCGAATACCGACACAGGGATCGTGGCGCCCGAACGTCTCGACCACGGCCGGGTTGCCAGCTTTATCGATCGAACGCCGGGGCGTACGAATGCTCGACGTGGGCTTGATCGCGATGGAAACGGTAATGTCCTGCCCCGTCGAAATCCCACCCAGCACGCCGCCCGCGTGATTGCCGACGAATCCTTCGGGCGTCAGCTCATCGCCATGAACGGAGCCGCGTTGCGCCACGCTAGCGAAGCCGGCGCCGATCTCCACCCCTTTGACGGCGTTGATGCCCATCATCGCGTGAGCGATATCCGCATCGAGACGATCGAACAGCGGCTCGCCCCAACCCACCGGCACACCCGACGCCACGACGGCGATGCGCGCGCCGATCGAATCGCCGTCCTTACGCAGCGCATCCATATAGGCCTCGAGTTGCGGCACGATGTCCGCATTCGGCGCGAAGAACGGATTGGCCTGAACCTGCGCCCAATCGACGAACGGAATCTCGATTTCGCCGAGCGCGCTCATGTAGCCGCGCACCGCTACGCCGAACTTCTCGGCGAGCCACTTCTTCGCGACGGCGCCCGCGGCGACCGTCGGCGCCGTCAAACGCGCCGAGGAACGCCCGCCGCCGCGATAATCGCGCACGCCGTATTTATGCCAGTAGGTGTAATCCGCATGGCCGGGACGGAACGTCTCGGCGATGTTGCCGTAATCCTTGCTGCGCTGATCGGTGTTACGGATCAACAGCGCGATCGGTGCGCCGGTTGTCACGCCCTCGAACACGCCGGACAGGATTTCGACCTTGTCCTCTTCTTGCCGCTGGGTGACGTGGCGCGAGGTGCCGGGCTTGCGGCGATCAAGCTCGCCTTGGATATCGGCTTCGGTGAGCGCCATTCCCGGCGGGCAGCCGTCGATCACGCAGCCGATCGCCGGCCCATGCGATTCGCCGAACGTGGTGACGGTGAAAAGCGTGCCGATAGTGTTGCCGGACATGAACGTGGCCTCAGGAAGAATAAATGAGCAAGCCGCTATTATGCCTCGGCACGCGCCCCAATCGCCTGCCTTGACCTTCCGGAAGCCTAGCTAGATGTTTGCTGCGGCGCGCAGTCACCGCCGCGCGCCTCGCAAATCGCCGACGATGCGCTGCAGCGCATCGGGCGTCGCAGCGGCGGGCTCGAGCGGTTCGGCCACGGCGAGCGTCAGCCGGCTCATCACGCCCCTGCGGACCGGACGCGGCAAACCTGCATCGGCATGCCGCGAAAAGAAGCTCCCCCACAGCCCGCGCAGCGCCATCGGAATCACGGGCGCCGGCGAACGTTCGAGGATTTGCGTCACCCCGTGACGGAAGGGGCTCAGCTCGCCGTCGCGCGTGAGCTTGCCTTCGGGAAAAATGCAGACGAGTTCGCCCTCGGCCAGCGCCGCCGCGCACGTGTCGTAAGCCCGTTCGAGCATCGCCGCGTCCTCGTGCGCCGGCGCGATCGGAATCGCCTTGGCGTGACGAAACAACCAGCCGGCGAACGGCGTACGGAAGATGCGATGATCCATGACGAAGCGAATCGGCCGCGGGCTTTCCGCCATGATCACAACAGCATCGACATAGCTGACGTGATTGCAGACGAGCACCGCGGCGCCGTGCTCGGGGATCCGCTCGGCATGGACGAGGCGGATCCGATAGAACGTATGAACGAGCAGCCACGCGACGAACCGCAGCAAAAATTCGGGCACGAGCGAATAGATGTACGTCGCGACGAGCACGTTCAGCAGCGCGGTGACCGCGAATATCCCCGGAATGCTGACGCCTGCGGCGGTCAGCGCAATCGCCATCAGCGCCGACACGATCATGAAGAACGCATTGAGAATGTTGTTCGCGGCGATGATGCGCGCGCGGTGCGTCGGCTGGCTGCGGCTCTGAATCAACGCGTAAAGCGGCACGCTGTAAAAGCCGCCGAACATCGCCAGCAGAAATAGATCGGCAAGAATGCGCCAATGGCGCGCGTGCGCGAGGAACTCGGCCACGCCGATCAGGCGCCCGCCAGGGGGTACCCCACGGCTAGCCCAGAACAAATCGAGTGCGAACACGCTGATGCCGATCGAGCCGAGCGGCACGAGCCCGATCTCGACGCGCCGCTTCGAGAGCCGTTCGCACAGCATCGAGCCGATGCCGATGCCCAGCGAGAACGTGGCGAGCAGCACGGTGACGACATCGGGATTGGCCGATAGGACGTCCTTCGCGTAGCTAAAGAACGACGTGAGGAATGTGGCGCCGACGAACCAGAGCCAGGAGATGCCAAGCAGGCTCAGAAACACCGTGCGATTTTGGCGCGCAAGAGCGAGGTTGCGCCAGGTCTCGGTGATGGGATTCCAATTGATGCGCAACTCGGGCTGCGAGGCGGGCGAAACCGGCACGAAACGCGACGTGGCCCGCCCGGCGAGGGCGACGGCGAGACACATGCCGCCCAGCAGCCACGCCCCATGCTGCGGCGAAGCCGCCGCTGCCCCGCCGATAATCGTCCCGATCAAGATCGCCACGAAGGTGCCCATTTCGACGAGGCCATTGCCGCCCACGAGCTCGCGATCGTCCAAATGCTGGGGCAAATAGGCGTACTTGACGGGGCCGAACAGCGTCGAATGCACGCCCATCAAGAACGTGCAGAGATAGAGCAGCGGCGCGTGATGGGTGACGAAACCGGCCCCGCCGATCAACATCACGGCAATCTCGAATGTTTTGACGAAGCGCGTGAGGGTCGCCTTGTCATATTTATCGGCGATCTGCCCTGAAGTGGCCGAAAACAGGACGAACGGCACAATGAAAATTGCGGAAATCAGAAACGCGGCCGTCTTGGCGTCGACGCCCGAAAAGCGGGCCGTCTGATAGGTGACCAGCGAGCTGAAACCGACTTTGAAAACGTTATCATTCAGCGCGCCGAGAAATTGCGTCCAGAAAAACGGAGCGAATCGCCGCTCGCTAAATAGCGTGAACTGAGAGTGGGTTTCGCGCGGCGCACGAGGCGGCAAGGCGGCGGCTAGCGGACGATCGCTCATGTGCCGGACAACCGGGCCCGCTTAGCGCGTATCGCGCGCCTGCCCTTCTTCGGGCCAGTCGCGGATGTACGCCTTCAGCATACGATTTTCGAAGCTCTGCTCCTCGACCACGGCCTTGGCCACGTCGTAGAACGAAATCACGCCCATCAACGTGCGATTTTCCATCACGGGGAGATAGCGGACGTGGTGCTCGAGCATCATGCGACGCACCTCGTTGACGTCCGTTTCGGGCGTACAGGTGAGCGGGTGATCGTCCATCACCTTGCGAATCGTGGCCGTGCCGACGGCGCCGCCGTTTTGGCTGAGCGTCAGGATGATTTCGCGGAAGGTCAGCATGCCGACGAGATCACCGAATTCCATCACGACCAGCGAACCGATATCGTGCTCGGCCATCGTGGTAACCGCCTGGCTCAGCGGCGTATCGGGCGTGACCGTAAACAACGTGTTGCCCTTGACCTTCAAGATGTCGCTGACTCTCATGGCGTGCTCCCGGCAAAGCTTGAGTGGATCGGCCGATCCTATCGGAAAGGCCTGCAAAAGGAAAGCGAGGCGCGCCCTTCTCGGACCGTCGGCGCACAGTGCGGGAAGCGGGCGGCCAGCGGCTCGCCGATGTTACGATGGCCGCCACCGTAACCCTTGCCGGGCGAGCGCCCGGCCGACGCCATGTCCGCCAACCGCTTCGACACGCTTGCCGTGCATGCCGGCGCGGCCCCCGATCCCGCGACGGGAGCGCGCGCCACGCCGATTTACCAAAGCACGTCGTTCGTCTTTCGCGACGCCGACCACGCCGCGGCGCTGTTCAATATGGAACGCGCAGGCCACGTCTACTCCCGTCTTTCGAATCCGACCGTCGCCGTATTCGAAGAGCGCGTCGCCGCGCTCGAGAACGGCGCGGGCGCGATCGCAGCCGCCAGCGGCCAGGCGGCGCTGCATTTGGCCATCGCCACGCTGATGGGCGCGGGCTCGCACATCGTTGCGTCCAGCGCGCTCTACGGCGGCTCGCACAACCTGCTGCATTACACGCTGCGCCGCTTCGGCATCGAAACGACGTTTGTCAAACCAGGCGAACTCGACGCCTGGCGGGCCGCCGTGCGCCCCAACACGCGCCTGCTGCTCGGCGAGACGCTCGGCAACCCGAATCTCGACGTGCTCGATATCGAAGCACTCGCCGATATCGCCCACGCCCACGGCATCCCACTGCTCGTCGATTCGACCTTCACGACGCCCTATCTACTCAAGCCGTTCGAGCTCGGCGCCGATTTCGTCTATCACTCGGCCACCAAGTTTCTGGGCGGCCACGGCACGACGATCGGCGGCGTACTCGTCGATGCGGGCAGGTTCGATTTCACCGCCTCCGGGCGCTTTCCGGAATTCACCGAGCCTTACGACGGCTTTCACGGGATGGTGTTCGCCGAAGAAAGCACGGTTGCGCCGTTTCTCCTGCGCGCTCGCCGCGAGGGGCTGCGCGATTTCGGCGCATGTCTGCATCCGCAAGCGGCCTGGCAGTTGCTGCAAGGCATCGAGACGCTACCGTTGCGAATGGAACGTCACGTCGCCAATACGCGTAAGGTCGTGGAATTCCTCGCCGCGCACCCGGCGGTGGAATCAGTGGCCTATCCCGAACTGCCCTCCCACCCCGACTACGAGCTAGCCAAACGCCTGCTGCCGCGCGGCGCGGGCGCCGTCGTCAGCTTCAACCTGCGCGGCGATCGGGCGAGCGGCCGCCGCTTCATCGAAACGCTGTCGCTGTTTTCGCACCTGGCTAACGTCGGCGATGCCCGCTCGCTCGTGATTCATCCCGCCTCGACGACGCATTTTCGGATGGATACGGCCGCGCTGGAGGCGGCCGGCATCGCCGAAGGGACGATCCGTCTGTCGATCGGCCTAGAAGACCCCGACGATTTGATCGACGATCTGAAGCGCGGCCTGAAGGCCGCCGCCAAGGCTGCGGGCGGCGGCGCCGCGGGCTCGTCCTCGACCAAGGAGCCGGCATGATCGTGACCGTACAAGGCAAGGCCGCCTACGCTTATACGGGCGGCAAGCGCTTCGACGCCGCTCGGCCTACCGCTGTGTTCATCCACGGCGCGCAGCATGACCACAGCGTCTGGGCGCTGCAAAGCCGCTACTTCGCGCATCACGGCTTCAATGTGCTGGCCGTCGATCTGCCCGGCCACTGCCGCAGCGAAGGCCCCGCGAAAACGAGCATCGAAGCGCTCGCCGATTGGCTCGCCGATCTGCTCGACGCCGTGGGCGCGCCTGCGGCCGTGACCGTCGGTCACAGCATGGGCTCGCTCGTGGCGCTCGACTTCGCCGGCCGCTATCCCGCGCGCGCACTAGGCGCCGCGCTGGTGGCCACGGCCGTGCCGATGGTCGTCTCGGACGCCCTACTAGACGCGGCACGCCATCGCGAATCCGAAGCGATCGACCTCGTGAATCGCTGGTCGCATTCGACCATCGCGGCGAAGCCGTCCTGCCCTGGGCCTGGCTTCTGGCTTCACGGCGTCAATCAACGGCTGATGGAACGCGTGGCGGCGCGCGGCGAGCCTCACCTGTTCCACACCGATTTCTCGGCCTGCAATGCCTATACGCAAGGGCTCGAACGCGCCGCGCGGGTGCACTGCCCCGTGCGGCTCGTGCTCGGTGCGAAAGACATGATGACGCCGCCGCGCGCCACGCGTTCGCTCGTCGACACGTTGAAGGCCGCGGGCGCAACCGTCGATGTCGTCACACTAGACGCCGGCCATGCGCTCATGAGCGAGCAGCCCGACGCCACGCTCGACGCCCTTTTCGCGTTCGCACAACAGGCGGCCGCGGCGGAGCGGGTTTGACACCGGGTCTGCCGGGTCTGCCGGGTCTGCCGGGTCTGCCGGGTCTGCCGAGTTTGCCGCGGTTTGTCGATAGGCGGCGGGACGAAACGACGCCGCTATCACGCCGCGACAGTGCAGTTCGGGCGAGTTGGGGACATTACATACACTAGGCCGGACGGCCGAGTTGCGCCCTCGCGCAGATCGCCGGAGAATGGTTTAGTCAGCCCAGGGCGTTGATGCGAGCGGTGTTGCGCCCGTATGGCCGCTCACGCATTGCGCCGCGCGGCCGATCGTCGGAAACCGCCGGGAATCGCCCCGCGCGCCGACGCGCGCGCCCCTTGGCGCAAAGGAGGAAGCGATGGCTCACAGCGCTCACTCGGCCCACTTCGCAAGCTTCGCCGAGTTCTACCCCTTCTACCTTGGCGAGCATCGCAACGCAGTGTGCCGCCGGCTGCATTTCGTCGGCTCGCTGGGCGTTATCGGATGCTTGGCGATGGCCGTTGCGACGGGCGGATGGCTTTGGCTGCCGGCTGCTGTCGTGTGCGGCTACGGCTTCGCGTGGATCGGGCACTTCTTCTTCGAAAAGAATCGCCCCGCCACTTTTCGGCATCCGCTCTACAGCCTGATGGGTGACTGGGTGATGTTCAAAGACATCTGCGTCGGCAAAATCGCGCTTTGACAGCGGGCCTCGGCACCCATTCAGCCGCTTAGGCCGGGGGGCCGAGGAGCGTGGCCGCCGGGCTGCGCCAATGCCGACAGAGCCCACCCACCGAAGCCTATGCACGCGGCGGACGCGCGCCTACGCAGGCTGATGCGGCCACTGCGAGCGCACCGCCTTGCCGCTCCCGTCGAGCGCGCCGCGTGCGCTACGGGCGGCGACCAGGACGGCCAGCGTAAGGTCCAGCTTCGGATTATGCAAAGCGTCGAGCAGCAACGCGGAATCGACGCGCGTCGAATCGAGCCGCAACTGGTATTCGAGTTCCGACCGATCGATCACGAATAGATCGAATAGCCGGCCGACCGTGACTTGGGTGGGGTTCGCAATCAACACGTAGCGCGAGGCGGCGCCATCGGCCAGCTGCGTGACCCACTCGCGTCGGCTCAGCTTGGCGAGGAGCCGCGTGATCGTATCGATATCGCAGCGAAGCATGCGCGCCAATTCCATCGGCGCGAGGCCAGGCTTTCCCGCCTCGCGCGCTTCATCGAGCCGCACGAGCAATTCGAGCGCATCCAGCAGATCGCTGCCCGCGTAGTGCCGCCGGTGAAACTGTCCCAGCCGGATCGCCGGCAGCGCGGAGACGATCGTCGCGCCGGCAAGCGTGATGAACCAGCATAGATAAACCCACA
>Ga0157369_10004407_pt1 | contig 16620 bp, 17 predicted proteins | sample C25metaG_FD_113461 | JGI IMG/M metagenome (GOLD analysis project Ga0157369, IMG submission 113461) | Corn rhizosphere microbial communities from Kellogg Biological Station, Michigan, USA - C2-5 metaG | ecosystem: Host-associated > Plants > Roots > Rhizosphere > Soil | place: USA: Michigan... | reverse complement strand
TGCGCCCGGTGAAGGACACCTCGCACTTCGAGGGCAAGGAGCTCGAGTTCAAGGTCATCAAGCTCGACCGCAAGCGCAACAACGTGGTCGTGTCGCGCCGCGCCGTGATGGAAGAGACCGCGGGTGTCGAGCGCCAGCAGCTGCTCGAGACGCTGAAGGAAGGCGCGGTCGTGAAGGGCGTGGTGAAGAACATCACCGACTACGGTGCGTTCGTGGACCTGGGCGGCATCGACGGCCTGCTGCACATCACCGACCTCGCGTGGCGCCGCGTGAAGCACCCGACGGAAGTGCTGTCGGTGGGCGACGAGGTCACCGCGAAAGTGCTCAAGTTCGACGCCGAGAAGAACCGCGTCTCGCTGGGCCTGAAGCAGCTGGGCGAGGATCCGTGGATCGGCATCTCGCGCCGCTACCCGCAGGGCACGCGCCTCTTCGGCAAGGTGACCAACATCACCGACTACGGTGCGTTCGTCGAGATCGAGAGCGGCATCGAGGGCCTGGTGCACGTCTCCGAGATGGACTGGACCAACAAGAACGTGCATCCCGCGAAGGTGGTGTCGCTCGGCGACGAGGTCGAGGTGATGATCCTCGAGATCGACGAGGACCGCCGCCGCATCTCGCTCGGCATGAAGCAGTGCATGCCGAACCCGTGGGAAGAGTTCGCGATGAACCACAAGAAGGGCGACAAGGTCCGTGGTGTCATCAAGTCGATCACGGACTTCGGCGTCTTCATCGGCCTTCCGGGCAACATCGACGGCCTCGTGCACCTCTCGGACCTCTCCTGGAACACCCCCGGAGAAGAGGCCGTGAAGTCGCTCAAGAAGGGCGAGGAAGTCGAGACGGTGGTGCTCTCCATCGACGTCGAGCGCGAGCGCATCTCGCTCGGGTTGAAGCAGCTCGAGGGCGACCCGTACGGCAACTACGTCTCCACGCACGACAAGGGCAGCATCGTGAAGGGCACGGTCAAGTCGATCGAGGCGAAGGGCGCGGTCATCGCGCTCGAGGCGGACATCGAGGGGTATCTCCGCGCTTCCGAGATCGCCCGCGACCGCGTGGAAGACGTCTCGAAGCACCTCCAGGAAGGCCAGGAGATCGAAGCGGTCATCATCAACATCGATCGCAAGAACCGCTCGATCCAGCTCTCCATCAAGCAGAAGGACGCGGCCGAGGAATCCGAGGCTCTCAAGAAGCACGCGGCCGAGTCCAGCGCTTCCGCCGGCACCACGAACCTCGGCGCGCTGCTCAAGGCGAAGCTCGGCCAAGGGAAGGAATAAGCCATTAACGCTCAAGGGGAGATCCGCGCCATGACGAAGTCACAGCTCATCGAGCTGCTGAGCGCGCGTCACAGCCAGCTTGCGCCGAAGGACGCGGAGCTCGCGGTGAAGACGATGCTGGACGCCATGGCGAGCACGCTTGCTTCGGGCAACCGCATCGAGATCCGCGGTTTCGGCAGCTTCGGCCTGAACTATCGCCCGCCGCGCACGGGACGCAATCCCAAGACCGGCGAGAAGGTGCAGGTTCCGCGCAAGTACGTTCCCCACTTCAAGGCGGGGAAGGAGCTGCGCGAGCGCGTGGATTACCACGAGGGTTGATGGAGCTTCCGCTCCCTCACACTACGGCGGGCCTCGGCCCGCCGTTTTTTTTGAAACCGGGGATGAAACCGGGGACGCAGTCCAATTGCGAATGCTGAAATCAGGGACGCAGTCCAATTTCCCCGCCGCCATTTTCGTCGGTATTACGACATGGATGCGCCCATCGTGTTGGGGTGGCGAAGGCGAACCGCCGGGCGTTGAGACGACGAATTGACGCCCAAAAGGTCGACTGGAAATTAGGACTGCGTCCCCGATTTCAGCCATGGAAATAGGACTGCGTCCCCGGTTTTCGGTGCACGTTACAATAGCGATCGGCCTCCGCCACCCTACCTATGCAAGCCCTCGTCTGGATCGTCCGGCTCCTCGTCGTCCTCGTCCTCGTCTGGTTCGCGGTGAAGAACGCGCAACCCGTGATGGTGAACGGGCTGCCGGAGCAGAGCTGGCAGGCGCCCCTGGTGTTCGTCATCTTCATCGCGTTCGTGGCCGGCATGGTGATCGGGCTGCTCGCGTGGATCCCGACCATCGTGCGCCAGCGCCGCGAGCTCGCGCGCCTGCGCCGCATCGAGGAGCAGCGCGCGGGCGTCGTGGTGACGGACGAGACCGCCAGCGGCCCGGACACCCATGGAATTTGAGTTCTGGTGGTTGCTCGCCCTGCCGGTCTTCTTCGGCATGGGCTGGATCGCCGCGCGCGTGGACCTGAAGTCGCTGCTCTCGGAATCGCGTGCGCTGCCGTCGTCCTATTTCCGCGGCCTCAACTTCCTGCTGAACGAGCAGCCCGACAAGGCGATCGAATCGTTCCTGCAGGTGGCGAAGGAGAACCCGCAGACGGTCGAGCTGCAGTTCGCCCTCGGCAGCCTCTTCCGGCGCCGCGGCGAGGTCGACCGCGCGATCCGCATGCACCAGGACCTCGTGAATCGCGAGGACCTGCCCCCCGACGAGCGCCGCCAGGCTTCGTTCGAGCTCGCGGAGGATTACTTCCGCGCGGGCCTGCTCGACCACGCCGAGGACGTGCTCGAGAAGATGGCCGAGGTCGATCCTTCCGCCGACGTGCACCGCCAGCTCCTCGACATCTACATCCAGGAGAAGGACTGGGAGAAGGCGGTCGGCGCCGCGAAACAGCTCGAGGTGAGCGCGAAGCGCAACTACCAGCGCGAGATCGCCAATTACTACTGCGAGCTCGCGACCACCGCCTACGTGCACGGCCGCCGCGACGAGGCGGAGCGCCACCTCGACAATGCGCTCGAGGCGAACCGCAAATGCGTGCGCGCGAACCTGTTGCGCGGCGAGTGGCTCGCGCGCGAAGGGCGGCACGCCGAGGCGATCGAAGCCTGGAAACGCATCGAGCAGCAGGACCCCGCGTACTTCGGGCTCGCGGCGGAAGGCATGGTCGAGAGCTACCGCGCGATGGGCCAGCTGGGCGAAGGGCTGCAGCTGCTGCGGGGCCTGCAGCATCGCTATCCGGGCCTGGACCTCCTGAACGTGGTGTACCAGGCGACCGCCGAGCACGAGGGCGATGAAGCCGGGTGGCGGTTCGTGCGCGACGAGGTGCGCCGCAATCCCACGCTCGTCGGCCTCGACCGCCTGATCGACGCGGAGCTCGTGCGCGCGCCGCCCGAGCGCCGCCAGGACCTGCAGCTCATGAAGAACCTGGTGCACTCGCACGCGCAGGCGCTCGCGGTGTACCTGTGCTCCAACTGCGGCTTCAAGGCGCGGCAGTTCTACTGGCAATGCCCGGCGTGCGGCGGCTGGGAGACCTTCCCGCCGCGGCGCACCGCCGAGCTCGAGAGCAGCGGCAAGCACCTCGCGAGGATGCAAATTGGACAATAAGCGCGTGATCGTCGCCCTCGACGTGCCGGATGCGCCGCGCGCGCTCGAGCTCGCCGCGCGGCTCGACCCCAAGCTCTGCCGGGTGAAGGTGGGCAAGGAGCTCTTCACCGCCGCCGGCCCCGCCGTCGTGGAGCAGCTGCAGCAGCGCGGCTTCGAGGTGTTCCTCGACCTCAAGTACCACGACATTCCCAACACGGTCGCGGGCGCATGCCGCGCGGCCGCGAAGCTGGGCGTCTGGATGCTCAACGTGCACGCGAGCGGCGGCGAGGCGATGATGCGCGCGGCGCGCGAGGCGGTGGCCACGGTCTCGCGCCCGCCGCTGCTGATCGGCGTCACCATCCTCACCAGCCTCGCCGAGGCCGACCTGCAGAAGGTGGGATTCACCGGCAGCGCGGAGGAGAACGTCGTTCGCCTCGCGCGCCTCACGCGCAGCTCCGGGCTCGACGGCGTGGTCTGCTCGGCGCAGGAAGCGGGAGCCCTGCGCAACGCCACCGGCCGCGATTTCATCCTGGTGACGCCCGGCATCCGCCTGCCGGACTCCCCGCGCGATGACCAGTCGCGCACGGTCACGCCATCCGAGGCGGTCAGGATGGGCGCCTCATACCTCGTGCTCGGGCGCGCGGTGACCCAGACCGCCGACCCGGCCGCCACCCTCGAATCCATCCGCAGCTCCCTCGAAGGCGTCTCCGCATGAAAGTCAGCATCATCGGCACCGGCTATGTCGGCCTCGTCACCGGCGCGTGCCTGGCCGACGTCGGCAACCACGTGCTCTGCCTCGACGTCGATCCGAGGAAGATCGAGAAGCTCAAGCGCGGCGAGATCCCCATCTTCGAGCCCGGGCTCGAAGCGATCGTGCGCAACAACATGGCCGCGGGCCGGCTCGCCTTCACCACCGACGCGCGCGAGAGCGCGCTCAACGCCAAGGTGCAGATGATCGCGGTGGGCACCCCGCCCGGCGAGGACGGCTCCGCCGACCTGCAGTACGTGCTCGCCGCCGCGCGCAACATCGCGCAGCACATGGACGGCCCGCGCGTGATCGTGGACAAGTCCACCGTTCCCGTCGGCACCGCCGACAAGGTGCGCGACGCGGTGAAGGAAGTGCTCGCGAAGCGCGGCGCGAAGGTGCCGTTCGCGATGGTCTCGAACCCGGAGTTCCTGAAGGAGGGCGCGGCGGTCGAGGACTTCATGCGCCCGGACCGCATCGTGATCGGCGCCGAGGATCCGGATGCCATCTCGACGATGCGCGAGCTCTACGCGCCCTTCCAGCGCAACCACGAGCGCCTGCAGGTGATGGACATCCGCTCGGCCGAGCTCACCAAGTACGCGGCGAATGCCATGCTCGCGACCCGCATCTCGTTCATGAACGAGCTGGCGCTCATGGCCGAGCGCCTGGGGGCGGACATCGAGCACGTGCGCGTCGGCATCGGCAGCGACCCGCGCATCGGCTACCACTTCCTGTATCCCGGCGCCGGATACGGCGGGTCGTGCTTCCCGAAGGATGTCACGGCGCTGCTGCGCACCGCGCAGGAATGCGGGCTCGACCTCAAGGTCGTGCGCGCGGTCGAGGAGGCCAACGAGCGCCAGAAGGGCGTGCTGGTCGAGAAGGTCGTGCGGCGCTTCGGCGAGAAGCTCGACGGCCGCCGCTTCGCGCTCTGGGGCCTCGCCTTCAAGCCCAACACCGACGACATGCGCGAGGCTCCCAGCCGCGTGCTGCTCGCCGCGCTCAAGCAGCGCGGCGCGAAGGTGGTCGCGTACGATCCCGTCGCCATGGAGGAGGCCCGCCACATCTACCAGGGCGAGCCGTTCGTCTCGTTCGCGAAGGACGCCATGGAGGCGGTGAACGGCGCCGATGCGCTGCTCATCATGACCGAGTGGAAGGCGTTCCGGAGTCCCGATTTCGACGCGCTCAAGTCCGCGCTCAAGGCGCCGGTCATCTTCGACGGCCGCAATCTCTACGAGCCGGCGACGGTCGAGGCCCACGGGCTCGAGTATTACGCGGTCGGCCGCGGCCGCGCGAACGGCAAGCTGGCCGCCGCATGACGGGATTGCCCGACTTCTCGCGCGCACGCGTGCTGGTCGCGGGCGACGTGATGCTCGATCGCTACTGGTTCGGCGACGTGAGCCGCATCTCGCCCGAGGCCCCGGTGCCCGTGGTGCACGTGCAGCGCACGGACGAGCGCCCGGGGGGTGCGGCCAACGTCGCGCGCAACATCACGGCGCTCGCCGGACGCTGCACGCTGCTGTCGGTGGTGGGCCAGGACGAGCCCGCCCAGTCGCTCGAGAAGCTGTTGCGGGCGGATCGCGTGGACGCGACGCTCACGCGCGACACGTCGCTCTCCACGACGGTCAAGCTGCGCGTGATAGGCCAGCAGCAGCAGCTGCTGCGCATCGACTTCGAGCGCGCTCCAAGCCACGAGGCGCTCGCCGCGAAGATGGACGAGTTCGAGCGCCAGGTCGGCGAGGCCGACGTGGTGGTGCTCTCCGATTACGGCAAGGGCAGCCTCGAGCGCGTGCAGGAGATGATCGCGCTCGCGCGCCGCCACAGGAAGCCCGTCCTCGTCGATCCGAAGGGCGAGGACTACGCGCGCTATCGCGGCGCCACGCTCCTCACGCCCAACCGCGGCGAGTTCCGCCAGGTCGCCGGCCGCTGGAAGGACGAGGCGGATCTCGCCCGCCGCGCCCAGAAGCTGCGCGCCGAGCTCGACCTCGACGGGCTCATCGTCACGCGCAGCGAGGAGGGCATGTCGCTCTTCACCGCGTCCGAAAGCCACCACGAGCCCACGCGCGCGCGCGAGGTGTTCGACGTCTCGGGCGCGGGCGACACCGTGATCGCGGTCCTCGGCCTCATGGTGGCCGCGGGCGCGGACCTGCACGCCGCCATGCGCATGGCGAACCTGGCGGGCGGCATCGTCGTGGGCAAGCTCGGGACCGCCGTGGTCCACCCCGAAGAGCTCGCCGCCAGCCTCTGAACGGACCCACTCGAACATGGCCATCATCGTCACCGGCGCGGCAGGCTTCATCGGATCGAACGTGGTGCGCGCCCTGAACGGCCGCGGCATCACCGACATCATCGCGGTGGACAACCTCACACGCGCCGACAAGGTGAAGAACCTGCCCGACCTCGACATCGCGGACTTCCTCGACAAGGAAGACTTCATCGACCTCGTCCGCGGCGGCCTCGAGGGCGACTTCGAGGCGGTCCTGCACCAGGGCGCCTGCTCCGACACGATGGAGACGGACGGGCGCTACATGATGGAGAACAACTACCGCTATTCGCTCGAGCTCATGGACTGGTGCCAGCAGCTCGCGATCCCGTTCATCTATGCCTCGTCGGCGTCGGTGTACGGCGCGGGTCGCGTCTTCAGCGAGTCGCGCGACCACGAGCATCCGCTGAACGTCTACGGCTACTCGAAGTTCCTGTTCGACCAGGTCGTGCGCCGGCGGCTTCCCGAGCGTACCGCGCAGATCGCGGGCTTCCGCTACTTCAACGTGTACGGCCCGCGCGAGTCGCACAAGGGGCGCATGGCCTCCGTCGCGTTCCATTTCTTCAACCAGTACCTGGCCGAGGGGCGCGTGAAGCTCTTCGAGGGATCCGACGGCTACGGCCCGGGCGAGCAGACGCGCGACTTCATCTCGGTCGAAGACGTCGTGCGCGTGAACCTCTTCTTCCTCGACCATCCCGACGCCTCGGGCATCTTCAACGTGGGCACGGGCCGCGGGGAGACCTTCAACGACGTCGCGCGCGCGACCATCAATGCGATCCGCCGCTCGCGCGGCGAGAAGTCGCTCTCGCTCGACGAGCTGCGCGCCGCCGGCGCCATCGAGTACGTCCCCTTCCCGCAGCAGCTCGTGGGCAAGTACCAGAGCTTCACGCAGGCGGACGTGTCGGCGCTGCGCGCCGCGGGATACGAGGCGCCGTTCCTCACGGTGGAGCAGGGGGTCACCCGCTACGTGGACCAGCGGCTGGCTTCGAGATGATCGGACCCCCGCCGGAGCCTGCCCCGGATCGTTGGTTGCCCGGGGCCGGGGTGACATATAATCCGCCCGCCCTTCCACGCCCACAGGAGTTCCCATGAAGAAGATCGCGCTCCTCCTTGCCGCCCTGCTCGCGTATGCCGGCACCGCGCTCGCCGTCGTGAACGTCAATTCCGCCAGCCAGAAGCAGCTCGAGGAGCTTCCCGGCATCGGCCCCGCCAAGGCCAAGGCCATCATCGACTATCGCAAGAAGAACGGCCCCTTCAAGAGCGTCGAGGACGTGAAGAAGGTCGACGGCATCGGCGATGCCACGTACGACCAGATCAAGGGCGACCTCGTGACCAAGGGCACCACCACCGGCGTGGGCAAGCCCGCGGAGAAGAAGGACGCCGGCAAGTCCGACGCGAAGAAGAAGTAAACTTGCCGTATCGCGCCTGAAAGAGCCCCGCCGAGCGCGGGGCTCTTGCTTTGGGTGCCACGGAAAGGAACGGCTTGTACCCCACCCTCGAGCAGTTCGTCGGCAATACGCCGCTCGTGCGCCTGCAACGCATCCCGGGCCGCACCTCCAACGTCCTCCTCGCCAAGCTGGAAGGCAACAATCCCGCGGGCAGCGTGAAGGACCGGCCGGCGCTCTCGATGATCCTCGGCGCCGAGAAGCGCGGCGAGATCGAGCCGGGCGACACGTTGATCGAGGCCACCAGCGGCAACACGGGCATCGCGCTCGCGATGGTCGCCGCCCTGCGCGGCTACAAGATGGTGCTCGTCATGCCCGAGCACCTTTCGGTCGAGCGCCGCCAGAGCATGGCCGCCTACGGCGCGCGCTTCGTGCTCACGCCGGAGAAGGGCGGCATGGAGCTCGCGCGCGACACCGCCGAGCGCATGCGCGCGGCGGGCGAGGGGATCATCCTCGACCAGTTCGCCAATCCCGACAATCCGCTCGCGCACTACACCGGCACCGGCCCGGAGATCTGGCGCGACACGCAAGGCAAGGTCACCCACTTCATCGCGACCATGGGAACGACCGGCACCCTCATGGGAACCTCGCGCTTCCTCAAGGAGAAGAGCGCCAAGGTCCAGGCCGTGGGCGTGCAGCCCGCGCCGGGCCAGAGCGTGCCCGGCATCCGCAAGTGGCCGGAGGCGTACCTGCCGAAGATCTACGATCGCTCGCGCGTCGACCGCATCATCGAGGTCACGCAGCGGGAGAGCGAGGAGATGTCGCGCCGGCTCGCGCGCGAGGAAGGGATCTTCGCCGGGATCTCCGCGGGCGGCGGGCTCGCCGCCGCCGCGAAGCTTTCCGCCGAGGTCTCGAACGGTGTGATCGTGTTCATCGTGCCCGACCGCGGGGACCGCTATCTTTCCACGGGTGTGTTCCCCGCCTGAAGCGACGATAGACCCGTGACGCCCATCCTCGTCTTCGACATCGAGACGATCCCCGACGTCGCGGGGCTGCGCAAGCTCTGGGAGCTCGACCCGCAGGTGAGCGACGCCGCGGTGGTCGAGCTGGTGCAGCAGCGGCGCCGGCAGGCGACGGGCAACGACTTCCTGCCCGCGCACCTGCAGCGCGTGGTCGCGATTTCGTGCGCGCTGCGCGACCGGGAGTCGTTTCGCATCTGGTCGCTCGGCGCGCCGGAGGAGGACGAGCGCGGCCTCGTGCAGCGCTTCTTCGACGGCATCGAGAAGTACACGCCGCAGCTCGTGTCGTGGAACGGCAGCGGCTTCGACCTGCCCGTGCTGCACTACCGCGCGATGGTCCACGGCATCGCCGGTTGCTGCTACTGGGACACCGGCGAGAACAACAAGGACTTCAAGTGGAACAACTACCTCAGCCGGTTCCACAACCGCCACACGGACTTGATGGACGTGCTCGCGGGCTACCAGAATCGCGCCTTCGCGCCGCTCGATGAGCTCTCCCAGCTCTGCGGCCTGCCGGGCAAGCTCGGCATGGACGGCTCGCAGGTGTGGCCCGCATGGCAGCGCGGCGAGATCGGCGCCATCCGCGACTATTGCGAAACCGATGTCGCGAACACCTACTTGCTCTTCCTGCGCTTCCAGCTGATCCGCGGCGGCCTCATGCCCGATGCCTACGCGCACGAGGTCGCGATGGCGCGGGAATTCATCGCCGCGCAGGATGCGAAGCACTGGCGCGAGTTCCTCGCGGGCTGGGGGAGCCCCGCGTGAGGGAAACCTTCGCCTCCGCGCCCTCCGCGGCGCCGGCGCAAGCCGGGCTCGCTGCGCCCGCGCCGCTCTGCGTCGACCTCGACGGCACGCTCCTGCGCACGGATTCGCTGCACGAGGCGCTGGTGAGCGCGCTCAGGCGCGCGCCGTGGCTCTTGCTGGCGTTGCCCTTCTGGCTGCTGCGCGGGCGCGCGCCCTTCAAGCGCGAGATCGCGCGCCGGGCGGCGATCGACCCCGCGCTCCTGCCTTACGATGCGGGCGTCCTCGAGCTGATTCGCGCCGAGCGCGCGAAGGGCCGGCGCATCGTGCTCGCCACGGCGGCGGATGCGCAGCTGGCCGAGGCGATCGCGTCTCATCTCGGCCTCTTCGACGAGGTGCTCGCGAGCGACGGCGTGTCGAACCTCAAGGGCGAGCGGAAGGCCGCGGCATTGCGCCAGCGCTTCGGGGAGCGCGGCTACGACTACGTCGGCGACTCGCGCGCCGACGATGCGGCCTGGTGCTCGGCCGGGGTCGCGTACGTCTGCTCCCGCGGCGGCCCGGGCCCCGCCCGGCGCGCGGAGGCGCGCGGCGTGCGCGCGGTGCCGATCGTCCGCCGGCCGCTGCTGCGCTTCCCGCTGATGCGCGCCTTGCGCCCGCACCAGTGGGTGAAGAACCTGCTCGTCTTCGTGCCGCTCGTCACCGCGCACCGGATCCACGACGACATGGCGATGCGCGCGTCGCTGCTCGCGTTCGCGGCATTCTCGCTCGCGGCCTCCGGAGCCTACGTGCTGAACGACCTCGCGGACCTCGACCACGACCGGCGCCACCCGCAGAAGCGCGCCCGTGCGCTCGCCGCGGGCGACCTGCCGCTCTGGGCGGGCGCGCTGCTCGCGCCGCTGCTGCTGGCACTTGCTTTCGCCCTCGCGTCGCCGCTGCAGGGCCGCTTCGTGGCCGAGCTCGCGTGCTACGTGGTCGCGACGATGGCGTACTCGATGTGGCTCAAGCGCCTCGTGCTGGTCGACGTCTTCACGCTCGCGGGCCTGTACGCGATCCGCATCCTGGCCGGCGCGGCGGCCATCCCGGTGCCGGTCTCGCACTGGCTGCTGGTGTTCTCGCTCTTCATGTTCCTGTCGCTCGCCCTCGTGAAGCGCTACGCGGAGCTTTCGGGGCTCGCGCGCCGCGATGCCGCCAAGGCACCCGGACGCGGCTATGCCACCGGCGACCGCACGGTGGTCGGGCTCATGGGCGTCGTGTGCGGGCAGCTCTCGGTGCTCGTCTTCGCGCTCTACATCACGAGCCCCGAGATCCGCGTGCTCTACGCGCGCCCCGAGCTGCTGTGGGTCGCGTGCCCGATCCTGCTCTACTGGGTCGCGCGCGTGTGGCTGCTCGCGTATCGCGACGAGCTGCACGAGGATCCGCTCGTCTTCGCGCTGCGCGACCCCGCGAGCCTCGCGCTCGGCGTGGCGACGCTCGCGGTGCTCGCCGCGGCGACGTGAGCGCGGACCGGCTGTCCTGGGGGCGCTTCCCGCGCGAGCGCGCGGCGCGCGTGCACTCGCTGCACTGGCCGGCGGAGCCGCTTCCGCGCGATGCTTCGATCCTGGCGCGCGGATGCGGCAGCAGCTACGGCGACAGTTGCCTCAACGCCGGCGGCACCCTCGTCGACACCACGCGGCTGGACCGCCTCGTCGCGTTCGACCGCGGGGCGGGGGTCGTCCGGTGCGAGGCCGGTGTCACGCTCGAGGCGCTGCTCGAGGTCATCGTGCCGGCGGGCTGGTTCCTGCCGGTCACGCCCGGCACGCGCCGCGTCACCGTGGGCGGCGCCGTGGCCAACGACGTCCACGGCAAGAATCACCATCGCGCCGGCACCTTCGGGGCGCACGTAAGCGCACTCGGGCTCGCGCGCTCGGACGGCTCGCGCAGCGTCATCGCGCCCGGGAGCGATCCGGCGCGCTTTGCGGCGACTGTCGGCGGGCTGGGTCTCACCGGCCTCATCACGTGGGTCGAGCTCGCGTTGCGGCCGCTCGTGTCCTCCTCGCTCGACGTGGAGACGGTGCGCTTCCACGGCGTCGGCGAGTTCCTGGCGCTCTCGTCGGAATCGGCCGAACGGTTCGAGCATACCGTCGCCTGGGTCGACACCACCGCGCGGGGGGCGGGCTTCGCGCGCGGCCTCTTCATGCGCGCGAACCATGCGCCGCGGCCCGGGCCGCTCACCGCGCGGGCACGCTCGCGCCGGCTCTCGATTCCGTTCGACTTCCCGGCCTTCGCGCTGTCGCGTCCGACGGTGCGTGCGTTCAATGCGCTGCACTTCGGGCTCGGCCGCGCCGGCCGCGGCACCGCCCACCTCGAGCCGTTCTTCTACCCGCTCGACGCGATCGGGTCGTGGAACCGCATGTACGGCCGGCGCGGCTTCGTGCAGCACCAATCCGTCGTCCCGATGGCGCCCGCGCGCGAGGCGGTGACGGCATTGCTCGAGGCGATCACCGCGTCGGGCGAGGCCTCGTTCCTCTCGGTGCTGAAGGTGTTCGGCGATCGCCCCTCGCCGGGCATGCTGTCGTTCCCGCGACCGGGCGTCACGCTCGCCCTCGACTTCCCCATGCGCGGCGAGCGCACCCTGGCCCTTCTCGACCGCCTCGACGCGATCGTGATGGAGGCGGGCGGCGCGATCTATCCCGCGAAGGATGCCCGCATGTCCCGCGAGACTTTCCGCCGTTCCTTCCCGCGGCTCGGCGAGTTCGTCCCGCACGTGGATCCGGCGTTCTCGTCCAGCTTCTGGAGGCGCGTGCATGGCTGAAGCGGCGCGCGTCCTCGTGATCGGCGCCACCTCCGCGATCGCGCAGGCGGTGGCGCGAACCTACGCACGGCGCGGTGCGCGCCTGGTGCTGGTGGGCCGCGATGCGTCGAAGCTCGAGGCGGTGCGCGCCGACCTGGTCGCCCGCGGCGCCGCGCAAGCCGACGTGAAGGTGACCGACCTTTCCCGGATGGAAGCCCACCCGGATCTCGTGGACGCCGCGGCCGCGGCGCTCGGCGGCATCGACGTGGCGCTCGTCGCGCACGGCGTCCTCCCGGACCAGGCACGATCGCAGGCGTCCTTCGAGGACGCGCGCCGGACGCTCGACGTGAACTTCACGAGCGCGGCCTCGCTCGCCCATGAGCTCGCGAACCGCTTCGAGACGGCGCGCCACGGCACGATCGCGGTGATCGGCTCGGTCGCCGGCGATCGCGGACGCCAGAGCAACTACGTCTACGGCGCGGCCAAGGGCGCCCTCGCGATCTACCTGCAGGGATTGCGCCACCGCCTGCACGGCACCGGCGTGAAGGTGCTCACCATCAAGCCCGGCTTCGTCGATACGCCGATGACCGCGGCCTTTCCCAAGGGACCGCTCTGGGCCACCCCGGAGAAGGTCGCGCGCGGCATCGTCCGGGCGATCGATCGCGGCACGTCGGGCGAGATCTACGTGCCGGGCTTCTGGCGCGTGATCATGGCGATCATCCGCGCGGTTCCGGAAAGGCTCTTCGTGCGGACGAAACTGTAATCAGGGGTGCGTCCCCAATTGGCCGCCGGATCAGCGGCGATACGGGTTGCGCTCGTTCAGCTCGTCCACGTACGCGGAGATGCCGGCGCCTTCGCGCTCGAGGAAATCGTCCACCGCGCGGTTGAACGCCGGGTGCGCGAGCCAGTGGAAGGAGCGCGTCTTCTCGGGCAGGAAGCCGCGCGCGTGCTTGTGCTCGCCCTGCGCGCCGCCCTCGAAGAGCGCGATGCGCCGCTCGATGCAGAATTCGATGCCCTGGTAGTAGCAGGCCTCGAAGTGGAGGCCCGGAACGTATTCGGTGCTGCCCCAGTAGCGTCCGTAGAGCGCGTGCTCGCCGAAGATGTCGAGGGCGGCGGCGATGGGCTTGCCCTCGCGCCGCGCGATCACCAGCAAGAGGTTTTCGGGCATGCGCTCGGCGAGCATGCGGAAGAAATCGCGCGTGAGGTACGGCGTCGAGCGGTGCTCGCGGTAGGTGCGCCGGTAGCACGTGCTGAAGAAATCCCAGTCGCTCTCGCGGGCCTCCCGGCCCGTGAGCCGCAGGAGCTCGACGCCTTCGTCGGCGACCTTCCGGCGCTCCTGCCGGATCTTCTTGCGCTTGTCGTGCGAGAACGCGGCGAGGAAATCGGCGAAGTCGCGATAGCCGGGGTTGCGCCAGTGGAACTGGATGCCCGTGCGCTCGAGGAGCTTCTCGCCCCGCAGCAGTTGCGTGTCGCGCTCCTCGGGGAAGAGCACGTGCAGCGAGGAGGCGCCGGACTCGCGCGCCATCGCGACGAGCGCGTGGGCGAGCTTGCGCGCGCGGGCCTCGTCCCGCGCGAGCAGCCGCGCGCCCGTGGCCGGCGTGAACGGCACGGCGACCAGCAGCTTCGGGTAGTAGTCCATGCCGTGCCGCTCGTACGCGTCGGCCCAGCTCCAGTCGAAGACGTACTCGCCGTACGAGTGCGCTTTCACGTAGAGCGGCGCGGCCGCGGCGAGCTGCCCGTCCTCCCAGATCGACGGAAAGCGCGGCGTCCAGCCCGACTCGGGAGATGCGCATCCGCTGCGATGCAGGCTGTCGAGGAACGCGTGGGAGAGCGTGGGGTTGCCGCGCGCGAGCGCATCCCACTGCGACGGATCGACGGCTTCGAGCGATTCGAGGATGCGGATTTCCGGGGCCATGGCCCTATAATCGCGCACAAAGACCCATGCGAGTGCCCTTGAAGATCGCCGTCGCGCAGCTCGACACCACCGTCGGTGACTTCGCGGGCAATGCGCAGAAGCTCAGGCGCGCAGTGGACGATGCGCGCGCGGCGGGCGCCCGCCTCGTGGTGGCGCCGGAGATGGCGCTCTGTGGCTATCCCGCCGAGGACCTGTGGCTGCGCGACGACTTCTGCGACCAGGCGCTCGCCGAGCTGGCGCGGCTCGCCTCCCATTGCCTCGATGTCGCCCTGGTCGTGGGCTATCCGCATCGCGAGGGCCGCACCCGCTACAACGCCGCCGCCGTGCTGCGCGGCGGCCGCATCGAGCACTCGTACTTCAAGCAGAAGCTGCCGAACTACCGCATCTTCGACGAGCGCCGCTATTTCGAGTGCGGCGACCGTCCGTGCGTTTTCGAGATCGACGGGCGGCGCGTGGGCCTCGGCATCTGCGAGGACTTCTGGTTTCCCGAGCCCGCCGCGAAGCTGAAGGCCGCCGGCGCGGACGTGCTGGTGTCGATCAACGCGTCGCCCTTCCATCGCGCGCAGCAGGCCGAGCGCTACCAGCGCATGGGCGCGCGCGTGAAGGAGACGAGGCTCCCGCTCCTGTACGTGCACGGCGTGGGCGGCCAGGACGAGCTGGTGTTCGACGGCGCGTCCTTCGCGCTGGACGGCACGGGCGCCATCGCGTACCAGGCCGAGTCTTTCCGCGAGGCGCTGGACCTGGTAGAGCTCGACGGCGGCAACGTGAGCGGCTCGATGGCGCCCCCGCTCACGGAGGAGGAAATCGTCTACCGCGCGCTCTCGACGGGGCTCGCCGCGTACGTCGGCAAGAACGATTTTCCCGGCGTCGTGCTGGGCCTCTCGGGCGGCATCGACTCCGCGCTCGTGCTCGCGATCTGCGTCGACACGCTGGGGCCCGAACGCGTGCACGCCGTCATGATGCCGTCGCGCTATACCGCGCCCATGAGCATCGAGGACGCGCGCGAGATGGCCAGGCTGCACGGCGTGCGCTACACGGAGATCGGGATCGACCCGGTGTTCGAGAGCTTTCGCGCGCAGCTGGCACCGGCCTTCGCGGGCGCTCCCGAGGACAAGACCGAGGAGAACCTGCAGGCGCGCGTCCGCGGCACGATGCTGATGGCGCTGTCCAACAAGGCGGGCTCGCTCGTCGTGGCGACCGGCAACAAGAGCGAGATGGCGACGGGCTACGCCACGCTCTACGGGGACATGGCGGGCGGCTTCGCGCTCGTCAAGGACGTGGTGAAGACCCTGGTCTATCGCCTTTCCTACTGGCGCAACTCGAAAGGGCTCGTGATCCCGCAGCGGGTGATCGATCGCGCGCCCTCGGCGGAGCTCGCTCCCGGGCAGGTCGACCAGGACACGCTGCCGCCCTACGAAGTGCTGGATGCGGTGGTGGAACGGTGCATGGAGCGCGACATGCCGCCGGAGCAGATCGCCGGCATGGGCTACGACCTCGAGACCGTGAAGCGCGTGGTGCGCATGATCCACGCTAACGAATATAAACGGCGCCAGGCGGCGCCCGGCGTTCGCATCACGCCACGCGCGTTTGGCAAGGATTGGCGCTATCCGATAACATCGGCCTTTCGTCCGTACGCCTCGCGCCCGTCCCGTCCATGAAGAAGATCGAAGCCATCGTGAAGCCGTTCAAGCTCGACGAGGTGCGCGAGGCGCTGTCGGAGATCGGTGTCAGCGGCCTCACCGTGACCGAGGTGAAGGGCTTCGGCCGGCAGAAGGGCCACACCGAGCTCTATCGCGGCGCGGAATACGTGGTCGACTTCCTGCCCAAGGTGAAGGTCGAGGTCGTGGTGGGCGACGGGCTGGTCGAGAAGGCGGTCGACGCGATCGTCAATGCCGCGCGCACCGGCAAGATCGGCGACGGCAAGATCTTCGTCCTCGACGTGGCGCAGGTCGTCCGCATTCGCACGGGCGAAACCGGAGAGGACGCGGTCTAGGCCGGATAAGGTCTTTCCTGTATCCTGTGCGCCACTTAGGGACGGGAAAGACAACAACATGCTGCTGGCCGCGTTTTACGTCTTCGCCATCGCCGCGATCATCCTGCATTACACGGGGCACCTGAAGCGCTGGAACTGCGAGTGGATCCTGATCGTGCTCGCCATCGCCGTGTTTCCCGCCGTCCTCTTCCTCTGACGCTTAGTCCCCCTGCCGCGAGTCCTACGCGAAGCGCCGGACTCGTCCGATAACCCCGGTTTCCCCGCGCCCCCATGATGGGGGACAGGGCCGCATGGACGGCCAACCGGAGGGAAACCATGAACCACCAGCTCTGGAACCGCGTCGCCGCGAAGGTGATCGCGATCGCCTTCGTGCTCGCCGGCGCCGCGGCCTGCGATC
>Ga0157369_10004404_pt1 | contig 16623 bp, 15 predicted proteins | sample C25metaG_FD_113461 | JGI IMG/M metagenome (GOLD analysis project Ga0157369, IMG submission 113461) | Corn rhizosphere microbial communities from Kellogg Biological Station, Michigan, USA - C2-5 metaG | ecosystem: Host-associated > Plants > Roots > Rhizosphere > Soil | place: USA: Michigan... | reverse complement strand
GACTTCGATGCCGCGATCCACCTGATCGACGACCTGCGCACGGCCAAGCCGGATCTCTTCATCAACCTCACCACCGGCACGCTGGCCTCGCCATTCTGGCTGATGTACGCCGATTCGATCTGGCGCGATGGCGAGGATGATGAACTGGTGGGTGTAGGCAGCAAGCGCGAGCGCTGGATCACGTACCGCGATCGCGAGACGTACCACAACATCGTGGAGAAGGGTCCGCTCTTCCCGCTGAACTCGCTGATGCTCCACGGAATCATCTACGCGCGGGAGAACCGCAAGCTCAACACCGACCCGGGGCACGATTTCGCCAACGAAGTGCATTCGTACTTTGGCAGCGGCACGGCCTTGCAAGAGCTGTACATCACGCCGGAACTGCTCTCGACCGATGACTGGGACACGCTGGCGGAAGCCGCGCGCTGGTCGCGTACGAATGCCGGCGTTCTCCGCGATACGCACTGGGTCGGCGGCGATCCGGGCCGGCTGGATGTGTATGGCTGGGCCTCGTGGACGCCTGCCAAGGCCATCCTGACCTTGCGTAATCCCTCGGATAAGCCACAGGCATTCGTTGTCGACCTGGACCGCCAGCTTGAACTGCCGCCAGGCGCAAAGCGCCACTTCCAGGCCCGCAGCCCGTGGAAGGTGGATGCAGGCAAGCCGGCGCAGTCGCTGGGCGCCGATACGCCCACCACGATCACGTTGCAGCCGTTCCAGGTGATGACTCTCGAACTAACGCCGTAACCACAACCACGCCCCCGTGCCACGGGGGCGTCCACATCGCTCATCTCACGCGCACGCCGGGGGGCATGGTCGCGAGGGAGGAGTGTTGCCTAAAAATGGGGAGAGCAGGGCATGAAGTATCGCAAGCGTGTTCTGGCCGCGGTGATCGCGGCGGGCCTGGCCAGCGGGGGTGCGCTGGCACAATCGACCACTGGCACGATCAGCGGCCAGATGGCACCGGGCACGGGCGACACCGTGCACATTGAAAGCGGCACGGGGTTCCAGCGTGATGTACCGGTGGATGCGCGTGGCCGCTATGCCATCGCGCAGTTGCCGCTGGGCAACTACACGGTATCGCTGCGCAAGGCGGGCGCGACGGTGCAGAGCCATCAGAACGTGGCGTTGCGGGTCGGTGCGGCGACCGATGTTTCCTTCGCGGCACCTGCCGCGGCCTCCGAGACCCAGAACCTGGAGGGCGTGTCGGTATCGGCCAGTGCGTTGCCGCCGATCGATGTGGCCAGCGTCGATTCGCGTACGGTCATTACCTCGCAGCAGCTGGCGAAGCTGCCATTGGGCTTCAATGCCGAAGCCGCCGCCCGCCTGGCCCCCGGTGTGGTTGGTAACGCGGGTGGCTTCACCGGGCCCACCGGCCAATCGCTGATCAGCTTTGGTGGCTCCGCAGCCAACGAGAACGCGTACTACATCAACGGTTTCAACACGACGGATCCCCTGCAGGCGGCCGGTGGCCTGACGCTGCCTTACGGCTCCATCGACCAGCAGGAGGTCTACACAGGCGGTTACAGCGCGCAGTACGGCCGCTCCGATGGCGGCGTGTTGAATATGGTGGGCAAGCGCGGCACCAACGACTGGCACTTCGGCGGCAAGCTCAGCTGGGATCCGGCCTCGTTGCGCGCTTCATATGACAACACGTACTACCAGAATGGCCTGCCACCCGTGCCCGTGGCGGGCAACCTGTATTCCCCGCGCAGCAAGAACAGCAACTGGAACACGGTATACGACGCGTATGTCGGCGGCCCGCTGATTCAGGACAAGCTGTTCTTCTTCGCCTCCGGCGAATGGGCCAAGAGCGAGGGCGACAGGCTCGGCGCGGTGACATCGACCAGCCCGTACACGTCGTACGAGTACAAGATGCCGAAGTGGTACGGCAAGCTCGATTGGAATATCTCTGACAGCAACATCCTAGAAGTGACCGGCGCGTCGAACACCCGCGAAACCAGCGGGGATATCTACAAGTACGATTTCAACGCATTGCAGCGCGGCGACGAGATAGGTCACGCCGATACCATCAAAACGGGCGGCAACCTGTGGACCGCCAAGTACACGGGATACCTTACCGATACGCTCACCCTGAGCGCGCAGTACGGCAAGATGCACACGCTGAACTACGAAGCGCCGGTCGGCTACAACGAAGCGCTGACCTACGTGAGTGGCACGGAGAACCAGAACCCCGCGTTCACCGGCGGCTTGCCGCGGACGGCGGGGCAGACGGTATCGAGCATCTACGATCCGAACCAGGGCAACCGCTCGAACAACCTGCGGGTGAGCCTGGCCTGGCAACTGGGTGATCACACGATCACGGCCGGTATCGATAACCTCAAGGCCACGACCGAAGACCAGGGCGCGCGTACGTCAGGCCCGGGATACTCGTGGTCATACGGGTTCACGACATTGCCCGGCAATAGCCCGGCGCCCAGCCTGGGTGTGGCGCCGCCGAACAGCACGCCCGACGGCGCGGGCGGCTACTACGTGATGAAGAACGTCTCCTCGGCGGTGGCCACCGTGCGCACGACTGAGCGGGCCCAGTACATCGAAGACCAGTGGCAGGCCACTGACCGCCTGCTATTGTCGCTGGGCCTGCGCAACGACCAGTTCACCAACTACAACAGCGATAGCCAGCCGTATATCACGCAGACGAAGCCGCAGTGGGCGCCCCGTCTTGGCTTTAGCTGGGATGTGGAAGGCGACGCTTCGTTCAAGGTGTACGGTAACGCGGGGCGCTATTACCTCGGCTCGCCGCTGGCACCGGCCCTGAGTGCGGCAGCCGGCTACACCAGCACTACCCAGTACTTCACCTACTCGGGCATTGGCGCCGACGGCACGCCTTCGGGCCTCACCGCGTTATCCGGGCCGGTATCGGCCAACAACGCGTTCGGCGTACCGCCCGATCCGCGGACGGTGACAGCGAAAAGCCTGAAATCGGAGTACCAGGACGAATACATGCTGGGCTTCAGTAAGAGCATCGACAACCGTTGGGTATACGGTGCCAAGCTTTCCCGGCGCGTACTGCGCACCGGCATCGATGATTTCTGCGATGTAGACCGGATCACGAATGCGGCAGCGGCGCAGGGCATTACCGCGGCGTCGGTGAATAGCTGTTACCTGATCAACCCCGGCAAGGCCAATACCTTCGTGGTGCTGGATGACGCGGGCAATGCCCACGACGTGAAGCTCAGTAACGCCGAGATGGGTTTCCCGAAGATCAAGCGTAACTACTACGCACTGGATACCTTCCTGGAGCACCCGTTCGATGGCTCGTGGTACGGACGCGTCGACTACACGTATTCGCGAAGCTACGGCAATACGGAAGGCCTGACTCAGTCGAACGTGCAGTCCGATGGTCCGTCGCAGTCGGAGGACTGGGATTTCCCGGCGCTGATGGTCTACAGCAACGGCCTGCAGGGTAACAACCACAAGCACCAGCTGAAGATGTACGGGTACTGGCAGATCAACCTGGAGTGGATGGTATCGGGCAATCTGTCGCTTATTTCGGGCAGCCCCTCCACTTGCCTGGGACTGTTTGGTAGCGATAACTCCGACCCTGCCGGCTACAACTCCAACTACCACTTCTGCGATGGCCGCCCGGCACCCCCGGGCTCCACCGGTAACATGCCCTGGCAGCGGCAGCTCGACCTGGGCCTGCACTGGACGCCTGCCTTCGCCGACCACAAGCTGGGTCTGAACCTGGATGTATTCAACGTGACCAACGAGCAGGCCGAACTCAGCATCAACCCGCACTACTACCAGGACGCCACGGGCTCGCCCAATCCGCTCTACCGCACCCCGCTCTACCTGCAGGACCCCCGCTACGTGCGCTTCTCCATCACCTACGACTACTAAGCCAGCAGGTTGAAAGCCCTTGTAGGAGCGCGCTTGGGCGCGATCGATCTAGCCGCAAGCATCCATCGCGCGCAAGCGCGCTCCTACAAGGATGCCGGAACTTTTAGTTACTCCAGCGACGACGAGGTGATGGGACAATCACCGCGAGGGGAATGGGGCCCAGCCCGACGCCGCACAGAACTGGTTCATCTGCTTCTCGAGGTTCAAGATCGTGTTCGATGCCTGGATGCTGGTGGTGACTTCGAGGTTTGTTTTTAGCAGCCAATAGCGTCCATGCGCGGTCCAGTGTCTGATCTTGAGAAGATCGGAAAAACTTCCAATGGTCATTGCGAGGCCCGGGGTGTTCAGTGCGTTGCCTGCGAGTTTCCATTCATCGAGAATCCCTCGTTCATAGAGCGGTACTTGCCACGTACGTTGAGATTTGGCGAACAGGATTTTCAGGCGGCCACCGAGGAAGCCATTAGCAGAGGAATTGTTTGATCGGAAAGCTGCGTCCAGCCGTATCCTCGCTTCCATTGATGCAATCAGTGTGAGTATGGCGGCAATTTCTATCTCGCGTTTGCTTGACGCAAAGTAGGCATCAATCTGATTTAGCGTGGAGTGTGGCGTGATGACCTCGGCTGCCGAAGTGCCCAAAGGTCGAGCGTGGATCACGGCGTGTTTCGCTTCCAGCAGCTCGCGATCGATTCCCGACTCACACACCTTGTGCCATGCGACGATGCTGCCAGGGTCGGTTCTGGATGGATCAGAGAAAAGCATGGTCAGGACTCAATGCCCAGGATGTTGAGCAAGGTGTTCTGAAACGCGTGCTGATCGAGAGGAATCAGCGCTGTCCGCGACTGTGCGTTCGCCAGGTGCCATGACGACTCGACCCATGCCGGCTGGGTCATTGGCGTGCCCGAATGTATGAGTAAAAGCATGGCATCGCCGGCGGGTCCTTTCAGGTCCACGCGACCCACTGCGCCGACGATAAGTGTGCCTTGCGGTACGATCTCGACCGACTCGCCGCCTACGCGGATCACACCCTGCGTGACAGGGTACGTGCCGATGAAATCTTCCTTCAGGGTCAGGGTCCCGCAGACGAGTTCTGCGGTCCCGTCGTCGAGGAGCGGCGCGATCCAGTGGGCGATGGATTGGAAAAGCTCTTCGACACGTGACTTCCACCAGGTCCGTCTTGCATCCCAATCAATCGAAGGTTTAGCCGTTCGCTCCTGAGCAAAGTGTCGAAGTTTGCTGCTGAAGTCGTCATCTGACATGCGGAGGGCTTCCATGGGGTGGTCTCAGCGGCGCCTTGGCGGGGCTGGACAGTCTGGCTGAGTCGCTACGTCTTGATTGTAGGGCTTTTCTTCCCACGGGGTGAGCGTGCCTCGCGTCCGAATGTAATCCCTGACGCAGGCCTAATAGCGCAAGCGCGTGCTATTCTTATGGGCTATTCACGCTATCTGAGTCCTCCCCGGTGCTTACGCCACCCTGATCCACCGCCGTTTCCCCTGTAACGGCCGCGGCCACTGGCCGCGGGGTTGACGCTTGCCGCGCGTTCCGCCGGCGCATCTGGAAAACATACCCATGCATACCACCCGTTGGAGCCAGCAATGGTTCTTCAATGTGCGTGGCGACGTCCTTTCGGGCCTCGTCGTCGCGCTTGCCCTTATTCCCGAGGCCATCGCCTTCTCGATCATCGCGGGGGTGGATCCCAAGATCGGCTTGTACGCCTCGTTCTCGATGGCGGTGGTGATCGCATTCGCCGGCGGGCGTCCGGCCATGATCTCGGCCGCCACCGGCGCCATGGCCCTGCTCATGGTCGGGTTGGTGAAGGAGCACGGCCTGCAGTATCTGTTCCTCACCACGATCTGCACGGGCCTGATCCAGATGGCTATCGGTGCGCTGAAGCTTGGTTCGCTGATGCGTTTCGTCTCGCGTTCCGTGGTGACCGGCTTCGTCAACGCGCTGGCGATCCTGATCTTCCTGGCTCAGTTGCCGGAACTGGTGGGGGTGGCCTGGATGGTCTATCCCATGTGCGCGGCAGGTCTCGCGATCATCTACCTGTTCCCGTATGTGACGAAGGCGGTACCTTCGCCGCTGGTGGCCATCGTCGTGCTCACTATTATCGCCGTCGTGTTCCGCATGGATATCCACCGCGTGGGCGATATGGGCGCACTGCCTGATTCACTGCCACGGTTCCTGTGGCCCGATGTGCCACTGAACCTGGATACGCTGCAGATCGTGCTGCCGCATGCCTTGACCATGGCGGTGGTGGGCCTGCTCGAGTCGATGATGACCTTGCAGATCGTCAATGACATGACCGATACGCGCTCGGACAAGAATCGTGAGTGCGTGGGCCAGGGCCTGGCGAATATCGCCACGGGCATGATCGGCGGCATGGCTGGTTGCGCGATGATCGGCCAGTCGGTGATCAACGTTAAATCAGGTGGCCGCGGACGGCTTTCGACCCTCGTGGCTGGCGTGGTGTTACTGATCCTGGTCGTGTTTGGCGCGCCCTGGGTCAGCCAGATCCCAATGGCCGCGCTCGTCGCCGTCATGATCATGGTGTCGCTGAGCACCTTCAGCTGGCGCTCGCTGGCTACGCTCCGTTCGCACCCCACCTCCAGCAGCGTCGTCATGCTGGCTACGGTGGTGGTTACCGTGTGGACCCATGACCTTGCCCGTGGCGTGCTGACCGGGGTACTGCTCTCGGCCGTCTTTTTTGCCACGAAGGTGGGGCGTCTGCTGGATGTGGATAGCTCTCTCTCCGGTCAGGGCGAGCGCACGTATTCGGTCAAAGGGCAGATTTTCTTCGCGTCATCCGAGGCGTTCGTCGAGGCATTCGATGGGCATGAGGATGGCCTTTCTGGCGTGGTCATCGACGTCGAAGAGGCCCACTTCTGGGACCTGACCGCGGTGGGTGCGCTAGACAAGGTGGTGCTTAAATTCCGTGATCGCGGTGTTCCGGTCGAGGTTCGTGGCCTGAATCGCGCGAGCGCCACGCTGGTTGCCCGCCTGGGTACCCACGATAAGGAAGGCGCCCCTTCGGCCCCCGGACATTGACGCCGCAGGTATTCGTTCGGCTTTGATGTAGCAGAATAGGGGCCATGAAGCCCCGGAGGTCCCTGTGAACATCATCGTGGTCGAGGACGACGAACGGCTGGGTGCCGCGATCAAGCGCGCACTGGAGCAGCTTACCCATGTGGTGATGTGGTTGCGCACGGGCAACGAGGCCCTGGAAGCATTGCGCCAGGAGAACGTCGACCTGGTCCTGCTGGACCTGGGCCTGCCGAACAAGGATGGGGTCCAGGTTCTGCGTGAAGCGCGCCGGGCCGGCATCCGGACGCCGGTCCTCGTGGTGACGGCCCGCGACAGTATCGAAGCACGCGTGGAAGGGCTGGATGCCGGTGCGGACGATTATCTGGTCAAGCCGTTCCACCTGGATGAACTGGCCGCGCGCATTCGCTCGATCGCCAGGCGGGCCCAGGGGCTCGCCGATAACCTCATCGAGGCGGGGCCGATCCGGCTGGATGTGGGGCGCATGGAGTTATCGCTGGGCGGTGAGCGGGTGGAGCTTACGCGCCGCGAGTTCGCCCTGATGCACGTTCTGATGGAGCGGGCAGGGCGAATTGTCCGCCGCGACACGATCGAGAGCTCCGTGTATGGCAGCGAATCCGACGTGGGGCCGAACGCGCTGGAAGTGCTGGTGCATTCGCTCCGTCGCAAGCTTGGGCCCGATAGCATCCGTACCGTGCGTGGTTTCGGCTACATGGTGCCGGTCGATCCGGCGTGAGCCACGGATCGCTACAGCGCCGTCTGCGCCGCCGTGTCGCCGTGGCCGTGCTTGCCGTGCTGCTCCCGCTCGGTGTGCTCGCGGCCCTGCGCACCATCTCCGAGTTGAACGAGTTATCGGACGTGCGGCTGCGGCAGACCGCGGAGACCCTGGACGCGTTGCTGCGACAGACCGGCGTCATGGCCGTGCAGAATCACGCCAGGCTGGAGGCGCTGCCCTCGGTGCCTGTGATCGCGAATGGCGTTGGGCCCGCATCCACCTATGAAGCCGAAGTGGGCTACCGGGTCACCGACAAGGAAGGTGACCCCATCCTTGTCACGGATAATATGCGCGAGCTACCCCGTGACCTGCCTGCGGACGGCAAGGTGGTTTCGCTTGAAGTGCGGCGGCGTCGCTGGTATGTGTACACGCGCATGGATCCGACATTGGGTGTCACGATCAGCGTGGCCGAACGGCATGACACGCGCCGCGATGTGACCAATGCCGTGGCGATGGAGCGGACGCTTCCCATCCTGATCGGCCTGCCGTTGTTGTTCGTCGCCTTGCGTTGGGCCGTGCGCAAGGGCTTGCGGCCGCTGGAGAGGCTTGCCGCGCTACTCGGGCGGCGTATGCCCGGCGCGCGCGAGCCTGTTGTCGTGGCCGATTCACCGCGTGAGATTGCACCGATCGTGGCGGCGCTCAATGCGCAGATCGACAGCATCGAAGCTGCCCTGGAGCGTGAGCGCCGTTTCAGCGCCGATGTGGCTCATGAACTGCGGACGCCCATCGCCGCGACCATGATCAACCTCGATAGTGCAGCCGCGTTCGGTACGGCAGCCAGTTCGCCCGCGTCGCTTCCGGATGCGCTGGCGAGCTTGCGCGTCCTTTCGCGGCGAACCGAGCAACTTTTGGTATTGGCACACCTGGATGAGCATGCACGGCTGCCGCTGGTGCGCGTTGACCTCCAGGGGCTGGCTCGCGATGTGCTCACCGAGTGGGCCCCCACGGTGGATTGCACGCGTTTCACGCTCACCGTGGATATGCCCGATGAGCCTGTCGTCGTCATGGGCTATCCCGAGGCGTTGTCAGCGATGTTGCGCAACCTGCTTGAAAACGCATCCCGCCACGCGCCTGCCGCGGGCAGGGTGATGCTGGCGCTGGGGACGGATGAGCTCACCGCTGTGATGGATGTGGTTGACGATGGACCCGGTATCCCGCCGGAAAGGCGCGACGCCGTGTTTCGGCGCTTCCATCGCGAGGCGACGGGCCTGGGCGATGGGTTTGGCGTGGGCCTTTCGATCGTGCAGCGTGTGGCGCAGTTACACGGTGCGACGGTCAGCCTCGATGACGCTCCCTGGGGTCACGGGTTGCGCGTGCGCGTGCGCCTTCCGCTGGCCGTATCCTCGGTGCAGGACGCCTGAATCAGGCGCCTGTGTGCTGGTTTGCCAGCAGGGCGGCAACACGCGTCGCCGTGCGTTCCGGGCAGCCGTCTTCACAGGCCACGGCCGCGTTACCGTCCCCAACGGGGGCATATCGCTTCGGGTCGGTACGGTTGAACAAGCCGATGGTGGTGGCACGCGTCGCAGCGGCAAGGTGCATCACGCCGCAATCGGCGCTGATGTAGGTGCCGGCCGCATCGATAAAGGCGGCGAGCTTGCGCGGATCGCTGGTGAAGTACGTGGGGTAGGCGTTATCCAGTCGCGAGATGCCATCGGCCGCCACCAGTTCAACAATCCTGCGCTCGCCGATACTGGCGGTGAGCACCGCGATAAAGCGTTGCCACCACGCGGTGTCGTGCCGCTTCGCGCCCGTGGCGTTGGGAAAGATGGCAAGGACAGGCGGGTTGCCGCTTTCGGGACCGGCGCGCAGCACGCGCTGTAGCGTTTCCATGCCCGTGGCGCGTTCGGCATCGCGCAGGCGCAGGTCGAGCGATGGCCAGTCCGCGCCAGGCATACCCAACGCGACGCGCAATGCATGCACCGGACGCATGGCGAAATGCGCAGGTGCGCCGGGCGTGCCTTCGACGCGTACCTGGTACCTCGCTTGTGCCATGCCGGAGGCAATGCGACCCGACGACGAGCCTGATGCCGCGTCGATCACCAGATCGTAGCGTTTCGCGCGCAGGCGGCCGATGGTGCGTGCCGTAGCGATGGGCCGGCGTAGTGCGCGGCGATCGAGCAGGAAGAGTTCGCCGATCGAGGGGTAGCCGGCGAACACGCTTGCCGTCGCGCCGCCGGACCCAAGGATGTCCACTTCGGCGCCAGGAAACCGTGCCTCCAGTTCGGCGATCAGCGGTGTCACCATCAACGTGTTGCCGAGCCGGTGGTTCGGCCGGCAAACCAGGATGCGCTGAATGCCGCCACGTGGAAGTTCGCCTGGGGCGACCAGGTTATCCGCATACGGGAACACCCGCCTCGCCATCCATGCCGCGGCGTTGCGACGGAATGATTGCAGCCGTCCATGCATAGGCGTGCGCTTCCCATCCGGGGAGGGCGCGGTGCGTGACGCGGCAGCGATCGTTGGCATACGGGTTCCGGTAGGGCGGAAGGGGCGAGCGTTGCGCACACCTTGCCGTCGCCACCTTAGAGCCTCCTGTCAGTCGTATGACAGGATGCTTACTTAGTACAGGCTTAGATGAACGATCGCCTCATGCGCGCGTTCAGGCCGAAGCTACCGCTAAGGTCGGGTGGTGATGCTTCCTCGCTTCATGGAGGCGTTGCATGTTCCTGGTCATACTTTTCATCTGCACGGTGGCGGCCTTCGCGGTGAGCGCGGTGAGCGGCGGTGGGGCAGGCCTTGTGTTGATGCCGGTATTGCGCATGGGGCTCGCGATGGAGCAGGTGCCGGTCGCGCTGTCACTCGGCAGCGCGGCAAGTTCCATCGCCCGCATCGGCACCTTCTTCCGGTATATCGACTGGCGCCTTGTGCGCTGGTTCGTCCCGTGTTCGTTGCCGGGTGCGCTCGCCGGAGCGTGGCTTCTGCAGTATCTCGATCCCGTTTACGCAGAATGGGTGGTTGGCCTTTTCCTGGTGGCGAACCTCCCCATGCTCTGGCGCACGCCACGGCAGGGTGTCGCGAAACGCGCCCCGGCGATGCCGCTGCTGGCCTGTGTCGGTGTGCTTGCGGGTGCCGTCTCTGGATTCACGGGTGCGGTGGGCCTGCTGTTCAATGGCTTTTATCTGCGCTACGGCCTGTCGAAGGAACGCCTGGTGGCAACGCGTGCCGCCAACGAGGTGGCACTGCACACCGTAAAGCTGGCGATTTATACGTATTTCGGCCTTGTCACCCGCGACGCGCTCATCGCGGGGGCGGTACTTGGTGGAGCCGCGGTGGTGGCTGCACTTGGCGTCCGCTACGTGCTTCCGCTGTTCAGCGAATCCCTGTTCCGTCGCGTGGGCTATGCCTCCATGGTGATTGCCGGCGCCGCGATGCTGCAAGGCGCTAGTGGCGAGCTGGTGACGCGGCACGGGCTCGCGGTGGAGCCACGACGCGTTCACGGGGGCGTCGATGCGCGTATCCATGGGTTTGGGCGCTTGGCCACGCTGGAGCTCAGGCGGGGTGAAGCCCCGGAGGTGGAGTACGAAGTGGCCCTGGCGGCCTTGCCGGAACGGCTACGTGCACGTGCGGAGGAGCTGGCCGTGGATGCCGATCATGTGATGGTCGAGGTCGTGCACTCGTTTACCCGCCGGCGATTTGAGCTGCATGTATGGCGGGGAGAGGTCGTGGAGAAGTACAAGCTCTAGGCGTGGGATGTCACGTCCGACGGATCCGTCAGCAGTTTGCTGTACGCATGCAGTACATTCGCGGCGTTCGCCTGGTCTGCTGCGGAACCGGGGTGTCGTGCGTTGCCTGCCAGCAATGGCAACAGGTCGCGGCTGCTCTCCTGGTGCGAAGGTGTATCCGAGTCATCAATGAGCTGGCCGACCATGTACTTGAGAACGTGTGTGTCCTGGCTGGCGTCGTGGCTGACGGATGCGGCAATGAGCTTGCCCTTGGCATACGCGATGTTCGTACTCGCGTGCGCAGAATCATCGATCTTCGTGTAGTTGTAATTCTGCGAGCCAATCTTGTCAGTGAGGTTGAGCGGCGTATCCGGCCACGGCGAGGTATGAAAACTCGCGGTCAGGTGGCTCGCCTGGGATTGCGTGATCCTGCGGTCGGAGGCATTGCGCCCGCTCAACGTGGTCGACTGCGAGGCATCGTAGTTAAACGTGTCCAGCTCGGCGCCTTGCCTGGGGTTGGAGGCCCGGCTTGCCTGCGAGATGGACATGTCGAAATCCGCCAGCCCGGTGAGCATGGCGTGGTCGTTACCCGACAGGTCGCGTACTGTGCCGCGTGTGGAAGCGGTGGTAGGCGATGGCGGATAGTTGCTGTTGAGCTGGCTGAAGCCATCCTTGAACAAGCTCACCAGCGATGCGTCAGCGTGCCCGCGCCGCGCGGCGGCATCGATCTGATCAAGATAGCTGGCCACTGAGGCATCGCGCTGCGCCCGATTGCCCCAGGTCGCGGGGTTGCTCATGTCGAGGTTCAACGCGATCGAGCCACCCGCGCCATCGACCTTGAGCGAGCGGCTGTCGCTACCGGCGTGAAGTGCGATGGATTCGTGCACACCCGGCGCGGTGGCGATCGATGCGTTGAGGTCCACGCTGGTAAGCACGGAGGGATCGGCGGCCATCAGGCCATCCAGCGAAAGCGTGGGTGGCTGCTTGCCAAGGCCATCGACCGCATCCTGGAAGGCACGGGCAAGGCCGGCGACTGCCTGTTTTTCGCTATCGGTGAGGGCTCGGTCGGAGGTGAGGCTCACCGATAGCCCGCTCTGGGTCCCGCTCAGCGAAAGCTTGACCGTGGCGCCGCTGGCCGTGCGGATGCCGAGGCTGATCGAAGCATCAGCACTACCTGTACCCGGTACGTCGGAAACGAAATGTGCCCCATCGGTGGCAAAGCGGCCCAGCAATGCCTCGCCAAGCCCGGCGAAAAGACCGGACGGCTGGCTGGATGCACTATTGCGCGCCATCAATGCGGCGAGCGCATCGTCCGACGACGGATCAACGGTTGCCGTCGCCACGCCGCCATAGGTGGGATCAGGCGCGGGCGTGCTTGCCTCATACACGACGGATGGCTTCACCGGCGCATGAATCGACGCAGCAGGTTTCGACGTCACCGCGTACAGTCTTTCCTGCCAAGAGGCGGTTGGCGCGCTTTGGGCCGTTTTCAGCAGCAGTGGATTCACAACGATCCTTCGTCTTATCTCTTCCTTGGGTAACGACGGGCGGCGCAAAAACTTGAGCCGCCCGCCAGGTCACGATCAATACGCGACTTCGAGCAGTACTTCCAGTTCCACCGGCACGCCCAGCGGCAGGCTGGCCATGCCCAGGACAACGCGAGGAGCGAGCTTGTCCTCGCCAAACACGCAGGCCATCAGCTCCGAGGCGCCGTCAGCGATCGCGGGATGCTCGCGAAAATCACCAACCGTTGCGATGTAGATGCCCAGCTTCGCGACGGCCGTCACCCTATCGAGCGAGCCCAGGAACGCTTTCGCGGCGGCCAGTGCGCTGAGGGCGGCCATTTCTGCCGCCTTGCGGCCATCGGCTACCGTCAGCGCCTCGCCTACGCGGCCCAGCAGGGGCAGGTCATGGCCCACGGCGGGTAGCATGCCGCTGAAGTACACCATGTTGCCAACGCGCACCGCTTCGACGTACTTGCCAAACGGCGACGGTGGCGGGGGGAGCGTGATACCCAGTTCCACCAGCCGCTGTTCTGCGCCAGCGGCCTGCGCTTGCGGGGCGTTCATTACCACTTACCCAGGTGGGCGCCGCCATCCACACGGAGTGCTTCGCCAGTAACGCGCGGAGCCTCGGTGACGAACACCACGGCATCGACAACTTCCTGGATGGCCGAGATGCCATGGATCGGCGAGAGCGTCGCCAGGATGTCCTTCGGGCCGTTGGCGTGCATCGGCGTATCGACGATGCCCGGGCCGACGGTGTTCACGCGGATGCCCTGTTGCGCGTATTCCATGGCGAGGTTCAGTGAGGCCGACTCAATGCCACCCTTGGTGATCATGGCCACCGCGGCGGGGACGCCCGCGATCGGGTGATCGGCCAGGGGCGAAGTAATGCTGGTAATGGCGCCACCGGTACCCTGGGCAAGCATCTGCGTGATCACGCGCTGGGTCATGTACACGAAACCGTCCAGGTTGATCGACAGCAGCTGGCGGTAGTCTTCTTCGGTGGTATCGGTGAACGGCTTGGCGATGAAAACGCCGGCATTATTGACCAGGCCATCGACCTTGCCGAACGCCTTCACGGCGGCCTTCACGACGGCTTCGGCGGTGGCGGCGTCGGCGACATCGCCGTCCACGCGGATCAGGCGATCGGAGACCGGCAGCTCTTTCGACTCGCTGACCTTGCGCGACGTCGCGACTACGTTATAGCCGCGCTCGAGGAAGGTCTTGACGAGCCCGGCGCCGATGCCCTGCGAAGCGCCGGTGACAATGATGGTTTTAGCGTTCATAAGTGACTCCGAATCGGTAGGGGAGGTGTCTTGCTGGATGGGTATCCTCCGCCGATCCGCATTACTTGATTAGACGGAAAAGTCTGGAATCTCTTTTCCATCTGTGCAAAAGTCGCGACATGCTCGACCTCAACGACATCGCGGTGTTTATCCGGGTGGCCCAGTTGGGCAGCTTCAGCCGTGCCGCCCAGGCGCTGGGCATGCCGGTATCGACCGTAAGCCGGCGGGTCACGGCGCTCGAAGATGAGTTGGGAGTCACGCTGATCCAGCGCAGCACGCGCAAGCTCAGCCTCACCGTGCAGGGCAGGGCGTATTACGAGCAGTGCAGCGAGCCGCTCAACGAACTGCATGACGCGGAGCGGGCGCTGACGCAGACACAGAAGTCCGCGGAAGGCCTCTTGCGCGTATCTGTTCCGGTCATCCTGGGCCAGGCGCCCTTTTTTGAGTTCGTGTCGGAATTCATGCGCGCGTTCCCGCGCATCCGGGTGGATCTGCACATCACCAATGCCTTCCTCGATCTGATCGGGGAAAACATCGACGTGGCCATCCGCTACGGCGACCTGCACGATTCGGCGCTGGTGGCACGTCGCCTCGGCACGAGCTTCCGCTATATCGTGGCGACGCCGGAATACCTCGGCGGGCGCAAGCTCCCGCAAAAGCCGCAGGACCTGCAGGCGTTCGATTGCGTGATGATCAACGCCCGCAACAACCAGGCCGAGTGGTTGCTGATCAAGGGGAGGCACGCCGAGCGCGTGCACGTGAGTGGGCCGCTAACCAGCCGCGACTTCAATTCGGTGAGTGCGTTCGTTTATCGCGGCCATGGCGTGGGCTTCCTGCCATCGGCCTATTGCGACGAGAAGATCGCCGCGGGTGAGTTGGTGCGGCTGTTGCCGGAGTGGACGTCACCGGAGTTCCCGGTGCACGCCGTGTATCCCACACGCCGGTTCATGCCCCAGCGCCTGCAGGTATTCCTGGATGCGCTGGCGGCATGGCAAAGCCCGTCGTGGCGACGGGATTAACGGCTCAGCGGTAGCGACGGCGCGGCGGCTCATCGCGCTTGACCACGATGCGCACCGGTCGCGGCTTGCGGAGCAGGGTGATCCAGAAGGCGCCTTCGAATAGCGCGCCGGCGGCGAAGAGGAACATGGCGCCCGTGGCGAAGCCCGCAATGTAAAGGGAGGCGGCCGTGCCAAGAATCGCTGCCAGGATCGTGAAACGCTTCATTGCTGCTCCTGTCGGTGTTCGACGTGTTAGGTGAAACGTGGGGCCAGCATGGCACGAAACCCAGCCGAGCGGCTGAATCGAATGGAAAACACGACATCTAAACGTTCATGATCGAGTGAGACGATTACGCCAGAATGTGAGCATTCAGTGTCTTATCGTCTCGCGGCTAGCGGCGGACCATGTGCGCCAGCCGGGCAACACCGCCCGATGAACCCTGGAGCTGCCATGACCACTGCCTTTCGTTCCCTCCTGGAGCGCTTTGTCCGCCTCGAATCGGTGGGGCCAACCCTCATTCGCCTTGCCATCGCCATCGTCTTTATCTGGATCGGCGCATTGAAGTTCGTACCTTTCGAGGCCGACAGCATCACCCCGTTCGTAGCAAACAGCCCGGTGATGTCGTTCTTCTACGAGCACCCCACGGAATACAAGCCGCACCTGACGCGTGAAGGCCAGCTCGTTCCCGAACAACGCGCGTGGCAGGAACAGAACAACACCTATGGTTTTTCCCGCGGCCTTGGCGTCGTTGAACTGACGATCGCCGCCCTTGTGCTGTCGTTCCCGTTCTCGAAACGACTCGGGCTGCTGGGCGCGTTCCTTTCGTTCGCCACGACCGTCGTAACGCTATCGTTCCTGATCACGACGCCTGAAGCCTGGGTGCCTGCACTCGGCGATGCGCAACACGGCTTCCCGTACCTGTCGGGCGCCGGGCGCCTGGTGCTGAAGGACACCCTCATGATGGCCGGCGCGTGGGTTATCGGCATCGATGCCGCAAAGCGAATCCTGGCCGAGAAGCGCCGTGCTTCCTGAGGGTACGTGGTAAATCGCCACCTATGCCGGTGCCGATTCAAAGGCGTCGAGGTAAGTGGCGTCGCGAGACCCGCTAATACCTTGATGGCGCAACCACCAGTTGTGCCACACGCGGTCCGAGAGTTGCTTCGATCATGCGCCGGTCACGCGATTATCGCTGAGCACGGAACGTGATGACCGTGCTCCTGGTGAAGGATCTTCATCCATGCAAAAGGACTAGCAATGAACGAATACGAACGCAAACTGGAAGCGTCGCTCAAGGGTAACCACGAGATCCTGATGTGCATTCCTGGCGACGGTCAGGTGGAAGGCGGTTGGATTGACCGTTGGCTGGGCTCCTTCTTCCGGTCCGGCATCTAAGAAGTGGGCGCGTGCTTAGCACGCGCCCACCTAGTTACCCAGTGCGACGATAAAAATGACAAACGAATCCTTGCTTAGACAACACCTGGAACCTGTTGTCT
>Ga0157369_10004401_pt1 | contig 16630 bp, 10 predicted proteins | sample C25metaG_FD_113461 | JGI IMG/M metagenome (GOLD analysis project Ga0157369, IMG submission 113461) | Corn rhizosphere microbial communities from Kellogg Biological Station, Michigan, USA - C2-5 metaG | ecosystem: Host-associated > Plants > Roots > Rhizosphere > Soil | place: USA: Michigan... | reverse complement strand
CGGAAGTGGAATATCTTGTGTCGGCCAACCCACATCTTCTCAAAATGCACAAAACGGAAGGCGTGATCCAACCTGGCAAGCCACTGGGGCATGCCGTAATCGTACGCATATTCGGCTTTAAACGAGAATTCCAATGCGGCTCTGGTCATATACCAATTGATTCCGCGCGTGCCGCGGTCTGTCCGCAGAGCGGCCAGTTCCGGGTTTCCAGTTAACAGCAGCTTCAGCCGGCTGTCCTGATTGATGTTCTCCACCTTTGGAGCGCGATAGACCGTTTTAACGAGATCATTGTCGAGATAAGGAGTACGAACCGTCACCTGGGTCTGCTCTAGCTCGAGAACGCCATAGTGATGCCAAGGCGACTGCCGGAAGGCGACGAATGTCGATTGATTTCCCTGCAGACATGCGTTGTAGCTGTCGCCGGCCTTCTGTAACCACGGTCCAAGGTCAGAGTGATACAGCCCTGGCCTAGGCTGCACCGCTTTGAACATCACGTCCTGTAGCAGAATCTCGCTGCCGTAGGTGCCCACCATTCGGACTGGCGCAATGTTCCGCGCCTTTTCGTTGACATAGAGATCTGGAGACCGGCCTAAGTCTACACAAACGTCCGTCAGATAAACGGTGCGCTCGGCGTATCGCGGGAATTGGGAAAGGAATTCTTCACCTGTTGTAATCACTTCATGCGGCTGCTTGCATATCTCCGCCACTTTGCGCGCTAGCTTCACATCCTGATTGTCGCGATACATGCTGCCGAACGTATAGCATGGCATCGAACCGGGCCCAGCCTTGTGCCACGCAAGGATGATTCGCGTATCCAGCCCGCCCGTGAGTGAAACCCCAATCTTTTCCGTCCCGCCGAAGTACCGTGGCAAGTTCGTTGTAAATGCGTCTCTAAGTGTATTGAAATACTCCTCCGCCGGAAGCGGCTCCTGGTTTTCCCATTCCGCGGGATTGAAATATCGATTCTTCGCCTCGATCGATCCATTCCGAAACGAATAGGAAGAGCCGGGAGGCAGTACACTGATTCCCGGGAAGAGCGTTCGATTTTCCAGTACGCAGCCGCAGACGATGAATTCACCGAGACCGCGATCATCCAGCCTTCTGAGCTCAGGGCATGCTCTTAGAATCGCCTTGGCCTCGGCTGCGAAATAGAATGTATCCTCGACCTCATGAAAATACAATCGTTGTAGGCCATAGCGATCGTTGAAAAGCAGCGCGGTGCCGGCCGATCGATCAGCAACGACTCCGTGAAATCGGCCATTCAACTGCTTCGGGAAATCGCTCTCCTCTTCATATCGATGAACGAGGTATTGCGGACCATGGTTGGGAACATCGTGCCCTTTTCCGCGCAGTGCTTGCACGAGTCCCGGCTCCGGGAAATCTTCTCCCGAAAACACCAGGGTTACATCTCCGCGCTCATTCCTGATGGGCATCTCGTCTGCGAAAGATCCCCGGGTTGCCACCCAGCCCAGATAGACGCCCAGCGAAGGATCGCTCCAGACTCCTGATTTGTAGAACGGCTCATGCAACATCGTCTTCAACATGTTGCACACCGTTTCTTCGGCCCAAGCCTTCGGTCGCTTGGTGATCATTCCAACTAAACCCGGCATGTAAAGAGCTTTCCTCTTCGACAGAAATTTTTGTTAAGTGCAGGGATCAACCTGTTTAGTTCATTCGATCAGCAATCAATTAGGCTTTGCGCTGGGTGCTGAATCAAGCTCTTTGCATCGCGCCAGGAAGCTGTACACCTCAGCTGTTTTGCGCCCTGCATCGTCCCAAGAGTGAATCGCTCCAATGGAACGCCTGATTCTTCCTCTTCGCTCATCAAGCTTCTTAAACAAATCGCTGCAGAAATATGTCTCAATTGTTCGCGCGAGGTCTTCCGGATCATTCGGACGACACACAAATCCGGTCTCTCCATCGACGATGTCGTCGGCGAAGGATCCGACGTCAGCGCCAATCACAGGCAGTCCAAAGCTATAGGACATGAAGAGTACTCCGCTCTGAAATATCTGTGTATACGGCAGTGCCAGAACGTCGGCAGCTTTGAAATATAGTTCGATCTCGTCATCTGCGATGAACCGACTGTGCTGGATTACACTTTGTGCCAGAGTGCTCTGTTCTATCTCCACCTGAACCGCTCTCCACTGGGATTGGGCATCTCGCATGGGTTCACCCGCGATGATGAGCCGGTATTGCGCGTTCTTGGACGCAATTTGCAGGAAGGCATTCACGAGTAGGTCGATGCCTTTGTACGGGGCGATCCGACCAAAGAAGAGAACTGCTTTATCTGATTGGTTCAATCCGAGCCGCTTTTTCGCTTCAGCAGACGTTAAGGAGGACTGCGGTACCATATTGTACGTTCCAAACGGAATAATGGAGATTTTTTGCTCTCGAACGCCAAAGAGATCTATCAGCTGCCGCTTCATCAACTCCGTGTGCACAAAGATCTGATCTACGTTTCGATACTGGAAGCGAAGTGTGAAGCGATTCAGGAATGAGTCAACCCCATCTCTCGCGGCAGCATTAATGTTATGTGCGGTAAATACCACTCGCTTCCCGAGCATCTTGAAATACAGAAGCAGAATTGTCCGGTCAAAGGTTGGAATCCTGTAATTCCACAACACATGGAACACTTCGGCTGACGCGGTGCTTGCATAAAGCATCAATCGAAGATAGACGCAGATAAAGGTCAGAAGCTTTGCCGTCTTACTCCTATGGACCTCCGGACTCGCATAGAGTTTCAAAAATCTCGGATTCGGCGGTACTGAAAATTGATCAGGAGCCATCTCCGGGTTGCAGATCACGTCGATAGATAGACCTAGAGCCGCCAAAGTCTGCCACAGCCCGCTCGCATAGTGCTTGTCGATACCACCGGTGAGTAATGCCACTTTCGGAGATGGAGTCGCGATCTTCATGTTCTTGAGGTCACACTGCCCACAGATTCAGTTCGCCGAGTGAAACACCAAGCCCAGGTTCACTATTCGTGCAATTGTTCCAGATGCCTTCGCTGTGGTATTCTCAGTTCGATTCCCGGGACAACAAATTGAGTTCTTAAACCTATAGAATTCTGGGAATCTGGCCGTGCTCCTGAATTCAGACCTGGCCCTCTGGGAACCCTAAGTTCCCAACTTGAAACTACTTAAAGTGCCAGCCTTGGTCATTGAAACTGGAGCAAGAGATTGATTCGAATGTACTTGACCACGAGTTTGCGTTCGGAGTCCCCCCCGGTAACTCAAGTAACCTGGAAGGCGCTCGTTGGTGCATCCGTTTCGCATCTTGCGTACTATCCTCAAAACAACCGTTCCAGCCGGTTCTAAACGCTCCTGAAGGCGGATTTTCAATCCCCCAAAGGTGGCGTCGTATAGGCACTCAGTGCCAATAAAGGAGTTGCTCGACCGTGAAGAAGCCATCTTTCAACTATTTCCTAACCGCTTGCGCGCTGTTGTTTTCTATTCCAGCATTTTCGCAATCATGTACCAGCGCTGTTTGTAACGCGGCTAGCCCAAACCTGTCCGACGTCCTCGCTGCTCTTCCGTCCAGCAGCAACTCGAACGCATCTGTCGTGGTCAATATCCCGGGCGGAACCGCTTCATGGAATTCTGGCATCAAATATACGATTCCGAGCGCAGTCAGTAATCTCACCATTCAGGGTTCAACCACGGTCAACTGCTCGGGAACCGCAGGAGCATCCAGCTATACCTGTTCCGCAAGCGACTCAACCGTGATTCAAGATGCGTATCAGAGCAACACATCTCTCATGACGTTTGTTGTTGGCGGCTCCAGCACACATTTCCGGATCACCGGCTTAACCTTAGCGGGTGGAAACGTCGGCGGCTCATACCCAAAATACAATGGCATCATTCAAATCCAAAGCGGATCATCTCAGAATTTCCGCATGGACCACAATCACTTCAATGATGCAACGTACTCCCCCGCTAACCAGCCGGTCTGGTTCAGGACATTCGCTCCGATCGCGGGTGTTGCAGACCACAACAGGATCGACCAGACTTCAACTTCTTACCCCTTCACGTTTGCGATTGATGGCGCGATCGGTGACAACATTGGCAACGCAGATGGAACTTGGACTAAGCCAACTGCTTGGGGCTCTCCCACATCTTTTTACATCGAGAGCAACTACATGACCGGTGGGGTCATAAATGACTGCGGAGAGGGGGGGGCTTTCGTAGCTCGCTATAACACCTTCGTGAACGCCACGGTCGCAATACAGACCCATGCGACAAAATCGACAGCGGGCCCTGCTCGCGGCTGCCGAATGTACGAGGCTTACCACAACTACATCGTTGGACCCACCGGTTCGGGTGCGCTTGACGCAGCTCTGGGTTCAAAGAACGGCTCCGCCCTTATCTGGGGAAATACGATGGCGTCCGGATATTACCGGTTTTTCCACGGATGCACAGACAGAAACTGTCAAACAAATAACGAAACCAACACGCCTTCCGGATGGGGATATTGCGGCACATCGCCGTTCGGAAATGGGATCGGATCTCTATGGGACGGAAATACTAACCTTTCGACCGGCTATCCTTGCCTCGACGGATTAGGAAGAGGCCAGACCGGGCAGGCCCTCAACGGCGCTGATTTCCCGGGACGCCTCAATTCAGCGACCGGAACTATTTCATGGCCACAGCAATACCTTGAGCCCATCTACCTTTTCATGAATTCACTGAGCGGGCCCAACTACTCACAGGAAGTGCTAATCAGCGACGTCTCCTCGCAAAATAACCAAGACTATTTCTTCGATTGCGGCGCACTCAATTCATCATGCTCGAGCGGTTTCACCGGATCCGCGGGAACCGGCTACGGACCGCTCTCTTCTCGACCGGCAAGTTGCAAGGCAGGCCCGGGAGGAACGTACTTCAAAAGCCCTACTGGATCCTACGGTGTCGCATATTTTGCAACCGACGCAAACGGCGGCAATGGCGAACTCTATGTCTGCACTTCGTCGAACACTTGGACTGGCATCTACCAGCCCTTTACATATCCTCACCCTCTTGTGAGCGGAGCCAGCCAGACATCCAGCACTCCTCCCGCACCTACGGGGCTTGTTTCGACGGTATACTGATGGCCTGACGGTCGCATCATCGACTAATGATCCTTCACTTCGGGGGTGCTAGCAGGTTTCCGGGCACCCCTTCCAGCTTTGCAACCCTTGAAAACGCTTCGCCCGCTTTTCGATTTTCGACTTGGAAGAGCATCTTGTCCCAGTGTTGCATGCAGGAGTATTTAATTCGCGTGAGAGACACTTGTGCCCCTTTCGCCTTTTTCTCGCCGAACAGCGCGGAAAAAGCGGAATGCTTCCAGGAAGGATTAGGAAATCTGAGTTCTCCTCCGAGGCTTATCGCCATTTCCCGCGCAGTTGCACAAGATCCGGCCTATCGGGATGAAAGAAGTGGACCCAATTCTGTAGATAGTTCACGCATGCGGCTCGGACCCTTTCGCTATCTTCTAAAGAGCGGATGTATCCAATATGAAGCTTCATCGATAGCCATTGAGCCACCATCTTTTCGTCTGACTGCCCAATGTAGCTCAGACGACCAGGGCCCGCTTCGCGGTAAAAGACCTTTGCGTCTGCCACAAATTTAACCTCTTCGCTGGCGAGCAACACTCGGCAGAAGTATTCGCCGTCATCGTCACCCAATAACCTCGTATCCCAAGGACCGGCAGCTTCTGCCAGGTCGCGACTGACGAGCCAAGTACCCGTTTGCATAAAGAGGTTGAACTGCATCTTTCGCACAAGCCACTCGATGGGAGACAGATCACACCAAAGAGCAGTCGGAACGAAAGTGGTCCGGTAGTAGCGATACAGAAACTTCCCAAAGCTGCCCGAAACAAGAATCCGTCTATTTGGTAATTCACCTAAGGCCCTTAACTGGTGCTCAATCTTGTCAGGGGCCAGTACATCATCGGCGTCTAAGTACTGGATGTAATCACCTTGGCTGAGTTCAAGAGCCTTATTGCGGCTCGCTGCAGCCCCATGGTGCTGACCGGCGATAACCCGGACTTGCTTAGACTCGAATTGTCGAGCGATCTCCAACGTCTGATCGGAAGACCCGTCGTCGACGACGATGATTTCTTTTCTTGCCCACGTTTGAGCGATGGCTGAACGCAGAGCATCGCTCAGCCAGAGCCTGGCGTTATAGGCGGGTATGAGAATTGATACTAAGGGTAGTGCCATCTAGTCCCTCAAGTTCAGTTAGACGCCCATTTCGCGTCTCGCTGCTTAGTAGCGGATGTATGAGCAACTTCCTTTTCGAGATGCAGAGTCATTGCAAAAGTCGCAGCGTAAAGCCTTCGAGAAGGAGAAAGCGTCTCTTAAGTAATGTGGCTAGAAATGTTCTGGAAAAACCGCTGCGATTCAGTTCAGATATTCCAAATGAAGCATCTTCGGCGGTAAGAACAAGGGCTTAGGTGCCTTCTGTAATACCCAATGCAAAACCTGGGACGTCGCCTGCGCCTTTGCCTCCCAAGTCAGGGATTCTCGTGCGTATGCCATCCCCTGCCTGCGCAATTCCTGAAGATGCGCCCGATTGTCAACGAGCTCACAGAGTATGCTGGACATCTTGCTCACCATCTCAGCCTCGTTAGTGAGCGCAACCTTGTAACCTACCTGTGGACTCACAATGTCGCCCGGACCGCCGAAGTCGGCGACTACGGGGACTGCGCCGCAAGCAAGAGCCTCAAACACTACTCCCGCCCCGTTATCCCGTACAGACGGAAAAAGAAAAATGTCAGCGGCACGCAAGCGTGACAGAACCTGTGAGTGGTTTAGCCAGCCACAGAGATCAACGTTCCTTTCAACTCCGTACGAACGAACAAGCTGCTCGATTTTCAGACGCTCAGGGCCGTCACCGATGACGGCAAATTGTGCCGAATCATTTCGCAGGACGCCGGCCGCAGCTCTTAGCGCAAGGTCGCACGCCTTACGCGGATACAGGCCGCCAACGAACACGATCTGGAGTCTTTCGTCGCTATTTGGATCACGCTTGTCTGGTTCGCACAGCGAATTCGCAATGCCAGGCTCTGGAACAAAGAACAGCTTTTCAGTGTACTTCGCAAACTCAGAGTATGTCTGAGAAGAAGCGGCGATGATTGCGGCGGCATTCCGGTACGTGGATCGCGCGAAGGGAAGGCAACGATAAAAGCCCCTTAGCCCAGAGATCCATTCTCTTTGGTTTTCGAGTTGGCTGAAGCCGGCAGGCCATGGGAGTCCCCCGTTCAATGGACCTATTACAAAGGGTATGGGTCCCTTTCGCAAGAAATAAGCAAACGGGCTCGGTAGTGATGGGGTCATCGGCATTAGTCTTAAAACGACGTCGAACTCTCCCCGGTAAATTCTTGCCTTCAACTGGCGCCATGCACGCCATTCAAACGCAATCGATGATGGATACCCGAAAGCCGTGAGTACCTGCGTGTCATAGTTGTACTTGAAGATTCTTTTTATGGCCCACGAATTGAAGCGTTCCAAGCGGGGCATCTTTACCACTTCGATTGATCGAAATGGTGCGTTCGCGCGACGGACAGGAGTCTCACTCGGAGTTCCAGTGACGAGCGCGACATCGTGGATATGCGCCAACGCTGCTGCATGAGAGTACGTCACGTAGGGCATACTGATGGTGTCTGGGTTAATATCAGGTGCTAGGATCAGTATTCGTAAGCGACTCATGCGTTCTCCCTCACTTTTTCAATCTGACGACTATGCAGGCCGCTAGATCGCCCCACTGCAGTTGCTTCTCCAGAACACCTCTATCGTCTCATCCTCGCAGGACTCCAGAATCGCGCAGATTCGGTCAGCTTCGACCCAACTCTCAAGAGATAGACCTGCGCAACAGTCTGGCGTGTAATTGAACTCACCCTCAGACCTCAGCTTTCTGAGTAATTGAACACATTCGATACCTTCCTTCCTGAGAACGCGCAAATTGACCTCAAAGGAGAGGAACGGCACAGGGATGCTCATCCCGCGCAGAACATTCAGTTCGTAGCCTTCTACATCGATCTTAATGAAGTACGGCAGACCGTGGAGCTTTATCAGATTGTCAATAGTCGTCGTCTCCACAGATTTGCTGTTGCTGAAGGACAAGCCGTGATGCTGGTGTTTGAATGTTCCAGACTGAGTGCTGAGGTGATCAGCCCAGATCCGATTTAACGTGTTCACTGCAGAACCGGGACCATCGATCCACATCTTCTCCACGGCGATCTTGTCGCTCAGCGCCTTGCCCACGAGGGTTACCGGGACGCTTCTCAATCGGTATTGCAGAAAACGTTCCCGCAGGGTGGTGAGGTTGGTCTCGTCGGGCTCTACAGCAACCACTCGCGCTCCGAGCTTCAAAAAGATGTCCGTCTTCGCACCTCCGTTCGCTCCGACATCGAAGATCAGGCCACCTTGCGAAAACCCTGCGAGCAATTCTCTGTAGAACTTCTCCTCATCTTGGCTCGCGACGAGAGCTTCCCTATTAACGATGGCCCAATAAATCCGTCGCACAGCGGACGATCTCAGTCTGTTGCGCATTGACTCACCTAACCGATTTGCAAACACTATTCTTCAACCTCCGTATTGAACGGGCGCTGCAGGCAGCGGCAGATTACGTTGATCCCATCGCGAACGAACGGACACTATTGACTAATCAAGTCCGGATACATTCGTGTCCTCGGTCTGGACATCGCGGTTCAGCAAGCTTCGTGGTCCGCTTGGTACCAGATACTGAATCATTGCGACGGTCTCCTCGATCGGGCCGGTGCTTCCATGAAGAGCGATGACCGCCAACAAATAGAGCAGAAGGAACACACCTGTCGTTGCTCCTAGCCTGAGTGCAGCTGCACCGCCCCCTGTAAGCTCAAAGGGCGCTCTTGCATACCGAGCGATGAAGAAGGTGAGTAGTGCAGCTCCACAGGATGCAACGAAATATTTCCAGACAATAGAAACCATTGGCCGCACGCTGAGCTCGATAGGGCGACCGGCGTACCACAAGCCTGGGATCATCAACAGGAAGAATGACGCAGTCCACGCGAATGCAATTCCGGATGGCCCCCATCGCAGCATAAGTAAAAATAGGCTTCCTGTGCAGGCAAACTCAACCAATCCCCAACGGAACCACCTTTCTGGACGACCGATCGCAACATGAATCCAACCGTGTGTGTTATATAGCAGCATGACTCCAATTCCCGGACCGAAGAGGATGAAGATCTTTCCGGCTTCGTCCCATTGCGGACCAAGCAGCACCCGGATGAAGTCTCTACCTATCAGACAGAAGTCTGCGCCAATTCCCATTCCCACAAAGGCAAGCAGCGATAAAGCACGCAAAAAGTAACGCTCAAACTGATCACGATTCGCACTCACCCGGCTCAAGACGCCAACAGCTACTGATGACAATGGCGACAGCAACTGCGTCGCCGCAAGCATAAACAAGTCATACGCACGCTTATAGAAACCAAGAACTTGGGCGCCAAACTTATAACCGACCAGAAGATTATCAGCATTCCGAGTGAGATAGTTAAAACCGAAGTGCCAGTAGACATTAAGCGCGAACATGACTCCTTCGGATGTCCCAGGACTTTGGGTAGGCCTCTTCGGTATCCACCGGCACAAAACCCATGAAAGAACGGCCATCACCAAGTACTGTGCAACCGCGCCCCAAACTAGCGCCCAATAATGCCAGCCCGCCAAGGCGAAGATGATCGAGAAAACCACATAAATTACCGCACCAACGAAATTTATCAATGCCGCAGTTCTAAATTGCATAGCGCGCTGCAGCAGGGCAAGGTGGATGTACGCGAGACACCCCAGAAAAATTGTCAATGACATGCCAACAGCTACCGGCGTCACTGCTGGATTCTTGAAAAACAGCGCCATCAGTTTGCCCGATGCCGCGAACGCGATTGTTAGCAGCGTTCCAATGCCCAAATTGACCCAGAACAGATTGCTCGCCAGTGTTTCTGAGAGCTCCTCACATTGCATGATCAGCTCTGTGAACCCGTTCAGGCCGAAACTCCGAAATAGGAGATTGAACGTTGTTACCATCGTGACGATTCCAAAGTCCGCCGGCGTGAGTAGACGCGCCAGTATCATTACGGAGGCCATCTGCACAACAAATCCCGCTGTCTGGCCGACAACGGACGCGGCCGCCCCACGGATTGCAGATCGGCGAAGTTCCTCGCCCGATTCGATCGGTCTAAACGTGCCATTCGGCAGGAAGGGTTTCAATGGACCTCTAATGAGACGGGGCTCTGTGCCTTCAGTTCAGGCGGAGTTCGCCAGAAGCGACGAGGCGCTTTACAAGAAGCGCTGCGCCTTCTTTGCTGAGGTGATCGCCATCTCTCATCAAAGGAATGTCTTTTCCAGAATCAGCATATTCAGCGCACCCCTTACTGTCACAGGTAGCACGGTAAAGAGACACATAAGGAACATTCCATGTGCTTGTCCCTAGACTCTGCATCCGTTCGTCCATGGCGCGCGACGAATCAGCAAGGTGCCGCTGAGGTAGATCAGGCCTGTTCCACGCTATCGAATAGGCGAGCAATCGAGGCAACGGAGAGTCATACTCCGCCACTGGGCCAAATATGACAGTCTTTATGTTATGGTCCTTTGTCCATTGCAGTATCTCAGATAGCCCTTGCAGGCTGCCGGGATACCATTGAGCCTCCAGCAGCAGTTCGCTTCCCGGGTGAGTCTCCAAGTAGCGGTTCAGAACGTAGTTGATCGCCTCATCACACACGGCTGACCCGGTAGGATGAATCGAAAGACGACACCCCCACACGGAAGCCAATTGCACATCCCTCCCCGCCGACCTCAGTGTAAGCCCCGGCCAGAGCGAAGCCGCATGACTGTCCCCGAGGAGAAGATAACCGCCCTTCCCCGGACCTATCTGATCGCATGAAGGGTTCGTGAACACAGAATGCTTAGTCGATTCTGTGATTGTGCACTTGCCCCATTGTCCAAGTGTTGGATCTCCGCCGCCCTCGGAGAACAGTACAGACGCAACTCGCACCGCCCGCGCCGGAAAACGTCGTTCGAATCCATGAGCATTGATGACCAGAGCCGAAAGCAGAATCAGAGCTGTAGCGATTGCTCCAGAAGAGTAGAACAGGGGCCTTCTTTGGATGCGCCTTGGATACGATCGGAACGGGCGTTCAACAAATCGCCATGACAAAATCGCCGCGATGAAGGAGAACAGGATCACGAAGAGCTTGTTGGTGCTTTGCGATGACAGCAGATATGCCCACTTGTGAGGCACGGCCGTACCCAAATTGAAGAGTATTCCGTACTGACTGAGAACAACGAGTGGCCAGTGCCACAAATAGAGCGAGTACGAAATCAGGCCTATAAATACGACCGGGCGCCACGCGAGGCATGCAGATATGAGAGATCTTCCGTGCTCGCCAGCTCCGATAATAAGAGCCGTTCCGACACACGGGAGGAGTGCTGCCAAACCCGGAAATCTGGTGTGAGGGGTGTACCGTAGAACCGACCACCCGATCATGCCTATTCCAATCAATGTGGCCAAATTCCTCTCGATGGCCCCTCGCATTTTCGGCCAGGCACCCAAGGAAAGGATTGTCCCTAGCAGTAGTTCCCACGCGCGGGTATAAGGCATGTAGAATGCGGTTTTCTCATCATGGACTACGGTGAAAGCACTCACCGCCAACGAGATGAAGAACAGTACCAGGATTACAGCTCGAAGTCGGCTGGGGGAAAACCGCCGCGTTATCAGGAGCAGCAAAGGGAACGTGAGATAAAATTGCTCCTCGACGGCAAGCGACCATGTGTGTAGTAACGGCCTGGACAGCGGTGAGTCGAAGTAACCGGAATGCGTCCAGAAGTAGAAGTTCGACACAGAAGCTGTGGCCGCAATTGCCGATTTTGCGAAGGCAACCAACTCAGCAGGTAAAAAAAGAAGCCAGGCAATGATACACAGCCCGATAAGCATCCCGAAGAGTGCTGGAAAAATTCGCCTTATTCTTCGATCGTAAAATGCGGCGAGAGAAAAAGTGCCCGCATTGACCTCCGAAACAATCATGGAACTGATTAGGTATCCGGAAATCACGAAAAAGACGTCGACCCCGACGAAGCCTCCAGATACCCTCCCTGGCGACAGATGAAACGCAAGAACGCTAAGCACCGCGATGCAGCGAAGCCCATCCACATCGGGACGGTACTTGAGCTTGTGTGCTTGCGAGGAATCGGCAGTCTTCATAAAAGGAGGAGAGTTTCCCGCTGTTGAGCGGTTGCGATTGCTTGTCGTCGAGACGCGAGCGTCACCAATGCAGCGATTCAGATGCGATCATACCTATGGGTACTTGACCACCTCGGAGTTTGGGACCTCCCATTGCGTTGCACGAGCTCTTGCTCCTTGAGCATCTCATTCAAACTGCTTGTTGGTCTGGATCTCTTGGTGGTTGTTGCCTTGCTCCAGAGTCCGGAACTGGCGCCAATTGCACAAACAATCGAAGTTAGGATCATGATCCACATCGACGTCATCGTTCTGAATCCGGCTTCTGTTATGCCATAGAAAGCCCCTCCCACCACAAACGCCAGCAGCAGTCCAGCTACAGAAGCGTCATAACGGAATGAGGCAACCGCGCGGCGGTAGCCGCTGAGTAAAACTGTTGCGATAAGCGCGACACCGACCCACCCAAGATTCAGGTAAACCTCGATATAGCCATTGTGGGCTTCGTTGATTTGCTCTGCGTGATACCAGTTCAAGAGATTGCGGTGGAAGATTTCCGCCTCTGGGCTCGTCCAGAAGCTGTCAAAACCCGTGCCGAACATCGGGCTAGAGGACGCCGGAATCAAGGCTGCCCAAATCAATGTTCGTCCTGAGAGCGTCGACTGTCTGCCCAGCGCGCCAGCGACCGAACCCAAGCCGCCAACCATCAAAGCGATCAATCCGGCCACCACAATTCCGCCACAAAGCATGTGTACCCTCACCGGCTGCCTTCTGATTAGCCGGGAGTTGGTTGCCAATAGAAGAACGATGCCTAGTAGGAAGCAGGCGATTGATGTTGAGGAATGTGCCATCCACAATAGCGCCAACCCAAAAGCAAGCAGAGTTCCCTGCGCGATCAGGCGTCTCGTGCGGTTCGGTGCGTGTCTATCGGACAGCAGCCCGCGAATGCTCCACACTGTACCGAGAGTTACTATATATACGATAAGGCCCAAGGTATTCTTATTTGTGTTTACCCCGATGTTCATCGGTCCCCCCTCTGGATCAAATGCTCGGCCGCCAGACGTGTACCGGATCATCACAATGGAAAACGGTAAAAGGACAAATCCGACCCTAGAGAACAGCCGTTGCAAAGCTGCGATCGGATCTACCTCGGTCGCAATGATCAACGCCATCACGATATCGCCCACATCTTTGGTCCAGCGCTTGAATGCAGGCCCCACATATGGCGCCCAGGTCACACTGATCAGGCAATACAGGGAGTAGACGATCAGAGGCGCCATCTGCACCAGGTACTGCGTTGTCCTTCTTCTTCTTTGAATTAGAAACACAAGACCCACTGCCATCAAAAATGCATAAATAGCGGCGTCCATCGAGCTGCCTTCGAGGGTCGACGCCAGAGTATCTGAGGAGGTATCTCGGACGCCCAGCCACATGGACACAGGTCTGGACCCGATAATCATGAGCCAAATGACAGGAATCCATAGCGCTTTTGAAATTCGGACAGTTCTATCCCGGTTCAAATAAAAAAGCCCCGCAACTCCAAGGCTACAGATCGTGACAGCTAACAAAGTGCTCATCGTATATTTCCGGGGACCGATAGTTAAAGCACCCTCCGATGTAGTGTGCTCATGTTCCTACTAATTAAAAACCGTCTTGTAAACTTTATCGATTACTGCTGCTGCACGCCTAGTTCGATCCAACATCTCCACGCTGAAAATCGTGAGCAAAAAGGCGGCGAAGAAGGAGCCAACCAGTTTGTACAAATTTGGCTCTGCGTGTCTGAGAGTTGCGGCGAGCAGTTGCAGAATCACAATTTGGACGATGTACCCAAACAAGGAATAACGCCCAAGCTTGTCTACTGTGGCGCGAATTCGACTGTCTTCGGGTATGAGATGAGCGAACACATAAATGACCATGAGGGTCAAGCACGTTCCAGAGATCTGCAATAGAAATGGCACGTTATAGATCGAAATGGCGATCGTGTACAGAAGGTACGCAATAGCCACGAGATACGGGTATTGAACGATCCTATTGATCTTGTCCATCGGGATGATTCCAATCACGACACCCAGCATTCCAATCGATAGTATTTCCAGATTCATGCTGGGGGACCCGATTAGTTCCAGCCACAATGCGCCCAGAAAAAAGAGTGCAAAGACGATCTGAAATACCCATCGGGAATGGCGGTACAAAGGCATCAGCAATCCCGACATAATCAACAGATAGCCAATCGGAACAAGGATGGAGAAAGATACGATCTTCGTCGAAAAATTTCCCGTGATAAATGCAGCGATTAAGCTTTCTTCATCCGCCTGAAGTACAAACGACGTACCAGGGGACAGAATCGGAAGCACGAGTACCCTTCCAAAATTCAAAACCAGGAAGATGAGCAATAGCTTTAGCCCTCTGGTCATCAACCTCTTCGAGAGCTTGAGATCTACCGCTTGGTACCGCGTCAAGTAGACGCTCGAAACCATGAAGCCGCTGATGAATATGAAAGAAGGACTCAAAAAACGCAGATAGCGATAGTAGGGCCACTCCATCCCAATGAAGTAGTTGATCCAGTGATATAGGACCATAAACAGGACCAGTGCGCCCTTGGTGAAGTCGAGCGCTGAAATCCTGTTCGCTTTGATTGGGATCTCGGTGGCCAGCATATCCGATCTTTGACTCGATCGATTCAATCAATTCCTGAACTCAGGAGAGTTTCCGTTCTTCAGGATTCGGCCGAGGCGCGGTATCGAAGGTCGTACCATGCCTTACGCAAATCGCGGAATTTTTCGGCCACCGGTTCAGGGATTCGGTCCACGGCTCGGCGGTGCAATCCGAGTTGGAGAGCGACGCGCCCCCTTGCCGTCAAGGGCACATAGTAGCGCGGAATATCGACTCGCTGAAAACCGTTTACTTCCTTGAAGTGTGTCAGACTATCCGCCTTGTTCCCATAATTAAAGTGTTCGTAAATCAAATAGGACACGCCATGCTTCACGCAAGAGCGGACGGCCTCAGCGATCAGCGCATTTGTAGGTGCCTTGTCCTTATGTTGAGCCATCGAAAGAATATGGACAAGGCAAGCTTGGGTCCGGCTCGGGTCCATCGACAGCTTGGTAAACCCAATCATGACGTTGCCGACGAATGCTCCCGTGTAAACGCTGCGGTCTAGAAAGGTGCCCGCGTACTGCCGTGCGCGATCCATCGTCATGCCGTAATGCGGAAACCGTTTTCCCTGGCGTATCGGTGTTTCATTGTAGATGCCCCGAATTCCCTCAAGCAGTTCCTCCCCGAAAGGCATCTCACGCAGGACAACTCCCTTCTTCTCCGCTTGTCTTGCTCGATTCCGCGGATAAGACCGGATCTGATTGTTCCACCAGTTCTCGAATGTGCTTACAGGTAGAACCGCCAAGTTATCCATCTCCACGAGATAAGGATGCTTCACCGAAGTATCGGGTAGTTTTTGCAGAAAGGTGAATATATCAGCGTGAGTTCCGCTTCCACGCAGCGCATCTATGGCTGCTCGAGGGTCTTCTGGAAACGTGTATTTCTCGCCGTCGAGACGCGCAACACGCACGATCTTTCCCTGGATCACGAGTTCATCATTAAACAATTTCATGTGGGAGGCTTTCCTAACCCTGGCAGTCCCCGGCTTAATGCAGGAGTGTTCACGACGTTAGAGGCCCAACGGGGACTAACGTCCCCGCACCATCATGAGCCTGCTGCTTCTGAACCGCAAACGCCATCACAGTCGCCGCCACTTTCTCCACTTGGGCGGGCTTCAACTGTGGATACATCGGCAGAGAAACAATCTCCGCGGCTGCGCTCTCGGTGACGGGGAAATCCCCTGGCCCGTAGTTGAGCGACACGTATGCGCGCTGCAGATGTAGAGGTACCGGGTAATGAATTGCCGATCCAATTCCCGCATCCTTCAGATGCTTCATCATGCGATCTCGGTCGCCAGTGCGAATCACGTAAAGGTGGTACACTCCCCGCGACCACGATGGCTCCCAGGGAAGACTGATCGCATCGCAACCAGACAGGAGTCGGTTGTACTCAGCCGCCTTGGCACGACGCTGCTCATTCCATGATTTCAAGTGCCCGAGCTTCACGTGGAGAATGCCCGCCTGCAGGGCATCAAGTCTTCCGTTGTAGCCTTCGATATCGTGATAGTACTTGCGGCTCTGACCGTGATCCCGCAGCATCTTCATCTTCTCGGCCATGCTCGCATCATTTGTAGTGATGGCGCCGGCTTCTCCGCACGCTCCCAGGTTCTTTCCTGGGTAGAAACTGAATGCGGCGGCCCTACCCATTGAGCCTGCCTTTACCCAGCGATTCTGCTTCTTTGAGAAGTATTCAGCTCCGTGAGCCTGGCACGCATCTTCAATGACGATGAGGTTGAATTCTTCTGCGAGTTCAAGAATGCCATCCATGTCCGCCATCTGGCCGTACAGATG
>Ga0157369_10004397_pt1 | contig 16640 bp, 12 predicted proteins | sample C25metaG_FD_113461 | JGI IMG/M metagenome (GOLD analysis project Ga0157369, IMG submission 113461) | Corn rhizosphere microbial communities from Kellogg Biological Station, Michigan, USA - C2-5 metaG | ecosystem: Host-associated > Plants > Roots > Rhizosphere > Soil | place: USA: Michigan... | reverse complement strand
TTGCTGCCGGACACACCCGAGACGTTGCCTCCCCCGCCGGTCGAGCCTTCACCGGACGCGCCGTGACCGGTCCGGGCCGCGCGTCGGCATGTCTCGTGCGACTCTCAACTACATTACGTAGTAGTGAGACCTGCACGGCAACCGCTCTCCGCGTCGGTTCGGTCCCGACGCGCGCTTCGTCGCGTCACTCGGCAGTATTGCAACGCGCCTGAGCTGGTGCAGGTCTGGTCCTGGCCGGGACCGGTCGCGACGAGCGACTCCCGTCGCCACGTCATGGCGCGCTGCCGTGCCGTGTTCGACGCGCTGGGTTACTCCGACGTCTCCGTCATCAACGGGCGTACGACGAGAAACGCCGTCGGTGGCCCAGCAGCAGAGCAGCGACTCGACCACGACGCCCAACGAGCCGAGCGCGAAGAGTACTGGTGGTCCGGAGACGTCTGCTGGTCGAACCCGCACAACGGCTCGCACGTCGTCGTACCCGAACAAGCGCAGAACGTGGGCCTGACCTTCGTCGCCTGGGGACCAGACACCGAGCGCGTGTCGCGGGCCCTTCGAGACGTCCTGCACTAGCGAACGTCGAGCACCACCTTGCCGGTGGCACCGCGTTCGTCGAGCAAGACCAGAGCTTCGGCGGCCCGCTCCAACGGGAAGCGCGCACCGACCATGGGTCTGACGAAACCCGCCTCGATCAACGCGCTGACCTCACGGTGGGTGTCAGCCATGACGTCGGGACGACGCAGGGCGTATTCACCCCAGGCCGCACCGACGACGTCGATGTTGTTGAGCAGCAGACGGTTGACCTTGACCGTCGGGATCTCACCCGCTGTGAACCCGACCACGACCATGCGCCCCTGCTCTCGCAACGAACGAAGGCTGTCCAGGAATCGGTCGCCGCCGACCGGATCGATGACGATGTCGACTCCCCCGAGCTCCTTCGCCTGGTCCTTCCAAGGACCGTCCGAGCGCAATACCTCGTCCGCACCGGCGGCTCGAGCGACCTCCTCCTTCGCATCACTCGAGACCACCGCGATCGTGCGGGCGCCGAGGCCACGAGCGACGTGCAGGGTCGACGTGCCGACGCCACCGGCAGCGCCGTGCACCAGCACGGTCTCGCCGGCTTGCAGCCGACCTCGGGTGACGAGGCTGAACCACGCGGTGTGGTAGTTGAGAATCAGGCCGGCGCCCTGGGCGAAGTCGAGCTCTTCCGGCAAGGCAAAGGTGCTGTGCGCGGGAGCGACGACCATCTCCGCCCAGCCGCCGAGCAAGCACATGGCCGCAACCCGCTGTCCCGGCTGCACGTCGGCCGAGTCGTCCGCATCGATCACCACGCCGGCGACTTCACTGCCCGGCACGAACGGCAGCGGCGGCTTCATCTGATACATGCCGCGGGTCTGGAGCACTTCGGGAAACGCGACGCCGGTCGCATGCACCTCGATCAGGACCTGTCCGGCACGACGTTCGGGCTTCGGCAGCTCCGCCATGTGAAGAGCGCTGCGTGGGCCGGTGAGGTCGGTGATCTGCATCGCTCGCATGTGGTCAGCGGCCCTTCAGGTCTCCACCGGTCAGCTCAGGTGTCTCGACCGCCGCGCCCGCCGGTGTCGAGAGTCGGATGATGAGCAAAGCGACGTCGTCGCGGAGTCTACGACGCTCTGCACCGGCCACCAGCGCGTCACACATCTGCTCTACGTCAGCTTCGCCCAACGCCGCAACCGAGTCCTCGAGGTTGCGGAGGCCGTCGGTAAGCGAGCCTCCCGGCACCTCGACCAGCCCGTCGGTGAACAGCGTCAGCACGCTTCCCGCGGATAGCTGCACCGAGTCTTGCGCGTGCGCCACGTCGATCGGTGCGCCGATCACGACCGACTCGGCCCCGCTGAGCGATGAGACCGTGCCGCTCGGTTCGCGAAGGATCGGCGGCACGTGGCCTGCGTTCGAGTACTGCAGGGCACGGCTCCCGTCAGCAGCCGGCAGATCGAGCAGGCCATAGAAGACGGTGACGAGTTGGGTGAGTTGAAGCAGGTCGACGACGCGATCGAGCCGCGTGATGACACTGGCCGGCGGATCGCCGTCGACGGCGTAGCCCCGGAGCAGCGCGCGGATCTGCGCCATCGCGCTCGCCGCCGTCACGTCGTGGCCGATCACATCACCCACCACGACACCGACCCGCCCGCCCGCGACCGGGAACACATCGAACCAGTCACCGCCGACCTGCTGCCCGGTGCCGCCGGCAAGGTAGCGGGCGGCCAACGTCAACCCGGGCAAGGAAGGCAACGTCGGCAGCAAGTTGCGCTGCAGCGTCTCCGCGACTTGGTGCTCCGCTCGATAGAGCTCCAACGTCGCGTCCCGACGACGTCCCGACGCTTCGACAAACAAGGCGACCAGCAAGGAACCAAGCGCGCCGATGGCCAACGTCATCCACTGCGCATTCGCCGTGAGTGATCCGACGAGTGCACCGCGCGGCGAGACGGTCAGGAGCCAGTTGTCCCTCCCGACGGCTAGCAGCTGTCGTTGTGCGGCGCCGGAAAGTGGCAGATGTTTCGTCGTCGCCACGAGGATCTGGTCCGATGCCGGGCGAGTGCTGGCGTAGAGGGCAACGTCGAGTTCCGAGAACGGCGCGGTGCCGGCCGCGCGCGGCGGACTGACCACCGGCCCGAGCATGGACTGCCGATAGAGAACCGTGCCGGCCGGCGCAACGGGCGGCCCCATCGCGAAGCCGAGAATGCGCTGCGCGCCGATGACCTGCGTCGGCACAATGGTCTTGGCGGTGAGCGCCTTGGTCAGCGCCGTCGTGCGCGCATCGGAGATCAGCTCGCCGCTCGTCAGCTCGTCGCCGGCCTCGGCGATGACGGTGAAGGTGCCGTCCGAGTTCGAGCGCAGCCATGCATAGGTCACGGGCTGTGCCGACGGCACGGCGCTCGCGGCTGCGGCTGCCTTGCTGTAAGCGCTCGACGAGTTGCCGGTTGCTTGCAAGACGGCACCCTGTTGCTGCAGCGAGGAAGGAAGGGCGTCCACCGCCTCGGTCAGAACGAGCCCGACCTCACCCGTGCGCTCCTTGAGGAGTCGATGCTCTTGGTCGCTGACGGCAACGTGAACAGCCCACGTCGCACCGCCGGTCACCAACAAGGCGATCAGCAGGCACAGCAGGGCTGTAGCCCGCAGCGGTAGGCGCGCGGCGCGGGCCTCGGCCATGGACGGATGATGGCACAGACGCCACCAACGCGGTCGAAAATGACCCGATCGGAGCAGGGGCCTAGCGACTTGTGCCCAAGCGGTCCAGACGCAGGATGCTCAGGAACGTCGTACCGAGAATGACCTGCAAGCCGAGCACGCCGAGCACCACTGAACAAACCCCGAGGCGAAACGCCAACGAGGCTGCCGTGGCATGTGGGTCACTCGAGCGAGACACCACGAGGCTGGCGATCACACCGGCGACGGCGACGAGCACGAGAGCGACTCCGCTCACGAGTCCGAGTTCGAGGGTTACCCGGTCGATCACTCGACCCAGCCGACGACGAATCGGTGGCAGCAACCGCTGGGTCTGCGCGAACACGCGCGCCAACACGGAGAACTGCACGGCTTGCACTCCGATGATCAGCAAGCCGCCGGCGCCGACCAGCATCCCTTCGGCCAACCGACCGCGACCGGGTGACCAGGCACCGAAGCCGAGCAAACCGAGCACGCCGGCCGCGGCGAGCACGAGCGCGAGTCCGGGATAGAAGAGCAGCCAGCGCGGGCTGAACAGCAACAAGAACCGCAGGTGCCGCCATCCGTCCCGCCAACTGCGCAGGTGCGGTGGGCGCGACCGTCCGTCCGGATGGAGCACGACCGGCACCTCGACGATGCGCGACTTCGCGAGCGCGGCCTTCACGACGAGCTCGCTGGCGAACTCCATGCCGGTCGTGCGGAGATCGAGCGCGCGGGCGACGTCGCGCCGGAAGCCGCGCAGCCCGCAGTGAAAATCACCGATGTCGCAGGAGAAGAAGAGTCGTCCGACGAACGACAACACGGGGTTGCCGAGATAACGATGAAGCGGTGGCATCGCCCCGGGTTGGATGCCGCCGGCGAAACGGTTGCCCATGACAAGGTCAGCGCCCCCGCGAAGCGCCGCGAGCATGTCATCGAGGGCGGAGAAGTCATAGCTGTCGTCAGCGTCGCCCATGATCACGTAGCGACCGTGCGCGGCGGCGATGCCCTGGATAAGCGCCGACCCGTAGCCGCGACGCGGCACGGCAATGACCCGCGCTCCGAGCCGACGAGCAAGATCGGGGGAGCCGTCACTACTCCCGTTGTCAGCGATCAAGACCTCGCCCCGGGTGCCCGTGCGCTCCAGGAAGCCGAGCGCCTTGCGCACGCAGGTCTCGATCGTGTCGGCCTCGTCGAGACAGGGCATGACGATCGTGAGCTCGAGGTCTTCGCCCGAACCGAGCCCAGCGCGCGCGGGAATTCGCGTGACGACGGTCACAACGTGCTGTGTCATGCCCGGCTTGCCCTACTGGTAAGCATTCGTCTGATTGCCTGCGGACGATCAACGGGTTCGCTATCAACGACGCATGGGAGGGGATGCGCCGCCGCGACGCGCGCACCTGCTCGGCAGCGCAACGCTCGCTGCCTGGGCCCTCGCAGCGGGGGCGATGGCGGGAAGCGGAGCGCCGGCCGCGCCTGCCGACGCATCGACCCCGGTGGCGCCGGTCGCCGTACCGATCTCGTTCTGGCCGCTCTCCGAGGCCGGCCATGGCCCGGTCAACGACACCGTCGGCCATCGCAACGGCGTCGCCACGGGCAACATCGCCGTCGGTCAGGTCGGTCAGGGACCGACGGCCACGTCGTACGCCTTCGACGGCAGCACTTCCGCCGTGACGGTCCCCGCCGATCCGAGCGCGCGGCCGGCTGTCGCGGCAAGCGCGTGGCTGCGGGTGCCCGTCGGCAGTGCAACCGGCACCGTCGTCGCGACCGCTGGACTGCGCGTCGCGCTGCTGGGCGGTCACGTCGCGGCGACCTTCTGCAGCTCCATGGGCTGCGGTGCTGCGGTGTCGCGAACGCCGGTCGACGACGGCCAGTGGCATGCGGTCGTCGCAAGCGTCGACCGCAGCACGCTGACGATCTACGTCGACGGTGCACGCGACACAACGGCGGCGGCGCCTGGCTGGGGCAAGGTCGGATCCAACAACGCGGTGATGATCGGATCGAAGCTGCGCGGCAACGTCGACCAAGTCGCGATCTATGCCGCACCGGTGAGCGCCGCTGAGGTCGTCCGCCAGTTCGGCGTGGGCTCGTGTCCGCAAGCGGCGGCGACCCCGGCGCCTTCCACCGCAGATCGCCGTGCGCTGCCCGCGCTCCCGCTGCACACCAGCGGGCGCTTCGTCGTCGATGCGCACGGGCATCGGGTCAAGCTCGCCGGAGTCAACTGGTACGGCGCGGAAGAACTCGACCGAGTGCCGGCCGGCCTGCAATGCCAGTCGATCGACGCGATCGCCGCACACATGGTGCGTGACGGGTTCAACGTCGTGCGCCTGCCATGGGCGACCGACACGTGGGTCGGCGCGGCACCGCAAGTCGCACCGGTCACCGTCGCGGCGAACCCACAGCTGCGCGGGCTCGACGCGCGCGCGATCTTCGACGCCGTCATCGCCGGTCTGGCGCGACATGGCCTGATGGTCATCGTCGACAACCACGTCAGCAGACCGGACTGGTGCTGCGACGGGTCCGACGGCAACGCGCTGTGGTGGGGAGGCTACGAGCCGTCGCACCCACCGGCCTGGTCGACGATGACGACGGCGCAGAGGACGGCTTACTTCCTTGCCGGCCAACAGAAGTGGCTCACCGCATGGTCGACCGTCGCGCAGCGCTACTCCCCCAACGGCGCGCACCCGCAGCCGGCGGTGATTGCCGCCGACCTGCGCAACGAACCGCGCACGGACTGGCGCCTCGGTGTCACGCCGACATGGAGTGCCAAGGCGACGCCGGTGTGGCAGGACTGGCCCCGTGCCGCGACCCTGGGCGGCAACACGGTCCTTCGCGCAAACGCCAACTTGTTGATCGCAGTGGAAGGCACGCATTACGCGGGCGACCTGCGGGGCGCCGCCACGCGCCCCATCACGCTCGCGCTGCCGCACCGGCTCATCTACTCCGCGCACGAATACGGGTTCGGCAACCCGACGATCTCCGCGGCACAACTTCGTGCCGCGCTCGGTGCCTCGTGGGGCTGGCTGCTCGAGCAGCATCAACGTTGGACAACGCCGGTGTGGGTCGGCGAGTTCGGCACCTGCCACCCGGGTGACTCCGGATGCGACCAGGGCCCGTGGTGGCGCGCCTTTACTGCTTATTTACATGCGGGCGACATCGACTGGACCTACTGGTCGATCAACGGGACCGGCGCTCATGGCAGCGCAACGCCCGCGACGTGCGACGCGACCCCGCGGTTCGAGGGATGCCCCGAGGGGTACGGCGTCTCCGACGCCACCTGGGCCGGCGACGCATCCGCACCGCTGTCCCGGACGCTGCGCGACCTCGCACCCGCGTGGCAGCACTGAGGAGCGTCGCCGAAGGAACAGCACGAGACGGGCGACACGAAACCATGAAAGCGGCGGACCGCGCACTTCAACAGTGGCGCATGCGACGGGCACTCGCCTGGCTCCCGCCCGATCCTGTGGTGCTCGACGTCGGTTGCGCTGACGGAGACCTCTTCCGCATCGCTGGTGATCGCATTCGCGCCGGTGTCGGCGTGGACCTCCTCGGCTCGACCGGCTGGCGTGCCGGCAACGCCGTACGGCGAACGGGCACCTTTCCCGAGGTGCTCGAACCGGGCGAGACGTTCGACGCGATCGTGATGTTGGCGGTCGTCGAACACGTCGACGAGACACAGTTGAAGCAGTGGGCGGTCGCCAGCTTCGACCAGCTGCGGCCGGCCGGCCGGTTGATCATCACCGTGCCGTCGCCGTTCGTCGATCGCATCCTGCACGTCGGCATTGCGGTGGGCCTGCTCGATGGCATGGAAGCGCATCAGCATCATGGGTTCGTGCCCGGCCGCGTCCCCGACATCTTCACCGGCGCTGGACTCGAGCTGTTGACGCATCGGCGGTTCCAACTCGGTCTCAACAACCTGTTCGTCTTCCAGCGACCGACGTGACCGTCACCGGGCTTCCGACCCGTGACGTCACAGGCGGACCGACGTCACCACCGTCGGTGGCCTGGAGCGCTTCGGAGAGGTTGCGGCTCTGGGCGATCGACAACAAGGCGTTCTGCCTCGTGGCCGGGTTCGCCACGGTCCTGCGACTCGTGGTGCTCATCGCGTATGCACCGGCGCTCGAGTTCTTCGGCGACTCACCGGGCTACCTGCGCGAAGCGGCAGACCTGAGCCGGATCAGCGCCTGGCACCCGATCGGATACCCCCTCTTCATCTGGCTGACCGCCTGGTCGCACGGCCTTGTGCTGCTCACTCTGTTGCAACATGCCCTGGGTCTGCTCAGTGGTTGGCTCGTCTACCGCACGCTGCGAAGTCTCGGAGTCAACCGCGGCTTGTCGACGGTCGCTGCACTGCCGCTGCTGATCGACGCCTATCAGGTCGCGATCGAGCAGTTCGTGCTGAGCGACACGCTGTTCACCTTCCTCGTCGTCGCAACCGTGGTGCTCTGCGTGCGGTTGATGCGAAGGCCTTCGGTCGGTGTCGCACTCGCAATCGGAGCCGTGTTGGCGGGCGCGACACTGACGCGCACTGTCGGGCTCGGACTGGCGCTGCCGGTCGTCATCGTGCTGCTGATGGCTCGAGTCGGCTGGCGCCGGATTGTCGCGGCCGCCGCGACCTTCGCATTGCCGCTCGGCGGCTATGCCCTGGCGTTCCATACGACGTACGGCGCCTATGCCTTGCAGGGCTACAGCGGCCGCTACCTCTACGGCATCGTGGCGCCGGTCGCGCACTGCACGCCCGACTCGGTGCGTGAACCGCTGTGTCCGGCTTATCCACTCGCGGCGCGGCCGGGCTCCAACGAGTACGTCTGGAACCTCTACGACTACCTGCCCGTCGACGGCACCGCAACGCAGCGCAGCAACGCGGTCGGCGCATATGCACGACACGTCGCAATGTCGCAACCGTTGGCCGTCGGGGGGGCCGTCTTGGCCAACTTCGCGCACTACTTCGCACCCACGCGCGCGGTGGGACCGCGTGACTGGTTCGTCGGGTCGTGGCAGTTCCCGCTGCAACAGAGTTCGCCGGCGTGGAACAGCAGTCCGGCCGACATCGGCATCGACGGCGAGCCCATCAAGGGAAGCATTCATCCGGGCCCAGCGTCCTTGCTGCGTGATTATCAGGACCTCGCCTATGTGCCCGGGACGCTCTTGCTGCTGAGCGTCATCGCGGCAATCGCGATGCTCGTGGTGCGCCGCCGCAACTCGCTGAAGGATCAGTTGACGGTTCTACTCGCCGCGAGCGGCGTGCTCTTGCTTGCGATTCCTTCCGCGACGGCCGGCTTCGACTGGCGATACATCCTTCCTGCGCAGGCACTGTTGGTTCCGGCCGGCGCTCTTGCAGTGCACGACCTTTGGCCGTCACTACGACGGCGTCTGGGTCGAGCCTTGCCATGGGCAGCGGCCGTCGTCGTCGGCGCTGTCCTGGTGCCCAACATCGCCGTGCCCTCGGTCTACGCAGCCGGTGCACTGTCTCCTCGATATGTGGCACAGCTGCCGTCCGTGCAGTCCGTCGGCGGCCATCTCGATGTTGCTCTCGGACGCCCGACGGTCATCGAAACGGGGTGCCGTTGGGACGCCGGTCTGCCTCGGCTCGGCGCCTACATCAGCCTGCCGATGAGCGCGGGATACCGACGCGGCGCGCCAATGCTGTTGCAGTCCGGCAACTTCGACGCCGACCACAACGGTCTCGTCATGGACGGACCGCCAGACCTGCTGCCGGTGCAGCCGTCCGTGCCCAACGTGTTGGTGAGCTCTCGCTATCCGCACGCCGTCGGCACGGTCTACGCGCTGTTGTGGTCCCGGACCGGGGTCATCCGCTACGTCGATCCGGTCGGTGCCGGAGCTGCCGCCTGGTCCTATTCGTTGCGACTCCCACCCACGACCCGGCTCGGGTCGCTCTGCACGGGGTCGCTGCCCTGGGCCGGGGCGACAGTGCCATGGCTGCGCATCACCGGAGTACCGACATTCACGACATCGAGCATGCAGACGGTCGGCTACCGGCTCACGCACGAGGTCAGCCGCGGGAAGACCTTTGACGTGCGCATGCGCGCAATAACTGGTGCAAGCGGCATCGGCCCCTGGCGTTATCCGCAGCAATGGCAGCACACGGCCGTGCATCAGCAGAACCTGCTCGATCTCGCCCCCGGCGAGACCTACTGCTTTGAAGTGCGCGCTCGGGACGCGCTCAATGCCGCCACCGCTTGGTCGCCACCAACGTGCACAACGCGGTTGTACGACGACACCAGTTTGCCTTCGGGAAGCGGCTGGTCTCCTGTCAGCGGACAGCGAGGCTTCTACAACGGGACCTTGACCGAAGCCGTGAAGCCCGGCGCGACAGTGGCCATCGCGGCGCCGTACACCCAGGCAGCGCTGTTGCTCTACCACTGTCCGACCTGTGGCGCCGTCGACGTCTACGACGGCCAGAAGTTGCTCGGCCACATCAACCTGCACACGCCCGACGCCGACGCCGGCATGCGGCTCTGGACGTCGGCGCGGCTTCCCGCGCTCGCACGAACATTGACCCTGCGCGTCACATCACCCGGCCTGGTAGCGATCGACGGCTTCGCCCTCGCCCCCTAATCGACCGACTCATTCGTTGCGGGCGCGGATTGTCTCCTGTCATGAACACCGAACCGCTCCCACCCGATGCGCCCGCCGCAAGCGCGGACACAGGTCCATGCAGCTGCGACATCATCGGTCACGGCAGCAGTCTCCTAGAACCCGATGCCTGGAAGCGCCGTCGCCTCGCGTGACGCCGCCACGCGTCTGAGAATGCGAATGCTGGAGGCAGCGAAACCGGCGGCTCTTGCGTCGTAGAGAGAGGAGGTCGCTGCGTGGATCGGGCACGGGAGTTCTCCGAGTTCGTCGCAACGCGCGGCGACGGACTCGTGCGGACCGCTGCCCTCCTGCTCGGCCGCGTCGAAGGAGCGGAGGACCTCGTGCAGGACGCTCTTGTGCGCCTCTACCGCCACTGGGGGCGCGTCACCCGCGACGGCGACCCGGACGCGTATTTGCACCGCATCATGACCAACCTCGTCGTCGATGGATGGCGCCGCAAACGTCCGGTCATCTCTGTGGCGAGGGTTCCGGACGTCGCAGAGCCCGCCGACGAGTCACTCGCGCAACGCGATGTCGTACTCCGCGCGCTCGCGCAGCTGGGCCGCCGCCAGCGCGCCGCGCTCATCCTGCGCTACTGGCACGACTGGTCGGTGGAGCGCACCGCCGCGACCCTCGATTGCTCGCCCGGCAACGTGCGAGCACTCACGTCCAACGGCCTCGCCCGACTGCGTGTCCTCCTCGACGAGGAGGCGATGCAGTGACCTCTCGGTACGACGACAGTGAGAGCGCACGGCTGCGTGAACTGCTCGACTCGGCCACCAGCTCGATACACGCTGACCCGGATCTCGCGAACCGCTCCGTCGCCGCGCACCGGCGACGCCGGCGTCGCCTGCTCGCCGTCTTGGCCGGGGTGACCACGGTCTTTCTGGCCGGAGGGACATCGCTGGCTGTCACCCTCCCCGGTGGCCATCACAACCGGTCGGTCGTCGCCATCGACAACGCCTCCCCCTCACCGACATCGACACCGACCAGCCGCCACGACATCTGCGGTCCAGCCCGACCCGGTGAGGCGTCGATCACCCCGACCGGTGGCTCGCCGTACCTGTCCTCACCACCGCCGGCGCGCGGCGGCGGTCTGCCCATCGCGCGAGAGGCCGCCCTGCGCACGGCACGCAGCAGCGCACCCGACTTGTTGAAGACCGCAACCGTCGAGTTGCGTCAGGTCCGCAGCCTAGGCCCGAAGGGCACGTGCATCACCAGCGTCGACTGGGTCGTCTACGACCACCCTGATCCGTTGACCGTTCCGATGGGCGGCGGCGGGGTCAACTCAACCTGCGTCGCCTACGTGCTCGTCAACGCGCGCACCGGGCAAGCCGGCGGCGAAACCATTGAATGCACCAGTCACCCAGCGGCGGACTGCCCTACGGGCAGGCAGACCGGCGGCATCGGTGGCGGCGCGTTTCACTCCTACGGCCAGGCCTACGAGCAACTCCCCGCCACCGGCGGCGCGTGGACGAAGCTGCCCAACAGCCCACTGTCGACCCGATACCGACCAATTGTTGTTTGGACGGACAACCGCCTCATCGTCTGGGGCGGCGAGGTCGACTCCCAGAGCGCGGACATGCGAAACGACGGTGCCTCGTATGACCCGGCGACGCGACGGTGGACCATGCTTCCGCCCGCCCCGATCTCCGGAAGGCTCGCGGCCGCCGCCGTCTGGACCGGCACCGAACTCGTGATCTGGGGCGGCTACGACGACGTCGGCATCAACCACTTCCATGTCACCACCTCCGGCGCGGCATACAACCCGCAAACGCGCACGTGGCGACTGCTGCCGAACAGTCCTTTGAAGGGAGCGCACGATGCGGGCATCGCCTGGACAGGGACCGAGGTCGTCATCGTCGACGGGCAGCCTGCCCTCATGACCAACACGGTCCGCAGCGTCCGGCAGGCGGCTTCATGGAACCCGAGCACCGACCGATGGCGAACCCTTCCCCGTCAGCCGGCGGGCACACCCGCAGCCTTCAACGTCACCGTCGCGCACTGGGCGGGTGACCGGCTGCTCGTCTTCCACAGCTACGACGTCGGCGGCGACCCGTCAGCGGTAACCGCCGACAGCTACGACCCCGGCAGCAACAGCTGGACGCACCTGCACAAATGCGATGGCGCCGGGTACGTCGTCAACGCGTACGACCTCGACGGCCAGGTCCTGGTGCCGCCCTTCGGCGACGCGTCGGCGTTTCTCTATTCGCCACAACACAACACCTGGACGCCGACCGCTGCAGTTCCTCTGTCCACCGACGTCAGCGCCCTGACCCCCGACGGACGCCTCCTGATCCTCACCGGCTCACTCGAGGGCTACGACATCAAACCGGGCGACAGCGCACTATGGGATCCACGCACAGACACCTGGGCAAAGTCACCCCGATTGCCCGTCAACGTGGGAGACGAGACGGTCGCCGTACAAGCCAGCAACGCCGTCTTGATCTGGACCGGCGACGACAGCGCGCAGCTCTACGCCTTCACACCCTGACCGCCCAACCGGCGTTGTCATGCAACCAGCAACTTCGCCGCAGTCGCAGTGCCGACATGCTTATTCGTTGCGGGCTACTTCTGGGCCGGTCATGCGCTGAAGGAGCGGGAGCGTCGCGGCGATGATGCCGAGCGACAGCACTAGCGCGGTGGTGATAGCGGCGACGTAGGCGCCACCGGGGGGTCGTAACGACTCGCTGAGCTGGGCGTGGAGGAAGAGGTCGGCAGCCACGAAGCCCGCACCGACGGACAGCGCGGACACAAGCAAGAGAGGTACGGCGGCTTCGAGGGCGACCACCTGCCGGAGGACGCGAAGCGGGGTGCCGGCGAGGCGCAGCAAGCTGAAGGGTCGTTTGCGGTCGGTCAGACCGGCAGCGACGCTTACCGCGAGGCTGCATGCAGCGATCGGGATGCTGGCGATGATGGCGACTGCTGCCAGGCGTTGGTAGCCGATGAGTTGTTGCTGGGCGTCGGGACTGATTTCGCTGATTGTGCTGGGCGGGCCGACGTATCCGCGGTCGCGGGGCAGCAGGCGCTCGAGGGCCGTCCGTACGCGTTCTATCGCCGCCGAGGACCCGTCGGTCTCGATGTAGATCGAGCGGACGGGCAACGACTCGACTTGTGTCGGCGAGTACGCGGCTGCTGGCCTGAGGTGCTTCGCGCCGAGCTGACTGCTGTTTGTACTGATGCCGGCACCGGAGATCCACGGCAGTGAAGCGGTGTCCGCGCCCGGCTGACAGTGTCCTAGCGCCGGGATCTCGCCCAGGTCGGCGCAGGACACCAACCCGTCGGGTGGTCCCATCCCGGGACCGCCGGGTGCGGTCGGACTGATGTGTGCAATGACAACGCCGGTCACACCGCGGATGGCCGCCAACTGGCCGACCGTCGTGCTCGTGAGGGCGTGAAGCGGATGGTCAACGAAGTCCTCGGCCATCAGACGCTGACCTTCGGCTCCGCCGGTGGATGCGTTGTGGTAGCCGACGACCGTGGTGATGATCCCCCAGGCAGCGGTCGTGACGAAGAGCGCGAGGATCAGGCCGCTGACCGAGCGAAACGCGGCGCGGGGATTGTCGGCGAGGCGCCGTCCGGCGAGCAATTCGGACGGACGGTTGGCGCGACGCGCAGCCAACCGCGCTCCCACCATCGTCAGCCAGGGCCCGGCAATGAGCAGCCCGACCATCACGAGGACGAACCCGACGCCGTACGCCTCGATCTGCTTGCTGGTTGTCGATGGCCTGCCGACCACGGCGAAGTAGCCGAGTTCACACAGTCCGCTGAGGAGGGGCACCACCCGCCATGCGCGCGGCGCGGCGGCGCTGACGCGGCGGACGACCCCGAGCGGTGTTATCGACACCCGGCGGAGCGCGACCATCGCCGCCGCCGCTGCGACGACCGGGACGCCCACGGCGACGGCGGCGACGTCGACGGGAGTGAGCGCAAGGTCGGCCGGGAAGAACGATTGACCTGTGAACGGCACGCGAGCCATGACGGGCCGCAGCAACACGAACAGGACAAAGCCGCCGACGACTCCGGCAGCTGCCGCAAGCATCGCTTCGACAGCGGCAATCACCGCGATCTGGCGCGGTGACGCGCCGACAAGGCGCATGGCGGCGAACCGCTGCTCACGTTGCGCCGCCGCTAGACGCGTAGCCGTTGTGATGAAGATCAGCACAGGGAACAGCAGCGCTCCGGCGACGACCGCGAGGATGAGCTGCAGCCGGCCGGGATGGTGGATGAACACCGAGGACCCTTGCGGGTCCGTCTCGATGCTGCGCACCTCTGCCGCCCCGGGAGTGTGCGCCAAGTCGGCGACCGCATGACCGACGATGATCGTCAGCGAATCCGGTGACGCCAACGCTTGATCGCCGATCGTGCCGATCAATCGCCCTGGGTAGCGGTTGGCCAGTTCATCGGCAGGTGTCGAGTGAAGCAGCCGGACAAGGGCTGGGGAGGCGAAGTACTGGCCGGGGCCGGGCAACCGCGAGATGCCGGGAGGAATCGGTGAGTGTGGACCAGTCGCGGCAACATCAACGCGGTCGATCACCCGCGATCCGAACTGGTCCAGATTGACTGCCCCCCATAGCGGGTCAGTCGTGGCCTCGTCGACGTTCGGCCGCCGATTATGCGTCGACGTCTCGAGCCAGGCGACCCGCCGGTCTTGGGAATGCAATGCACTGACGCACGCGAGCGTGAGCAACAAGAGACCGACCCCGAGCGCGACCGCGACAGCAGTGACCGCAAGCCGAACAGCGGCCTCCTTCCCCCCGGCCAGACTGAACCGAAGCCCCAGCCGGATCACCGCGGCACACGTTCAGCGGTGGTGACCCGCCCGTCACGAACCATGACTTCACGATCCGCGTACGCCGCAACCCGCGCGTCATGTGTGACCAGGACGACCGTCGTGCCCGCCGCGCGCGCCGAGTCGGTCAGCAGGTTCATCACCTGCTCGCCGGCGAGTGAATCGAGCGAACCCGTTGGTTCGTCAGCGAACAGGACCTCAGGCCGCGTGACGAGACCGCGTGCCAAGGCAACGCGCTGCGCCTGACCGCCGGACAGTTCCCCCGACCGACGCCGTTGCAAGCCGTCCAAACCAAGACGGTCGAACCAGCCGCCGGCGTCGGCGACCGCCTGCTCGCGGCGTACGCCGGCGAGAAGCAGCGGCAATGCGACGTTCTCCTCCGCGGTCAGCTCGGGAACCAGTTGCCCGGTCTGGAACACAAAGCCGAACCGCTCGCGGCGCAACGCGCTGCGCGCAGTCTCGCTCAGTCGGTCGATGCGTCGGCCTGCTAGCCAGACCTCTCCCTCGTCCGGAACGAGGATGCCGGCGAGGCAATGCAGGAGGGTCGTCTTGCCAGATCCGCTAGGGCCCATCACCGCAACAATTTCACCGCGCGCCACAGCGAGGGCGGCGCCGCGTAGTGCGGGGGTCGGACCGAACGACAGGTGCAGGTCACGCGCATCGACCACCGGGCCATCGACCGCGCTCGCCTCGCGACGATCTGTCGACATCACGAGCACACCTCATTGCGCAACTCAGCGAGCCGGGCGACGGTGAGGTCAATCCAGCGCAGGTCAGCTTCCAAGTGGAAGAGGCCATGATCAGCCAACAGAGCATCAACGAGATCTGCGTTGCGTCGCTGCTCGGTCAACTCCCGCATCCGCTGCAGATGCGCCGCCCGCTGGGCGTCGAGGTATTGATCCGCCGGCCGGCCAAGCATCAACGCGAGCACGACCTTGGTGAACAACACTGTCTGCAGATGCGGTTCCGGCTCCACCGGCTGACCGAGCCAGGTCTCGACCTCAGTCGCGCCGTGCTCCGTGATCACATACCGCTTCCGATCCGGGCCCGCACCGGGTTCGAGCTCGCCGACAGCAACCTTGCCGTCCCGCGCTAGCCGAGCGAGCGTCGAGTACACCTGGCCGAACGGAAGCGCCTTACCGCGACCGAAGTAGGTGTCGTAGTCCCGTTTGAGGTCGTACCCATGACTCGGCTCGCGCTCGAGAAGGCCCAGGAGGGTCAGGGGAACTGTCACACCCGATGTATACACTCAGTGTCTACATCGGGTCAATAGGCTGCTTCGGTATGTGGGCCGACCCAACGCCGTGGCACCGGCGTTCCACTTGCGACTTCGGGCAGCGAGGGACCACTTTTCGCCGGAAACAGGCTCGAAAGTGGTCGCTCAGTATCCGAAGTCGAATTTTGCGAACGCGTCGCGCCTGGTCCCTTACGTGGCGGCCGACGCCGGCACGGTCTGAGGGAGCATCGCGCGCAGGTGTGCGCCGACCTCCTCACGCACGCGGGCACCCGAGATCACGACATCGACCATCGTGAGCGACGTGTGCGTATGTCCACGCGCGCGCAGGTGCGTCACGTCCACCCCGGCCGCCGCAAGCGCGTCGGCGTAGGCAGTGCCTTCGTCGCGTAGCGGGTCGAACTCCGCCGTGACGATGATGGCCGGTGGCAGCCCTCGCAGCTCACCACGCAAGGGCGACGCACTCGGATTCTCTCGATCCGCCGGGTCGATGTAGTGGTCCCAGAACCAGTGCATGAGACCGCGGGTGAGCACGTAGCCGTCCGCGTTCTCCTCGTACGACGGGCGGCTGAAATCGCAGTCCGTCACCGGGGTGATGAGCAGCTGGCCGCAGACCTCCGGTCCGCCGAGGTCACGCGCGCGCTGGCAGACGATCGCGGCGATGTTGGCGCCGGCGCTCCAGCCCGCGACCGCAACCTGACCAGGCACGCCACCGACCGACACCGCGTTCGCAGCAACCCAGGACACCGCGGCGAAGGCGTCATCGGGCGCCGCGGGCCAGCGATGCTCGGGGGCGTGCCGGTAGTTGACCGACACGACGACGGCGTCGGCCCGGTC
>Ga0157369_10004395_pt1 | contig 16641 bp, 15 predicted proteins | sample C25metaG_FD_113461 | JGI IMG/M metagenome (GOLD analysis project Ga0157369, IMG submission 113461) | Corn rhizosphere microbial communities from Kellogg Biological Station, Michigan, USA - C2-5 metaG | ecosystem: Host-associated > Plants > Roots > Rhizosphere > Soil | place: USA: Michigan... | reverse complement strand
GTGATCTGCAGCATCCGGTCGGCCAGGGTGGACTTGCCGTGGTCGATGTGCGCGATGATGCAGAAATTACGGATGGAATCGGGGGCGGTCGCGGCCGGTTCCAACGCCTGCTGAGCTCTGGGTGACATGATCTGGCAATTCTCCCATGCCCGCAGGGGCGCCATGCTCGGTAGGCTGCCCGCGTGAGTGTTCCGATCCTGCTGGTGCACGGCATCCGCACGTCGGCGAGCATGTGGCGTCACCAGGTCGAGGCGCTTCACCGTGACGGATGCCGCGTGCTCGCGATCGACCTGCCCGGTCACGGTTCCCGCATCGAGGAGCCGTTCACCGTGGAGGCCGCGCTGGCCGCGATCGACGCCGGGGTGACGGAGCTGGCCGGGGAGCAGGGGCGGGTGCTGCTCGTCGGGCTCTCGCTCGGCGGCTACTACTCGATCGCCTACGCCGCCGCGCACCCGGAGCGGCTGCTGGGCCTGGTCGCGGCGGCCTGCTCGACGGTTCCGGCCGGGCCGGGACTCGCCGGCTACCGGCTGCTGGCGCGGTTGATCCACCGGCTGCCGGACCGGGGCCTGTGGCTCAACAACCTGATGGTGCGACGGATGCTGCCGGCCGCAGGCGCCGCGGACGTCCTGGCCGGCGGCGTGGCCCTGGAGGTCATGGACCCGGGGCTCCGCGCGACTGGGACGCTGCATCCGCTGGACGACCTGGCGCGCTACCCCGGCCCGGTGTGGCTGGTGAACGGACGGTTCGACCATTTCCGGCTGAACGAGCGGAGGTTTCTGGCCGCCTGCCGCGACGGGCACCTCGTCGTCATTCCGGGCGCCTCGCACCTCGTGAGCCTGGCGCAGCCGAAGCGCTTCACGGCCGTGCTGCGCGAGGTGATGGCGGAGGTCGCGGGGAGCGATCGGCGCCAATAGCTGGTATTGTTGCTTGTTGGCTTGCGTGTGGGATCCCACCCCCGCACGAATTCGCCGCGAAGCGCCCCTCTACCGCTTGGCGGCAACGTCCAAACATTTATCGAACGAAAGCGTACAAACGTGGCAAACATCAAGTCGCAGATCAAGCGAATCGGCACCAACAAGAAGGCCCAGGAGCGCAACAAGGCCGTCAAGAGCGAGTTCAAGACCGCCATCCGCGCGACCCGCACCGCGATCGCCGCCGGCGACAAGGAGAAGGCGACCGCCGCCCTGGCCTTCGCGTCCAAGAAGCTCGACAAGGCCGTCAGCAAGGGTGTCGTGCACAAGAACCAGGCCGCCAACAAGAAGTCGGCGATCGCCAAGGCTGTCGCCTCCCTCTAGGCCCCAGCTCGGCTCAGCAGAAAGCCCTCGCCTCCCGGCGGGGGCTTTTTTGCTCGGGTCAGCCCTCGCCGCGGCGGGCGATGATGCCGATCAGGCGCTCCAGGGCGAACACGGGGTCGCGGCCGCCGCCCTTCACCTCGGCGTCGGCGGCGGCCAGCGCCTCGATGCAGCGAGCCAGGCCCTCGTCGCTCCAGCCGCGCAGGTCGCGCTGCGCCCGCTCCGCCTGCCAGGGCGCCAGCCCGAACTGCGACGCCAGCTGCCCGGAACCGCCGCGGGCGCCGAACAGCTTCGCCATGGTGCGCACCTTGCTTGCGAACGCGGCGACAATCGGAACCGGGTCGGCGCCCGACGCCAGCGCGTGGCGCAGGGTGATCAGCGCGTCCCCGTGCCGCCCCGCGATCGCCGAGTCGGCCACCTTGAACGCGTTGGTCTCCACCCGCCCGCCGTAGTACCGCTCAACGGTGACCTCGGTGATCTCGGCGCTCGAGTCGGAGATGAGTTGCTGGCAGGCGGCGGAAAGCTCGGCCAGGTCGTCGGCGAACGCGGCGACCAGGGCGCGCAGGGCGCTGGCGGTCACCCGCTTGCCCGCCAACTGGAACTCGCCGGAGGCGAACTCGTACTTCTCGGTGTCTTTCTTGAGCTCCGCGCAGACGATCTCGATGCCGCCGCCCTGGCCGGCACGGATGGCGTCGAGCAGCTTCTTGCCGCGCACCCCGCCGCCGTGGCGCAGCACCACGTAGGTGTCGTCGGCAGGGTGCTGCAGGTAGTCGATGGCCTCGGTGAGGAACGCGTCACTGCACTTCTCGACCGAGGCGACCCGGATCATCCGTGGCTCGCCGAACAGCGACGGGCTCGCGAGGGTGAGCAGCTCGCCGGGCGCGTAGCTGTCGGCCTGGATGTCGGTGACCTCGAGGCTCGCATCCTCCAGGCGCAGGAAGTCGCGCAGCTGACGGATGGCTCGCTCGGCGAGGAACTGCTCGGTGCCGGAGACCAGCACGACCGGCGCCGGGCGCACCTGGTTCCAGGCCAGCTGCGGAATCGCCGTCTTCGCCTTGGCAGCGGGCGCGCCGGACCTGGCGGTGGTTCGTGGGGCCACGGGGTTCCTTTCGGCTGCTCGGGCCAGTTTAACCGACGGCACTGACGCTCCCCGATGCGGGCGGCACCTCGGCTACGGCAGGGGCTTCTCCGACCACACGCGGAGCGCCCCGGCCCCTCCCCCGGGCGCCACGAGGATCATCCCGCCCTGGTCGGTGCGGAGCGCCACCGTTTCCGCTGCCGCCAGGATGCCGAGCAGCCGCGCGGTCGGGTGCCCGTAGCCGTTGTCTGCGCCCACCGAGATCAGCCCGACCGTGGCGTGCAGCCGCCGGTAGAGCGCCTCGCTCTGGTCGGCGGAGCCGTGGTGCGCGACCTTCACGACGTCGACGGATGCCGGCGCTGCGGCCGCCGACATCGCCTGCTGTGCGTCTTCGCCCAGGTCGCCGAGAAACAGCGAGCGGATGCCGCGCCCGTCGAAGTCGACGGTCACGCTCCCCGGGTTGCCGGTCGCCGTGCTGCCCGCTGGCGGCCACAGCACGCTCCAGTCCAGGCTGCCGAGCTTCCCCCGGTCGCCGGCGGCCGCCTGGCGCACGGTGGCCCCGCCTGCGGCAAGCCTGCCGTGCAGCTGCTCGTCCTGCGGGTTCTCCGGCCGGCCCACCAGGGCGAGTCCGACCCGGCCGACGACGGCGTCGACCCCGCCGATGTGGTCGAGGTCGTAGTGGGTGAGCACGAGCAGGTCGATGCGGGTGATACCGAGGGTGGTGAGGCAGTGCTCGAGCAGGACCGGGTCGGGCCCCACGTCGACCAGGGCGTAGGCGTTCTCGTCGCGCACCACCACCGCGTCACCCTGGCCGATGTCGCAGGCGGCGATTCGCCAGTCGGAGGGAAAGGCCGCCGCACGGGCGAGTCCCGTGCCGGCCACGCTGCCGGCGTAGACCCCGGTGCACGCGATCAACAGCGCCCACGCGGCGACGTGAGCGTTCCGGCGCCGGCCGCTGTCCGGCGCCGCGGCCACGACCACGACACACGTCGTCACCACGAGGCAGGCGACGATGCCCGCCACCCCTTCCGGCCACGGCAGCTGACTCCCGGGGAGCCGGGCGCAGGTGGTGGCCACGGCGGCGATGAACGCGGACGGCGCCCAGGCCAGGTGAAGCACGGCCACGGCGACCGCGGGCAGCACGGGCAGGAGCAGGCAGGCGATGAGGCCGAGCACCGTCGCCGCCGGGGCCGCCGGCGCGGCGAGCAGGTTGGCCGGGATCCCGTAGAGCGGCAGCGCCGGATTCAGCAGGATGAGGACGGGCTGGCAGGCCAGTTGTGCGGCGGCCGGGATGGCGATCACCGTGGCGAGCCAGCGCGGCATCCACTGGCTGAGGGTGCGGGCGAGCGGCGCAGCGAGCACAAGCAGCCCCGCGGTGGCGAGCACCGAGAGCGCGAAGCCGTAGTTGCGTGACAGCCACGGGTCGACGGCCAGCAGGGCCACGACGGCGACGGCAAGGGCGGGCACCCCGCGTGCGGGACGCCCGAGGCCGTAGGACACCAGGACGATGACGGCCATGACGCTCGCACGCACCACGCTCGGGTCGGGCGTCACGAGCACGACGAAGCCGCCGAGCACGAGCAGGGCGAGGCCGATCCGGCCGCTCCTCGGCAGGCGAATCGACGCCGTGGCGAGCATGACCGCGGCGATGACGACGGCGCAGTTGGCCCCGGAAACGGCGGTGAGGTGACTGAGCGAGCTCTGCTTCATGGCCGCGTCGAGGGCCTCGCCGACCGCGCCCGTGTCACCGATCGCCAGGCCGGGCAGCAGCGCGGCGCCGTCGCCCGGAAGCGTGGAGGCCGCAGACGCGAATCCGTCGCGCAGGGGTGACGCCCACGCCAGCCAACCCGGCGGTGGAGCGGTGACGACCGGGGGTGCGCGCCCGAACAGCATGGCCGCCGTAGCATCGCCGGCGGCGTTGGCCATGACCGTGCCCGTCATCCGCACCGTGGCACCGATCACGAGTCCCGGGAGAGGGTCGCGCGGAGCCGGCAGCATCACCAGCACCGGCATCGCCACCTCGCCCGCTTCAGCCGTTCCGACGTGCACGGTCGTCACGGTTCCCCGGAACTGCAGCGAATCCCCGCGAACGGCGTGCCGGGTCGCCGGTTTCGACGACACGACAACGGATGCGTCCACCCGGCCGTGGTGCGCCGCCGCCTCCCCGATGACGGGAGGGAACCGGCGTGGTGCGTGCACAGCGACGACGGACGCGACGAGGCCGCCCACGGCCAGTGACACGGTCACGACCGCGCACGCCGCGGCCATGGTCCTCGACCGCGCCCGTCGTTCACCCCGACGCACGAGCAGCACGGCTGCGGTAGCGCTCGCCCCGGCAAGCAGCCAGCACCAAACGGCGGCCACGAGGGCGTGCGCGGGGAGGGCGACCAGGATCCCGGCGACAAGCCAGGCTGTTGCGGCCGGCACGACCAGCCGCAGGTCGAGCTGCCTCACATCCTCACCGGCCCCGCGACCGATTCCGGTGTCGTGTCTCCCACCGCTGCGGCGTGCAGCCGGTCATGCCGGCGGCGCGCCGGTGCCTTCCAACGGGCTGCGCGCGGGTGGGCCATTCCGGCAGGCTAGGCGGGTACCGGCGTCTTTTCCGCCGCCGGCCCTCGCCGGTGAAAAACGGGTGCACGATTCTGGGTGGGGAGGATCCCCACGCGTGGTGGCGCGCCCAGACCGTCAGGAGCGCGTCGGCCCCTTGAAGTGACATGCGGCTGAGTCGAAAAAGGGTGGAGAGCGCGCTCGACGGGTCGTTCAGCGGGGAGTCCATGCAGGGAACATGCGCGGTGGGACGTAGGAACGGGAATGGGCGTGCGCCGCAGGTGGTGAATGCGGCGGGCCCATACGCGCCCGGTGGTGAGCGGCGTTACTTCTTGTACACCTCGCGGCGGTGCGCCACCCGCACAACGGTCACAATGAGCAGGTCGTCGACGATCTCGTACAGCACGCGGTGGTCGCCGACCCGGATGCGCCAGGCGTTACTCTCACCAATCAGCTTCTTGCAACCGGCAGGGCGGGGATCATGTTCGAGTTCGGCAATGCCGGAAAGGACGCGGCGGCGGACGCCTTGGTCGAGCTTGCGGATCTCTTTCGCGGCTGCGTTGTTGAACTCGATGCGGTACGAAACCGCGCTCACTCGGTCAGCTCAGAGCGCAGCTCAGCCAGGCTAACGCGATCCCCGTCGTCGGCGGCCTTGGCAGCGCGGTACTCAGCGACGTCGCGCATCATCTCCAGCTGCTCCAGCAGCTCGAAGTCCTCCGGTCCGATCAGCACAGCAGCGGGCTTGCCGTTCTTGGTGATCTGCACCCGTTCGTGGCCATAGCTGACGCGGCCGAGAGTCTCAGCGAGCCCCCCACGAAGGTCGCGGATTGTCACCGAGGAGGAGATTGTGCTCATGCAGCAATAGTAGCACTTGTGTACACAACTGGCGCTAAATGAAATGCGGCCATCATGGGGCGCGAATTCAAGCGCGTCCAGTCACTTGGGATTCTCAGGCCCCGGCATCCAGTGGGTAACGCCGCGCGACGCCACCGGCGACGCACGAGCGGTAACGCTCTGTGAGTCTGTGGGTCTGCAAGTTCGGATCAACCCCGGCCAAGCTCGTCGAGACGCTTGACATCGGCGGATTATCCACCTGGATCTTCGCGTCGAGGTTGGCACGCTGAAGCTCACGTAGAGCGGACGCGTTATGCGCGACGTTTGACTTGAGCGACGAAGATCACGCTGTATGCGCGTCGGCGGATTTCGTACTGCCGGCGTTTCCCCGCGGCCCTATGGAGCATTCCCGCCGTGGAGCTGATGCGCGACCAGAAGCACGCCCACAGCCCCGGCGAGGTTGAACAGGTTGTGCAGCAGAGCAGCGCCGACATAGTTCTCGGACCTCTGGAAATAGAAGCCGATAACCAAGCCGAGCACGGCTGCCGTGCCGGACTGGATGACGGTCGCTCCGAGCGGCTGGCCGAGGAAATAGTTGGGCAGATGCATGAGGCCGAAGGCCAGGGCGGCGACCAGAATAGGCCAGGGAAAGCGGCCCCGGCCTGCCCACCGGCGCTTCAGCGGCATCTGCACGCCAACCCGCACCACCATCTCCTCAGCGAAGCCCACGATCAGCCCCTGGAAGACGAGGGTAAGGGCGACGGAAACGGCACCATTTCGCGCCCACTCAGGCGTCTGCCCGTTTCCGGCAACCACCTCGTCGAGAAGATTCAGCGAGACCAGAATGACCCCGATGACGACGAACGCGGTGGTGCCGGCGCGTTTCCACCGGAATAGACCGGCCTCGTCACCGCCCAGTAGAGGACGCAGCCGAACCAGGTACCACACGAGCGGCACAACGAATTGCGGCACGTGAGTCAGGTAGGACACGAACACGCGCACCGGGACCAGCGGACCCAGCCACATCGCAACCAGCAGGCTGAGCGCATTCACCACGACCAGTAGGCCAAGCACCTCCAGCAGTGAGGGAAATGACCTGTCGCGCTGTGCCCCACGGGTGCCGGCAGCCGCCAACAACCCGCTCGAGCGGTTCCCGCTCACGCGGAGCCGAGCTGAAGACCGACCACGCACACGATGGCGCCGATGACCGCCAGGCCCAGTTCGGCGAGCGCAAGGTTCTTCTTGGCATAACGAGCCATGAGCATGTTCGTCACCGAGTGCAGCGGCAGCGTGACCAGGACCAGCCACGGCTGAGCGAAGAGCATCAGCGTGAAGCCCAGGTGAAGCGCGGTCGCGCTCAACCGCTCAAGCAGGCCCCACAGGAGGTGTTGCGTGCCCAGCATTCCCTGAGCCGCCAGCAGTTCCCTCGCTTCGAGGGACTTCGGGTCGTCTTTCGTGAGGAGGCCGGCGATCGCCAGGCCGTTGACCATGACCAGGAGCACCTCGATGGTGGCCCAGCCGAACCCCGCCCAGATTGCCTGGTCGAACGAGCGGATGACGACGAGCACAAGCACGAGCCGGGTCAGCTCCTCGGCAGGGCCCGAGAACCAGCCGACGATCGTGGCGGCGCGTTCTCTGCTGGTGGTCTTGCTCGCCACCAGAGCAACGGGCTGGCGCAGCATGAGCGCCACCATCCAGCCCGCGGCTCCGAGCAGCAGTGGCAGGAGGTCGGGGGCTCCCCGGAGCCCGATGAGAATGGCGCCGACGACGATGGGCGCCGGCAGCACCGCGAGCGCGTTGCGCCGCATGATGGCCGGCGCGTTCTCGTCAATTGTCACGGTTGTCATGATTCTTCCGGTTCTCGTGGGGTGATGGGCATGGTGACGGTTGCGATGAGTCGGGGGATGCGGCCCGCCGAGGGGGCGTTGTTCGAGCGTGCCTCGAGAACCGCGCGCACCTCGGCGAGCATCTCGCGAAGTTCAGCATCGGTGAGATTGAACACGTGCTCCCGAAAGCCCACACCGTCGCGCTCCAGGTCGATGTCCTCCCGCGCGACGTAGTTGCTGTACTCGCCGAGGAGACCGGAGGCGAAGGTCGCGAAGTAGCGGAAGTGGTCTTCCCGGCTGGCCCCCGACAATTCGGAGCCGCTCACGATCGCCTCCGCGGCAAGGCCGTAGGTGCGCTCCACCGCTCCGTGCGCCTGCCGTTCGGCAACAACGTCGACCGTGCCCGACTCGCGCAAGAGCGCAATGTGCCGGTAGAGCGTCGCCTGCGAGACGTCGCTCAGCCCGGCAAGCAACTCCTTCGCCGTCTGCGGACGACGCGCGAGCGCACGGATGATGGCCATCCGCTGGGGATGGAGGATCACATCGGCCTTGGACGCACGATTTGTTCTCACAAATGAGAAAGATAACAGAAGAGGCTTCCTGCGGCCAGCCGGTTCGTGTACATTCTCATCTGTAAGAATGCTGGGAGCCCTCGTCGGTGCGATTGCGGCCCAGACCATGACCAGAAAGCGAGACCCAGAATCATGTTCCGCACCCGCCGCAGCGCACTGGGGGCCTTCTTCGCCCTCACCTTTCTTTTGTCGTGGGGAGTCTGGGGCACCGCCCTCGCCTTTCAGAACGGGTTGATCGACTGGAAACTTCCCGGCGACCCGCTGTCGTACCTGGCGATCACACTCGCCGCCTTGCTCGTCACCGGGTTGTCCAGCGGCACCACGGGGCTGAAGCACCTGCTGGGGCGGATGATCATCTGGCGGGTGCACGTGAAGTGGTACCTTGCCGCACTGCTGCTTCCGGGCGTCCCCGCTCTGGCGGCGATCGGGATCCACCTCGCGCTTGGAGGAACCCACGACATGGGCGCCCTGGTTCCACTGACTGCCGTGGTGCCATTGCTCCTCACCCAGATCGTGTTGCACCTCCTCACTGAGGAACTCGGGTGGCGCGGCTTCGCGCTTCCGCGCCTGCGTGCCCGGTTCGGCCCGCTGGCGGCAGGCATTGTGCTGGGACTCGTCTGGGGCGCGTGGCACATCCCGATGTTCCTCGTGACCGGCACCAGGCAGACCTACCCGTTCGCCGGCTTCCTGATTCTCATCGTCTCGATCAGCGTGGTCATGACCTGGGTCTTCGACCACACCCGCGGAAGCGTACTGATCGCCGCACTGTTCCACGCCGCGATGAACACCTGGTGGGCCGCGACGAACACCCTCTGGGGCTCGGAGTCGCTGTTCTGGATCTTCGTCGCCGTCACCGCCGCGACCGCCGTCGTCGTTGCCATCGTGCAAAGCCGGGGCTCGAGAAAAGCCTTGCTGCCACCGGTCCCGGCCGCGACCCCTGCCACCGCCCAGGTCTAACCCCACCCTCTTCAGTAAAGGAGCCACCGCGTGTCGCGGAAGGTCATCGCTTTTCTTGCCATCTCAATCGGATGGTCCGCTCTCGTCGGCGCCGGCTTGTTCTTCACCCGCACCGCGCTCGACTCGGTCGTGGGCATCGCCGCCCTCGCTGTGCTGTACATGCCCTCCCCGTTCGTGGCGGCGGTGATCGTCGAGCGAGGTATCCGACGGGACCGGTTCCGCGTGCCGCGGCGCACCGCGAGGCAGATTCTCGGGTTCCTTCTGGCGCCCATCGCAGCGATCCTCGCCTTCACGCTGCTCTACCTGTCGGTTGTCTTCGTCGCAGGGAACCTTCTGCGGCTTCCCCTGTTCGGCGCCGTTGCCCTGACACCGACCGAGATCATGGCCGGCGCCGCCGCCCTGCTCGGGCAGGCCGCGGTCGACGCCGCCGGACCACCACCGCCCGTGCTGGTGCTGCTTCTCGTCGCCATCTGGGGCGCCATCGTCGCGGGCTGGACCGTCAACGGCCTGGTCGCGATGGGCGAGGAGTACGGCTGGCGGGGCCTCCTGTGGGACGAGGTGAAGCCGCTGGGACCGGTTCGCGCCAACCTGCTGATCGGTGTGGCCTGGGGCCTGTGGCACGCACCGCTCATTCTGCAGGGCTACAACTTCGCGGGGCACCCCTTCGCCGGGATCGTCGCGATGGTGCTGTTCTGCATCGGCATTTCATTCGCGCTGACGGCGCTCCGCGAGCGAACCGGCAGCGTGATCCCGGTCGCGGCAGCCCATGGCATGTTCAACGGTCTCGCGGCGATCCTGCTGCTGATCGTGCCCGGCACCCCTGCCCTGTTGACCGGTCCACTCGGCCTCGTGGGCGCCGTACTGTTCGCCATCATCGGCGTGGGGCTCTCGGTCGGCGTCACCCGACGCTCACGGGCCCCACTCGGCGCAGCACTGTCCGGTCACGACCGATCGCAACCCGTCGATCCCAACCCGACGCTCACGGGGCACTCGGGTACGTGAACGGGCACGGCCGGCCGTCGGCCCCGCCGCCTCACACCGTCACCCGCCCGGCGAGCGCTTCCAGCGTCTTGTCGCCGATGCCGGTGATGTTGCGCAGGTCGTCGACGCTGGTGAAGGGCCCGTTCGCGTCGCGGTAGTCGATGATGCGCTGTGCCATGGCGGGGCCGATGCGCGGGAGGGTCTCGAGGTCGGCCAGCGTCGCGGTGTTGAGGTTCACCGCGGCCGCTCCCGCACCCGGCACCCCGCCCGGCCCTCGACCCGGACCCGCTCCTCCGAGGCCGCTCGCTCCGGGCGGCGGCGCCCGCGTCTCACCGACCTCCGGAACGTACACCTGCTCGCCGTCACTCACGAGGCGCGCCAGGTTGATGCCCGTCTGGTCGGCCGTGCTCGTCAGCCCGCCGGCGGCCGCGACGGCATCCATCACCCGCGCACCGGCGGCCACCTCGAACAGGCCGCTGCGGCGGACCGCCCCGAGAACGTGCACGAAGATGGTGGCCGGTGCAGGCGCCGCCGACGGGGAGGGCGGCGCGGCCGTCGCCGCCACCTGGCCGCCGGGCACGACCACCTGCGTGGTCGGCGGCGACGCGAACGCCGACACCAGCACCGCGGCGACCAGGGCCAGAACCAAGAGGACCACGGCCGCGCCCACGCCCAGGCGCACCCGTGGCCGGGCACGGGCGTCGAGCCGAGCCAGCGGATCCGCCGGTGGACGTGCATCCATCCCGGCAGGCTATGCCGGGCGGTCGGCGACCGGCCGGCTCGCCGCTGTTCGGTGGGAAACCAGGACGGCGGCCGGCTGGGGAGGACGCTACGGCTTGGTGACGATGCTCACCAGGCGCGGCGCCCGCACGATCACCTTCACGATCTGCCGTTCCCCGACAGCGCGCACGACGGCAGCGGATGCCCGCGCCCGCTCCTCCAGGTCGGCGTCAGCGATCGTCGGCGGCACCTCCAGGCGGTCGCGCACCTTGCCGTCCACCTGCACGACCGCGGTCACGGCCTCCTCCACGAGCAGCGCCGGGTCGGCCGTGCGCCAGGGCACGAGCGCCACCGTCGGCTCGTAGCCGAGGTGCTGCCACATGTCCTCGGCCGTGTACGGTGAGAACAGGTTGAGCGCCAGGGCGGCGACTTCCGCGGCCTCGCGCACCGCGGCATCCGCTGGGCCGACGCCGGTGTCGATCGCCTTGCGGGTGGCGTTCACCAGCTCCATCAGGCGTGCGACGACCACGTTGAACTTGAACGCCTCGACGAGGCCGGGGGCGTCGGCGAGGAATCGGTGCGTGACCCGGCGGAGGGCCTGGTCACCCGTCGTCACATCGGCATCAGGAGAACTCGTGACGTCGCGGGCGAGTCGCCAGGCGCGGGCAAGGAACTTGGCGGAGCCGACGGGCGACACGTCGGCCCAGTCGATGTCGTCCTCCGGTGGTCCGGCGAAGGCCATGGTCAGCCGCACTGCGTCGACGCCGTGCTCCTCGAGCTGCTGGCTCAGCTGCACGATGTTGCCCTTGGACTTGCTCATCGCGGTGCCGTCCATGAGCACCATGCCCTGGTTCAGCAGCGCCGTGAACGGCTCGGTGAAGGTGACGTGCCCGAGGTCGTAGAGCACCTTGGTGATGAACCGCGCGTAGAGCAGGTGCAGGATCGCGTGCGTGACGCCGCCGACGTACTGGTCGACGGGCGCCCACTTCTTCGCCTCCTCCGGGTCGAACGCCTGCGTGTCGTCGTTGGGGCTGAGGAACCGCAGGTAATACCAGGAGCTGTCGACGAAAGTGTCCATCGTGTCGGCGTCGCGGCGGGCCGGCGTGCCGTCCACCGGGTTGGGGACGTTCACCCACTCGGTCGCGCCGCCGAGGGGCGAGGTGCCCTTGGGCTTCAGGTCGAGGCCGTCGGTCGGCGGCAGCAGCACGGGCAGCTGGTCTTCGGGGACCGGGATCTCGCTGCCGTCCTCGCCGTGGATGATCGGGATCGGCGTGCCCCAGTAGCGCTGGCGGGAGATGAGCCAGTCGCGCAGTCGGTAGTTCTTGGCCGCCCGCCCGGTGCCGCGCTGCTCGAGCAGCTCGATCATCCGGCCGATCGCCTCGCCCTTCGACAGCCCGTCGAGCTCGCCCGAGTTGACGAGCCGGCCTTCGCCCGCGAGAGCCACGCCCGTCACGGCCGGGTCGGTGGTCTCGGCAACGGATGCCGCGTCGTCGGCGGCACCGGCGGCATCCGTTGCGCCTGCATCGTTCGTGTCGACGACGACCCGCACCGGCAGGCCGAACGCGAGCGCGAAGTCGAGGTCGCGCTGGTCGTGGGCGGGAACGGCCATGACGGCCCCATGCCCGTAGTCGGCGAGCACGTAGTCGGCGGCCCAGATGGGCAGGCACTCGCCGTTGACCGGGTTGATGGCGTAGCGGCCGAGGAAGACGCCGGTCTTCTCGCGGTCGGCGATCTGGCGCTCCATCTCGGTGCTCTTCTGCACCTGAACGAGGTAGTCGTTGAACGCGGCCTGCACCTCGGGGGTGGACCCGGCGACGAGCTCGGCGGCCAGGTCGGCGTCGGGCGCGACGACCATGAACGTCGCGCCGTGGAGCGTGTCGGGGCGAGTCGTGAAGACGGTCACCGGCTTCTCGCGGCCCTCGATCACGAAGTCGACGTCGGCGCCCTCTGAACGGCCGATCCAATTGCGCTGCATGTGCAGCACCTTCGCCGGCCAGCGGCCCTCGAGCAGCTCGAGGTCGTCGAGCAGGCGGTCCGCGTAGTCGGTGATCTTGAAGTACCACTGGGTCAACTTCTTCTTGACCACGACCGCGCCGCTGCGCTCGCTCGTGCCGTCGGCCAGCACCTGCTCGTTGGCGAGCACGGTCTGGTCCACCGGGTCCCAGTTCACCCAGCTGTCCTTGCGGTACGCCAGGCCCTTCTTGTACATCTGCAGGAACAGCCACTGGTTCCACTTGTAGTACTCGGGGTCGCTGGTGTGCAGCTCCCGGTCCCAGTCGAAGGATGCCGCGTAGAGCTTCATGCTCTTCTTCTGCTGTTCGATGTTGTCGTACGTCCAGCCGCGCGGGTCGATGCCGCGCTTGATGGCCGCGTTCTCGGCGGGCAGGCCGAAGGAGTCCCAGCCGATGGGGTGCAGCACGTTGAAGCCCTGGTGGCGCCAGTAGCGGGCGATGACGTCGCCGAGGGCGTAGGCCTCGGCGTGACCCATGTGCAGGTCGCCGGAGGGGTACGGGAACATGTCGAGCACGTACTTGCGGGGGCGGGAGTCATCGGAGCCGGTGGTCGCGAAGGGTGCGAGCTCCTCCCAGATCGGCTGCCACTTCTTCTGGATGGCGGCGATGTCGTACTCGTCGGCAGCCGCGCTGTTTTCGTGCTCGTGTTCCACGTGACTCTCATTCGGTGGGGTGATCGGGAGAGCGTCGTCGCTCGAAGAGGCGCCGGGAGGCCGCCCAAGCTTCTAGGCTACTCAATCCCCGGGACTGACCCGCCCGCGCGAGGCCATTACTCCTAGGATTCACCCCTGTGCACGCCCTAGGGTGGGTCTGGTGAACGACGTTCTCTCCTGGATGCTTGAGAGTGTGTCGAGCGTGGACCCGGTGCTGCGCACCCTGCTGTGCGCGCTCGGGATGTTCCTGGAGACGAGCGTTCTGATCGGCCTCGTCGTCCCCGGCGACACCATCGTCATCGTCTCGTCGACGGGGGTGCAGAGCCCGTTCCAGTTCGCAGCGTTGGTGCTGGCCGTCATCGCCGGGTCCCTGGCCGGCGAGAGCGTCGGATTCGCCCTCGGCCGCCACTTCGGGCCGCGCATCCAGGGCAGCAGCCTCGGCCGCCGCTTCGGGCAGCGTCACTGGGCTCGGGCCGAGAACTACCTGCGACGGCGCGGCGCCTTCGCCGTCTTCCTCTCCCGCTTCCTGCCGGTGTTCCACTCCCTGATCCCGCTCACGGTGGGCATGAGCGGCATGCACTACCGCCGATTCATGGCGTGGACGGTGCCCGCCTGCGTCTTGTGGTCGATCACCTACGTCAGTGTCGGCTCCGCCGCCGCCGGGGGCTACCGCAAACTCTCCGGTGACCTGCACTTCGCCGGCGTGCTCTTCGTGGCCGTGATCGTCGCGTTCGTCCTGCTGGTGTTCCTGGTGAAGAAGTGGCTGGCTCACCGCGAAGCGCGACACATGGAACAGGACGACGAGTCGCGCGTCGAGTAGGTCAGGCCGACAGCGGATGCCCGGCCAGGTGCACGCGCCCGGTCAGCAGGTCGGCCGGCACCGGAACATGCGAGATGAACAGCACCGCCCGCTCCGCCCCTGCCGCCGCCGCGATGTCACGCAGCAGCGCTTCTCCCTGCGCCTCGTCGACACCGGCGGTCGGCTCGTCGACGATGAGCACCGGGAAGTCGGCCAGGAGGGCCCGGGCCAGGGCGATGCGCTGCGCCTGCCCGCCCGAGACGAGCTGGCCGCGCTCCCCCACCGGAGCGTCCAGGCCTCCGCGCTCGGCGACCCAGCCCGCCAGCCCGACCCGGTCCAGCACCGCGAGGAGGTCGGCATCCGTTGCCGTGTCACGAGCGAACAGCAGGTTCTGCCGGATGCTGTTGTCGAACAGCCACGGCTGCTGTTCGCACAGGCCCACGCTCTCGCGCACGAACGCCGGCGGCAGGCCCCGCACCTCGCTCCCCCGGAGCCGGTAGGAGCCCGCGTACTCGAGGAACCGCACCAACGCCAGCGCCACGCTGGTCTTGCCGGCACCGCTCGGCCCGGTGAGGAGGAGGCGGTCGCCGGGATGCAGGGCGAAGCTGACGCCGGTGACGGCAGGAGCGGCCGCGTGCGGCCAGGTGACGGCGACACCCGTCAGCTCCAGGAGCGGCGCCCGAGGATCGGCGACGGGACGCACCGCACGCGGGTGGCCGGCGGCGTTCTCGGCGGGCTCCTCGGGTATCTCGGCGGGTATCTCGGCGGGCACCACCGCAGGAGCGACGGCGGCGACCCGTTCGGCGCTCGCGCGAACCTGCCGCCACGCGGTGAGGGCGGCCGGCACCGCGCCCGCGACCTCGAACACCGCCAGCGGCACCAGCACGATCACGGCGAGCACCGGGCCGGACAGCGCGGCCGGCGTAGCGAGCAGAAGTGCGGACACGACCGCTGCGCCGCTGAACAGGGACGCCGCGGCCGCCTGCAGCCCCGCCCCGAGGGCGCGGCGGAGCGACGCGCGGCGCAGGCGGTCGTCGACTTCGCGGATGCCGCGCATCCGCTCGTCGAGGGCGTCGTACGCGGTGAGCACGTCCAGGTTCCGGGTGACCTCGAGCACCCGGTCGGCCAGTTCGCCGCGGAGCGGCGCGATGGCGCGCTCGGCGCGGGCGGCGAGCGCGGTGGTGGCGAGTGAGCCGACGACGGCCGAGAGCAGGAGGCAGACGGCGAGAGCGAGCGCGGCTGCGGGCGCGACGAGCCACACGGCGGCGACGCTCAGCACCGACACGACCGCGGCGGTGACGAGCGGGCCGACGACGCGCAGCGGCAGGTCGGCGAGATCGTCGACGTCGCGCACGAGCCGGCTGAGGAGGTCGCCCTGCACTCGGCCGAGGCCGGCGGGCGCGACGGGCAGGAGGCGGCGGAGCACGCCGGTGCGAAGCGTCGCCAACTGCGCGAACGCCGCGTTGTGGCCCGCGAGGCGCTCGAGGTAGCGGAACACCGCCCGCGCGAGCGCGAAGGCGCGCACCCCGACCACCGCCATCGACAGGAACAGCACGGGCGGGTGTTCCGCGGCGCGCGTGATGAGCCATGCGGATGCCGCCAGCAGCGCGACGGCAGACCCGGCGGCGAGAACGCCCGCGCCGAGACCCCCGGCCAGGGCGCGCCCCCGCGGCATGGCGAGCTTCAGAACCCCTGCGAGCTCAGACATGAGCGGGCTCCCCCACGTGCAGCACCTGGTCGGCGGCGGCGATGACGGCGGGCCGGTGGCTGACGACGATGACGGCACGGCCGGCGCCGGCCAGGGCACGGAGCCCCCGGACGAGGTGCGCCTCGGCGTCCTCGTCGAGGGCGGAACTCGGTTCGTCGAGCGCGACCACGTCGCATCCGTTGGACAGGGCCCGGTAGCAGGCGCGGGCGACGGCGACGCGTTGCGCCTGCCCGCCCGACAGCTGACCGGAGTCGGCGCCCGGGTCGATGTCGGCGCTGCCGGCGAGCGCGAGGGCGTGCCGGATGAGACCCGGGTCGACGGATGCCGCGCCGAGCGTCACGTTGGAGGCGACGGTTCCGGGGAGCAGGCGCGGTGTCTGGCCCGCCCAGGCCAGCCACGGGCGCGCGCTCCCGGTGACCGCAACGCCGCCGTGACGGATGCGCCCGTCGAACGCGACGAACCCGGCGAGCGCCGCCAGGAGGCTGGTCTTGCCGGCGCCGCTCGGGCCGGCGATCACGCTGATCTCCCCCGCACGGACGACCGCGTCGAGCGCCGCACCCCGCCCCGGCACCCGCACCCCCTCGAACCGCAGCAGGGCCTCGTCCTCCCGCGAGTGAGCAGTTTCTGCGGGTATGGACGCCGCATTCCCGCGGGAACTACCC
>Ga0157369_10004390_pt1 | contig 16653 bp, 12 predicted proteins | sample C25metaG_FD_113461 | JGI IMG/M metagenome (GOLD analysis project Ga0157369, IMG submission 113461) | Corn rhizosphere microbial communities from Kellogg Biological Station, Michigan, USA - C2-5 metaG | ecosystem: Host-associated > Plants > Roots > Rhizosphere > Soil | place: USA: Michigan... | reverse complement strand
CTGGAACAACCGAGATAGAGCACAAAGCGAGCGCCAATACGCCCAGCGGGCCGATTGTCTGTTTCACTCTTCGAATCATTGTTCTATTACCTCTGTCTTTCCTGTTCAATCTGAAAATCATCAAAGTAGATGACGCTGTCCGACTTGGTCCAGAGTCCGGTCTTGCCGGCTCCCGTAAACGTGGAGTCTTCGACGCTGAATAGCGTTTCTCCGTCTAAGCTCACCGTGAAAACGGTGCCGCGAACACCGACGCTCAGAGCGGTCCAGGTCTGCTTGGGAACTCGGTGCTTCACGCCGTAGGCATTGGACACCGCTCCTTTGGGGGCTAAAGCTACGCGCTCCCCATGCTGCACTTTGTAGAGCACGACATTGTCTTCAAGCGCGTTGGCGCGAACAATGTAATAGTTATTCGGGTCTTGGTAGCGCCAGACTAATCCAGCACCCTGATCGACGTTGCCCGAGATTGCCTTGAACTTGACGCTTACCGTGCCATCCCGGAGTGTGGCACCGTTCCAGATCGCAAGCGGGAAACGTCCTGCCGTGCGATCCGTCGAAGTTTGAGCTAGGACATTCGGCCGGCTTGGAGCAGTATCGTCAACGATGACCTCCCACCTGGGCGATCCTCCAGCGTGAGTCATGGACACCGTCCACCCGGGCGGTAGCGAGCCTGCCGCCCCGCGATCAAAATTGACGACCTCGGCAAAGCAGGTGCAGATCGCGCAAACGGCTGTCAGCACGCGAAGTAGCAGCGCCACAATTACGATCATCGAGTACAAAGATTAACGTTCCCTGAAAACCCTCCGGGATCCCAAAGGAATCGACATTCAGGAGATCCTAATTATTGTGTGCAAGCCTAAGAAAACGATCACGAGGCGAGATGCGGATTCTGGTAGTTGAGGACGACTCTCAAATGGCCGAACTGCTCCAGCGGGGTCTCGTGAACCAGGGGCACGTCGTTGATGTTGCTCTGGACGGAATAACGGGCTTGGAGAAAGCACTGGCGATGCCGTTTGATGCCATTGTCTTGGACGTGATGCTCCCCGGCGCGAATGGACTGCAGGTTGCAAAGCGTCTCCGGGCGAGCGGAAACCGGACGCCCATCCTCATGCTCACCGCCCGCGATGCCGTGCCCGATGTGGTGCGCGGCCTGGACGTGGGAGCGGACGACTACCTTACGAAGCCGTTCTCATTTGAAGTGCTAGCGGCTCGGCTGCGAGTCATCGGTCGCCGTAAGACGATGGAATCGTCTCCGGTCCTGCAGATTTCGGATCTCACTCTGGATCGAGAAGCGCACGAAGTGCGCCGCGGAAAAAGAGCTGTAACGTTGAGCCCCACGGAGTTCGCTATGCTGGAGCACCTCATGCGCCGGGCTGGTCGCGTTGTATCCCGACACGATCTCATCGCCGCAGTGTGGGGAGATGATCATGAAGTCGGAAGCAATACCGTGGACGTTTTCATCTTTCTTTTGCGAAGCAAGATTGAGACCGGCGGAGAGAAACGGCTGATTCAAACCGTGCGTGGACTTGGTTATACCGTCAGGGAGACCGAAGCCTAAATGGCCCTTGGATCCATCCGTATTCGCCTTACGGCCTGGTATCTGGTGATGCTGGCGCTTGGGTTGGGTGTGTTCGGTATCGGGAGTTGGTTCGCGATGCGCGCCAGCGCGTTCCAAACAATCGACGAAGAATTGGAAGACCGCATTCACGGCGTTGAAAAGTTCATGCAGCTTCAGATCGCCTCCCTTTCACGCGTCGAAATCCGTGACGAGTTTAGAGAGCACTCGGTCCTCGGGCCTGGGGGCGATCTGTTTCAGGTCTGCGACGAAAAGGGCCAGTGGTTGTATCGTTCCGCAGTCCTCGAAACCAACCAGATTTCCATCCGTCTTCCCAATCAGCTCGGAGATGAGCCGGTTTACGAGAATATCAGCGTCCAAAGCATCCCCATCCGCTTTGCAACCGGACGTGTGGTGGTGAACAGTCATCCTTACACTATTCAGGTCGCGGCACCGCTCAAGGAGTTTTACGAAGCATTGGAACGCTTCCGTCTCATCCTCTGGTTCTCGGTGCCGCTTCTCCTGATCGGGGCCGGGCTGGGGGGCTATCTGATCAGTCGCCGCGCGCTGAGGCCCGTCGACCGGATCACGACCGCAGCGGAATCCATCAGTATCAGCAATCTGTCAGAAAGGCTGGAGGTGCCGAAGACCTCTGACGAGCTCCAGCGTCTGTCTGAGACCTTGAACCGGATGTTAGGGCGCTTAGATACCTCCGTACAAAGGATGTCTCAGCTCACCGCGGATGCGTCGCATGAGTTGCGGGCCCCCGTTTCCCTAATTCGCACGACCGCGGAGCTGGCGGTTGATGGCGGTCGGACGAATGTCGAATACCTCAAGGATATGGTGCAGATTCTCGCTGAGGCGGAGCGGACCACGCGGCTGATTGATAGCCTTCTTCTGCTCGCAAGGGCCGACGCTGGCGAAGGTGGATTGCAGCACGAACTCATCGACGTTTCGACAGTTGTCCGGGAAGCCGTTGCACAGGGGCAAAGTCTGGCCGCGGAGAAACAGATCGACTTAGCGGCGAATCTAGGCTCGAACGCGACCGCTGTGCGTGGGGACGGCGAAGCCCTGCGACGACTCTTTTTCATCCTGATCGACAACGCCATCAAGTACACCGCAGATGGGGGGCGAGTCCAGGTTCAGTTGGAAGCGCTGGATGGATACGCCGCCGTCAAAGTGACGGATTCCGGAATCGGGATCTCAGAATCCGACGTCCCGCATATCTTTGATCGTTTCTGGCGCGCGGATAAGGTGCGATCCAGGGGGACGGGAGGCGCCGGTTTAGGCCTAGCAATTGCCCGCTGGATCGTGGAGCAGCACCGGGGATCAATTGAGGTGCAGAGTGAATCTGGTCGAGGCAGCACATTCACGGTAACGATTCCACTTGCAGACGGGGGAGCTCATCTGCCGCCACACAATTTAGATTCTTGCGCATGAGTGGCAGATCGCCGGGGTCTGGTTCCCTTATTGTTGCGTCCTACTTTCGCTTGCGATTCTGGGCGCTCGGGTTGGCCCTTGTCGTGTTCGCGTCGTTTCCTTATGCGCTCCAGCGTACGTAGGACCGGTGGGTTTGTGACTCCGTCGGGAATAATGACATTGTCATCCTCGTTGAGGCCGAATAGGTCAGGTCGCGTTCAGGTACTTCCCAGGCTGGTCGTACGTGGACCCTTGTGCAGATGATGGAAAGAAGATTCTACCCCGTCTTCGGAGAAATCGCAAAAAGCCTCGATGCGGTTCAACACCGTGCTTTTGATCTGTTTCTGTTCGAGAAACGTGGTCGGGAAGTTGGGCACGAGTTGGACGACTGGTTGAGGGCCGAGCACGAGCTTTTCGGTTGGCCAGCAGCGGAGCTCTCCGAAAAGGACAGTTCCTATCAGATGCAGATCGCCCTGCCTGGCTTCGAAGCCAGGGATATTGAACTCACTGCGACGCCGACGGAGCTGATCGTGCGTGCGGCGTCGGAAAAGCAGAATAAAACGGAAAAAACAGTGTTCTATGGACCGAGTTTGGGTCCAACGACGTCTATCGCTGTTTCGAAGTGCCGAGCGCGCTCGACGTTGATCAGGTTACCGCTCAACTCGACAACGGCATTCTCCATATCAACGCCCCAAGGCCACAAAGACCAAGGAGCCTAAAGCTGCCACAGCATAGCACCCTAGCTGTAACCAGAAAATAGCGTTTCAAGACAATCCGACATCACGTCTGAACGAGGATGCAAGTCAGAGTATCTTTCGGTTTTAAGCGAGGGTCTGTGGAGACGAGAGGACGACAGATGGACGAAGAGATTAGACGGAAGATACTAACGCTTCTGAATCAGCACCGGATCATGACGATCGCTACGCTAAGGCCAGATGGCTGGCGCAGGCGACCACGGTGAGCTATGCGAACGAAGGCTTGACGCTTTACTTCCTCTGCGGTCCGGATAGTCAGAAGGCGGCAAATCTCGCGAGCCATGATCGGGTATCGCTTACGATCGATCACGACATCCCGCACGTGATGGAGATTACCGGACTTTCCATGGCCGCGCGTGCACACGCTGTCGTCGATCCAACCGAAGCGGAGAAGGTTTTGCACCTACTAATGCTGAAGTATCCCAGCAGGCCTCCATACCATTGCCAATGCCGACCGCAGCGGACGCGCGCATATTCCGGGTGACGCCGATCGTGATCTCCGTACTCGACTACTCCAAGGGCTTCGCGCACACCGATCTCGTCACCTGCTAACGAAGACGATCCTAACCTGCACCAATGTCTAGCAGGCCGCCCAGATGGTGACATAGACGAAGCTCCCTCAAAATGTCATCTGCCGGCCACAGCGGCTCCCTCCTTTAGATCGTTAGGCGGGTGCAGGATCACTGCTTCTCCCGGATTCAGGCCGCGGATGATCTCGGTCTCGAGTGCAGTGCGGTGTCCCACTTCCACCGGCCTTCGGCGCGCCCGCCCGGCTTCCACAACCAAAACGCTCCAGCGATCGCCATCGCGAAACAACGCGCTGCCGGGGGCGATCAGCACGTCGGGACTCTCCCAGATCACAATACGCGCGTCGATGCGATAGCCGTCGCCCAAGCCTGCCGGCAGATCCAGGAAATCCGCGATCACATTCACCCGCTGCTCTTCGATGCCCAGCGCGGAAACCTTGGTGAATCCGTAAGGCTCTACCATGCGGACACGCGCGCGCAGTGCATTCGGCCCGCCCCAGCCCTCGATGCTGACGGCTGCGCCCGGCTTCACCTTGACCGCATCAGTGGAAAGCAGATCGATGACGATCTCGATCTTACTCGGATTGCTCAGGCTCACTACCGGGGTTCCGGCAGTCACGACGTGCTCGCTCGGCTCCAGTATCCGGAGAATCCGGGAGGCCACCGGCGAGCGCAGTTCCACGATCCTGCCGCTCTTTTCCTGGGTTTCTTCTATCGAGATCAAACCGGCCCGTGCGCGGGCGATCTCAGCTTCGGCTGACTGAACTTTGAACCGCGCCCCGGCTACCTCCTTCGCGGCCCGCTTCTCCGCCGTCTGAGCTTGCTCCAGCGTCTGGCGCGGCACCACGTCCTGGCGCTGAAGATCCGTGTAGCGCACCACGTCCCGTTGCGTCTGCTCATGATCCGCTTCCGCGCGTTCCACGTACTGGAGAGCCTCCTTCCTCAGCGCTTCCAGCGATTCGATTTCCGCCCTGGTTCGCGCCACCTCACGCGCATCGATCGGCAGAGGGCTGATGGTGGCGATGACGGTTTGAGGTGTGACCGAGTCTCCTTCGTGCAGCCGGATGCGGGAAAGCCGGCCGGCGATGGGCGCAGCCAATGTGAACCGGTCATGCGCGCGAGTTTGGCCGTCTTCGTCGATGGTCACCTGCATGCGGCCGCGCGCCACCCGCCCGATTTCGACCATCAGCGGTTTGGGGCGAAGCGTCCAGGCGACGAAACCCAACAACCCCAAGACAACGGCCAATCCGAACAATCTCTTGACGATGTGTTTCATGAGCGCCTCATTCCCTGGACTTGAGCACCTCGGTCAAATCCATATGCGCAAGCTGCCGGATAACCACCAGACCCGACAGCAGTCCCGCGGCCACCACGATTCCACTCGCGTAGCTATAGGAGACTGGTCCGATGACCAAAGGCAAGCGGATCAGGTCACGCGCCAGGGCGTGTGAGGTGAGAAACGAAAGTCCATAACCGAGGGCCAAGCCGAACGGAATCGCCAGCACGAGTAAGAGCCCTTGCTCGCCCAGCAAGATCCGCCCAATTTCGGTTCGCGTGTATCCCAGGACGCGCAAGCTGGCGAGTTCGTGACCACGCTCCGATAGAGCGATCCGCAAGCCGTTGTAGACGATTCCCAACGCGATCACGCTAGCGAATCCCACCAGCATGGTGGTCGAGATCCAGATCGTATCGCCGTAGGATTTCCAGAAACTGGCGAGCGCCACGTCTTTAACGGCGACCGCGCTGATAGAAGGCGTGCGCTTCAACAGGCTATACAGTTGCGCGGCCTGTTTGGGGTCTACTTTGAGGTGCGCGCCGGATATGGTGCCTCCCTCGCGCATCATCCGGTGTAGGGCCTCTGCTTGCATGTATGCTCCCAGCCCAATCGGTTGCTCCACCCATCCGGCGACCGTTACCACGCGCACGGGTCGGGCGCCTTCCAGCACTTCGATCTGAATCTGGCTGCCGGGCGGCGCGCCCAAGATCTCGCCCAGCCGGCTATTCAGCACGATCCCTTCGGCGGGAACCTCGATCCGAGTCAGTTTGCGATCGAGCAAAGGCCGCAGCGTGTCGTCGCTGGTAACACCAAGAATGCTCGATTTGCGCGAACGATGCCCAAAGCGCAGCCGCGCGGGAACCTCACGAAACGTTTCCACTTGCAGCACGCCGGGAAGCTGCGCCAATTCATAGCGGGCATGCTCAGGACGCGGTTCCTGAAACGCAATCGTGAGGTCTTCCCGCTGCATGATTCGAAATTGAAGGTCGACGAGATAGTTGACCGAATCAATCGTGTAGCGGCCCACCACCAGGATTGAAACCGCCAACGCGATGCCCAGTGCAGTCGCCAGAGCTTTCCAGGGCCGGCGAGATAAATTGCGGATGATCATCCTCGTTGCCGGGGCAAGCCAGGTCATCAGTCCACTGTGTTCCAGCACGCCCGCCCGGAACTTTTCCGGCGACTCCGGACGCATGGCTTCGGCAGGTGCCAGCGCCACGGCCCGTCGGGCGGCCGAAAGAGCGCCAATGCATGCCGCGCCAGCTCCCACAGCCACGGCGGACAGCAGCAGGTATGAATTGGGTTGCAGTCGCAGCACGGGAAAGTGGAAATAGCGCGCGTATACGCCGGTGAACAATGAGCCAAGCCACAAGCCCCCGGCGATTCCCAGCACCGATCCCGGCAGCGCGGCCAGCAACCCGAACTTGAGGTAGTGTCCGGCAATATCCAGCCGCCCATATCCGAAAGCCTTCAGCACGGCGATCTGGCTCCGTTCCGTAGTCACCAGGCGGGACATCACTACATGCAACAGAAACGCGACGATCGCCAGGAATATCGTGGGCAATATAAGTCCCATCGCGCGGAGTTCCGTCAGCTCGTCGGCGATGAACCGGTACGATATCTGGTCGGAACGTCCGTAAGCGCCCAGCCCTCCGTGAGGTTCGAGCAACTGATCCAGGCGCTCGATTACCTCTGGCTCACTAGCGCCCTGAGCCAACGAGAGTGATAGATCGTTGAAAGACTCTTTCATGTCGAACGCCGCTTCCAGGGTTTCGCGGCTGATCCACAGCACGCCAAACCGGCGATTGTCGGGAAAAATCTCGCCCGGCTTCACTTCATACAGGTACTCGGGCGACAACCCGATGCCGGCAATCCGGAGCCGCTCCCACTTGCCGTTAACCACTGCATCCACGCTGTCGCCGGTCTTCAGTTGGTTGGCTGCCGCGAAAGCTTCGCTGATCACGATTTCGTCGCGGCGGTCCGCTTCGATGTAGCGGCCTTGCCGTAGGAACAGGTCGTTCAGAAGAGGAACGCGGCGTGCGGGAATCGAGACCAGCCGGGCGGTGGCGGGCTCCTCCAGACCGGGTACATCGAGGGTGACATCGGTCACGATGCGCGTTTGAACCGCGGCTACGCCGGGAATCTCCGCGATCGATCGAGCTAGCGCCTCAGGAGCCCGTTTCACGTGCGCGAAGACATCGGCGAACCGGTAAGCGGAGTAGTATTCCGACCGCGCGAAAAGTAGCGAGTCATAGGAAGAACGCATGGTTACGTACGTCGCGATACCGCAAGCCAGTACGGCCGTGATCGCGGTCATCTGACCCGCCATCCGGCCCAGATCGCGAAACAATTTGTGATGGAGCGCTGTCATGGTTACCAACTCAGCTCCGACGGAGAAATCCGCCGTTCGTTGCGGGCGATTTCAACGATCCGTCCGCTGCCTACGCGAATCACGCGGTCGGCCATTCCCGCGATCGCCGCATTATGCGTGATCACAACTGCGATGGTTCCCAATTCCTTGTTTATTCGCTCAAGCACCTCCAGCACCAGCTTCCCCGTCGGATAATCCAAGGCTCCCGTGGGCTCGTCGCACAAAAGGATGTCGGGTCGTTTCGCCACGGCGCGCGCGATCGCCACCCTCTGCTGCTCGCCACCGGAGAGTTGCGAAGGAAAGTGGTGTAGGCGTTCCCCCAGATCCACCATCCGAAGCGCCTCTTCCGGGTCCATCGGGTGCGCCGCGATTTCTGTGACCAGAGCGACGTTTTCCAGGGCCGTCAGACTCGGGATTAGATTGTAGAACTGGAAGACGAACCCGACATGCTCACGACGAAACCGCGTGAGAGCCGCGTCTCCGGCGGTGGTCAACTGGTGGTCAAGGTAATGAACCTCGCCGGCGGTAGGTACGTCCAGGCCTCCCAGAATATTGAGCAGGGTCGATTTCCCGCTGCCCGAAGGCCCCAGCACCACCACGAATTCCCCGGCATACAGGTCCAGATCGATGCCCCGGAGCGCGTGAACCTCCACGTCGCCCATCTGATACGTCTTTGTGACGCCGTGGATGTGGAAGACCGGGTCTTTGCCGGTCAGATTGGTGCCGGGCCACAACTCGGTTGCCGGGTTCACGACCCGGAAGGTGCACTTAGGATGCCTTTCCTTGAAGCGCCAGCAAAGGGTTTGAGGCTCTCGGCGCGGATCCCTGCGCAAAAGGGCGCAGGCGGTGCGCCGCAGTGCTCATTTTAAGAAGCTTGGTGCCTGCGCCGGGCCAGCCACTTCTCGATTTCGACCGCGACCAGTACGGGCGAGCAGAGCGCCAGAGTGAACACTAGCTCGTTAAGGCTCAAAGGAGCGGTTTTGAATACTCGCTGGAACGGCCCCCAATAGATTACGGCCATCTGCAAACCGATCGTCAGCGTGACCGCGCCCAGCAGCGGCAAGTTCGAAAACAGGCCCAGGCTCCACAGAGATTCAGTTTCCGATCGCACGGCCATCACATTGGCCATCTGCGATACAGTCAGCACGGTAAACACAATGGTCTGCCAGTGCGCTGAGCCCGAGCGGATCGCATAAGCCTGGGAGAAAATCGACAATCCAGCGATCATCAGGCCGACCCATACTACGTGCTGCCAGAGACCACGTGCGAAGAGGCTCTCGGACGGCGGCCGAGGCGGGCGATCCATTAGGCACCGTTCCGCCGGCTCCACCGCCAGCGCTAGCCCCGGCAACCCGTCAGTGACCAGGTTGGTCCACAAAATGTGAATCGGCAAAAGCGGTACGGGCAGACCCAGGAACGGCGCCAGGAACAGGGTCCAGATCTCAGCCGCATTGCTGGCCATGATGAATTTGACGAACTTGCGGATGTTTTCGAAAATGTGCCGTCCTTCTTTGACCGCGGCTACTATGGTGGCGAAGTTGTCGTCGAGCAGAACCAGATCCGCAGCTTCCCGTGCGACGTCGGTGCCGCTCTTGCCCATGGCAACGCCGATATCAGAGCGCTGCAGGGCCGGCGCATCGTTAACCCCATCACCGGTCATCGCCACGAATTCGCCTTGCTTCTGGAGCGCCTCCACGATACGCAGCTTCTGAGCCGGGTCGACCCGCGCGTACACGCGTGTCCTCTTGACTTGCTCGTCGAGTTCGTGCTCCGGCATCGCCGCCAGTTCCGGACCGGTGATGACTCCTGCATCGCCGGATGCGATTTCCAGACGGCGTGCGATGGCCAAAGCCGTAGCGGGATGATCGCCGGTGATCATGACGGGAACGATTCCGGCCTGTTGGCATACTCGAACGGCATCGAGCACCTCCGCGCGCGGTGGATCGATCAGGCCGGCTAATCCCAGGAATGTGAGAGCATTCTCAGTCGCGTCGGCGCCCGCATCTCCATCCCAGGCAAGCTGCGGACGATATGCGAATGCGAGCACCCTGAGTCCATCGGCGGCCATCTGCTCGGCTGCGGTTGAGACGGCCACCCGGTCTACTGCGGATATTTTGCAGCGCTCCAGCACTGCCTCGGGCGCGCCCTTGACAAACGCTACAACTCCCTCAGAAGATCGGTGGACCGTCGTCATCCGCTTTCGCTCCGAATCGAACGGGAACTCCGCGATACGGGGAAGCGCGGAAAGCAAAGTCGTTTTATCGAAGCCCGACGTGAGCGCTGCCTCCAGCAGGGCAACCTCGGTTGGATCTCCAGTCACTTCGCCTTGATCGTCTCGGTGCGCATCGTTACTTACCGCGAGCGCGGTGAAGAATGTCGTCCGTAGTTCGCTAGGGGTGGCTTCCGCAGTTATTGCGATATGACGCCCTGCGAGATAGGCCGCGGTCATCCGCATTTTGTTTTCGGTCAGCGTTCCAGTTTTGTCCGAACAGATGTAGGTCACCGAACCGAGCGTCTCCACGGCAGGGAGACGCCGCACCAGCGCATGCAGCCGCAGCATACGGCGGGCGCCTAGCGCGAGTGTGATCGTCACCACGGATGGAAGCGCTTCGGGAATCGCCGCCACGGCCAGACTGACCGACGTGAGGAACATCCGCACCAGTGGCTCGCCGCGCTCGACGCCCGCCGCGAAGATGACCGCACAGATCGCTAGTGCGGCAAGCGCCAAATATCTCCCGAAGTGCGCTAGCCGGCGCTGCAAAGGAGTTTTCGCCTCGGAGCGTTCGCTGATCATTTCCGCGATCTGCCCGAGCTCGGTTTGCATTCCGGTCGCAACGACGATTCCACGACCGCGGCCGTATTGAACGATGGTTCCTTTGTAAGCCATGCAGGCGCGGTCACCCAGCGCTAACTGCGGATCCGCGTCCACCGGCCGAGCGTGTTTTTCCACTGGATGCGATTCGCCGGTAAGCGCCGCTTCACCGATGCGGAGTTGCACACCTTCCACCACTCTCAGGTCAGCCGGCACCACGTTACCGGCTTCCAGGAACACGATGTCGCCTGGAACTAGGTCGGCGGAGGGGACTGTGGCTAGTTCTCCGTTCCGCAGCGCGCGCGTTTGGTGGGCAGCCATTTTCCTGAGGGCAGCCAGGGCGTGCTCGGCACGGTATTCCTGCACGAAACCGATCACGGCGTTCAAGACTACGATCGCCACAATCGCTACGGTATCCGCGGGCTCGCCAAGGAGTCCCGCGATCACCGCCGCCGCGAGCAGGACCACGATCATGAAGTCGGCAAACTGCGCCGCGAAAATACGCCAGGGGTTTTTGGGCGTGGCTTCGCGGATCGAGTTTGGGCCGTGCCGCGCCAGCCGTAACGAAATGTCTTCGCTGGAAAGGCCACGTTCGAGCGTGGTTTGAAGCTGCTGCTGGATCGCATCCACGGTCATGCCGTGCCAGGGAACCGCGGAAGCAACGTTTGCTTTACCTTCTGGCTTAGACGCGCTCACCGACGTCCATCTCTTCCCGCAGCATGCGAAACAAGGCCACGGTGACTGCCAGAATCACGGGACCGAATAAAATGCCCAGCAGTCCAAATGCCTCCACTCCTCCCAGCATGGCGACGAATACCAGCAGAGGATGGACCGGCAGCTTGGTCATCACCACAAGCGGACGGAGGAAATTATCGATCGTGCCCACCAGCGCGGCGCCCCAGATCAACATGAATACACCGCGTCCCATAGATCCCTGAACGAACAGCACTGCCGCCGCCGGTAGCCAAACCAGCGCCGAACCGAACAGGGGCAGAATGCTCACCACAGCAGCTGCCACACCCCATAGTGATGGCGATGGCAGGCCGGCAATCCAGGCTCCCACGCCGCACAAAAAACCTTGCGCGGCCCCTACGGCGATAACGCCATAAAAGCTCGCCATCACCATCTGATGCACGGCATTCAACAACGCTGAGGTCCGCCGCAGTCCTAACGGAGATAGGGCCACTGTCTCCTGGTAGAGGCGATCGCCATACAGAAACGCGCAATAGAGGGTCCCGATGCCAATTACGATCCTGACCACGCCTCCACCCGCAGCACCGAGCACGGCGATCGTGTTGCCCAGCATGGCTGAGCCAGCCTCCTGCAGCCTTGTCGCGAGCAGGGAGCGGAGGTCGCTCGGTTCCATCCCAAGCCACCGTCCCGCGGCTGCCAAGGGACGGTCCAATGCCACCCAAATCCGGCTGGCTCCTTGCTCCACGGTGCCCGGCGCTAAGGCTTGGTAAGCCGCGCGCAACTCCTGCATGACGGTGGTCACTAGTAGCGTGAGCGGCACCAGAAACGCTATCAGCAGGAAGAGGGTTGATAGCAACGCCGCCAGGCCGGGCTTGTTCAACCGCTGCCGAAGACGTACGTGAAGCGGATAATAAACCACTGCAAGAACCCCCGCCCCGATGATGGTCGCGGCAAACGGCCACACCATCAGGAGGCACAACCCCACGGCGACCGTCAGCAAGGCGACCAACGTTATCCAGACAACTCGCGTCGAAGAGCCTTGCGACGAGTCCTGGTCTTTCGGCCGGATCTGCATTCAGTTCAAGCATGGTCGCAATCGGCGCCCGCTGCAACTCGGGCTGTGGCTGTCAGTACGACGATTCAGCGCTTGTAACGAAAGTCCTGCCCTCAAAAGCGATTTGAGACTTGGAGGCGTATGCTGAGTACATGCTTTTTAGGGTTTTGAAGTGGATGTTGCTCGCCGCTGTCTTGATTCAACTCATTCCCTTCGGCCGTATGCATACAAATCCGCCTAAGAGTGGAGAGCCTGCGTGGAATGCACCGGGCACAAGGGAGTGGGTCCGCCGGGCATGCTTTGACTGTCACAGTAATGAAACCACTTGGCTCCGGTACTCCAATATCGCCCCGGTATCCTGGCTCCTCCAGAGAGACGTGAACGAAGGTCGAAGCCATTTGAATTCTGCCGAGTGGAATCTTCCCCAGCGGCACGCCAAGGATGTCGCCGGGGAGGTGAGGAAAGGCGAGATGCCGACCTGGTTCTATCTCCCGCTCCACCCCGCCGCCAAACTCTCTGGAGCCGAAAAGCAGGCGCTGATCGACGGCGCTGAGAAATCTCTGGGTCCACAGACTACAGCCGAGACGCCCTAGAGAATCTTTCTGCCAAAGGCCGTCTCCACAAGTTGGTTGCGGCAAATTCGTTAGTCGATCTCAGGTATCGAAAGGTAAGAAATGGCGGATACGCTGGAAACTGGTCAGGACTTCGATTCAGAGGGACATACTGCGGGGCTCTCTGATGACGAGGCTGCATCCAGAATCGCGCGCTACGGCTTCAACGAACTTCCGTCCTCCAAACCGCGCTCTATTATCAGGATTGCCTTCGAAGTGGTACGAGAGCCGATGCTCTTGTTGCTGCTCGCCTGCGGTAGCACCTACCTGCTACTCGGCGACGTACAGGAAGCGATCATCCTTCTGATTTTCGTAGTGGTGGTCATCGCGATCACGCTGTATCAAGAGCGCAAGACGGAACGGGCATTGGAGGCGCTCCGTGATTTGTCAAGTCCGCGCGCACTGGTGATTCGCGGCGGCGAGCGAAAGAGAATCGCAGGCCGGGACGTTGTTCCGGGCGACATCCTCGTTTTGTCGGAAGGTGACCGCGTTCCCGCGGATGGCGTCATGCGTTCCGCTGTCAATCTGGCGATCGACGAGTCGCTATTGACGGGCGAATCAGTGCCCGTTCGGAAGCAAGCGGTGTAAGCTGACCCTCATATGGCACGGCCGGGAGGCGACGACCTCCCATTCGTCTTCTCCGGGACGCTGGTGGTTCGAGGGACTGGGATTGCGCTAGCAAAGGCGACGGGCGGGCAAACTGAGCTCGGAAAGATCGGGAAGTCACTGCGGGAGGTTGAGCAAGAGCCCACGCTGCTGCAGCGAGACACGCGCCGAATGGTGCGGATACTCGCACTGGTCGGGCTAGCACTCTGCGGTTTACTGGTCGTGTTCTATGGCCTCACGCGGGGAGACTGGCTGCGGGGATTTCTCGCTGCCCTCACGCTCGCGATGGCAATCCTGCCGGAGGAACTGCCTGTAGTTCTGACCGTATTCCTCGCTCTGGGAGCTTGGCGGATGTCGCGGAATCGCGTGCTGACGCGACGGATGCCGGCAATTGAGATGCTCGGCGCAGCCACAGCCTTGTGCGTCGACAAAACTGGGACCCTCACGATGAACCGGATGTCTGTGACCAGGCTCTATGTAAAGGGTGAGACCTTCGATTTCACTACACAGCCGGTCTCTGCGGTCCCGGAGCAGTTTCATGAGCTTGCGGAATTTGGCATGCTTGCCAGCCAGCCCGACCCTTTCGATCCTATGGATCGCGCCATAAGAAAGATGGGTGACGAAGGGCTGCGAGGCACAGAGCACCTGCATGCCCCTTGGAAGGTCGTCCGTGAGTATCCACTCGCCAAGAGCCTGCTAGCAATATCCGAGGTGTGGGTTTCTCCGGATAACGCACAGTACGTCATCGCGTCAAAGGGAGCACCGGAAGCTATCGCGGATCTCTGTCATCTGCCAGAACAAGAAGCGGCGACTCTTAACAAGAGTGTCGCTCGAATGGCGGCCGAAGGGCTGCGCGTTCTGGGCGTAGCTAAGGCGCATTTCTCTAGCCCTACCCTCCCCGATCAGCAACACGATTTCGATTTTGAGTTTCTTGGGCTCATCGCGCTTGCCGATCCGGTCCGGGGCACCGTTCCTCGGGCGATTCAAGAATGCCAAACAGCGGGAATTCGCGTGATCATGATCACCGGCGACTACCCCGGCACTGCGATGAGCATCGCACGGCAGATCGGACTCGAAAGTGCAGATACGGCTATCACAGGTCCAGAAGTCGCGGCCATGGATGATCAGACACTCCGCGATCGCGTTACCGGGGCTAGCGTTTTCGCCCGCGCCGTGCCCGAACAGAAGCTTCAACTGGTCAACGCGCTGAAAGCTAACGGTGAGATCGTTGGGATGACTGGCGACGGAGTGAACGATTCCCCCGCGTTGAAAGCTGCGCATATCGGTATTGCCATGGGTGAGCGAGGAACCGATGTGGCTCGCGAAGCCGCGGATCTTGTTTTGCTGGATGATGATTTCTCGTCCATCGTTCAGGCCGTTCGGCTTGGCCGCCGGATTTTCGACAATCTAAAAAAAGCGATGGCGTACATCTTCGCGATCCACGTCCCCATCGCTGGGCTTTCACTTTGCGCGGTTCTATTTCAGTGGCCGTTGATCCTGGAACCGGTACACGTCGCGTTCCTCGAACTCATCATCGATCCTGCCTGCTCGATTGTCTTCGAGGCAGAAGAGGAAGAGGCAGATGTTATGCGGCGGCCGCCTCGGCCTGCAACTGAGCACCTATTCAACAAGCAGATGGTAGTCATGAGCCTTCTGCAAGGCTTTGGCGTCCTGATCATCTTGTTGGCGATCTTTGCGATCTCACTCTACCGGGGACAGGGTGAGGCAGATGCTCGGACCCTAACGTTCACCGCCCTTGTAATCGCTAACATTGCATTGATCGTCACAAATCGATCCTGGTCCGGGACTGTCCTTACGATTCTGCGGAAGCCCAATCCTGCCATGTGGTGGGTGGTAGGCAGCGCGTTTGTCTTTCTCGGTCTCGTCTTGTATGTACCGTTCCTGAAGGCCCTGTTTCACTTCAGCACGCTTCATCCCAATGACATCGCGTTTTGCGCTGGCTCGGGTGCGGTGAGTATAGCCTGGCTTGAAACGCTGAAGGTGCTTCAACGCCGCTGTAGCTGACCGCACGGGAACCCTTGGCGTGGGCGTTGGTCCGCTGCAGACTGCGCGTTGCTTTCCTCAATGAGCTTGAGGATGCCGGGTCGGAGTATTAGGATCTTTCACCAGGCGCGACTTGCCTCAAATGACCCATTCCCGACAGGTCGGAGTCCTTGACGCCTAACTTGCGAAGGATCGTCATCATGGGACACCAGTTGGTAAATGCTGATTGGAACAGGTTGAGCCCCACGAATCCGGTAAACAGGAACCAATAGGGACTGACCCAATAGCCGAGCGCGAGCGTCAACATCACAAACGCACCCGCAATCATGCGCAAATAGCGATCTACGGTCATACGAGTTCACTCCTTCGTTTGTTGAACAGATAAAACAGGACCGGGACGGTCATGCGCGAGAGCAGCAGAGAGGCGATCTCCCCGGCCATCAGTGCGATCGCCAAGCCTTGAAAAATGGGGTCGAACAGGATCACGGATGAGCCGACAACCACCGCTGCGGCCGTCAGCATCATCGGACGGAAGCGGACCGCTCCAGCATCGATCACGGCTTGGTCCACCGGCATGCCTTCGCTCAAGCGCAGCTCGATGAAGTCCACCAGGATGATCGAGTTCCGCACCACGATGCCCGCGCCCGCGATGAAGCCAATCATCGAAGTCGCGGTGAAGAACGCATGCAGCAGACCGTGCGCGGGGATGATACCCACCAGTGAAAACGGGATCGCCGCCATGATGATCAAAGGCGTCAGGAACGACTGGAACCATCCCACGACCAGGCCGTAGATCAGGATCAGGACAACGGCAAAAGCAAGACCGAGATCGCGGAACACTTCATAGGTAATGTGCCATTCTCCGTCCCACTTCATCGAGTAGCGGTCCGGATCGGTAGGCAGCGCCGCCATGTGCTGCTCGATCTGGTAGCCTTCCGGAATCTTGATCTTGTCGATCTCCGGCCCGAGCTTG
>Ga0157369_10004389_pt1 | contig 16656 bp, 14 predicted proteins | sample C25metaG_FD_113461 | JGI IMG/M metagenome (GOLD analysis project Ga0157369, IMG submission 113461) | Corn rhizosphere microbial communities from Kellogg Biological Station, Michigan, USA - C2-5 metaG | ecosystem: Host-associated > Plants > Roots > Rhizosphere > Soil | place: USA: Michigan... | reverse complement strand
CGTCAGGCGCCTGAATGACGACGCCAACTTTGTCGAACGCGACGCCGCGATTGAGCGATTGCAGCAGCGCCGGACTGATATGAAACTTCTCCCCCAACTCCTCTGCCACTGATCCATAGCCGAGCGCCGGCAGCTTTGCCTTGTCGGCCATCTCCGGCGGATTGACGACGAACGGTCCGGCAACATCGGCGGCCGTGATCGTGTACGGCACCATGACCGAAGCAACATCCTTGTTGAGCGCAACCCACGTCGCCGCGCTGACGTTCGCACCTGCCTTGATGCCGTGCGAGAGGTTGAATTCCGTGACCGCCAGCCGCGTGTTGCTGCCGTATCGCCCGTCGATCTCGCCCGGCGAACAGTGCGCGCGATCGAGCAGAATCTGCGCGCGCAGAATCGCCGATCCAGCTTTGCTGGCGGAGTTGAGCGCTGGCTTCTTGGTGGCGTCATTCGTCGCGGCCGTTGTGAATGCGGGCGCCGCGATTTTGTGGACGACGCGCGCCTGCGCGGAGATGGCGATGGCAAGGATGAGGAGAGCTGGAGCTACAGTTCGGGCGATGTGCATTGAGGTTTCCAGCATTCACTGCATGGATGGAGCCACAAGCTGATCCTGGGAGCGCGGGCATCCTGCCCGCTGTCGACGCGCGCTACTTGTGACCGGCGGGCGGGACGCCCGCGTTCCCAGGCGTCCGCCTCCGTTCCAGCCATCCGCGCGCGACGTAGAACAACGTCCCTGCCGCGATCACATACAGCCCTCCCACCTTCAAACCCTTTTGTGGCGAGATCACGATGAAGCTCCACAAGCCCAGGGCGATGATGGCGGGCAGGGGATAGAGCCACATGCGGAAGGGGCGCGGGCGATCGGGTTCGCGTTGTCTCAAAAGAACCGCCCCGATGATCTGGGCCATGAACGGGATGATGGCGCGGATGGAGAGGATGGCCTGCAGCACGTTCTTCAGCGACATCCAGCAGAACGCCGTGGCCACGCATCCGAGGAAGAGGATCGACACGTACGGATACGCCTCGGTGGCGTGTAGCTTCGCGAACCAGCCGAAGAAGTTTCCGTCGCGCGCGGCCGCGTAGAGGATGCGCGAGTAGCCGAGCATCAGCGAGAAGATCGACGCGAACGCAGTCCAGAGGATCAGGATCGAGATCCATTGCGCGGCGCGCGTGCCGAGGAGCAGGGCCAGGTAGTCGGCCACAATCGACGGCGAATTCATTGCCTGCTTCATCGGCAGCACCGAGATCAGGCACGCATTCATCACCAGGTAGATCGCGCCGATGGCCAGGATCGAGATCACGATCACGCGCGGAATCGTCCGCTGCGGGTCGCGCACCTCGTCGCCGATGTAGCAGATGTTGTAGTAGCCGAGGTAGTCGTAGACCGCATAGATCAGCGCGACGCCGAGACCGGCGTAACCGATGCCGCCGTCGAGCCGCGTCGCGCGCCAGAACGCAAACGCGTCGAGCTTCAGATGCGGCAGGCCGGCCACGATCACGATGGCCAGCGTCGCCAGCACGCCGATCCACAACAGGATCGAAAACTTGCCGATCGCTTCGATGCGGCGAAGAAGAAGCAGCATCGTCAGGATGCAAACGATCGTCGCGGTCAGTCCGATGTGATTTCCGGCAGCGGGGACGATCACTTTCAGATAGCTGGCGAAACCGATGCAGCCCGAGGCCATCGACAGCGGCGCGGAAAAGAGAATCTGAAAAAGAAAGAGGAAGGAGATCAATCGTCCGGCGCGGCCATACGCGTTTCGCAGGAAAACGTAGGAGCCGCCGGAGCCCGGCATCGACGCCGATAACTCCGCGGTGACGAGACCATCGCTGATCGCCAGCAGTCCGCCGAGGATCCAGGCCAGCATGCCGCGGCCGCCGCCCATGGCCGAAAGGATCAGCGGGATCGTGATGAACGGTCCGATCCCGACCATGTCGATCATGTTCAGGGCGATGCCGCGCCACAGACCGATATCGCGACGAAGCTCGGGCATGCGGCGGAGTGTATCGTCCGGAAGGGGGTGTGGGGAGTAGGGTGTAGGGAGTGGGAGTTGGACGTCGAGAGGATTGATCGCCTCTCGGCCAACTTCCACACCCTACTCCCCACCCCCCACGCCCCGATTAGTTTCTCGTCCTGCCCGAACCTTGCGTCAGCGCGTGCGTATCCGGCGCATGGCGCTTCGTCGTCGAGGCGGCCATCATCTTCAGGCGCGTTCCGCGGCTGATGCGCTGCAGGACGTGATGCGCCGAAAGCATCGCGCCCTCCTGCCAGCCGGGGAGATACGACACCTGATCGCCGGCTACGATGACGCGGCCATCCGGTTCGAGCAGCGTGTCGTAGAACGCGGCCGGGACCTTGTCCCAATCGGCCCATCCCGCGAGCTGATACGGCACGTGATGCCACGCGATCGAAAGTCCGAGGTCGATCGGAACGTCTCTCGTGAACGTCTCGCCGTGCAGCAGGCGCGCGCCGGCCGCGGCGATCTTCAGCCGCTCCTTCAGCGGCTGATTGCCGAGGAACTCCGCGTTCGCCGTGTAGTTATAGGCGCCGGTGAGGACGCCTTTCTCCTCGAACAGATAGCCGTTCGACGGGTACCACATCTGCGTGATGTTGTTATTGATGTAGGAGATGCCGCCGTAGATCTCGTTGTCGAGCTCCCAGAAACGGCGGTTGGCCTGCCATCCCACCTTGCACGTCAGACCGCGCTTCGGCGCCGCCAGCGCTCTTCGGAACGGCGTGGAAAAATTGTTGTCGATGCCGTGAAGGATCCACACCGGGATCGTGCTGATGCACCAATCGGCGGTGAGTGTTTCCTCGGGCGCGGACGGATTCCCCGCCGCGCGATGCCGGATCAAAACCTTGTCGCCCTCGGCGTTGCGCACCGAGGTCACTTCGCGCTCGTACTGGATGAACTCCTTGACGTGCGGCACGAAGCCGTACGCCAGCTTGTCCATGCCGCCGACCGGCTGGAAGAGCGTCGGCTGCCATTCGTAATCCTCGGGTTGATACATCCGGTCGAGCCAGAATTCGGATCCGAGGATTTCGATGCGCGGAATCGGCGGCTCGATGTCGCCCGGCGTGAACACGCCGGGCTGCGTCGTGTATCCCGAGCGCTGCGAGCCAACGTACTTTTTGTTCGAAAGCGGGCCAAAGGTGTTGAGCAGATCGAGCATCTGCTTCTTCTGCGTGGGCGAGAGCTCGTCGTCGAGCGAGCCTTTGTCGATGGACTTCGTCAGCAGCTCCGAAATCCAGCCGCGCGTGTCGTTGAGCACGCGACGATGCGGCATGGGCTTGCCGTGAAAACCGTCCTTGTTCTGGTAAAGGTTCGCGCGCGTGGTCATCACGTACGGCTCGACCTCGACCTTCAACTCCTTGCAGTATCCGAGGGCGACGGTGTGGTGATACGGAAGCCGTCCCGGGCCGGCATTCAGATACTGATTCTTGACGTCGCCCTCGAAGTGGCAAGTCTGCTCCCACGTTTCGTTGCCGTGCGTCTCGACGATCTTGTCGCTCGCGCGGACGGTGTAGCTGCGTCCGCCCGGCCGATGCGATGCCTCGAGAACGACGATGTTGAATCCGCTGTTGCGTTTCTTCAGCTCATACGCGGCGGTGAGGCCGGCGATGCCGGCGCCGAGGATGGCGATGGTCTTGCCGTTGCCTCCGCCCTCGGGCATCTGCAGCGGATTGGCGTACACCGAATCGGGCACGCGCACCATTCCCAGCGCGACCATCGATTCGTACACCGCCGCCGCGCCGCCGACACGGCCGATCGTTTCGAGAAACCGCCTGCGAGTCCACTTGGCCATGGAATCCTCCTCGGTTTTACGTTTGATAGGGAGTTCCGCAACGATAGCGTGACGGGGAAGAGGAGGCAAGAACCTTGTCCCTCGCGCATACTCACGCGATGCATCGAATCGCGATCGCTGTTGCTCTCTTTCTGGCCGCGCCCATCGTCCTCGCACAACATTTTGTCGATGCTGGCGACGGCGTCCGGCTCTGGTACTCCGACACCGGCAAGGGATCGCCGATCATCGTGATTCACGGCGGACCTGGGATGGATCACGACTCGCTCGCCGCCGACCTCGGGCCGCTCCGCCAGCATCATCGCCTCATCGAATACGACCAGCGCGGCGGCGGACGCTCGACGTTGCCCTCGGACGTCGCACTCCTGACGATCGATCATCACGTCGCCGATCTCGAAGCGCTGCGCAAACACCTCGGCTTCGAGAAAGTGACGCTGCTCGCGCATTCGTTCGGTCCCGCCATCGCCGCGCGCTACGCGATCCGCTACCCCGACCGCATCGAACGGATGATTTTTCTCTCGCCCATTCCGCCCTCGAAAGGGAAGTTCTTCGAGGAGCTCGGCGACTCGCTGATGTCGCGTCTCACCGATGAACAGCTCAAACGCAGCGACGAGCTGCAGGGCGAATTCGAGACCTCGAAAGACGTGACGGCCGTTTGCCGCGAGTACTGGTCGATCATGACCCCGCCGCGGCTGGCGAAGTCGGTCCCATCGAGCGCCGTGAAATCCGATCTCTGCGCCGCGCCGCCCGAAGCGATCCGCTACGGCATGACCAAAACCAACAGCGCGACCGTCGCCTCGCTCGGTGATTGGAACTGGATGCCGGAACTGGCCCGCGTCAAGGCGCCCGTCCTGATCATCCACGGCGACGAAGACGCCATTCCGATGGCGATGGTGTCGAACTGGGTGACCGCACTTCCGAACGCGCGCATCCTCCGCCTCCCGCACACAGGCCACTTCCCGCACGCGGAACAACCAGCCATCGTCTTCCCCGCCATCGAAACCTTCCTCGGCGGCGGCTGGCCGAAAGGTGCGGAGGGGAAGTAGGCGCTCGTTCAGTGCCCGCGAAGGCGCAGGAAGAGATAGATCGAACGCGGATCGCCGTACGCCGGTTCGAGCGCGTTCGGAATGCTGTAGACGGTCACGTTTCCACCGGCGGCCACGGAGATCGAGTTCACGTCGAAGACATCGCGTGAGTAGCCGAGGGTCAGCGCTTTGATTCGGTGGACGCCGGCGACAGACAACTCATCCTTGTCGACGACTTCCACGCGACCGGTCACGTAATTGCGATCGAGGAATCGCAGCGTCGCTTCGCCGAGGAGCGACGAGACCGATCGTCCTTCGCTCTTGTCGTTGTGACCGAAGATCACGCTCGAGTTGAAATGTGCGCCGTCGCTGTACGACACGGAGGCGGTCGTCCGCTGCACGTCGTCCGGCTCGGCCGCTTCGGGATGATGCAGATGTCCCGTCGAAATCTGCGCGCTCCAGTTCGGCGTCGGATCGAAGGTTACGCGCGTTGACCATGAGTCGATTTTGCCGGTGTCGATGTCCCAGCGATTCTCGTCCGGCTCACGGCCGTGGAAGCCGCTGACGGCGACGCCGAGCATTCCGCGCTGCGCTCCGAACGTGACGACGCTGCCGGCGATATGGGTCGAGTCCTGCACGTGATGGCTCAGCGCCGCCTGCGGGATTTCGGCAGCCGAGGCGCGGTGCGGATAGGCGACCGGCCCGAGTGCGGGATCGCCGAACGGCGCGGCGTAAATGTAGCCAACGGTGTTTGCCCCGATCGCGTGCGCATACTCGGCGGCGAGCTCCATGAAGAAATCGTGCGGATGCTGCCCGTCGACGATCGGTCGTCCGTGGATGGTCTCGCCAGTCTGGAAAAGCTCCGGGTAGTAGTCGCCGACGGTGACCGGCTCGAGACTGAGCATCGAGCGGAACATGAGATGACCGCCGGCCAGCGGACGATCGGCCATCCCCATCAGCCAGTTCGTCGAGAAGAGTTTGTTCTCGCCGCGTGGCCCCGATTCGTCGACAGCGCTGACGAAGGCGAGTCCGTGCAGCATCAGCATCCAGCCACCGGAACTGGTCATCTCCATATGCGCCGGCGCGGCGGACGGATTCATGCCCGTGCCTGACACCTGCCGCATCAGCAGTTCGCCGGCCGGATCGCCTTGCGAATGCTGCATGTGACTCATGTCGTGCATCTGCGCGGATGCGAAGAGGGGAATAGCGAGGGCGAGGATTGCGAGAAACTTCATGCGGTCCGGATCATCCCATCGCAATCGCTATCCTTGCAGTGATGAAACCAACGTTTTTCAAAACGCCCGCCGACTTTCGCAAATGGCTGGCCAAAAACCACTCCTCGGCCACGGAGCTCCTGGTCGGCTTCTACAAAAAAGGCTCGGGCAAACCGTCGATTACCTGGCCGGAGTCGGTAGACGAAGCGCTCTGCTTCGGCTGGATCGACGGCGTTCGGCGCAGCATCGACGACGTCAGCTACAGCATCCGCTTCACGCCGCGAAAAAAGACGAGCACGTGGAGCGCGATCAACATCGCCCGCGTGGCCGAGTTGACGAAACTCGGCCGGATGCAGCCCGCCGGCCTGCGCGCCTTCGAGCACCGCCGCGAGTCGAAGTCAGGGATCTACTCGTACGAAAACGAGACGCGGATTCTGCGCGCGGAGGACGAGAAAAAACTCCGCGCGAACAAAAAAGCGTGGGAGTTCTTCAACGCCCAGCCGCCAGGTTACCGCCGTGTGGCAGTCTACTGGGCCACCAGCGCGAAAAAGGAAGAGACGCGCGCACGGCGCCTGGCGACGCTGATCGAAGATTCCGCGAATGGCCGACGGCTCGCTGTAGTCACGTTGAAGAAAAAGGCGTAGTGCGGGCGTCCCCGCCTGCATCCGCCGTGGCGTCTCGCCCGACGGGGGTCCGGAATCATTAACGGTGCCGCGATTGAATCCCAGAAACCCCCGTCGGGCGAGGACGCCCGCCGGATGCAGGCGAGACGCCTGCGCTACGCTTCGCGCGAATCACTACCGACAACTCATCATTCCGCGTATTCGTGAACCGCAACCGCACGCGCCCCTCGGCATCGAGCGAGATGATGGCGGGAGTGTTCACCGAGGTCAGCATCCATCCGGCCGGCAGCGTGACGATGTTCAGCGGACGTCCCAGCGTTCGCTTCCAGAGCAATTCGCCGTTGTCGAGGCCATACCCGACCGGATCGGTGTACGTCTCCTGCACACGGATGCGCGCCGACTGTCCTTCTTCGATCGCGTGCGGAAGATCGCCCTGCACGGCCACGGAATCCGGCTCGACTTTGTTCGGGTAGTAGCCGAGCGCGTTCACGTCCTTGCCGGCCACGCTGTGCGTGACGAGCTCCGCTCCGGTGTCGAGATCGATCATCTTCGCGTCCGGCGAGACGACGCTTCCTTTGCGCACGAAGCTGTGCACCGATTTCTGGCCCGCGCGCGTGACAGTGAAATCGTGCGAGATGCGGAACTGATGCGTGGATGGATCGAGCAGCCAGTAGGTGATCTCGCGATCCTGCTCGGCGCGATGAATGGATTCTTGTGCGAAGAGCGCGGGCGCGCAAATCAACAGGAGGATAACAGCGCACTTCATGGCAGCCTCCGCGCGACGATCTTCACTGGCAGTTGATCGTCGCGGTCGTTGAGAAAGCTGATGCGAATCCGGCCGTCCGCGTCGGTCGAGACGATGGCCGGCGACGCGCATTCGATCAGCTCCCACGATTTCGGCAGCAGCACGACGTTGCGCTTGATGCCGAGCGGCCGCTCGAAGACGAGATTGCCGTCCTTCACGTAGTACGACGCCGCGTCGGTGTACGTCTTCAAAATGCGGATGCGCGTCTCGCCGCCTTTCGGCACCGCCGCCGGCAGATGTACGCGGATGAATTGCGCGTCGTCCGCCGTCTTCGCCGAAACCAGGCCGCTCTCCTTCGCCACCTTGCCGCTGACCACTTCGAACTGCAGTGGGTTGCCGGTCGCGCGCGCCAGCACCCGTTCCTTCGTGGCGATCGACCCGACACGAATCGGATTGAAAAACAACTCCGCCCCTTCGCGATCCTGCGTCACGTCATACGTGATCGCAAACTGATGACTCTCCGGCGGAAGCAGGTCATACAACGTGAATTCATCGGCAGCGAAGAGGGGAGCGGAAACGAGAAGAAGAAGGAGGAATGCGCTCTTCATCCGCACATGGTCGCACGCTTTAATCTGCGTGAATCTGCGTGATCTGCGGATAAACCTTCATCCGCAGATTGCGCAGATTTACGCAGATGGGAACGGGAACTCCAACGACTCCAATTCGCTGCACGCTGATCACCGTTCGCTGCATTCCTGCGACATTTCGCCGATTCCTGCCGCAAACTGGCGGGCATGACTCCGCGCCGCATGGCCTGGCGCTTCGCCGTCCTCTTCTGGACCGTCTTCGGGCTCGTCTCCGGATTTCAGATCTGGATCGGCATGATCACGCACGGCCATTCGGTGGTGCGGCTGCTCTCGTACTACCTCCTGGTGTGGGAGGCGTGGCTGGCCGCAACCGCCGCGATCGTCTGGCTGGCGCGCCGCTTTCCGGTCGTTCCGTTGCGCCGCTTCCCGATCCTCGTACATTTCCTCGCCTCGTGTGTGATCGCCGTCCTGCACGGCTTTTACTGGCTCGGACTGATGCTCGTGATGAGGCCCTTCGACCTTCGCACTGCCTCGGTGTCGGAGATCCGTTTCGGCGACTTTCTGTTTTATCGCCTCCCTCTCGAGTGGCTGCTCTACTGCCTCGTCCTCGGCGGGGCGATGGCCTTCGAGTTCTACGAGCGCTATCGCGAACGCGCACTGCAGGCGGCGCAGCTGGAGACTTCGCTCGTCGACGCGCGCCTGCAGGCGCTGGAACTGCAGCTCCAGCCGCACTTTCTGTTCAACACGCTCAACGCGATCAGCGGCCTCGTGCGCATGAAGAGGAACGAGGAGGCGATCGCGATGCTGGCCGGCCTGAGCGAGCTGCTGCGCTACACGCTCGATCACGCCGGCGATCAGAAAGTTCCGCTCGACGCCGAGCTGGCCGTCCTGCGGCGCTACCTCGAAATCCAGCGCGCGCGATTTCCCGATCGGATGTCGTTCACCATCGACGTTTCCGACGAAGCGGGAAGGGGAGCGGTGCCGACGCTGCTGCTGCAGCCGCTGGCGGAAAACGCCATCCGCCACGGCATCGAGCAGAGCGCGTCGCCGGGCGTCGTGAACGTGCGCGCCTTCCGCAACAACGGCCATCTCAACATCGAAGTCTTCAACACCGGAACCCTCGGCGGATCGACGGACCGCGGCATCGGCGTGCGCAACACAGTGGACCGCCTGCGGCATCTGTACGGCGATGAAGGACAGTTCGAGCTCAAGTCCGCCGGCGAAGGTGTGCTGGCGTCCGTTCAGATTCCGTGGAGCTCGTTGTGATTCGTGCGGCTGCACTAGCAAGGTGTGAGAAATCCGTCCGTCGGCGCGGCCGGCGTGAGAACCGTAGCCCACGGGTTCACCCGTGGGAAAAGGATGCGTGTCGATTCGTGAGCCCGCCTTGGCGGGCGAGAGAAAGCTTTCTTTCGCCCGTTAAAACGGGCTCACCACATCGCGCGACCTTGAAACCCCCAGCTGAAGCTGGGGGCTACGGTCCTTACGGCGGCTACGCCGGCGGTGTACGGGATGCTCGAAAGTCGGCATGACTGAGAATCCTCTCCGCGTCGTGATCATCGACGACGAGCCGCTCGCGCGCGAGTCCGTGCGCGCATTGTTGGAACGGGATGCCGAGGTGCGCGTGGTGGGGGAGGGAACGGGAGCGGATGCCGTCGCGCTGATCGCGCGGACGCGGCCGGACCTTCTCTTCCTCGACATCCAGATGCCCGAGGTTGATGGATTTGCGGTGATCGAACAGATTGGGGCGGATACCGTGCCTGCGGTCGTCTTCGTCACCGCGTACGACCGCTACGCCGTGCGCGCGTTCGAAGTGCACGCGCTCGACTATCTCCTCAAACCATTCGACGATCGCCGTTTCGCGGAAGCGCTGACGCGCGCGAAGGAGCGCGCCCGTGCGCGGCAGCGAGGCGAAGTCGATCATCGCATCGCCGAGTTGCTCGCTGAAAGAGAAGTGCCGCGCACGCGCTTCCTCATCCCGGCGCGCGAGAAGAGCATCGTCCTCGATGCCTCGCAAATCGACTGGATCGAAGCGGCCGACTACTACGTCACGCTCCACGCCGGCCCCGCCGCTCATCTGCTGCGCCAGACGATGGAAGAGATCGAAAAGCAGCTCGACCGCCGCCACTTCTTCCGCGTCCACCGCTCCGCTATCGTCAACATCGACCGCGTCCGCGAGATCCACCCGCTGTTCCGCGGCGACTGCGCCCTGGTGCTCGCCGACGGCCGCCGCATCAAGTTGAGCCGCAGCCGGCGCAAGGATTTCGAAGCGCTTTTCGCGCAGCCGCGGTAGCGCGAGCAGGCGGTCGTCAGTTACAATAACCGTCGTCCAATCGACGTCCCAAACAAGCACCTCAAGGAGCCTCCCTCTTGAAACACGCCACCGCGTGGCTTTCGCTCGCGCTTACTCTCTTCCTGCCCATCGCCCCTCTGAGCGCCGGATTCGCCGGCACGGATCTCATCCTGCCGGCGGCGGGGCACGTCGATGGAATCGGCGGCAGCCACTTCTACACCACGATCTGGATCACCAATCCGTCGCCGACGGACGCCGCCGATTTCGAGGCGTCGTTCCTGCGCAGCGGACAGGGCAACCAGGAACCGGCCACGTTCCATGGCACGGTGCCGGCCGGCGCCACCAAGGCCTTCGAGGACGCCTCCGTCTCGATGTTCGGCATCAAAGGCCTCGGCGCGATTCGCGTGCGGTCGACTCGCGCGCTGCTCGTCTCCTCGCGCGTCTACAACCAGAACGACGGGCAGACGGTGGCGCAGTCGCAAGGCCTCTTCAACTCCGGCGTTCCCACTGACTTCGGCATCCGCAACGGCCAGTCGGGGATGCTGCAGGGCGTGCGGCAGACCGGCGATTTTCGCTACAACGTTTTTCTCGTCGAGACGGCCGGCTCACCGATCACGGTGCACCTCGATGTGACCGATTCCAACGGCGTGAGCCTCGGCGCGACCGACGTCTCGCTGCAACCGTGGGAAGAGCGGTCGATTCCGGTCGCCCAGATCGTCTCCGCCTCCGTCAATGACGGCGCGCTGCGCATGTCCGCAACCAGCGGCGACGGCCGCGCGCTCATCCTCGGCTCGCAGATCGCGAACGAAAGCCAGGACGCGGCCGCGTTCGAGATGGCGTTCCGCGACGAGCTGATAACCGCAACCGGCGGATCGACCGGTCCGGCAGGCGCCACCGGCGCAGTAGGACCGCAGGGCCCGCAGGGAGTTCCGGGACTGAACGGCGCGACCGGTCCCACAGGACCAACCGGCCCGACGGGACCTGCAGGCGTCACCGGCGCGACCGGTCCGCAGGGTCCGGCCGGCGCCACCGGTCCGCAAGGAGTGGCGGGCACGAACGGCACGAATGGCGCGACCGGCGCAACAGGTCCGCAGGGAGTGGCGGGCACGAATGGCGCGACGGGCGCAACAGGTCCGCCAGGGCCGGCGGGTGCGAACGGTGCCACCGGCCCGCAGGGACCTGCAGGCGTGAACGGCGTGAACGGCGCCACCGGTGCCGTCGGTCCGACTGGATCGACAGGCCCTACCGGGATCAACTGGCGCGGTGCCTGGAGCAACGCGACGACGTACCAGATCAACGACGCGGTGTCGTTCAACGGCTCGTCGTACATCGCCGTGGCCGCAAACACGAATCAACAGCCGGACAGCTCAGCGAATTGGCAACTGCTCGCGCAGGAAGGATCGATCGGCGCAACGGGTCCGACTGGAGCTACCGGCGCAGCTGGGCCGACTGGTGCAACAGGACCGGCAGGCGCGATCGGCCCCACAGGTCCGACCGGAGCAACCGGTGCCACTGGCGCGACTGGCGACGTCGGTCCTACCGGCGCGACCGGTCCCACAGGTCTGACCGGCGCTACGGGCCCGATTGGAGCAACGGGTGCGACCGGCGCAACCGGTCCTTCCGGCACGAACGGTACTGACGGAGCTCCGGGAGCAACCGGCGCCACCGGCCCGATCGGTCTGACCGGCGCGACCGGCCCAACAGGAGCAACGGGTGTGACCGGCGCAACAGGTCCGACCGGTACGACAGGTCCGGCCGGTGCAACCGGCCCAACCGGAGCGACGGGTGCAACCGGCGCCACCGGTCCCACGGGAGCCACGGGCGCAACCGGCCCGGCCGGTGCCACGGGTGCGACCGGCGACATCAACGGCGTCGCCGCTGGCGGCGACCTCACCGGCACGTATCCGAATCCGGCCATTGCCTTCACAGCCGGCTCGCACGTCGTGACGGCGATCAACGCCAGCGTTTCCACGATCAACGCAGCGAACCTGCCGTCGACCCTCGCCTACCAGAACGGAGCGAACACGTTCAGCGGCACGAACACATTCAGCGCCGGACTTTCCGCGAACTCTCAGCGAATCACGAGCGTCGCCACGCCGAGTGCGTCGAGCGATGCCGCCAACAAGACGTACGTCGATGCTGCGGTTTCTGCGGGCGTCGCCAGTCTCGGCTCGTACGTACAACTCGCGCCCGCATCGGCGCAAACGACGAGCAGCACGAACAACCTCATCGATCTCAGCCTCACGGGCGCGACGGTGCTCGGCACGCACGACCAGAACTCGCTGCTGGCGCTCCGCGCGTCCGGGACGTACCCCGACGGCAACACCTACGATTCCAACCACCACTTCTTCCGCGTCGACAACAGCGGCGGGTTCGTTGCTGCCGGCGTTTTCGACGGCGGCGCCACTCTCCCCCCGCTCACCTCGAACGACTTTCTCGATGCGCACTCCTACCTGATGTGGCATCCCGGAAAGTCGGCGCTGCGAGCGGGCTACGTCGTCGGCACGGAATGGGACGACTCGAACATGGGGCTGTACTCGACCGCGCTCGGTTACGAAGTTCGTGCAGGCGGCAACGCCGCGGTCGCGATGGGCAACAACAGCATTGCGACGAATGCCGGGGGGATCTCTATCGGCACGAACCTTCTCAACACCGCCGTCCAGTCGATCGTCCTCGGCTACGGCGGGACGTCCAGCACCTCCACCGGAAGCGCGCGACAGGGATCGTTCGTCTTCTCGGACAACTCCCTGACGTACTGCGATGGCAACTCGACGAGCGGCTGCGGAGCCGACACGCGTCTTCACGTCACCAACAACCGCTCGTTCAACACCCGCGCGATCGGCGGTTACTTCCTCTGGACGAACACGGCCATGAACACCGGCCTCCGTCTCAGCACCGAGAGCAACGCCAGCAACGAGTACGGCTCGTTCGTCTGGACCGACCGCTCGTCCGATACGGCGCTGTTGTCAGCGACGCCAAACTCCACCACCTTCCGCAGCACGGGCGGCTTCACTATCTACACGAACTCCGCCCTCACCGCCGGCGTCACGATCGGCGCCGGCGGCGGGTCGTGGTCTTCCGTTTCCGATCGCAACCTGAAGGCGAACTTCGCCAGCGTCGATGGCGAAGAGATCCTCCGTCGGCTGCGCAACGTGCCGATCACCACCTGGAACTACAAGGCGCAGGACAGCAAAATCCGCCACATCGGTCCGATGGCGCAGGACTTCATGGCGGCGTTCCACGTCGGCGAGGACGACCGTCACATCGCCACGATCGATCCCGATGGTGTGGCACTGGCGGGCGTGAAAGCGCTCGACGAGCGCACCTCACTCCAGCTGCAGCGCATCGACGCGCTGGAGAAGGAGAACGCAGAGCTTCGCCAGCGCCTGGAGCGCATCGAAAAGCTCCTCGGAGAAAATCAGCAGCACAAGTGACTCGGGCGCCGCGGCGGCCTCATGCGGGTTCGATCACGCATGCATCGCGTGATCGGACTCATTTGCGCGCGACCGCCCGTTCACCCCCCTCCCAATCCATTTCGCTGCAACGTGGACGACGTGCGGGTTGAAGAAAGCCATCCTCATCATCGAAGGAGACCCTCGATGAAAAAGATGGTTTTGATTCTCTTCATGGCCGCGATGGCGTTTGCGAGTCCGCGACAGTCGCTGATCGTTGATGCGAGCTGGTTGAAAGCGCACCTGGCCGATCCTGATCTCGTCCTGCTGCATGTTGGGGACAAGGCGGAGTACGAGGCGGCGCATATCCCGGGGGCGCGGTTTGTGTCGCTGCAGGACGTTTCGATTTCGGATCACAGCGGGAAGGGGTTGATGCTGGAGATGCCGCCGGCGGAGGATTTGCGGCATCGGCTGGAGGCGCTCGGGATCTCGGATAAGTCGCGCGTCGTCGTTTACTACGGCAAGGATTGGGTGTCGCCGTCGACGCGCGTCATCTTCACGCTCGACTACGCGGGGCTCGGCGCGCGCTCGTCGCTGCTCGACGGCGGACAGGAGGCGTGGGTCCGCGCGGGTGGGGCGGTGACGAAGGAGGCCACGGCCGCGAAGACAGGATCGCTCTCGCCGCTGAAACTGCGTCCGATCGTGGTCGATGCGGAAACGGTGAAGGCGCGGATCGGGACTCCGGGAGTGGCGGTCGTCGATGGACGCGATGCGGCGTTTTATGACGGCGTCCAGAGCGGCGGTTCGCATGGAACGCCGCACCGGACGGGGCACATTCGCGGTGCGTTGAGCATTCCCTTCACTTCGATTACGGACGATCGGTTGCTGTTGAAGTCCAACGATGAATTAGCGGCGATCTTCGCCAAGGCCGGCGTCAAGCCGAACGACACGGTCATCGGCTATTGCCACATCGGCCAGCAGACCACAGCCATGCTGTTCGCGGCCCGCACGCTTGGGCATCCGGTCCTGCTGTACGACGGATCGTTCGAGGACTGGTCGCGCCACACCGATTACCCGGTCGACAATCCGTCGGAGAAAGCGGGCAAGTGAGCGCGCCGCGCCGCTACGCCGACCCGTACGGGGCCGGCGTCTGCCTCGGCCTGGTGCTGCTCGCGGCTTACGTCTTCGCCGGACGCGGCCTCGGCGCATCCGGCGCCTTCGCCACCAGCGCCGCGGGCGTCGTGGCGGCGGCATCGCCGTCGCGCGCCGCGGCCAATCCGTACTTCGCGCGCTATCTGGCCGGCGAAGGACCGTGGCGCGAGTGGCTGCTGTTCGAAATCGCGGGCGTGATCGCCGGCGGATTTCTCTCCGCGCTTTTCGCGCGACGATTGCGCGCGGCGGTCGAACGCGGGCCGGGCATCACAAGTACCTCGCGCCTCGCGTACGCGTTCGGCGGCGGAGCGGTGATGGGAGTCGGCGCCGTCCTCGCGCGCGGATGCACGAGCGGGCTCGCGCTCACCGGCGGCGCGCTGCTCAGCGCGGGAGCGTGGGTTTTCATGATCGCCGCGTTTGCCGGCGCGTACGCCTTCGCGCCGTTCGTGAAGAGGGCCTGGCGATGAATCCGTTCGCCATCGCTGTCGTGATCGGAATCGCCTTCGGCTGGACGCTGGAGCGCGCCGGATTGGGGAGCGCGCCGAAGCTGGCTGGCCAGTTTTACCTGACCGATTTGACCGTGTTCAAAGTGATGTTCAGCGCCATCGTCACGGCGATGCTCGGCGCCTTCTGGCTCTCCCGCCTCGGCATTCTCGATCTGTCGCAGGTGTACATCCCCGAGACGTTCCTCGGGCCGCAACTCGCCGGCGGGCTGCTCTTCGGCGTCGGTTTCGTCGTGGCCGGTTTGTGTCCCGGAACGTCGTGCGTGGCCGCGGCGACCGGCCGAGGAGATGGGGTGATGGTGATGTTGGGGATGTTCAGCGGCGTGCTGGTAACGGGACTGGCATTCGCGCCGCTGCGCAATTTCTACGAAAGCACGGCACGCGGATCGCTGACGTTGACGCAGTTGCTGCGCGTTCCGTATGGCGTCGTCGTCTGCGGCATCGTGGCGATGGCGTTGATCGCGTTTCAGTTCGCGGAACGATTGGAGAAACGGGCGTGAGACGCGCGCTCGCCGCGGCAGCTGCGATTCTCGGCGTGCTGGCGCTGTTCGCCGGGAAGGCGCCGTCGATTCAAAGCGTCGCGCCGGTGGAACTGGCGGAATGGATCCGCGATCGAAAGCCGAATCTGCGCATCGTTGATGTGCGATCCGAGGCGGAGTTTGATGAGTTTCACGTGCCGCGCGCGGAGCGGTTCACGTCTTCAACGAAATTCTCGCCGGACGACGCGATCGTCTTCGTCGCGGGCGGCGAACGCAGCGTGCATCGGGACGTCTACGTCCTCCGCGGCGGGATGCAGGCGTGGATCGATGAGGTGATGAATCCGACGATCACCGCGGACGCGCCGCCATCAACACGCGCCGCGTATGAACGCGCCAGCATCGTCAGCCGCTACTTCGGCGGCGTGCCGCGCGTCGTCGACAAGCTGCCGGCGACACACGCCGACGCGAAGTACGTGCGGAGGCGCGGATGTTGAGCGCCGCGCGAATCGAAACGCGCACGTTGTTCGACGAACTGCGCGACCGCGAGTTCAGCCGGCTCGACGCGCAGCATCATGCCTATCTCGATTACGCCGGCAGCGCGTTGTATGGCGACTCGCAGTTGCGCGCGCATCACGAAATCCTGCGCGACGGCATCTTCGGCAATCCGCACTCCGACTCCGCGCCGTCGCGCGCGAGCACAGCGGTCATGGACAACGCGCGGCGGCGGCTGCTGCGATTTCTCGACGTCGACGAGTCGACGCACGACGTCATCTTCACCGCCAACACCAGCGCCGCGATCAAGCTCGTCGCCGAGGCGTATCCGTTTTCGAAAGAGCGCGGACTTT
>Ga0157369_10004388_pt1 | contig 16657 bp, 9 predicted proteins | sample C25metaG_FD_113461 | JGI IMG/M metagenome (GOLD analysis project Ga0157369, IMG submission 113461) | Corn rhizosphere microbial communities from Kellogg Biological Station, Michigan, USA - C2-5 metaG | ecosystem: Host-associated > Plants > Roots > Rhizosphere > Soil | place: USA: Michigan... | reverse complement strand
CCTGGAAGATCTTTTACACGCCCCCCGCGTACAAGAACCGCGGAGTGCTTTTGTAAGTTATGCGACATACCTGGGATATACGCCGTAACCCTGTTGTAATTACTAAGTAGGACACGAGCAACTTTTCGAATAGCGGAGTTGGGCTTTCTTGGCGTAGTGACAAATACTTTGAGACACGTCCCTTTTTTTTGTGGGGAACTAGCGAGGTCTCGACGCCGGGATTTTGTTTTCTTTGGGGTTCGTTGGTAATGGTGCTGTAGTTGGTTTAATGTCATAGCGTTATCAGCTGGATTTTCGTACGCCAAAGAGTCGTGCCTTACCTGAAAGCTCTTTTATTTTTGTTCTGGCGACAGTAAACCTCTGAGACGTACCGCGGGACCGCCCTGTAATAAAGCACTCGGAGCGAAATTGCAGCTTTACGCGGGGTTTAGATCGGGCGCGGAGTCATTGGGTAAAGCCTATAGTAGCCCGAAGTCAGAACGACGGATTGGTTAACCGTCGGGATCGCACGGTGTTTAAAATAAAGGCTCTTGATCGTTTGTTCGGTGCGGAGCTGCTTGGGGTCTTATTGTGAGTTTTTAGTTGTTGTCGTAATTTGTAAAGCATTGGTGTTTTTTATAAAAGGTGGCTACGCTAACAGTGCCTTGACAGGAGCGTGCATGTAATCAAGAAGAAAATTTCCACTAAGACCTAGGATCGCCATAGGAATAAGAAGCGATAGCAGCACGGCAAATTCCCGTGCGGTAAGATCGTTAAAACGCGCGATATATGTCGTTTTTAGGGAGCCAAAAACAACGCGGTTGTAAAGTAGAACGGAGTACACAGCGGCTAGAACAATCCCGGCGGTGGCAAATAGTAAAGTTGTGCTGTTGTACGTGAAAATTCCGACAAAAAGCAGAATTTCTCCTAAAAAGTTAGACGTACCAGGGAACCCCATGTTTGCTAGCGTAAACATCAGGAAAAAAAAAGAGAACAGTGGCATAACCGTGGCGAGCCCCCCGTAATAGCGGATAAGGCGGCTATGGTAACGGTCGTATAAAACTCCCACGCAAAAAAATAGAGCGGTGGAAACGACGCCGTGCCCTACCATTAGGTAGATTGCACCTTCAATTCCGTGCTGGTTTTCACTAAAAAGCCCCAGCATAACTAGGTTCATATGAGCAACTGAGGAGTAAGCAATTACTCGCTTGAGATCAATTTGTCGAATGGTAGATAGCGAACCGTAGACTACCCCCAGTAGAGCAAGAGTTGAAACCAGCGAACTGAAGTACTCGGACCCTTCGCTTAACATAGACAGCGAGAAGCGTAAAAAGCCATACCCGCCTAGTTTAAGCATTAGACTCGCTAGGAGCATTGAACCTACGGTTGGGGCTTCAACGTGTGCTTCGGGCAGTCAAATATGGAACGGGTACAGTGGCATTTTTACGGCAAACGCCATAAAAAAACAAATTCAGATCAGTTTCTGCTGATCGGCGTCTAACGCCGTGTTAAGAAGGACGAAGTAGTTGGTGCTACCAGTAATAAAGTACAGATAAATTACACCAAAGAGCATAATAAGGGACCCGAACAGGGTGTATAAGAAAAAAAGGTAGGCCGCTTTAATTTTTCTTTCTCGGGCGCCTCAGATACCGATTAGAATAAACATAGGAATAAGTAGGCTTTCAAAAAACACGTAAAAGTAAAATAAATCCAATGTAGTGAACGTTACAGATAGAAGAACCTCCATAGCTAAAAGGTAAACAAAGAATTTTGCTGGTAAATGCTCAACGGCTCATGCTGACGCAAAACAGATTGGAAAAACGAATAAAGTTAGTAATAAAAAAATCATAGAGAGCCCGTCGGCCCCTAAAGTAAACGTTAAGTTTGTAAACGGCGCAGGGGAAATTCTAGCCAAAAACTGAAAACCCACGGCCGATTGGTCAAAGATGGTTAAGCTTAGGCACCCTAAAAAAAGCGCAGTAATTGAGGTCGCCAAACAAACAAGGCGGTGCGCCGATAGCGATGCGGTGTACAAAGGAAAGCGGCTAATAAAAGCCAGAGCGAGTACTAGATTGATATAAGTTAACGGGCTTTGAAAAACACAGCCCATAGTGTTATCGCCCCCCTCAGCAATAAACGGTAATAAACAGGAATAATCATACTACGTCAACAAAGTGTCAGTATCACGCCGCGGCCTCAAACCCAAAGTGGTGGTCAGGAGTAAATGCTCAGCGGAAACCTTTTTCTGGTTGGTACCCGACGGAAGAAAGAACGCGCGCGATGGCGAGACTGCGGCCTTCTTTAATGTCCGCGGGAATAATGGACGCAAGAAGGTGTCGCATTCAGCAGAACGATAAGAACATAGTACCGATCGTTACGTGCAGACCGTGAAACCCTGTCGTAATAAAAAAAATAGATCCATAAATATTGTCGCGTCAAGAAAATTTAACTCCGTATTTATACTCGTACGCCTGACAAAACAGGAAAGTTACGCCAAGCACTACGGTAAGAAACAGGTATCAGAAAAACCCGTCGGAGTTATTTTTGACAATGTAAGCATGTGCAATTGTAATAGTTACTCCAGACGTAAGAAGAAGTAGTGTGTTAACAAGCGGTAAACGTCAAACATCTAACTCCTGCGCCCCGTACGGAGGTCAAACGTTACCGATTGCAGTGCTAGGAATTAAGCTAAAATGAAAGAATGCTCAAAAGAATGCAAAAAAAAACATAACCTCGGAAGCGATAAATAGTAACATTCCCAGACGTAAGCCTTTTTGAACTCTTTTGGTGTGGAAACCTTGGCTAGATTCTTTTAGGACAGCCAGAAATCACTTCATAACAGTACTAAATAGCCCGATAAAACTTAGATGCATGATATCAGAACGATAGTTATTGAACACAGGAAGTGCTAGCCCGTGCATGTAAAACACTAGTGGAACTAGTAAGCAAAATAGAAAAAATCCGGTTAGGAGTGGTAGCGTGCTGGGACGCAGGATATGAAAAGGGTGTTTTTCGCGAGCAAACAGCTTCGCAGAACGGTCAGGTGAAGGAATGAAGGTTGTGGGTTGTACGTTGTGAAGTAGAGTCACGTGCCGCCGGGGGGTTGACGCTGATCGCGTGCCCCTTGTGAATTTTCTCCGGGATGTAATATAAACAGAGAGCGCCACATCCCGAAAAAACGCTCCCTTACTAATTTGTTTTTATTGAATGGAGTACCTGCGATTACTCGTTCGTATGTGAGACGGGGACTAAGATTATTCCTGAATCAGCAGCTAAGCTTATCAGTTCGTCGTTTGTTAACGCCTGCAGTTGGGTTTTTGCGTATCAGGCTCTACAGCACGAAAATGCTGTGTATAGAATCTGCAGCGCGATACAGACTAAGATAATTTCAACGAGATAAACGCTAGTTAACAACTGCCCTGACAGAGCAAATGCTTCAACCAGCGTTTTGGGTGCGTCGTAAACAAGGACAACCGGGGGTTCGGGAAGGGTGTACTTCTCGCGGTATACCTGCTTCTGTGAAACCTTGAACACCGCAACTGCGTGATCGAAGCTACCCTGGGACGCCCATTTTTCTTCACGATACCGAGCATCGATAAAAGCCCACGTTGCCACTAGAATCATACCAGGGCCCGCAAACTTACTGAACGCGAGAAAGTCGTAAAAATTACGCCGTAGTGCATAAAGATATGCGTGTGACGTGTAGTGTCTGTATACTGCGTCGAATATTCCGCGCGTTTCCGAGCGGAACGTTCCGAAAGTCGAGGAAATATCTGAATAGGAGAGGTCTGCTACCCACGTAACTGCGGCTTTGGCAACCGAAAAAGCCCCCGAAATTAGCCATAAAATGCCGCAAACTTTGGCTGGAATCTCCGTATTGCTGTCAGAAGAAGCGTCAGTACATGCGGGAAGCTCGGCAGTGACTTCGACTAGGCCCCGTGCTGCTGCCAATTCCGAAATTTCGCTAGCCGACAAGTGCTTAAGCGGGGTGTGGGTTCGTCCTTTGTTAAAGCCATACCAGAACATTAAAAATACAAAGAAAAGAAGTCCCGCGTATAAGGCTGGCACCTCGTTGAAATCTAGTAACACGTCCGGCACACGCTCAAATTTCTGTACAGGCTGTTTGAGAGGTTCCGAAGGAGCCAGCCCGTGCTCAACAACCCTACGATGAACGGCAGCTACACATTCTTCGTAGACCCTATGCCCGGTTTCATACGGATCGCCTAATATGACTTTTAGGTCGTGGGAGACGTTCATCGCACCCCGCATTTGAGCGGTGTTGACGATGCGCGCGACGTCGGCTTGAACGTCTCTCACACAATCCTCTACAGCAGCGACGGTTTCCTTCTTAACCGAAGCGACGACGTCCGCCTCCGTAAAGGCGAACCGTCCCTCAAACGACGGGAGATACCCGTACTTTTCGGCCAAGAGGAAGGCCAAGCTGCCGGCTCAGGCAGCAGCCGCGAAGGCTGTTACCGGATCTAAACTGTGGAGAGGAGATGCTCCAAGTTTAGATCTAGGGTAAGGGTTGGTGAGCCCCCGGTTAAGGGGGGTGGGGACCTCCGCAACCCCTACTGCGCTAGAAAGGACAATAGCCCCTAATAGCGCAGTCAGTAGAATTAGTCCAAGCTCAAAGAAAAGCGAAGCGTGGTAGGTATATAGGACGTCACTAAACATAAGGATGTCAGCGAACCTGTTGTTAACGAAGCCTACCACTTCCTCACAACCACCGACTATTGTTTTAATAGCAACAGAGTCACTAACTGCGAAGAAGTCAACCAGCGCGCTAGCTGCTCTGTCGAACATCCCCAGTCCGACTACGACTGCTGTTAGTGTGACAGTTTTTTCTACAGATGGTTTAAGCCCGGTTGCAAAGAAGGCTTGTAGTTTAAGTTGTAATAACATAATAACGAACAGGAACAGGATTGCGATAGCTCCTACGTAAACAATTAAGAAGATAAAGGCTAAAAATTCAGCCCCGATATAGAGGTATAATAAAACAGTGCTAAAAAACACTGCGATTAAGCATAGTAAGTTATGTACAGGGTTAGGCATTGCGGCAACCCCAACGCTTAAAAATGTGGTTAAGATAGGTAAAACCGCATTAAAAACCGCTGATGGGAACCGTGCTAGTGCAGCCACCGCGGTGTGATACACCCCATGCGCAAATAAAGCAGCCTTGTGAAGGACGTAAGAAGAAACAAATAACAGTAGCATGACTCATCGGCTGATTCGTTGTTGGATGGTACGTTCTAAAGAGACCATGTTCAATTTTTTAAGGTTCTAATAATTTTTTATAAAGCCGCGTCTAAAGTATAGGTATAATAGAACGGTGCTAAAAAACACTGCAATTAAACAGAGTAAGTTATGCACAGGGTTAGGCAGCGCAGCAGTCATTGCGGTTTGATACACTCAGGACGCGCATAAAACAGTCGTGTAATAAAAGACGAGAGACGAAGTAAAGAACAGCCCACAAATGACGTGGCTGTTCTTTTGTGAAATAGACGAGTTTGTGATAATATCACTTTTTTAAGAGTATCGTAACGCTTCATGAGGCCTTATTGGTCCACTTCTCCAAACACAATGTCTTGCGTCATAAAATCTAAGCCCTGTAGGTGCAAGCATTCAGTGTATACTTTGTAACATAGCTGCTGAACAATGTGCAATTCTTTAGGTTGGATACGGTCGTCGTCAGCGCTGACGACTATAGCCGCGCTAAACTGCGGCGCTGGAACGGCGGTGACTACAACCATTCCACGCCCTTCTGCGAGTTTCATCAGGTGAGCGGTAGATAAAGATTTCAATCGATGACGAGTCGCCCAGACTATGGAAGCTCAGGTAATTAGGAGTAAACCTGCGACTGTGAGAAAAAATAAAATAACAAACGTGGGGTAGGTATCAAGAAGCTTGTTTGCAGTAGAAGTAAGTAGATCAATGAGTTTTACAGGGGCGTCATATACAAATACCACAGGAGGTTCGGGCAGCGTGTGCTTAGCGATATAGTTTAAGCGGTGTGTTTCAACAAGAGCAGGCACTTCTCCAGAAATTCGGTCTAGTTCGGCTTCTTTCGCGGCGGCGTTGCGCGCTTGGCGGTATTTTAAATACGCCATCACAGACGGTACTGTGACCCCACCGAGAAAGCGGAAAAAATATTCAACTTTCTGCTCGATGGGCATGTTGTCTATCACGTATCGTATGGCGCTGATCTCCCCCGGGGTGAGGCCCCTGTAGCAGATGGCAACTATCAGCGGTCAGATCTCTTCGGTCCACACGTGTTTACACTTAAACAAGAAATCCAGTATGGGACCACAAGTTTTCGGCTCAAGGAGGGGTAGTTCTATTGCACTTGCGTTAGAGGTAACAGGAGTAGCTAAAACAACGCCACGTTCCTGTGCAACTGTACAGATTTCATTATTGGATATACGGTTAAGATTCTTGAATCGTCGACCCGCCAGCAATCCCGCACCGAAGGCTACGAATGCTAATGCTAGAAATGCAGCGCACCCGCCCAGCACCTCTACTGCGTAGACAGGGGTCTGCGGCATACGTTCAACACGAGGTTTTGGCTGCGCGATGGGTTCTGCTAAACGCAGATTCCCCGGTTTACCCAATTCCTCGTGCATTGACTGAACAAGGTGGACTCCTAAATGGTTCCCCACTTCCCACGGGTTAGATACGTCGAGGGTGTATTTGCCGGCCTTGAGGTCCTGAACGTACGCCGTGCTTTGTTGACTAACCCCGGCGCGAAACTGCTGGAGCTTGTCGATGGTTTCGCGAGCGGACATTTCATGTACATCGGGTGCAACGCGCACCGCGTTGCCCATAAGGCCGGTTGGGTATCCATAGTAGGACTGTACCGCATCCATCGCGAAAATAAACACGAGCCCCAGGGCTAGGTAAGACGTAAGATCAAAAGCGCGTAAAGCGCTTACCCGAAGGGGCGTGGCGTCCTTGTCTGGATAAGGTACCTGTCTTTGGAGATTAAAGATTATAGTTAAAATAATAGCTTTTGCTCCGACAAGTAAGAAGCTAAAGGCTAAAAACTCATCCCCGAGGCAGAGATATAAGAGAGCAGCCTTCATAACAAAGGGTGTTACGTATGTTAGTACAGTCACAGCGACGTTAAACGTCCCGTACGCGCATACAGCAGTCGTGTAATAAAAAACGACTGACGAAATAAAGAACAGCCACAGCATTTGTAGGCTGATCTTTTGTAAAGCAGTCAGTTCCGCGATAATATCATTTTTTTTAATGCGAGGGTTGGTTGTCATCTATTAGCGGTCCACTTCTCCGAACACAATGTCCTGCGTCCCGATCGCCGTAACGACGTCCGCAAGCATGTGCCCTTGAGTCATAAAATCTAAGCCCTGCAGGTGCAAGAATCCAGGAGCTTTAATCTTGCACCGGTATAACGCGGCAGAGTTGTTAGATACAGAAAACACACCGAACTCTCCTTTTGGGGCTTCAACCGAGGAGTAGGCCCCCCCTTCAGGAATTGCCGCGCCCTCGGTGTGTAACTTAAAGTGCTGAATTAGGCTTTCCATAGATTGCTTAATCTGAAGGCGGTTCGGGGCCGCGATCTTTTGGTTGTCACTTTTAATAGGGCCGGCCGGCATCTGGTTTAAACACTGCCCAATAATATTTAAGCTTTGACGCATTTCCTCCACTCGTAAAAAGTAGCGGTCGTAACAATCCCCTTTTGCACCCACTGGAACGTTGAAACTAAGTTGGTCATAGATTTCATAAGGATTATCGCGACGAAGGTCGTAGTCAACTCCAGAGCCCCGCAACATTACGCCGCTAAACCCTCAGGCAAGCGCTTCAGTCTGAGAGACTAAAGCCACACCTTGAAGACGGTTTTTTCAGATCCGGTTGCCTGTTAGTAGTTCTTCCATCTCGTTTACACGATCGTTAAATTGCTGGGCAAATAGCTGGATGTCGTTCAATGTTCCGACTGGTAAATCTAGTGTTACTCCTCCAGGACGGATGTAAGCTGCGTGCATGCGCGCCCCAGAAACGCGCTCGTAGAATTCCATCAGTTTTTCTCGTTCCTCAAAAGCTCATAAAAACGGGGTTAGCGCCCCGACGTCCATAGCATGGGTGGTGAGCGCCATTAAGTGGTTTAAAATTCGGGTTAACTCGGCAAATAAAACTCGAATGTACTGCGCCCTTAACGGGATGTTTAAAGCGAATAGTTTTTCGATGGATAGAGAAAACGCTTGTTCTTGAACCATCATAGACACGTAGTCAAGGCGATCAAAGTAGGGTAGCGCCTGTGTAAACGTTCGTTGCTCAATCAATTTTTCGGTTCCACGGTGTAACAGCCCGATGTGGGGAAGTGCTTTGCAAACGGTCTCGCCGTTTAGTTCCAGCACTAAGCGTAGCACACCGTGCGCGGATGGATGCTGTGGACCAAAATTCAGATTAAAAGAACGCATCTGCTCTAGTTGGTTGTTTTTACGACTTCCTTTTCGAACAGCTTGTAGTGCGTTTTTCGACACAGAGGGCGATGTTGCTACTCGTTAAAGCGAGATAAGTGGGAAAAAGGTTAAGACGTTGGTTAATTTTTTAGTAACTGCAGCTTTTGCTCTGACGGCAAGCACGCGTTTGGTAACAATTTTCATAGCGGATAAGAATTTAAACATAGCGGAAACGTTAAGAATAAGAAATCCTCCTGTGTATAAGATAAACGTTCAAAAAGCTGTTGAGAAAAAAGTTGCGGTATCAATTTGTGGCATGGTTTTGAATAATTGTGTACGTGTTATTTTAATTTGTCGGGTTTGGGTTCGAGGCTTAATGCACTTCTTTTTTAAAAACCTGGCCAGGGGAAGGGGGGATCGAACCCGCATCTCTAAGTTTGAAGCCTAGAATTCTAGCCATTGAACTATTCCCCTTAAAGAATAGATTTTGCGGAGTGTAGCCAAGTGGTAAAGCAGCGGTTTTCGTAATCGACACCGAAGGTTCGCGCCCGCCTGCTCCAACACCCTGTATATCTGAGGCGCGTAACTCTACTGTAGCGGGCTCGTTTGATAAACGCGATGTTGACAGTTCAAGTCTGTCCGCGCCTAAGTTGTTAATTTATGGTATTTATTCATATTACTAGCGTAAAGTTTGTAAGGCTATTTCGGGGTTAATGAACATAGTTACGATATATGTTGTTGCGGAATAGACATGTATATCATAGTTACTGCGTACTGGCACTTATTTGTTTTCTTGTAGTGCCGCCTATTCTACCAATTGCGCTTCGCATTCGTTTAGTATAGGACAAAACCAGCGATAAAGGTTATTAAAAGGGTTTGAGTACATAAGTAACAAAAGTTTTTGCTTTGCAAATATCGAGAAAGCCGGTAAGCCATAGGTGGTCGTTAAAAATCGGAGTAGGCAATCAAACGCCGAGTTCTGGGGCACTCGTTGGGGCCCTAGACCTTATTTAAACAGGATTAGAAAAGACATCATCAGCCCGAAAAGAGCAATAGCCTCGGTTAGAGCGAACCCAAGAATAGTGTAGATAAAAAGTTGTTTTCCCATGGAAGGGTTGCGAGCAACGGAAGCAACTAGGGAAGAGAATACAACTCCGATTCCTACTCCGGATCCAGCAAGAGAGATAGTAGCAAGGCCTGCGCCAATTAGTTTAGCAGATTCAAATAGTTGATTTTGCATGAGGGCTGATGATGTCTAAAATAATCCCCTGGGCGCCCCGAATCGTAAAAACGGGGAGACCAAGGCGATCTTTGTCGACACCCGGACTTGCTGTTTTTATAAACTATTTAAAACTTACGCGCGCGGTTTTACTAGGAGCTCGCTCATCCGAGCTAGCCCTGGTAGAAGCACTAGGAAGTACGCGAAGTAAAAGACGGTAAAAAGTTTACTTGCCCCTACGTATGGAGCAGCAGCCGCGCGGGATCCAAGGAACATAAGCGTTAAGAATACTCCGGCAAAGAATCAAAATAGAACTTTGTGCGCAAGTGTATACGGGGCAAACACTAATTTCGTCGCGGTTTTACTGTCGACATACGCAGGAACAGCAAATAGCAGTAAGATAGCGGCGAACATTCCGATAGCTCCCCCAAGTTTATTAGGGCAAGCACGAAGAATGGCGTAAAATGGGGTAAAATATCACTCTGGGACGATATGCGCCGGGGTTACAAGAGGATTGGCTGGGATGAAGTTATCGCTGTGCCCGAGTAAATTAGGGAAATAGCAAACAAGAGCGCCAAAAGTTGCGAAAACAACTAAGAAAATGAACGCGTCCTTGTAACTAAAGTACGGGTGAAACGTAATCTTATCCGGAGAAACCGGGAGCGTAAGGGGATCATTTGAACCGTCGGTGTGGAGCAGTACTAGATGCACCCCGATTAGTCCTGTAATTAAAAACGGTAGTAGGTAGTGAAGGCTGAAAAACCGGGTTAGTGTCGCGTTGTTAATCGAAAAACCCCCTCAGACTCAGTAGGCGATGTCTTCTCCAACGAACGGAACCGCTGTAACTAAGCTAGTAATTACTGTAGCTCCTCAGAAACTCATCTGTCCTCATGGTAAGACGTACCCAATGAATGCAGTTGCCATCATAAGTAAAAAAATAACTAACCCGGTGTATCAAAGAACACGGCGTGTTAGGTAAGATTGATAGTACAGATTACGAGCAATGTGCAGATACATTAGGATAAACACAGCAGAGGCCCCGTTTGCGTGAAAGTAGCGAAACAGGTATCCACCGTTCACGTCGGTCATAATGTGTTCGACTGAAGCAAACGCGTAGTCAATATGGGGGGTGTAATGCATGGCTAGAATGATACCAGTTACGATTTGTAAGGCGAAAAACAGACCTACAAGGGAACCGTAGCTTCAATTGTAGCTTAAATGACTTGGGGTAGGGTAGTAAAATAGGTGATTAGAAATCGTGTTGGATAAGGGCGTGTTCGTTCCGTTTACAATTCGGTTTTTACAGAAGTTGGATTTCATCGAGGTTATTAAAATTATTAGATAGTGGAAACACTATTTAAAACAAAAAGTCCGTTAATTACAGCGTCTACACTGTATAGGACTGAGCCAGACTGCACAATGAACACTCACAGAGATCATTCTGCCAGCTGTAAAGCTAGCACTTGTCATCTAGATAGTGTGCAACGGATGTAAGTCATGTTCTTGCTTCCTTCAAATCAGAAAATTTTTACAAGGCGCAGATAGTAGTAAGTACTAACAAGACTGGTTGCAAGGCCGATAATAACTAACCCGTACAGTTCCTGTTCTTGTGCGTGTAACAGCAGGTAATATTTACCAAAGAACCCTGCTAACGGAGGAATTCCAGCCATAGAAAATAGAATCATTGCGACGGATCAGCTATACTGCGCGTATACATGACCAAAGCCGCGGAAGTCGGATAAATAAATCAGTCCTCTGTCGTCAGTTGTTCGGCGGGCGTTTAAAAAGACGACAAGAAATCCTGCGTTCATTACTGCGTATAAGATAAGGTAAAAGATAACAGTACGATAACCGTCTGAAGAGCCCGAAGCAAGCCCCATCAGCAGAAATCCGATCTGGTTAATTGAGGCGTACGCGAGAAATCGTTTAGTTCGCGACTCAGCAAGTGCAGCGAAACATCCTCAGATGAGTGAAACGCTGGCACTTAAGACGACGATTGGCTGTCATAGCGAAATAAGAGGTTCAAACGCTACAGCGAGCAGCTGTGTAACAAACGCTAGAGCAGCTACTTTAACCGGCAGCATAAAAAAAGCGGTAACCGGGTCTGGACTTCCTTCGTAAACGTCCGCCGCTCATAAGTGGCCCGGAAATGCAGAAAGTTTAAAGAATACGCCAACTAAGATAAGAACCAGCCCAAGATGAAGCACACTTTCCGAATTATTAATAATCTCAGCGTTGGTGGCCAGGAAATGCCCGATTTCATAAACGTGGCTAGTTCCGGTTACAACAAAAAAAAGAAAGATACCGTATAAGATAAGCCCGGAACTGATTGCACTCAGATAAAAATATTTAATACCGGCTTCTCGGGCAATCGCCTGAGGAGAGTCAAACAGAACCAGAACATACAAGTTTAAACTAAAACCTACTAAAGCAAGAAACGCGGAGATAAGGTGCCCAGACCCCACAAGAAGCAGCATAAATAAAACCGAAAGAGTTAAAACAATCGGATACTCTAGGAGTTGCCTGGTGTGCGAGCGAATGTAAACCGCGGAGTTACTTAAGATGAATCACCCGGATAGGACGGTCAGCAGTTTAAGAGCCGTTGTATACGTCGTGATTAAGATATAGCCGTTGAACAGCGCCGTAGCGCTTCCGAACACTAACTGAACACAGTAGATGGCGGCAACAACCGCTAGCCCGCTGAGTAAAGCGCGGAAAGACGCAAAGACAATGTGTTGGTGTGGTTTGTTTTGTCCTAGGTCCCGAGCCATAAGAGCCAAAACAGCGGTGATGACTGCGGTTAGTCAGAATTCCGGTAAGAAGTCACCGACAAATTGTAAAAAATACGAATCAGCGGAGGCCATGATCGCCGGAGGTAAGAAGAGAGAAAGCTTTGCTCGCCTTGCGTTGCGGCGGTGCGGTTTGCGTCTTCGAACAGAACGCCTGGTTGTTGTCGCGGGGGTTCGCGCTACCCGCACATGGCTTTTTAGCAGAGTCCGGCTTAAACGTAGAAGCATAGATACTTTGCGCATACTGACAGCTTTACTTTGTTTTGAACTGCGAGTAACTGCTTTAACGCGTTTTAATTTTTTGAAAACTTCTTTATGTGCGTTGACCGCCCCGACGTACTCTTCTCGGGCGCGTTCAGCGATTCGAAAACTTCGAGCTTCATACTGAGCAACAGCTAACTCGTTGTGGAAATTTTTATTTCGTTCTGCCGCGGCGAACCTGGCGATTTGGCGCACGTAGAACGTTAGCGTTTGGCGATGAAGGCTAAGTCTGCGTTCTGCAAACCTGATGTTTTTTGTGCAGACCTCAAGTTTCTTAAGTTTAAAGCGCCCCATCCGTAGCGCGAGTTTTTTTAATCGGAACGCTGTTCGGCGAAACGCAATGAACATTCTTTGTTCGAGAGCCTGCGTTGGTAGCCCGGAGTATGGGTGTTGCCCGGCCTGCGGAGCTGGACGGGATTTAACAGTTCGCATGGCTAACCGCACAGCTAAAGCAGCTACCACGCATACAGCGGACTCAGCCGCAGCAAGAGGTGTCATGTATTCGGTGGCTTGTGTTGATAATAAGAGCACAGCAGCTGCGCCTCCGTTGTACTTAGTCAATCCATGTTTGTACGGACGCTCAGATTGACGGGACGGTCAGATCAGCGCTCCGCGTTTTCATTCGTACAGAAATCCTACGGCTAAAAGAATAATAAAACCAAGCATGATGTAAAAACCAAATCAGCCGGAAGTACGCAGGCTCAGAGCTCATGGGAAAAGAAGAGCAATTTCGACATCGAAGATTAAAAAAAGGATACCAACAAGATAAAAATGCACATCAAACGGTAAACGCGTAGCGCTGTCGAAAGGCTCAAAGCCGCATTCGTATTCGCTTCGTTTTTCGCTATCCTGTGCTGCAGATAAAGAAAAAAGATATGCAACGACGGCTAGAACAGAGCTTAACGCAGCCGCAATAAATAAGTACAAGACGATTCCGTAATACGACTGGAAGTACACGGTGGAAACGTCAGGCGTAGTCCCGGACATTGATAGTTTCTGAAGAAGGTCGGGATGTAACATCATCTTACCCTCCTAAGTTTTCGAACGCATTAAATTCGATTGTGTGCTCAAATCGATGAAGAACAATTAAAATACCCAGGCCGACCGCGGATTCGCAAGCGGCGAGAATAAGTAATGCAAGACCGTAGATGGACCCGCGTGAATCCTGACAGACAACACCGTGAGAAATAAAGCTAGTAGCCGCGCCTAAGTACATTAGCTCGATGCATAACATTGTTACTAAAAAGTTTTTGTAATTAAAGATCATACCGAGGAGCCCGGCGAAAAATAGAAGGAATGAGTAAACTAGTCACGTAGGCAGACCGTGACTTAGCGTTACTAGTTCTGTTGCTTGCGGCTGCATAATAGAAGTTTCATAAACTGCGTTTTGATCGATTGTGAACATGGGTAATTATTTAGCTGAGCTGAGGTTCTGCGTATGGACTAAAATAAAGTTCAGTTGCAACTGGGGCGGCGTCAAACGCCATAATTGTTCCAATAATAAGTAAAAGAAGACCGGTGGTTAGAGGTAAGAAAATTTTTCACCCGATATCCATCAGCTGATCGTAGCGATAACGCGGAAATGTGGCGCGTACTAGTACAAAAGCAAAACAAAAAACAAGAGTTTTTAAGGCGAGTCACACAGAGGAAGGGAGAAAGGGTCCGCTTCATCCCCCTAAGAAAAGCTCGGCTTTAATAATAGACATGAGGATCATATTACCGTATTCCGCTAAAAAAAACATAGCAAAGATAATCGACGAGTATTCTACGTTATACCCCGCTACTAACTCTGCTTCTGCTTCAGGAAGGTCGAACGGTGTCCGATTTGTTTCTGCAATCATCGAAATAAAGAAAATTACGGACAGCGTAATTAGGGGAAAGACGTAATAAACGGTTTGCGTTTGCGCTACCACGATTTCTGTAAGATTTAATGACGCTGACATGAAAATGACCGGAATAATAACAAGGCTGATCGAGACCTCGTACGAGATCATCTGAGCTGCAGAACGGAGCGCCCCTAAGAATGCGTATTTTGAATTACTGGCTCATCCGGCGACAATTAATCCGTAAACAGAGAGAGAGCTAATAGCGAGAATGACGAGCAGCCCGTACCGTACGTCGGAGACGCTGTTAACCGCCGCTCAGCAGTCAGCAAATCACGTAAAAGGTGTTACTTGAAAATCGAAATCTGGCTCGTATTCTAAACTGGCAGCGGTCCCAATAGACGTGCCGCAATCGGCAAATGCTATAAAACGTGCTGGGTGAGGGACGTTTTCCCGCCCGGCGAACAGAGGACGCACCAGTGTTTCGTTGGGTGCAAGCTCTGTGTAGTCGCCGCAGCCGAAAGGAATAATACTTCAATTAATTAGGCTTAGAGTTAAAATAACAATCGGAGCAACCACAAAAACTCGAGCGTTAGAGTGCCTAGGAATCACCATTTCTTTAGCGATCAGTTTCAGCCCGTCCGCCAGAGGTTGCAGCAGACCTCAAAACCCGACAACGTTTGGACCGCGTCGGCGTTGAATGGCTGCCATAATTTTACGCTCCGCGATAGTGTAGTAAGCAATCGCGACCAGCAGGCACACGATTTTAAAAAGAATCTTAAACAGGCGAAAAACTACAAAGTGTTTCACCATCTTAGTCGTGGAAGGTTAAAACATCCCCGATGTATAGGGTAACTAGGATTGTAAATACGTACGCTTGTAAAAATGCAATTAGTAGTTCTAAAAACATTACGGCAGTTACAATAGCTCAAGGAAACGCAGCGACAAGAACTAGCAGGGATCCGGAGGTAATTAGCGCTCAAGCGAACCCGATTAGGATTTTTAAAAGAGCGTGACCAGACATCATGTTTGCGAACAGGCGAATACTTAAACTAAGAACACGGGCGATGTAGGAGACCGCTTCAATGAAGATTAGAAACGGCATAATAGCTAGCGGAGCGCCGGAAGGTAAGAAGATGTTGTTTAGTTCTCATCCATGTCGACTAACCCCGACAATGTTAACTCCGATGAAATGTAGTAACGAAATAAAAAGAGTAACAATAAAAGAACTTGTTACGGTAAAAGAGTACGGTAGAAGGCCAACTAGGTTTGCAACAAACAGAGTTAGGAATAGATAAAAAAGCACTGCAAAATATTGTTGTTTGCGAATGTATAAGTTGGCTTTAACCACAGATTGTACGAGTTGGTAAATGTTTTTTAAGATAAAATCGTAGTTGTTAGTTAAGTTGAAATTGTACACGTTTAAAAAGGCGATCATAAGACCGAGGTTTAACATTAGTACTAAACTTAAGTTGCTAAATAAGATCGTCTCTCCGGCGGAGTACACGCTCATTACTTCAAACTGATCTAGCGGAGCGCTAGTAATCATTCGTCGAGGGTTTGCTGCTGATAAGCAAGCGAAATTTGTCATTCGATGTGCTTTCTTCGTCTAGCGGTAGGACGACGCCTTTTCACGGCGTTAACGGGGGTTCGATTCCCCCAGAGAGTATTTCTACGGGGCGCGTAGCTCAATTGGTAGAGCAATGGCCTTTTAAGCCATCGGTTTCGGGTTCAAGTCCCGACGCGCTCAATGTAATGGAGTATAGCCAAGTGGTAAGGCATCGGTCTTTGGAACCGACACCGAAGGTTCGAGCCCTTCTACTCCAACACCCTGTACAACCAAGGCACGTAACTCAACGGTAGAGTGCTCGTTTGATAGACGAGATGTTGACAGTTCAAGTCTGTCCGCGCCTAAGTTGTTAATTTATGGTATTTATTCATATTACTAGTGTAAAGTTTGTAAGGCGCTGTGGTTCTAGTACGCAATAACTATGATAATATATATATATTTCGCAACAACTATTTAAATAAGTAACGTCACTAAGAACCACATCACCTTAATATTTTTACAGTATAGGTGGTGGGGGATTTACCCCCCACCACTTTCCTTTGTTTTCCTTTAGTGATGTGTGTTTAAGCGGATAGGCGAAGCAGCCAGCCTTAAGT